>Ga0180432_10009101_pt1 | contig 12192 bp, 3 predicted proteins | sample SS_ome_10_FD_132414 | JGI IMG/M metagenome (GOLD analysis project Ga0180432, IMG submission 132414) | Hypersaline lake sediment archaeal communities from the Salton Sea, California, USA - SS_1_MS_2 metaG | ecosystem: Environmental > Aquatic > Non-marine Saline and Alkaline > Hypersaline >...
CCACTGGGACTCGGTGAATTTTGCCTATGCCATGCGCGAGTTTAACGTGGCCAAAGAGCAGCCACAGCCACCGGGGTACATTGTGTACGTCTGGCTCTGTCGCCTGGTAGACTTTATTTTTGGTGATGCTCAGACGACAATGGTGTGGATCAGCATCGTCGCCAGTGCCCTGGCCGTGGTGGCCCTGTTTTACCTGGGCCGTGCCATGTTTAATCGTCAGGTTGGCCTGCTCGCGGCCTTGTTCCTGGCTACCTCCCCCCTGTTCTGGTTCTATGGGGAGATTGCTTTGCCTCATAGTCTGGATACGTTGCTGGTTATCCTGGGGGTCTGGTGGTTATATGAAACCATGCAAGGGCGGCATCAATACCTCTATCCTGCTGTCGCAGTGATGGCTGTTGCCGGGGGAGTACGACAGCAAACTCTGGTTTTTCTGGCGCCCTTGATCTTGTTTGCCTTGAGACGCGTGGGGTGGAAACGATTTCTCACAGCCGGTGGGCTGGGGGTAGTTGTCTGTCTGGCGTGGTTTGTTCCCCTGATACTCTTGAACGGGGGTGTCACTGCTTATCTCGAGGCTGTGAGTGCGTTTACAGGCCGGTTCAATGCCACCACTTCTGTTTTCATGGGAGGGGGCTGGTGGGGCGTGCAGCGCAACTTGCTCAAGTTGACCATGTACACGCTCTTTGGGTGGAGTGTGGCGCTGCTGCCCTTTGGGGTGTATGTTGTTGTCAGACTGTGGCACAAACAATTCCCTAACCGGTGGGAAAAGACCCTGTTTTTTGTTTTGTGGCTGGCGCCAACATTGATCTTTTACAGCGTTATACACATGGGCCAACAGGGGTTGGTCTTTGTGTTTCTGCCGGCATTGCTGCTTTGGGGAGCAGTGGGATTGGTACGCCTGTTAGCCCTTGAGGGGGGACGACGTCTGGCTGTCGTCGCCGTTGTTCTGTTAGCCATCAATGTAGCTTTCTTTTGCCTGATGCCTGAACATCCTTTGAATTTTGATCGCATCCGGGTGCTGACCCGCGCCACTTTGGTAAACTCGGACCGTTACTATCAGGATCGGTTTGATGCGATTGAGACCTATTTGGCCACCGCGTCCACGGCTATTCTATCGTCCTGTTCGCACCATGTAGAGTATTATTTGCCGCAATATGTGCAGTTACCTTTCAACGTGGGAAACAAATGGGAAAAGGACGAGGGAACTCCAAAGGGCAACCGTCGCCAGGTTATCGCTACACCGATTGAACTGGGATTGCAGCTTGATGACCGGGGGCAAGCGGCTATAGTTGTTTTTGATCCATCTTTGATGAGCTTTTGCAACAACTCTGTCTCCGTGCACAAGCTGCCCCTGGAGCACGGAGGAGAGCTGGAATATTTTTTGTTGACAGGAGAGCAGGCTTTTGACTATGGGTCCCTTTCTTTTGGAATCAGGCAAGATTAGTTTCAGGAGGCAAAGTTGTGACGGGGACTCGCTTCAGGTTGTCAAAGGTCGTCTCATCACAACATTTTGGCTCTAGGGGAGCTAAATCCATGTTACCACGTCAAAGCAATCTCAAAATATATTGGCCCGGTTTGTTGGCGATAGGGTTGGTTGCAAGTTTGATCTATGTCCAGGGCATAGCCAACGGTTTTGTAGCCGAGGATTTTGATTGGTTGGCATTCTCTCGGTCTGGGTCGGATGCAAGTGCCTATCTTGCTTTTCAGTTTCGTCCACTGCCTGTGGCGGCCGTCTTTTTGATTCAGGCTTTGGCGGGCATGAACCCCATAGTATACCATTTCGTCTCCATTCTCCTTCACGTGGGGTGTGCAATTTGGGTGTTCTATCTCATGTTGTTGCTGACAGAGAACCGGCCAGTTAGCTTGATAGGTGCCCTGATCTTTGCCATCTATCCCCGCCACCATGAGCCCGTAATGTGGATGGCATCTAACAATACCCTATGGGCTTCCTGTTTCTATCTGTTAGCCTTGCTGGGATTCATTCTATTTCTAAAGAGAGACAACCATCTTTTTTTGTGGGGCAGCTTGGTTGCCTTTGTACTTGCTCTTTTGAGTAATGAAATGGCAGTGATGTTACCTCTGGTTCTATTCTGTCTCGAGTTTATTCTGTTTTCGGCAGAGGGGAAACAAACCTGGCGCAAGTTGAGATCTTTGAGAAAATATGTGCCCTATTTTGTCATCCTCTTTGCCTATGGGCTATTCCTATTATACAGTCAAGGTCAGAGCATGCTATCTACCACAAGCAGTGGCTATCACTGGAGTGGACAGTTGGTGAGACAATTGAAAACCTTTGCCTCCTACGTGGTATATTTGATTTTCCCTCACATTCCCCTGCGCTCGCTAGATATTAACGTGCCAGTGATGCTCCTTGCCGTGGGCACGTCTTTGGGCTTGTTGTTTGTCTTTTGGAAGGGCCCGCGTTTGGGTCGGTTTTGGTTAGTTTGGATTGTTTTGACTCTAATACCATTCGTCTTTTTCGTGCCCTTTGGCAACGCGGATAGATATTTCTATCTTCCCTCAGTCGGTTTTTCGGGCCTATTGGTTGAAATAGGTCTCTGGGTCTTCCAGGGAGTGACAGGGGGCCACAAGAGGATAGTTAAGATCTTGGTGATTGTCATCTTGAGTGGCTATGTATTGGGTTCGTTCATTGTTATTCAGCAACAGATCAAAGACTGGCAAGAGGCAGGGATAATGGCTCAGGAATGTATTGAGCAGGTTCAGGCTCTTTATCCTGATCTTGCAGCTGGGGACCAACTCTATGTTGGAAACTTGCCGGCACGGCATGGATACGCGACTGTTTTTCTTGGAGGAGGTTTTCAAGGGGCTATGCATCTCGTTTATGGCGATCCTTCCATAAAAGTTTTTGTCACTCGTGATCCAACCATTCTGGCAGAGATTAACTCCTCCACTTTGCGAGCAAGTCCTATTTCTAACACTTTTGTGCTTGTGTATGATGGTCAGGAAATTATTGACCGTACAGCTAATGCAAGTGCTTTTGCGTCTGTATTAAGTCGCGATGCTTGGTATTTCTTTGATTGGTGAACCATAGCTACGAGTTGACCGGCTTTAGATATTTGAGAGCAGGTTGGAGACAGAGATGATAGAATGGGCATATATAAGAAAAGTTGTCCTGATTTTTTTGGTTTTCCTATTTGCCATATTACCGGGATTTTCGATTGTTTTTGCTCAAGCTGAATTATGGAGCGAGCCGGTCAATATTTCGAACACATCGAGCAGTTCATGGTTCCCCGATTTAGCCACAGATAGCAGGGACAATGTGCACATCATCTGGTGTGAGACTACAAAGATCAAGGAGGGCCGGGATAAAGAACAAGTGTTCTACAGTTTGTGGGATGGTGAATCCTGGTCCGACCTGAATGACCTTGTGCCTCCCTCTAATGACATCATTCGTAATGCGATAGCGATGGATCACAGTGATAATCTCCACATGTTGTTTGGCGGCAGTGTATACGATACCGAGTTTACTCTCCATCATCAACAGGCTTCCTTTGATAAAGCCTGGTCGGCTGCTGCTTGGTCAAAGCCGCATCGTATTAGTCAGGGTGCCAGTTACATGGGAGACATTGCTGTTGACTCACAAGGGACTATCTATGTGGTTTACGACGATACAATTCGGTATGAAGAGGATACAGAATTGGCAGTTGCAGACATTTTTTTTCGCCGCTCGGTTGATGGCGGAAAAACGTGGTCTGCTCCGCTCAATCTTTTTCCGTCCAGATTTACTGGCTCTAGCCGCCCACAAATAAAAGTGGACAATAGTGGTGCGATCAATGTTGTGTGGGATGAAGGCTGGGACCGGCTTACCGGCAAGGGGGATCCGGCTCACGGCGTTTATACATTTTCCTTGAATGAGGGACAGACATGGTCGCCGGTCATCTCGGTAGACTATCCTGAAGCCACTGTGGCCCAGCTCACAGTGGGCGCCGATGACCATGGTGGTGTGATGCTCGTATGGCGCGCAACCTCTCGCAATGAGGTGTTCTATCAATGGTCCACAGATAGTGGCGGGTCCTGGGGAGCGCCATCAACAATTTCAGGGATTTTTGCCCGTCCCTGGACAAATCCTTTCGATATGTATGGTATGGATACTGATAGTGCAGGTCACATTCACCTGGTCATGGTGGGGCGGAGGATCCCAGATTCGAATGCTGCTTTGGGGGTGTACCACCTTGAGTGGGATGGCAGGGCTTGGTCTGCTCCAGAGAAAATCTACGAAGGACCAGGTTTCCCAGAATATCCCAAAATCACTATCAGTCAGGGTAATCATTTGCACGTGGCCTGGTTCATACGTGAGAGTTTGTGGGATGATAAAGGTACAGGCCCGCATCAGGTGTGGTACAGCAGCAGCCGGTCCGCTGCACCATATCAGGTAGTAACGCCTGTACCCACCGCAACACCTATGACGCCTACTTTTACTCCCTCTCCTATTGCTCCTACCGCTACGCCTTACCCATCGTTGCATTTGGAGCAAGTTGGTTTGCCAGATGGTCTGAAGACAGAAAGTGATGATGTGTTTCGCCTGGCCATTGCTCTAGCGCCTGTTGCCTTGCTGGTTTTGGTGGTGATGGCTGTCAGTATGGGGTGGTTGAAAAAGTTGCGGCGGTAGCAAAGAGCTTTGGCAAATTACAATCAAATATCTCGAGGCACAATCTGTGGGAAAATAGTACCATTGATCGTAAAGGTACATCATGGTATGATATAGCATGACAAATGTCTCGTAATGTCGGCCAGGAACAATGCTTGGCCGATGTTTGTTGCAGCGCAGGTTATAAATATTCTGTAGTCTGCTTCGCGCAACCGTGGAATCTGTTTGTCATCCTGTTCTTCTTATCTTGTTTCATTGAAAGGATGAGCAAAATGTGGCGAAAATCGACCTTACCGAAAATATGTGGCGTTTTGATTTTGCTGATCGTCGTTGTCCAAATGCCTGAGGTAGGCCATGCGGCGCCCACCTTGCAGTTAACTGACAATGATTGGCCAATGTTTATGCATGACGCCGGCCATTCGGGATACACGGATGAATCAATAGCTCCCAACCCGTTGACCGGCCGACTCAACGTTAAATGGAAAGTAGGATTGGGCGAGAGAGTGGAGGTAGAAGCCCAACCTATTGTGGCTTATGGCAGGGTCTACATCGGAGTGATGAACGGTAAATTCCACGCCATACGCGCCGATAGTGGCCAAATTGATTGGACGTTCCAGGCAGGAGGAGCGATACCTCACACAGCAGCCGCCGCCAATGGAAAGGTATACTTTGGCTGCGAGGATGGAAAAGTCTATGCTCTCGACGCGAGCACCGGTGAGCTTGTCTGGAGCTATCAAACCAATGCACCTCTCTTTTCTTCGCCGACCGTGATCGGCGGTGTGCTTTACATCGGTAGCCTTGATACGCACCTGTATGCCTTGGATGCAGGGACAGGAAGCTTGCATTGGTCTTACAGAACAGGGGGAAGGGTATGGACTTCGCCGGCTGTGTTTGACGGTCGGATTTACTTTGGCTCAGAGGATATGCATGCCTATTGCTTGAAGGCGACTGATGGCAGTCTGATATGGAAGAAACAGCTCAGCGGGGTGAGTATGCGCAATGCTTTTCCTGTTGTGAGCAATGGAGTAGCTATCTTTACTACGTTAAAGCCTGGGGTGGAAAGCTATATGCCCAAAGAGGATTTTGAGCCAATCCAGGGGCTAACTCCAGGACAAGTGATCGATCTTTGGAATGACTATTATCAACAGTTCCCCGAAAGACGGCACCTCTTTTATTTAGATGCCAACACCGGAGCGGACAAGTGGGATGCCGTCAACAAAAAATTTGTTCCTTTTCCTTTGCCTTATTGGGGCTTGATCATCCCTTTGGTTGATGACAATGGATTCGCTTGGTTCCCGGCCAGTGGCGGGGGAGGGGACCATGCCCTGGATCACAATAATCGGCTTTGGAAGATTGACCTTGCTGATGGGACGATCTATCAGGCAGGTAGCCAGGATGAGTATATGATGCAGCCTGATGAGACCGGCACCCATACGATGGGAGGGAACAAATACTATCAAACGGCCCAGATGAATGTTGGGATGTTTGATACCTCTACAAAAAAGAAGTATCATATCTATGGCGCCCCCTCGTGGCCTTGTGGTGAGCCATTGGATCCAACGCCAACCTCTAACCAGAATCGTTATGCCGGTTCCGGGTGGTCCATGTGGTCGGTTAGTGCCTCCAGTCCTCTTGTCATTGCTGGTGGAGTTGGATACTATACTGCCTATTCCTGGCTCTATGCATTGGTCGCCGATAATGTGACCCAAGGAGGAGTGGTCAACCTGGGGACAGATCATACGCCGGGACCGTCTCAGACGGACAAAAATTATGGCGATTTTGTTGACGAGCTTAACTGGCGTGTTGAGCAGATTATTGCATCTGGCCCTCCGAGTCCACAACCACTCTTTTGGGGATGGAATGAGGCAAATCTACATGCCATATGGCTGGAAGGTGAAGCCATCGCTTCTCTCGCTCAAACTATGTCCTATCTTCGGCCAAATCTGCAGCAGAATTTGAAGGCTTATCTCAAGACCCAAGTCATGGACAATGTTCTAGAAGCGGGGTATGATTTTAGAACAAGATGCATGATCTATGGCCAAGATGGTGTTGTTGATCCATGTCTTGCCAGTGATCGTGAAGGTGAAATTAACGTCTATTGGTTTGCCGACGATCTTAATGTCATAGCTGAGAATCTCTATGCTGCATGGGCATATGCCCATTACACAGAAGATTGGCAGACTATAACGGACCATTGGAGCTTGTTATCAGATCTATATAGACGATTGGCTAACGCTTTTGACGATGAGCTGGGATTCTTTGTAGAACGGAACCCCGATGGTTCGGCCAAAAGGTGGCATACGCCTGATTTTAAGCCCAATCTTCAGATAGCGGCTATGCAAAGCGTTTTTCGCATGGCAGAACATACAGGCGATACAATTACCAGCGCCGAAGCGCAAAACATGTTACAACGTATGTATGAAGCTCGGTTGGAACTGGGAGAGTATGTAAAGACATTATATGATCGAGGGATCTTTGAGCGAGCTGAGGCTGGAGAATTAGAGGCTTTTGAAATTATGCCCTGGCAAGGCTATCGGGATCGAGACACGGACAGCAGGCAAGTCTACTGGACAGATGGGGCGAGGTGGGAAATTTTCTCATTTCCTACCAGTGCTGGGGGGAGCAGTAGTGGGATTATTACTCGGGGTACCGGTGACTATTCGGATTTGATAGGCTACCGTCCCATGTTTCCCGAGTTAGGGACGTTTCTAAGAGAACATCTGTACGATGAGGCAGAGCAGTATGTGCGAACAGTGACTACTCTTAATCCCTGGTGGTATTGGAATGATGCCATGCACTGTATGCAGATCAGCGGGGAGAACCTTTACAATCGCCCTCATCTTTCCACGGCGATTTTCCAGGCCAAGGCGTACATCCTGGGAGAGAATTTCGACACGCTCAAAAATCAGCTTCCTTGGGAATATACCGATGCAGGGGTTAAAGATGTTTACCGGCTTCAGAACCTGGTAGCGCTTCTTCAATCTGCAGGCGCCTGCCCTGAACCCTTGCAGACTGTCGCACCGGCTACTGCCGATTTTGGGCAGATTGTTACGTATACTGTCTCTGTTGTGGGTGCTGACGTGCCGCTCGCTCTCACCACCTCCCTCCCCGATGGCTTGAGCTACGTCGCTGGGACTGCCAGCGTTGAGCCGGACATCGGTGACCTTGTAGTCGATTCCGGCAACATCCGCTGGTCGGGCGCGCCTGTCGCTTACACCCCGATCACCATCTCTTATGCAGCGACTGTCACCGCCCAAGATTGTCAGGCCATTGTCAATGTGGCTACGCTGGAAGGCTTGGGCGCAACCGATCTGGATCTGAGAGCGACCCTGATTGCCAATGGCTTGAAGATGTACTTTCCTCTTATTATAAAAGACTGGGACTGAATAAATCAAAGTGTTACTCTCAGAAATTCAGGGCCCACCCGGTCACACTTGCCGGGTGGGCCGTTGTTTTTCTAACCAAAATCTAACGGATTTCTTACGTCAGCCTTACTTTTTTCGACTACAATAAAACAGGGGGGGTAGTGCTCTGACATACCTGAATTGATGTGTTGTCCTTCTGATCAAAAAATCGCTTTTTTATAAAATAGACAGTTCTTCAATCCTAGCGTACCATATGAAATTTTGTACCAAGAGAGAGGACGATGAACGTTAAGCTCACACTCAGATGGGTTTCCAGCATATTGGTAGTGATTGGCTTGCTTTTGGTGAACCAGAGTCCCGCTTTGGCCACCAACCCGATTGATGGCAATACCCATTCCTTCGTCGGAACCGTGGACGTAGGAGCGACAGCCAGCGATGTACGGGTTCTCTGCACTAGAGATCTGGATAACGATGGTTTTAGTGATATCCTTTACAGTGCAGGAAACACCCTGGCCGTTATCGAGAACGGCAGTACTTCTCTGGATAGTTGGCTGGATGCCGATGAGATAGGTAGCGCTCAAAACCCTATTACCGATCTCACGACGACCGACTTGGACCGCGACGGGTGGGTGGACGTTGTCACTGTGACCGGTGGGCCAGGCTATAACGAGGTCAAGTTGTGGCAAAATTCTGCCATGCCTTTTGCTGCTTCTTGGACGGTGAGTAATACGCTGGCTAGTACCTTGAGTTTCAGCGTTACCAGCGTGGTTGCAGCAGACCTGGACGGCGATGGCTTTGCCGATTTGGTCACCGGTGGCTCAGACGGCGGTATCCACTTGTGGGCCAATCCGTTGACTACGACCACCCCCTTTACCGACAGTTGGGGGAGTTCTTTTACCGCCGCCAGTGCCAGCGGAGGTATAAATGGGGTCGCTGTGGCTGACATTGACCGTGACGGCAAGAGGGACATTGTTGCTGTAGCCGATAACACCGTGCAGGTGTGGCGTAATCCGGGCACTCCCTTTACCACCTCCTGGACGGTAAGCAATACCCTGGGTACCCTGAGCAACCAGGTTGTTTCTGTGGTCTTGAGCGATCTAGACAACGACGGCTGGATTGATGTTGCCGTGGGAGACGAAGCGGGCAACGTTATCCTGTGGCACAACCCTTTGACACCTGTGCAGCCGTTTACGACCAGTTGGGGTGCAGAAGTGGATGTCGGTGACGGCGCTGGCAAGATCAATGATCTGTTCGCTGCTGACCTGGACAACGATGGCGATGCGGATCTGATCAGTGCCGGTGGCAATTCTGTGCAGGCGTGGCAGAATGACAGAACCCCATTTAGTGGAACGTGGTCGCTGACTACTCTGGGTAGCAGCGCCGACACGGTATACGCTCTGAGTGTTGCCGACCTGGATCGCGACGGCGACATGGATGTGACCTCTGGCAGCGGTTCGAATGAAGACTATGAGATTATTGTCTGGCCGAACACCTCTATTCACCGTGAAAGCCCCTTCCGAATGAGGGGGCACATTGTCGGTAGTCTTAACTCTCGATTTCGAGCTGTTGTCTCTGCGGATTTGGACGGCGATGGCGACCTGGATCTGATCACTGGCGGCGACAGTCATGCCGGCTACGAACTGGTTATATGGCAGAATAGCGGCACGCCCTTTGAGACAGGCTGGAGCCAATACAATTTAGGCGACCTCAGCACCGTTTATTGTATCGCTGTGGGGGATCTGGATAATGATGGTGACATTGACATTGTTTCAGGGCAGGACTCTTTGCCACAGCTCTTGATTTGGGAAAACGATGGCACTCCTTTTGAAGGTTCGTGGAACAGCCAAAGCATAGCCGGTGTGCCTGCTCGAGTCAACGATGTCGCTGTGGGGGATCTGGATAAGGATGGGTATCCGGACATAGTCATTTCTACAGGGGTCAGTGGACAAACCCCTTCTGACAGTTTCAAGGTCATGGCCTGGCAGAACGATGGCACCCCTTTTTCTGGGGCCTGGAGTTTCAACGATGTCTATACTGTGACCTACTCGGTTAACGCTGTGACTTTGGGCGATCTGGATAACGACGGCTGGCTGGACATCGTTGTTGGTACTGACCATGCCCCTGGAATGGGTAATGCCGAAAATCCCATAGACCCCTCCTTCTGGCCCGATGTCTATGAACTTTTGGCTTATCACAACGACAGGACCCCCTTCCTCGGAGCCTGGCAGCAGACCAACATCGGTCGCGATCCTGAAACGGCCAGTTTGACTGCAGGTCACTACCATGGCTATTGGGGAGCCACTGTTTTTTCTACTGCCCTCGCCGATTTGGACAATGATGGTGACTTGGATATTATATCTACAGAGCACCTAGAAGCCGATTACCAGATCAAGGTCTGGGAAAATGATGGGACACCCTTCAGTGGTGAACTGTGGCAGGCTACGGCGGCAGGAGTCTATGCCCCCTGGATGTCTTCATCGGTCTACGGAGTGACGACCGGAGACATTAACAACGACGGTTACATAGACATGGTCACGAGCAGTGCTGAATTCTATGAGACCGTCGTGTGGGAAAATGACGGTCGTCCATTTGGCTCGGTCATTTCAGATACAACCTGGATTCGGCACAACCTGGGACAGTATACTTCAGAAGGTGCACTGTCGGTGGCGGTTGGGGACTTGGACCTGGATGGTGATCTCGATGTGGTTCATGGAAGCGGCTTCTATTATAGTGCTGGGACAGAGCATGATGTGGTCGCGTGGCTCAATCAGAGTGGCAGTGCTAACGAGAGTGCTGCCTCCACTGCTTCCGGGCAGTTCCTGGAGGGTAGCACCGACGATGTGTTAAGCGTCGGCTTGATGCACAAAGGGCACTCGGCTGAGCATGATATCGAACTGGCCGAGTGGCGTTTGTTATTGGAAGAATCGACTGGCGATCCCCTGACCTCCACTGAAGCCAATGCCATTATTGAAAATCTCTATGTTTATCGGGATGCCGATGGCGACCATTCATGGGATGCTACTGATACTCGTGTCTTGACAATTGAAACCCTCTCGCTCGCCGATGGTATTCAAACGCTTACTTTTGCCGATGGCGATCCGTTGTTGGGGGTTGGCCCAGATGATTCTTCTCTAACTTTCTTCCTCGTTGTTCAGGCCACGTCGAACGCCTCCTCTCAGATCCCTAACACACTCGTTGTTACCTTTGATCCTGACGCCGATTCCATCGTTGAAGACCGGGTCACGGACACGTCGGTCTCTATCCAGGATACAGAGCCGGTTAGCACTGATCTCACAACATTTGTTGGTTCGCCGGCGCGGGTGATCGTTGAGGATCAACCTACCAGCAGTGGCAGTGAGGTCATGACAGCCACGCTGGGTACCGGGGCTAGCTTGACTGTCTATGCCAACAGCCATGACGGTTCCGGCAATTTCCGTGAGAATGTAGCCGTCACATGGTCACTCACCAACACAGTGGGCAATGTTGCCGACACCGACCTCTTGCCAGCTTATGACAACCGCAGCGCAACTTTTATCGCTCACCGGATCGGAGCGACCCGCATCCTGGCCCATGACGACACGCTCGATGACGACAGCACTGACTTTATCACTGTGACGCTCGAGATCTCTGCATGGCCGAATCCTGCTCCAGTCGGCGACACCGGAGGTGCAGTTGTGACTGCTGCATTGGTCAATGAGGATCTCACCCCTGTTGCCGACGGCACGGTGGTCACTTTCACGACTAGTCTGGGTAGCTTTGATGGGCAGACAACCGTCACCCGCACCACAGCCAGCAGTTTGGTCACCGCTACCCTAACCAGTACCGAGCCGGAAACAGCAACGGTCACTGTCACTGGCAACACCAGCGAAGGATGGATCGATGTGACCTTTGCCCCCAGTGAACCGTGCACGGTGACGTTGGAGGCCAGCCCAACTGATATTGTGGCCAATGGGACAGCCACCTCGACGATCACTGCGACGGTGGTGGATCAATATGACAACCTGGTGACCGACGGCACAGTGGTCACCTTTACGACCAACCTGGGCAGCTTTCCGACGATGCCCTACACTCGAACCACGACCGGTGGTGTGGCCACAGCAATCCTCACGGCAGGCACTGAGACCGGCATGGCGACAGTGGACGTGACAGCCACCAACGCTACCAGCAGCACCGTCGTCCACTTTGTGCCTGGCGAGCCTTACACTGTGACAGTGAGGGCTGAGC
>Ga0180432_10009102_pt1 | contig 12191 bp, 11 predicted proteins | sample SS_ome_10_FD_132414 | JGI IMG/M metagenome (GOLD analysis project Ga0180432, IMG submission 132414) | Hypersaline lake sediment archaeal communities from the Salton Sea, California, USA - SS_1_MS_2 metaG | ecosystem: Environmental > Aquatic > Non-marine Saline and Alkaline > Hypersaline >...
CCTCGAGGCGGACCTGGTGGCAGCCGGGTCCAGCATGGGAGGGTTCGCTGCTGTGATCCTGGGTCATGACCTGGGACTGAAGACAGTATTGGTGGAGAAGGCAGAGACACTGGGCGGCGGCACCGCTCTCTCCGGAGGCGCTATCTGGATACCCTTCAACAAGTATATGTTGGAGATGGGGATCACAGATTCCCGTGAGGAGACCCTGGGCTACATACGCCGGGTGAGCATGGGCCACCACGACGAGGAGATACTCACCACCTATGTGGACACCTGTAACGAGGTCATCGGGTACCTGGAGAAGAACACCGTCCTCAAGCTGTCCCCCCAGAGTGACGCCAGCCGCACAGAGTACTGCCCTGACCTTCCAGGCGGCAAGCCCATGGGCCGCAAGCTGTGGCCCGACCCCGAGGTGGTGCCCCCGATCTTGGAGGAAGCAGAGAAGAAATACCCCATGCTGGCCAAGGTGCGCCAGGACCCGGTGAAGTACCTGATCGGGCCCCGTCCCCCCTGGGTGCAGGGCAGGGGTCTGATCGGCCCACTGGTCATGGCCTGCGTTGACCGCGGCATCGACATGCTCACCGGCACCAGGGCGCGCCAGTTGATCGTCCAGGACGGCCGGGTTGTCGGCCTGAGGGCCGAGCGCGAGGGCAAGGACTTCTATGTCAAGGCTAACAAGGGCGTCCTGCTGGCCACCGGCGGTTTCGAGTGGAACGCGGAGATGAACAAGAGGTTCATATACTCCCCGCCGCTCGGTGCCTACACGGCCCCCACCAACGAAGGCGACGGGCACATCATGGGGATGGAGGTGGGAGCAGCCCTGGCCCTCATGGACCACAGCATCTTCCAGCCTGGCGTCAGCCTGCCCAAAGACATCGTTGAGGAGACGGGCAAGCGGCTGTACCGGCCCTTCATACACGGCTACCCCGGCCAGATCATGGTCAACCGCCACGGCAAGCGCTGCTGCGACGAGTGCTTCTACCCCGACATAGGCCGCAGCATAGTGGCCTATGACAGGCAGAAAGGCGAGTATGCCAACTACCCCGTGTACTGGGTCTGCGACCAGACCCTGAGGGACATCATGCCCATCGGCAACCTGAGGAGAGGCCAGGACGTGGACGAGTGGATAGTGAAGGCAGACACTTTCCAGGAGCTGGCCGAGAAGATCGGTGTCTCCGCTGATAACCTGGTGGAAACGGTAGAACGGTTCAACAAGTTCGCCAGGGAAGGCCGTGACCCCGACTTCCACCGTGGCGAGAGCACCTTTGACAAGCAGTGGGGCGACTTCGTCTTCCCGGGCCGCCAGCCGAGCCCCGTGCTGGGCCCGCTGGAGAAGCCGCCTTTCTACGGCGTGAAGCTGGAACCGACCACGGCGGGCAACCTCGGAGGGCTGGTCACCAACACCGACGCCCAGGTAATAGACGTACGTGGTGAAGTGATACCGGGCTTCTACTGCACCAGCAATACGCAGGCTATGCTGCTGCTGGGACACCACTATGACAGCGGAGCGGCCCAGGGCAAGAGCCTGGTGTTCGGTTACATCGCTGCCAGGCATATGGCCAAGGGCTGAGGCCCAAAGCCCCGGCCCTGCAAGGTTGGGGCTGGATCGGCCATCACGAAGCGAAGGAGGCGGTCGCTATGGCTCAACTGGACGAGATCGATGCCATCAAGAGGTTGAAGTACAAGTACTTCCGCACCCTGGACACGAAGAAGTGGGACGAGATGGCGGAATGCTTCGCCGAAGACGCCAAGACCAGCTACTCCGGCGGCAAGTACAGCTTCGAGGGCAGGGACACCATAATGTCCTTTCTCAAGAAGGGTCTGGGGCCGCACATGATAAGCATGCACCAGGGCCATCACCCCGAGATAGAACTGACCAGCGACACCACTGCCACTGGAATATGGGCGCTCCAGGACTACGTGATCGACCTGAAGCGGAACACCTCTCTCTTCGGGGCCGCGTTCTACCAGGACGAGTACGTCAAGGTGAATGGAGAGTGGAAGATCAAGTTCACCGGCTATGAGCGCACCTTCGAAGAGGTGTATGACAGGGGAGATATCAAGAGCCTGAAGCTCACCCAGCAGATGTTCCGCCTGTCGGACCAGTAGTTGCCGCTGCCCCCGGTGCCAGAGTCTGCCGTGAAATGAGGCACAACGCTGGTGCACCTGTAGTTGTGCCCATTATTGGCAGGTGATTCCGCTAAGGTACTGCCGAGTAGGGAGTATGACGGAGACCATCACTGAACTCGAGGACAGGGTACGCCAACTTGAGGCGTCGGCCACGGCCGATGCACTCACCCTCGAACAGCGCGAGGATATCGAGGCCATCAAAGCATTGAAGTACAGGTACTTCCGCACCCTGGACCACAAGTTGTGGGACGAGATGGCGGACTGCTTTGCCCCAGGTGCTACGACCAGCTACTACGACGAGCGTTACCAGCCGGAGGACGTGGGCCAGATCATGGGCTTTCTCAAGCACTCCATGGGCAGGTTCTCCCTGTTCGGATTTCACCACGGGCACCAGCCGGAGATAGAGATCACGGGGCCGTCGACCGCCCGCGGCAGATGGTTCCTGTACAACTACATGATCGATACCAAATACGACACCACCATGCTGCTGGCGGCCATATATGAGGACGAGTACGTCAAAGCCGACGGACAGTGGAAGATAGCGCACACTTGTTCAACCCGCATAGTGGAAGAGAAACTCCGGAGGTCCAGCGTCCCCAGCCTGGAAATCAGGGCCAACGTTTTCGAAGGACGGCAGTCGGGGAGTGATGCGAGATTCAAGTAACGGCAGTGTCCCAGCGCCTCCCAAGCGCGGCGACTGGCAGGTGCACTCAGGCTACGCGCCAGCCTGCCGCGGGATCGTCACGTCGCCCCAGCCGGCGAAGCGCCGTATGCTCTCCGTCGCCTCAGGAGTGTGCCTCAATGAGTGAGTCGGCGGACCTAGAAGCCAGGCTGGAGCGGGTTGAGGCGCTGCTGGCGTCGAACCAGACCCGGAGGCGGCGACTGGAAGACATCGAGGCCATCAAGAGGCTCAAGTACAGGTACTTTCGTGCCATCGACCTGAAGCAGTGGGCGGACCTGGCCGAGTGTTTTGCCGAGGATGCCACTACCAGCTATCACGACTCGCGCTACGAGCAGCAGGGCGTAGACGAGATAATGGCCTTCATACAGAAGGGACTGGCCAGGTACGAGTTCTTCGGCTTCCACCACGGACACAATCCCGAGATCGAGATCACGGGCGATGCGTCCGCAAGCGGTGTGTGGGCACTGCACAACTACATGCTGGATACTGCCAGGAACAGGGGACTGTTGATCGCAGCCTACTACCACGACGAGTATGTCAAAGTGGACGGACAGTGGAAGATCAGGTCCACCGGGTACAAGCGCATCTTCGAGGAGGCCTGGGACCGGTCGGACCTCCCGACCCTGGAGTTGGTGGCCAACATATTCGCGTCGGCAACTGAGTCCACCGAAGGACCCTGATATCGATAAGTCTGAAAAGGAGGAATGGGACAGTGGCTGTGACAGAGGCTATGCTGAAGCTGGCGGAGATGAGCGGGAAGCGGGACTCCAAGGCCTTCCATGCCATCCTGGAGTGCGTTATGACGCCGGAGGAAGCGGAGTTCCTGCTCGGGCTCCCCGCACCCTATGCCGACCTGGCGGCCAAGTACAACATCAGCGAGGCGCAGGTGGAGGAGAGAATCCACGGACTGGCCACAAGGGGGCTGGTCACGGCGTCAAGAAAGGGATACAGGTACCCTCGAGACCCGGGGACCCTGCACGACAATATCCTGGCCAGCGCTCCCCAGTTCATCCCGGCAGAAGTGCCGAAGCTGTGGATGGAACTGTACGAGGGCGAGGAATGGTGGAAAGAGATAGCCGTTAATCTGGGTGGAATAGGTGACAAGATTCTCAGAGTCATCCCGGCCATGAGGTCGATACCGCCGGACCTGAAACTTCTCCCTGTAGAGAGCGCAGTGGACATCATCCAGGCCCACAAGGACCTCATCAGCGTGCGCCGGTGCTGCTGCCGTGTGGGTGCGCAGAGGTGTGACCACCCCCTCGAGGTCTGCATCCAGTTCGGCAAGAGGGCGGAGTATGACCTGTACCGGGGCAGCGGCAGGAAGATATCCGCCGATGAGGCCATCCAGATCGAGCTCATGGCGGAGGACGCCGGTCTCATGCCCAACGTGACCAATCTGAACATCATGGAGGCCCTGGAGTACATCTGCTGCTGCTGTGGCTGCGCCTGCATGTGCATGAACCCCACCCTGAGGTACGGGAACGTGAATGACGTCCTGGCCACCAGCCGGTTCATTGTCAGGGTGGACAATGAGAAGATCACTGCTGCCGACGCCGAGGCTGCCAGGGCGCGGTGCTACTTCGATGCCATTGACGTCCAGCCTGTGGCCGGCTCCAAGAAGCCGAAGGTAGCCATCAACGAGGAGAAGTGCGTTGGCTGCGGGCTGTGCGTCCCTGTGTGCGAGTCAGGGGCCATCACCATGGAGCTCATAAGGCCGCCCGAGTTCATACCGGCATCGATCGCCGGCCCCGCGGCGATCGTTCATGCGGCCCCTCCCACGGAAGAGAAGCGGTAGCCAAGACTGCCCCTGCGCTGGCTGAGGATAGGCTCGCGGCGAGGGGTACGGCTGTCCGTGCCCCTCGCCGCTACGGCGTGGCCCGCTTCTTCCTTGCCTGGTAGAGAGGTAGGGGGTCACCCTCACCCTAGCCCTCTCCCATCAAGGGAGAGGGGACTACCTGCCGCGACCTGCTCCCCCCTATCGGGCCTGGAGTCCCGATGAATCGAGACGCACAGACAGGCTACCGTGGGCGCACCCCGCTTCGTGCTTTGAGCTTTGATATTGTTTCGGATTTAGTGTTTAGGCTTTGGAGCTTCCCGCGTGTCCTCCCTCGCCTGGTGGGAGCGAGCTAGAGTGAGGGGCTCACCCTGCGGGCAGCGCCACTACTTCCTCACGGGCCTCCACCACCACCCGTCCCAACCAATGACGCCCATCCGATCGAAGTGCTTCTTGAGGTCGTGACCTTCCCTCTCTGCATGCTCCCTGGCCGGCTCTGACAGAGTGCGCGGGTAGCTGGCCACCACGTATGTCTCTGCCACTGACTGTGCCTCTTTCGAACCGCCTGCCCCATCCACCTCCGGGGAGACGACCCTTCCCTTGCGACGGAGACGCCGCAACTGGTGGGGAGTGAGACACACGGGCAGGTACAGCGATTTCTTCCAGTCCCTGGTCAGGCCGTCGGGTGCTATGTCGACCGCGGTTACGTATCCGCCGGCCATCTCGCTCTCCAGGAGTCTCATCGCCTCGTCCCTGCCCAGGCCTTCCCGCTGCAGCACCTCCAGCAGTGTCCCGAGGTGAAGGGGGTGTCGTGGGGGCACCTGGACCATGTAGCCACGCAGCAGCGCCTGTCTGGCAGACCTCTCCCCCACCCTGTTATAGACCTGCGCGAGCTTGAGGCCCAGCCCGTCGCTTTCCGGAGAGCCTGCGTACCGGTAGCCTTCGCCTTCCTGGACGACGACTCCGGATGTGGCCAGCCTGTGTAGGAGACGCTCGGTGTCCTGCCGCGACTCGCCGATCACCGCCGCGATCTCCCCCGCCGTGGAGAGGGACCCACACCCTCTCAGATAGTCAATGATCCTGACTGCGGTTGGAGCTGTCATTGGATACGTCCCGGTCCTCTGCTCCTGGTCCGTCGACACCACTTCGGAGGAGACACACTCAACGACCTACGAGGTCGTCAGCAGATCACAGGGCCGGACTGACGATGCCAGGACGCCGTCCACCTGGTTGAGACGCCTACTGCTCCAGTCTGAATTCAAACTGGCAGTGGGGCAAGTCATCCGGCCCCTTTCTGGGGGGCAGTTTGAGAGGAGTGACCTTGATGGCGGGGTTGAAGTACCTGGCATAGCCCTTTATCGCTTCAACCTCCATCTGCTGGCAGACCACGGCCTCTCTGCCCTTGCCCTCCCGTTCCATGAAAAGCAGGGAGGGGCACCTGTCAACCGTCCACACAGCGTGGTTTTTGTCCTTCAGGTCGATGCGATAGTCCCACATCTCCAGAGGCAGGCCCGGATCGACCTGGAGGTACTTCATGTACGTCTCCACGTCGTTGCCGCTGATGTTCATGGCTTTCATGATCCGGGGGACCATGTGCTTGACGTAGTCCGTGCCCCACACCTCACCACCCCATGCGTCAGCCTTGTCGATGCCGAACTCCTCAGCGACCTTCGTGTGCCAGAACCCATCCATCATTATCAGGGCACGCTGGCTCTCGTTGAGCAACCTGATCAGCGCCTCCTTGGAGAAGTCCTGCCACCTGAGATTGGGGACAAGGTCCCCGCTGTAGTCCTGAAGCTCCATGACGTCAGCCTCCTTGTTCGTCGATCCGGCATAGCGCCCCCTGCGCTCCGGTAAGCGGACACGTCTCAGGCGGCCCCGGAGCACTGTCTCTATGCCGGTGTATCTATAGTTCCCTGGCCATCCGTGTTACGGACCGCCCGTGTGGTCCTCGGCGGGCCCTCTGGTCTTCAGCCGCCAGTACCAGCCGCCCGCCTGCGTCAGGCCCATGGCCTGAACACATTCCTTCACTTCTGTCTTCTCTCGCCGCATGTGCTCCCGGGCAGGGCCCGAGAGCTCCGGCGGGTAGTCTGCCACCAGGTAGTATTCCTCGTCCCCGGCCTCGAGTTGCTCAGGCTCAAGCCGGTCCTGGTAGCGCATGACCACGGCCCCCTGGTTGCTCAGGCTGTCGAAGTGCAGCGGGTTGACGTAGACGGGGACCAGGACCGAGTTCCTCATCCTGGTGTAGGTCACTCCCATTACTCTGACGCAGCCCCCGGCCACCTCCCTCTCCAGACACCGGGCCACCTCGGCTCTATCAAAGCCCTGACCCTGGCACAACTCCAGCAGCGTCCGGAGGTGGAAGGGGTATCGGGCCGGTATCTGGCACAGGAAGCCTCGCACCAGCAGGCCGGCGTCCCGCCCCCTCCCAACCTCCTCGTACAATCTCAGCAAGCGCGAAACCAGCCCGTCGTTCTCGGGCGTGTGCCGGTAGGCGTAGCCCTCCCCGACCCGGTCAGCCAGGTTCAGCTCGACCAGTCTGTGCAGGGCTGCGTTGACACGATTGGAAGGTTCCCCGATAATTGAACAGACCTCCGGTGCCGTCTTCTCCCCACCGCTCTGCCGCAGGCACTGTATCACTCTGACAACGACTGGCGTGGACATCATGCGACGCTTGGGTCAGGATAGTGAGAAGACCGAGAGACGAGCGAGGACTATGCTAAGATACAGGAAGAGCGTATGTCAATTCCGGAAGATCCCCCAACGGTATATGACCTGGGCGAGTATGCCCCTGTACCGATCGTCTACCAACTGAGATACTCCATCCTGAAGAGGATCAGGGCCGGTGAGGACCTCCTGCCGGCAATACAGGGCCGCCAGGAGACCAAAAAAGATGTGGTCCGCGCCCTGCTCTCCGGTGCCCATCCCTACCTTGTATCGGAAGAAGGCACCGGCAAGACCAGGCTGGCCCGCTCGCTGACCTCTCTGCTGCCCCCGGTGTTCAGGATCAAGGGCTGCCCCTACAATGATGACCCCCGGTGGCCGGCTTCGCTGCTCTGCCCCAGGTGCAGGGAGAGCCAGAACCCCGGAGAGCAATACGGGATAGAGCTCCTGCCGGGGCACAGGCGCTTCTCTCGCATCCAGGGGAACGAGTACACCAACGAGGCCAAGCTGCTGGGGCTGAAGGATATCCATGCCATCATCCAGGGGAAGAGCCCCTCCGACCCCTCGGTGTTCGCTGGCACCGGCGTGTTCCGGGCAAACAGGGGCATCCTCTTCGTGGACGAGTTGCCCGCCATCCGCACCAATGTCCAGGTGCTGCTGCACCCCATACTCGAGGAGAAGAGGGCCATCCTCGAGGAATACAACTGGCAGCATCCCCTGGACCTGATCGTGATAGCCACGGGAAACCCCCGGGGGTTCTCCCATGTATACGAGGTCCCCAGACCGCTGCTGGACAGGCTGGAGCTGGTCTACATGGATATGCCGGGGGAGGAGGAAGAGAAGGAGATCATGCTGCTGCAGCGGTTCGGCAGCACCGGCGCTGCGGGCGACATGGTACGCTGGCATCGAGCGGAGCTGGTACCCAGTGCTGTCCTGGAGGAGTATGCCAGGAGGACGGTGGCCGCTCCCTGGTGGATCGTCGACCTCCTCAACCTGGCGGTGCGGCACAGCCGCACCTGCCAGAGGCTGGAGAAGAAGGCCAGCATCAGGGCAAGCAGCCGCGCCCTGGACCACACCTATGCCAGCGTGGAGCTTGAGAACAGGCAGGTGGCTTCGCTCAGGGACGCCCTGGACGGCCTGAAGCTGGCGCTGAGGGGCAGAATAGCCCTCAGTTCCGAGTACCAGGACTGGGACGAGCCCCGGAACTCCTTCCTCCGGACCGACAGGCTTGTCGAGGACCTGCTGTGGAATGCTCTGGAGGACTTCAAGCCAGACCTGTTTGCCACCTGCGACACGGAGCGACTGGCCGCCGAGTTGACTGCGGTGCCGTTGACGGTCGAGGCGCTTGCACAGCGGCTTCCCGACCTGGAGCAGCTAGGCACGCTGGTGCAGGGAATGCTGAAGGAGGCGGCCGGACAGCCTAATGACGACCTGCTCAATGAGACGGAACTCAGGCTGGCGACCACGGCTGACGCCCCGGGGGAGGACAGCAGGTGGGAATACGTCGCCTCGGCGATCGAGGTCATCGTCAACCTCGCCGTGCACCGGCATGTTATCAGCGAGGCGGAGGCCGGGCAGGTATTCAGGCCAAGGAAGATCACCGAGGGAGAGCCATGATAGAGCTGGCACCGTGCACCAGGTGCGGCCTGACCGGAGCGGCCCAGGTGGACGTCCTGCGCGACCTGCTGGGCTCGCCCAGCCGGAGCATCGACGAGATAGCCCAGCGTATCCGCCTGTACGGCCGTCTGGAGGAGAAAGCCCGGGAGGAGGCGGACAGGAGGCTGGCCCGGCGACAGCGGGATTTGCAGGAGAGCCAGCAGCAACTGAGGGACTACGAGGAGGAGATGTGCTTCGCGGCCCTGGACCGGCTCCTCAACGGGGAGGACGTGGAGGACATAGCGGCCGACATGGCTTCCGACCGCGCACTGCAGCGGCTCGAGCAGGCAGCCAACGCCGTGAAATATCAACCCGAGGGGATCGACCCCCGGGACGTGGAGGCCGCCCTGCGCCCCTACCAGGAGCAGGGCTACCTGGACATACGGGGTGGCATGGTGACGGTGACGTCCCGCGGCGCCAGGACGCTGGCCAGGCAGGTGCTGGAGCGGGTCATGGCAAACCTGTCACACAGAGACGTGGGAGCGCACTCCACCAGTGAGATCGGCTACGGCTCCCGGTTGACCTCCTGGTCGCGGCAGTATCAGCCGGGCGACGACTATGCTTTGACGGACGTGGAGCGCACCCTGGTGGCCGCTCTGGAGCGGGGGGCCGCCATAGACAGGCAGCTCGAGCCGCGGGACTTTCATATCTTCGAGACCCAGTGCCCTGCCAGGATGTGCGCCGGGGTGCTGGTGGACGTGAGCGCCTCCATGCGCAGGGACGGCAAGCTGGGCGCCGCCATCGAGGCGTCCCTGGCGCTGACGGAGCTGATCGGCCGTGACCCCAAGGACTCGCTGAAGGTATTCAGCTTCTCCGACACGGTGAAGCAGGTTCCCCCGTGGTCCATCGCCAACGCCGTGGCGGGCGAGGGCAGTACCGACATGAGGGCTGGCATGAGGCGCTTCAGGACGGTGGTGAGGCAGGAGCGGGGCGACAAGCAGGCCTACCTGGTGACGGACTCGGAGCCCAACTCGGAGGACGGCCGGTATGTGGGTTTCGAGAACGCCGTGGGCGGGGTTATCAGGGAGGCGCTGCGGTACAGGGACGAGGGTATCACACTGAACGTCATCATGCTGAGCCAGACACCACCTCTGATGGAGCTGGCCCGGCAGTTGGCCCGCATGAACCTGGGGCGTGTGGTCTTCGCCAGCCCCGCCGATCTGAGTGCGGCCCTGGTGGAAGACTACCTCAGAGGGCAAATCCTAAGCACTAATATCTAAATCATAAACAAATCCAAATGACCGAAGGGTGGAGGCGGCCGGTTGCTCTGGGTTTGGATATTACGTTACGTACAGAATGCACAGAGGCTCCGGGGCGGGACCTCGATTTCTCTTGTCATTGCTGGGAAAATAGGGGTTCTCTGCATGCCGTCGTCCCTTGAGCCATACGCTTCCCCGTTCGTATCGCTGGGTAGAGCACCCGACGTCGGGCGCGTTACCCAACCGCTGTCCCAGCATGCATTTTCATACTTTGTGGTGCCGCCAGCAAGCGGCATGGGAGATTGCTAGGAAAATAGGCATGATTTCCTGCGACGCGAAACGCACCCCCACGACGCAGGCCATTCTCATCCTTCGTGGTGCCGCTGGCAAGCGGCATGGGGGATTCCTGCGAAAGCTCGAAGACTCGCCGGAGGAGAGGGGAATCTCGGAGGTGGGTGGGGGTTTGGTGCTTAGGATTTTGATATTGTCTAGGGTTCAGTGCTTAGGATTTGGAATTTCCGCCCAAATGATGTGCCACATGAGCGACAGGGGCCAGCCGGATACGCTCCTCGTTCCTTGGTCCGGGATGCCCGACGGTTTGGCGGGATGAGGTGAAGCATGCCTGAGACAAGTACACGCGGGTTGACCGTCGTGGCGAAACGCCAGATCAGTCTTGACGGTCAGCCCGTGTCCTATACCGTGAAGCGCAGCCCACGGGCAAGGCGCGCCCGGCTGGAGGTGAGCCTGGCAACGGGCCTTACGGTGGTGGTGCCGTGGACCTACGATGTCGACCGGCTGCCTGATTTGCTGAAGGCAAAGAGCCGCTGGATACTGGGCAAGATGAGGAGATATGGTCAAGCTCCGGCGCAGTCAGCCGGAAGCGAGTTCAGAAACGGCGACACGGTCCCCTACCTCGGCCGGGACCTGGAGTTGGTGGTACGGGAGACCCAGAGGAACGTCCACAGCATCAAGCTGGAGGGAAGCAGGCTGATCGTCAGCATGGGAGCAGGGGGTGGTCGGCAGGCTCTGCTGCTTGAGGCATGGTATCGGATGCAGGCCGCCAGAGTGATAGGGAAGAAGGCAGAGGAGCTGAGCGCTCGGCTGGGGGTTACGTACGGCCGGATCACTATACGGGGGCAGAAGACCCGTTGGGGCAGTTGCTCCCAGAAGGGCAATCTCAACTTCAACTGGAAACTGATAATGTCGCCGGAGCCCGTCGTTGATTACGTCATCATTCATGAGCTGGCGCACCTGAAGGAGTTGAACCACACGAAGCGGTTCTGGCAACTGGTGGCGCAGCACTGTCCCGGCTGGCGCGAGCACAGGAAGTGGCTGAAGGACAATGCACCCAGGCTGGGGGCGATGATGACCTCATGAGGGCGGACGGTTGTGGGTGAGGTTCGCGATTGTGGGGCAAGGGAAACAGAGGCCCCTCTCACGATCGCGAGTTCTGGTGGGACAGGCCTAGAGTTCGACACCTTGTTCGGCCTTCCACAGGTTCATTTGCCTCTGCGTCGACTCTATGTGAACTCCGAAAGTCTCGTGCCCCATCAGGAGTCTGTACAACGACTTAATGCACCCATCGTCTTGAGGTTCGGCAAACCTGAAAGCCGACTCTGCCAAGTACCTTCGTTCGTTCTCGAAAGCCAGCCAGCGTCTGTCGTTCCGTTCGGCAGCCCACCCTGTGGCGTTGGAGCCTGCGAAGATGTCCAGAACCGTGTCACCCGGGTCTGTCAAGAACCTTATGAAGAACTCTGGCAATCTTGTGGGAAAACGCGCAGGGTGGCCCTTGGCTCCCGTGAGCTTGCAGCAACGTAGGTAGTTCGAGTTGCTCTCAGTATTGGGTATCTCCAGCAAGTTGGGCGGAATCGCGCCTCCGTTTGACCTTGAAAACGCCGTGGATATGTCGTGACCAGACGGCCTTTTCTTGGGAGAATAATACCTACCTGCATCCGCCAGGAGTCTCTTCATTCGATCTGAGTAAGGTACGAGCACGTTGTCCACTCTGGCCTTTGGGTAATCGCTCTTGCTGAACCACCAGACCGTATTGACAGCGTCCTTTGTTCGTATCTTCCTCTTGTTGACC
>Ga0180432_10009103_pt1 | contig 12191 bp, 11 predicted proteins | sample SS_ome_10_FD_132414 | JGI IMG/M metagenome (GOLD analysis project Ga0180432, IMG submission 132414) | Hypersaline lake sediment archaeal communities from the Salton Sea, California, USA - SS_1_MS_2 metaG | ecosystem: Environmental > Aquatic > Non-marine Saline and Alkaline > Hypersaline >...
AAAGTACTACGGTTTAAAAGTAAAAATTTTGTCAAGCAAGTTTGTAAATTTGGTGGTGTTGAAAAACACCAAATTTTAAAGGAAGAGCGAACCGATTACATGTTTTCCAAAAAGTGGAGGATCAGCTTTTGCAAGGGCCGACCCATGAAGGACAAGATGTGGCAGAGGATGTCGTACCCGCCACGTCTCAAGACAATCCGGTACATGGAAGTTGACTTATTTTTTCTGGCCATGCGGCGGGGCATGGTTCTAAAAAAGCAGGTTTTTAGGGGTGCCGACGCTCGTATAGCTATTAAAAAATCAATATCCTGTGGAACATGCTAAATAGCGTTCTGGTAAGAGGAAAATATTCATGACTTTTGGGGTCATGAATATGCTGTAAATTCGTATATGTGACAACATTAGTTTGGTGTTTTGTGTCGTGTATTTTTCGCGTGATATAAGAAGTAGTATTGCGTTTTACGTCTCTGAAAATAGGCGCAGACGTTCTCGAGCTAAGAACAAGACTTTGATTTCATTGGAAAGTTCGTCGATCTTTTCGTCTAATTTCTCTTTTTTCATCTTCGGCTTTCTGACGAGAATACTTTTTTGTTGCCTGAAGCGGAGGTTTAACATCAAGTTTTTTTGGTTTCTTCGTTGATTCTTTCGCGTAATTGTTTTAGATCACCTACGAATTCTTGCTTTCTGATTGTTACGAGAGGTTTCTTTTCTTCGAGCTGTTTAATACGTCTGGCTTTCAACCGGCGACGATTAAATTCTTCTCTTCGTTCTTCGATATATCGTTCTAAAATAACGAAAATCGATTCTTTTGCACCGCTACCGAAAGCTTAAATGATAAAAAAATACTATCAGTATTAAAAGAAATGGCAGCTCTCTTCGTCGGTGCAATCGAACCCTTCCTCGTTCATCACAAAAAACCCTTCGATGAAACGCATCCTGACAAGCTAGCGGACAGGATTAAACACACAACTCTCGACGACAAACCCCTCTCCGACGCCGAATGGGTCAAGGATTTCAAGTCAGCACGTAAAGGTACTGACGCAGAACTTAACGCCTTAATCAAAACTCCCATTTACGAATGCAACATCATGTATCCAGACAACGGCAAAGCGGTCCCAAATGCAGCATTTGTATCAGCATTCGGTAAATATCTTGGTCTTTCCCCACCTTCCGCCATGACTACAGCTGATGATTACACTAGTTCCGAACACCAAAAATTCATCCAATCATTGATCCAAAACATCAACTGGGCGTACTTAACAACTCCCAACAAATGCAACTGTTTATCGTCGTTCAAAGACAGCATCTGGCCACCTTTAGCCGACCTTACAAAGAAACATGAAATCATCAAAGGATTCGAACCGTACGTCAACGAACAAGCCATCTTCGAAGTACCCCTAGGAACTATCTACACCGCCACCGACAATACAGTTTACATCTCCTTCCGAGGACTCGAAACTATCCCAGAAACCCTCATGGCACTTACCAGCGCTAAACAAGCGAAACTTGAATTCTGGCTCAACAACCAGAAAGAACCCGACAATTATATGAGTGACGAGCTCGCCAGCGAAGCGTTCACAACGTTGTACAACGGAACGTTCAAATTCAACTTGATCAACAAAGGTGGCGTCTCTACAACTGTCGCCAATTACCTGAAAGAAGCTAAGCAAACATCAAACATTACCAGGGTCGTCATCAGCGGCCATAGTCTTGGTTGTATGTTTGCACAAATGCTGTACATGCATATGGTCCTTTTTCCTAGCCACTTCGGTCTTGACGACACTGTAAACGTTCTAGCTGTCCCCATTGCAGCCGTTCATGTAGTAACTCCGGAAGCAGTTAAAACCTGGCAAAACGTACCAACAACTCTCAAATCTCACCTCTTGTTACCTATCGTTAACATGGCCGACCCGGTGCCTAACATTCCCATCCCCGCCAATCCCGCCGATTTGCCTCTTGTAAACAAATACACGTACCAAATTCCAACACCATTTTTGTTCGGAGTTTCCCCCGCTAACCCGCTACTTAGTGCCCACCATTCCAACGTTTACTTCGACATGATTCCCTTCACAACTCTCGTCAAAGGCAACCCTAACTTTGTGTACTCGCCCACAATCCCAAAAGGATCCTGCCCCTAAGTAACCATTTAAAAACATTCATTTATACAAGTTGTATACGTGAATTTAAACGTCTTCATAACTAACCTAGTTATATACAATTCCGCTACGTTATTTAATATAAAAGAACACTAAGTTTTTCAACATATTTTACCATAATGTAAAAAGCGATGAACCAGCCTAACGAACAAACCCTCAACGACGATTTCTGCACGTTTTCCCGTAACAAAATTCCTGATGTTCGTGGCGAATATTGGGAAGTGATTTATAACGGGGACGCAATACTCCTATTTAACCAAACAGGACCAAATCAGGGAGATCAAGAAATTTACGAAGTGCCCTCTGATAGACGGTTTTCGACAGGAGAAAACGGGAACCTATGGGCATACTTTAGAGATGAGAAGAAGTTGCAAATAACACAATCTTACAACAAAGCATGCTTTGTTTTTCACAACGTCGAAATGTAAACATTTCTGTGAAAAAAAATACACGTGAACAATGTGTCACGTGTATAAAAGAACTATGGTATCGTCTAACGACTTCTCCAGAAAAGGTTTCTCCTGGAACTACGATCATGTTAAAAAGGAACTGACCTTATGCAAAGCTTCCGAATGCACCACAAATCACCATTTTTTATCAGGTATCAGCAAATCCGGTAACTATTGGGACTTCAGGGTAGAAAATTCAAAAAGAAAATTGGACCTAGTTAGAAAAGTTTATACAGGCGGCGAATCATGGCCGACAGAGGTTAGTAAAAGTTTCGAATTTCCTCCAGGAAGCTTAGATCCTGATGTCCAAATGTACATCTCAACCGGAAAATTTTACCGTATATACAATCCGTACATAAATAAGTACTTGGGTTACAACGACGGAGAACTGGTTTTCTTAAACGAAGACTATTACCTGTACAGCTTCGACAGAGAACCCGTCGAGATTAACTGGAGATATACAGGGTACGGATTTGAAGTGTACGGTCATAACGTTTTCCTCGCTATTGAAGATGGTGTACTCAAATTTACGGACGTCTATGAAAATCAAGGAACTGTGAAATTCATGCTTCGAGGTGACGATACGGTCGAATTCTTTGTCAATAACGATAAAATTTTCGTCGAAAATGGCAATCCTGAAATAGTACCGGAAGAAGATTACGGGATACCGCCAGAATCCATGGTTTGGACAGTTCACGAATCACCATGCGGCGGTTACTATTCCGGCAAATGTCCAGGTGATGGTAAATGCGTTCAAGGCGGTTCTGTAGGAACTCGTAATTATTTTTACTGTTTAGGGCCTTGTTCCGAAAACGAACCACAAGGATACTGCGAAGAGCCCGAAGAATACTGCGTTAGAAATTCAAACGGCGTCTTTGAATGTACCAAGGACCAGGGAAAAAATTCTGACTGGTGGAAATGGCTTCTCCTTGTATTCGTTATTATCGTTTTCATCATTATCATCGTCGTCATTTTCTGGGCAGCAACTAAATCTCCAAACAAAAAGAAAGAAACTAACAGTAATTCCGAAGAGATAGAGTCTTTCAAATATTAGAGAACAATTCCGAGTATTTTTCGTGTATAAAATACACACGAAAAACAACAAACCGGGGCAGGGGAAACTTTTTTGACAACGCAAATATCAACAATTATGTCTACAGGTCAAAAAAGAATGAACGGTCATACAAGTCGTGGTATTCACGCTAGTTACGGCAAGTGCTACGTAGACACACCCGTCAGTGTCTTCAAATCATCTGAACGTTGCGACACCAAACGTGTCAAACACTGTGACCCCCTGTACGGTTTTTTCACAGCATCGCGTGTTTTCACTTACCTTAGTGGGAAGAAGGAAATCAACACCGAGATTGACAGAGAATTCTGGAATTATGCCGAAGGAAGGAACGGTAAACTAAGCGATTGCCAAATGCAGGCAATTTCTATAATTTACAGCGGTTATGTTTACGCCGCGGCTACAGGCGAATACCCGATAGATTCGTTAAAACAAATTATTTCCTACTACGTTGGAACCATCATTAACGATTTTGGGAACACAGATTCCGACGATTGCAAGGCCATCTTAAGCGCTGTTTCTTACTCAATTTTTGCCCTTCTCGTAGGTCTCGGTGGCAATCTTGATGATGACTTTTTGTTTACTACTGCCAGGACGGGAATGGCAAACGCCATATCAACTTCTCCATGCTGCTGCAAACGTGATTTTATTGTCAAAATTCTCGGAGTTCCCATATCTACCGCATCACCAAGACAACCAGCATTTCGAAGACTCAAAGCGATCCAACCGGACCCGTTGGCCCAAGCTGACCCGTTGGGACCGTCAAAACAGAGCCAAGACGGAGGGGTAACAAAACCATTTACCTCTCAATCTGGAGATCCTACGAACCTAAAAGCGCCCATCACATCAATCGCGATTCCAAGACTTTTGTTTTTTACGCAATAATTCAAAACACAAAACTTAACCGCTACACAACATGTATTAAATTTGATACATGTTATGAATTTAGACGTAAATTAGTACTAGAACATTTAAAACATGTTTTTAAAAACAATATCGCAAGAAATTATCTTCGTTAAGCAAAAAGGATGAACGTAAACTCTAAGAACCACCCTGTTCTCGACAAATGCGGTACGTGTTACACTAATACACCTATTAGTGTTTTTAAGTCGGACGAACGCTGCGATACAAAAAGAATCAAACGCTGTGATCCTTTGTATGGTATTATCCCGGCAGCTTTTATCCAAGCTATGGACGCGAACGAAAGTTACGAAGAATTGTACAGAAACATAATTAAAGCTTACTGGGATTACGTCCGAGGGAAACTTGGAAAACTGTCCGATTGTCAAAAGCGGGCAATGTCGCTTATCATGGGTTCAGCGATGTCCGCTATCGCGACGGATGTTTCTACCGTGGAGGACATATTGGAGATTGTTGCTTACTACGTCGGAGCTATCATTTTTGATTTCGGAAACAACGAAAATTCCGACGATTGCAATAACGTTTTGAGTGCTGTCGGACATGCTGTGGCTGGATTTATTATGGGCTATTCTTCAGCTCCTGATCAATCGAAAAAACTGCTTACAGTTCTGCGTGTGGGTATAGCCAGAGCCGTAGCCGCTTCCCCGTGTTGTTGCAGCAAAAAATTTGTCATGGTTGTTCTTGACGATCTCTCAAAATATTCCCAAGAAATTCAAAGCGGTGTTATATATCGAGATCTCATCGGAAATATTACTCTCGGTGTCAAAATCAAAGACTTTATGCCCAGGCATAAACATGATTCCGACAGCGCCGCCAGAGGTAAAGGAACAACTGATTCCAAACTTCACCCTTCTAGCCAGGATCATTCTAAAAATAAAATGGGTGCCGCAAGCTTAGCCTTTCCATTTACTGTCAAGTTAGCAGAAGACCAGAATGTCCCTATCGTTGCAGGACCGGCACCAGTGTCACCTGTATTCTAACTATAGATAGCTCATATCAAAATCGAAAGATATGAGCTAAACTTATCGTCGACAAAGAAAATATGTTTGTTTTAACAAAAAGAACCAAGATGTGTGACGTTGTGAAAAAATGCGATTCTTGCTACACGAGCACCCCCGTAACTGTTTTCAAGTCTGACAATGTATGTGACACGAAGCGTATCAAACGCTGTGATCCCTTGTACGGGATGGAAACGGCCGGCTACCTCTGGGCGTTTGGATTAGTACCCGAATACGAGGAAAGTTACCAACGAATTGATTATTTTTACAAACTAATTTTGAGCGACGGTTTAGGCAAAATTAACAGCTGTCAAATGAAGGCAATTTCCGTAATTTTTACGGCTTTGTTTCGTACTCTCGGAGAATTCCCCACCGGAGTCACTTCCGCATACATTTACATCGCTCTGGCTTACGTAGACGTCATACTTACAAAGTTTGGTGATGAGACAATTTCCGACGATTGCAAAGATTTCTTAAGTGCCGTAGCACAAGCCGTCGCAGGATACATTAACGCTGTCGGTCTTAACAGTGCGGAATGGCCAGTAATTGATACGCTTACACGTACGGGTTTAGCTCGTGCCGCCATATCTACCCCTTGCTGCTGCCGAAAGGATTTCATCGCTGCGGTTTTAGGTCCAGTTGTCGACACTGGTATTTTGGACGCTCTGAAAGTTGGCGACTTCGTTTTTGTTCAAAAACAGCTCAAAGGAAAGCAAGGTCCTTTAGTAAAAATGTTTTTAGAAACGCCAAAATTTGAAACTGTTTTTAAGGCGAAGACTCCTTCTAAGAACAGGTAAAGTTACCGCTACACAACCCAACATTTTAGTTTTCTCATTTTTGACGTCAAAAATGAGAAGTTATTTAGAAAATTAACGAGACCGCAATAAACATACTTTTACTTTTCAAAGTAGATTGTACGTGAGTTTCTTCTATAACGATCTATTGTTTTTCGTTTTGTCACCAATAAGATATTTTTTACCTACAATATTGCATAATTCTGGTAAACACGCTCGAAAAATGAAAACATGTATCGTTCGACGATTTTTATCATATTCTTCATCAAAATATGTTCGTAGAACAAAAAAGATGAACAACGCTTGTTATTTAGATACCCCTGTAGCTGTTTATAGCTCGTGCGATCGCTGTGACACGAAAAGGATCAAGAGATGCGACCCTTTGTACGGTACTGTGGGTGGTGCATTGATCGTGGCTTTTGCTAGTAACCCGTCGCAAATTGACTACTTTTTGAGAGTCGATAAGCTTTATTGGCTTATTGCCAGTAACAAATATGGGAAGATAAGTGATTGCCAAGTTAAAGCTATATCGCTTATTTTTTCCGCGCTTCTTGTAGGAGGTTCCCGAAATCCATCGTTACAGCAGCAGCTGATGTACATAGCTGATTTTTACACTTCACCAATTATTTATCAGTTTGGTGACAGCACAAATTCGGACGATTGCAAGGCGATTCTGAGTGCTATTGGGTACACGGTTGCGGGGCTTATCATTGGTGTAGCTAGAAATATCAGTGTCATAGACGGGCAGATCCAGTACGCTAGGCTTTCCATTGCCAGAGCGATCGCAGCATCCCCATGTTGTTGCAAGAAAGATTTTATGACCGCAGTTTTAGGGGACCCAAATCCTACTATTGTTGCAGGTTTCCGAGAGCCCAGAATACTGAAAAACAATCTCTTTAGCGACGTTATTGGGATTAACGCTGCTCATCCTTCAGCAAATGTCGCTCATGTTTCTCCAGGGCCGGGACCTGACGACCTAGCGGGAAAAAGCAGTTTTGAGGCCGATTCCGACGTTCGAGGTATAGCCGACAATGACGGATCGTTGCTACTTTTTGCACAATAATTGGTTATATTTTTTCGACAATTCATATCGTCACGGATAGCGATACGAATTATAATTTCGTTCATATATTTTTTATCTAAAAAGATGGCTGGTTGTAGAAATTACGGTGGATGTTACGTTAATACTCCTGTTGAGGTTTTTAGATCAAACGAACGTTGTGACACAAAAAGAATCGACCGATGTGATCCTATGTACGGGACGTTCAGTGGTAACGTCATCGTCGCGTTTTCTAGGAACCCGGGAATCGAGAATGTTATACAAGAAGTGATGAGTATTTACTGGTCATATGTTGAAGGGAAATTCGGGAAACTGAGCAATTGTCAAATCAAGGCTATTTCCCACTTATACGGATGGTTTTTGCAGTATGTTCAGGTTGTTGCGGGGCCGTACGATCAAATTGTCCAGGTTCTTAATTATTATGTCGACGCAATTGTTTACCATTTTGGCAACACAAATACTTCCGATGATTGCAAGGCTATTTTGTCCGCTGTCTATAATACAGTCGGACCAATGATATTCGCCTTGGTACGTAATCCAGACATCGATACTTTAATTTTGTTCGCTCGAAGGAGTATTGCCAGATCGATTGCTGCGTCGCCTTGTTGTTGTAGCAAGAATTTCATTAACGCTGTTTTAGGCAATCCTTTGCCTCCTGTTTTTAAACCGAGTCCTGTTGGTGAAAGATTGTTAACATCGTTGAAGGCATCCGCAAATCAAAACCCGTATTGCGATAAAGTTTTTCGTTATTTTGTTTATATTTGTGACGTGCAAAACATCATGAATATTTTTCGGGGATGGTCATAGAATTGTCGAGATCACTCTAAGACCTGAACTTTTCCTTGGACCTGTCTATTGGTACCAATAGGTGCTAATCAGAGCCTGTTGGTGTCTCGGTAAAATTTATTGTTCGTGTGTAAAAAAATTGTTGCCCTATCTTAAAAACATGTTTAAGAAATTTTTGATCGCGGCGTTTTTATTGGTTTTAGTATTCGCGGCAGACCTGAACACACAAATATGCAGCGAAGAAGGTGAAAATTGTGTAGGAACAGAATGTTGTGTCAAAGAGGGTTTGACATGTTGGGAGAAGGAGAAAGACGTGTGGGCGGGGATGTGCGGCTTCTTGCGACGAGCTGAAATTGCCGGGTGAAGAATGGACATGCGTTGCTTTAGGTTAAAACAGCGCGCCGATGTTAAAATAATTAGCAAATGATCTTGGTTTGTAGCGTTATTTTAACAACTTCTGATGACCAAAATTTGCACGAAACATACTTGATACACCGATGTATCAAGTATGTTTTGCATCTTTATTATTGAAGATGCAATTTACTCACACGTCACGCTTTCGGGCAAAACAGATGGCTCCCTTTGGTATTTTTGATATTCGTGACACATAAATGTGCCATAAATATTTGGAAATGATGAATCGTCGTTCTCTTTAGAACCATTCGTTGCCCGATGCCAAGTAAGCTTCTTCCTGTTCAGGAAGCGGTGACTGTGAGTTTTGAAACCAAAGTTCCGCATCTTTTTTCTTCTCTTCGATCTGCAATTTTATTTCGGTGATCAGGTCATCGGAAACGTCAAATTTTTCTTTCAGAAGATCGATGATTTCGAAGTGATTTTCCTTCAATGCCGAATTCAAAATGTTTCGAACCGGGTAGTCTTGTTTTCTCATTTCTCTGAACTCTTCTTGTACGTCAGAATCGTGATCAATGATGGAGTCCTCTCCGGCATTTTCATATATCTTCTTTGTCGAATACATTTCTTCGCGTGTCAATTCGAATTCTTCAATAAGCCATTTTGCTAAGTTACAGTATCCATTTTTACAAACATCGACGAGTAAATCGCATCCGTATCGGATTATTTCTATTCGTTCGACAACGAACCTTTTGTGTAGCCATTTTGCGATTTCCAGTTGGTTTCTGCGGCATGCGAGATGGAAGCTTTGAAACTGGTTACAATATCGGATTTCTATTGCCGGTTGCCATTCGTCATATCCTAAATTGTAATCGTAGTTGTCTTCACTGTCGGATGGAGACGGCCAATATTCAACTAGATGCATTTCATAATTAGTGAAACGGAAGTTTTTGCAGAAAGCTTTGATAAATCGAAAAGAGTCACACAGGAAGAGTGTATTGAGACGGATTCGGTTTTTGTGATCGGTCCAGGAAGTGTTGTCTACCGCTTCGAGACATTTGCTGTTCAGGAGACGGAGTCCTACGAGCTCAGACATGCTGAGGTAGTAGAACACAATTCGGAGAACGTAGGGCACTTGGGAGTAGATTTCTTCAATCATTTTTTAGTATAAAATGCTGTATAGTTTTTCTAAAAATCAATTGGATTTAATACGACGTTTGTGTTTGGCATTATCGAGTTAAGCGGTGAACCTCTTTGTTTTTAACACCGGGTAATTTATAGTACGTTTAGTGTTTTAGTGTTTCTATTTCAGGGACAGCGTCGCGTTTAGGAAGAAATATTTGGACGAATGAGCAAACAACTTTGCTTAAAATTGATTTTGTTTTTTTCTTACGACAAGTGATGACAAAAAATCATGACTCTTTTGGACACTCATTGCAAGACTGCTGGTAGCGTTTATGACAATATGTCTGTTACGCTTAATCAAACGAACATAGCGACAAACAATAACAAGTTCTACATTATGCAGGTCGTTGACACTGGGAAGGATTCGGAGTTTGTTTTGTTTACGAGATATGGACGAATGGGTGAACCGGGGAAGGCGACGCATAAGACGATGGCGAAAGAAGCGGCAGTGCGTGATTTTATGAAGACGTTTAGGACGAAGACTAAGAATACCTGGGGTATTGTGCCGTTTGTTTCTTACGCTGGGTCGTACTTTATGGCTGACGTTGCTGAAGTGACTGACGTGACCGAAAAAACTGAAGATGATGACTCTAAAGATCCTACAGAAGTTGTTCCTGAAGAACCGTTACAGCCTGAAGTTGATCGATTGATTTCTTTGATTTCTGACCGCAAAATGATGCAGAGAGCGTTGACTGACCTGAATATTGACGAGAAGAAGATGCCGATTGGGAAAATGTCTAGTAATCAGCTGGACAAGGCGAAGAAAGTGTTGCATGATATTCTGGCTGATATTGATGCTGGAGGACGCAATGTTGATGCTTTGAGCAGTACATTTTACACTTATGTGCCCTGTTCGTTTGGGAGACGGAAACCGCCTGCTATTGACACTACAGAGGACGTTGACAAGTACTTTGATTTGGTTGAAGATTTGAGGAATATTCAGGTTGCTGCGTCTATTACTAAGAAGCGTGACATTGGGAATCGTGAGATTTACGACGGTTTGAACGCGAAGATTAGCCTATTGGATAAGGATTCTGAGATGTACCGGGAGATTCTCAAGTACATGAGTAGGAAGGGGTCGACGCACAATCGCAGAGCAAATGTGGTGGACATTTTTGAAATTGAACGTGATGGAGAAGAAGCTAAGTTCCGTAAAGACATGAAGAACAGAACTTTGTTGATTCACGGGTCTAGGATGGCTAATTGGATATCTATTATCAAGAACGGTCTGGTGCTCGATCCGGAGAGGATGGGCGCCGTGATATCTGGGAAAATGTGGGGATTTGGCGTATATCATGCCAACTTGGTCAGTAAGTCGCTCGGATACGTTGATTACAGTGGTGGTTACGGCTGTTTATTGCTTAACGAAGTGGCTCTTGGTGAGTCTCATTGCATGAAGCAATCTATGTACAATGCCAGCAAGAAAAACATAAAGGGTGACAGTATTCATGGACTCGGTTCGACTACACCTGATGGCGGAGTTACTGTTGACGGCGTTTACATTCCGAACGGAGCTCCGGTTAGTTCCGGGATTAGCGGTTGTTCGGTACTTTATGACGAATTTATTTCGTTTGACACTTCGGAAATTCGTCAACGATATTTGGTACTGATTAAACAGTGAGACTATAATGGAACTATGACGAACTAGTAAACTTAAAACTTCATATTATTCATTAGAATAACGTGAAACGCGATAAAAAATGGTATATTTTATTGTACAACCTGTTAGGGGTATTCAAAAAATTATGATTTGTCTATAAAAATGAACAGTTGTTATACAGACGTAAAGCCGACGGTTACGACAGGTTCATGTGGGCCGTCGTGTCAAAGGAACTTGCCGTTAAGGGTTAAATTAGCACCGAAAAGTACGGCTTCTTGTCAATGTAATTTTTACATTGAAAATGTGGGCGATGTTTTTTCTGATCCTAAAATAGTGGATCCGTTAAATCCGAAGTACGGTAATTACGTTGTGACCGTTTCGGGGTTGCAAAAGTATTGCAAAGATATGGTAGGTTCTGGAAATGGAGGAGATTCCGGTTTACCGGGCCCCGGACCAATCGTCCCTGATGGTGGTACTGTTGTGAAAGGTCCTCCTGGTCCAAAAGGAGATACTGGTGCCACGGGCCCGGCTGGACCTCCTGGTGCTACAGGAGCAACGGGACCGAAGGGAGACCCAGGAGACAAAGGAGATACTGGTGCTGCAGGTCAACAAGGACCGAAGGGAGACCCAGGAGACAAAGGAGATACTGGTGCTGCAGGTCAACAAGGACCAAAAGGAGACCCAGGAGACAAAGGAGATACTGGTGCTGCAGGTCAACAAGGACCAAAAGGAGACCCAGGGGACAAAGGTGATACTGGTGCTGCAGGTCAACAAGGACCAAAAGGAGACCCAGGGGACAAAGGTGATACTGGTGCTGCAGGT
>Ga0180432_10009105_pt1 | contig 12186 bp, 11 predicted proteins | sample SS_ome_10_FD_132414 | JGI IMG/M metagenome (GOLD analysis project Ga0180432, IMG submission 132414) | Hypersaline lake sediment archaeal communities from the Salton Sea, California, USA - SS_1_MS_2 metaG | ecosystem: Environmental > Aquatic > Non-marine Saline and Alkaline > Hypersaline >...
ATCGACGAGCGCCGCCTTTCTCGCGGCGTGTTCTTCGTGCGCTCTCGTTGGGCTACGCGCCGTTCAATCAGACCAGCCCGATTCATCGGCGTTGTTTCGTAGCCGGGCGATTGATCGCCCGGCGATGGGGCTGTGCCGGAATTGCCGGGGGCTTGGGAACGAGCCAGGCTCGCGTCCTGTGATGCCTTGACGACCCAGCGCGTGTCAGAGCAAAGATGAGATAGATCCTTCGCTCGTGTTGGTCGCTCAGGATGACCGGATGGCAGGCCCAGCCCGATTCATCGGGCTTCGCTCTTTCAGCACCCGGTAGGCCCTACCACTCCTCGTCGTCGCGGTACCAGGGCAGATCGAACTGGCCGTATCCCTCTCTCAGAGCCGCGAGCGCCTCGGGCGAGACCTTCGGGCGCCAGGCGTGTATCATCGCCTCGCTTTCCCGGGTGCTCCGCCGGATGTACTTCTTGATGGCCTCGTTCCACACCAGGCCGGAGAAGGCGAAGATGCGCTCGAAGACCGGCAGCGGTTCCGCGCACAGCTCTTCGTAGATCACGTTGATGTGGGAGGGATACTCCCCGAAGGCCGCCAGAGCAGCCTTCAGCGCCCGTCCCTGCTCTTCCCCGTTCCTGCGCCAATCGTCTGGCTCGGCGCTCAGCCAGCCCTTCTTGTGCCAACTCAACGCAACGCCGGCGGGATGCCGCACGAGGTATACCAGACGGGGTCGGTAGCGCCGCAAGTACCAGTCGCAGGCCAGTGGGTTGACTTCCTTGACCACCACGCGACGGGGACGGCGCCACACCAGGGCCCACTGCAAGGGAAAACGAACGATGTGCGGTCCGAAGTCGGGCCAGCCCATGAAAGCCTTGTCGGCCAGCTCCCGGTAGCGCGGCTCCACCTTGCCCTCATCGGGTTTGAAGACCGTGCCCATGTAGTAGAAGGTCTTGTCACTCTGCGTGACCGGCTCGCGTAGGTAGAGGGCGTCGACCGCCTTGCCCAGCGTCCTGCCGACCCAGCTCGAGCCGCTGCGTGGCAGCGACAGGACCATGACCGCCGGCTGACGTGGCCTCAGTCCCTGCGCAATCACCTTGCTCAGCGAGCCCAGTCGCGCCCACATGATCGGCGAACTGTAACTCGGTTCGTTCGTGGCCTTCTCGGTCTGAATCGCACTGAACATCATCCGTGTGCATCCCCCCATGCTTGGTATGGCTGAATCGCGAGACCTACGTGTGCTTCTGCTGCCCGCCTTCCCGGCGAGCGCATCAAGAGCTCCAGGCCGAGGCCTCGGCACGAGGGGGATTATACCCGCGAAGAGAGGACTCTGCAACTCAGGAGGGCGCCCAGGCGAAGAGATGTCCGAGAGGGAGGCTCCCAGCACGGAACGCGACGCCGCCCGACGGCGAGGGGGCTCAGGTCTAGCTCAGAGGTTGACAGCTTGGGCAGATGAAGCCGCTGGTGCTGCCGGTCTTGATCTTCTCGATCGGCGTGCCGCACTCCGGACAGGCTTCGTCCTCCCGATAGGCGATGAGGAGTTCGTCCCTGGTGAAGCCGCCTCTCTGCCCGAGCAGCCCCACCTCGTACCAGGCCCCGCCCTCGTCGGTGCTGGGCTGAAGTCCCGCGTGGATGGCCTTCGCCAGTCCATCGATCTCCGCATCGGTGAGGGTGTTCAGAGTACGCAAGGGATGCAGCCCGGCCCGGAAGAGGATGTCGTGCACGTAGAAGTTGCCGATGCCGGCGATCCTGGCCTGATTCAAGAGCAGCGATTTGACCCCGCCGCGGCGGCCCTTGACCAACGCGCGCAGATCGTCGATGGTCAGGTCCAGCGCGTTGGGGCCCAGCTTGGCGGTCATGGCATGCTCGCCAAGTCCACCGAGCGGCACGTAGTGGGCGTAACCGAACCACCAGAAGTTGAGCGACAGACAGGTGGCGTCGTCGAAGTCGAAGAGCAGGCGGCGCTTCTCGGGAAGAGTGTCCCGCGTGACCAGCAGCATCTCGCCGCCCATGCCCAGATTGAGCAACAGCCAGCCCCTGCTGGTCTCGGTGAAGACCCACTTGCCGCGGTTGGTCGCGTCCAGCACCTGCGCTCCGGTCAATCCGTCGATGAAGACCTCCGGTGGCACGTTGAGACACTTCGGCTGCAGGACCTCGATTCCGGTGATGGTCTTGCCCACCAGTTCACTCTTCACCTCACGGGCCCTGGCGATGATCTCGGGGAGTTCGGGCATCTGCACATCCTTGTATCGAAGGCGTCTCGCGATCGACTGATCGCTATGTTCTCCAGCCGATCCGGCTCAATCTGAGGGCTCCGGGTGCCGGGAGCGCCAACGGGCGGACCAATCGCGGCACCGGCGTCGTCCGCGTTCCCAGACACCGTGCCAAGTATAGTGGTCTCGAGAACGGGCGTCAACCTCGTTCGCTTGCGGCTCTCGGGCTGAAGGGCCGCGCAGGCCCGTGGTGTTCTGGACCCCGCACACGCTCGACTTGACGTGAGTACGCATCGGTGATAGAATCTCTCCAAACCGAATAGCCAGCGACCAAGGTGTCCCTTCTGGGGCTGAAAGTGGGGAAGCCGGTGCGAATCCGGCGCTGTCCCGCAACTGTGATCCGGTAGAGTGATCCCGGAGAGCCAGAGCACCCGCCATGGTCGGTCTCTGAAAGCCTTCGCGAGAAAGGGGACAGGAGACGATGATGCAGAATGGACCATGATCCTGAATCCCCTTGTCGATACGGCAGGGGGATTTTCGCGTCAGTGAGAGTTGCTCCCGACCTTGAAGGTCGGGCCGTTCCTATTGCACACCACAAGGAGTCCGGATCATGAGAAGCAAGCAACCCTTGAGGATGATCGTACTGGCGATCATTGCAGGTCTCATCTTGGCCGGTTCTGCTGGAGCCCAACCACGGGCGACGGCGGACTTCGTTGATCAGGTTACCGCAGTGCAGGCTGCGCTAGCCTGGGTGAGAACGCAGCAGAAGGGCGACGGCAGTTTCCAGCCCGCCTTCGGGTCGACTACGGGGGCGACGATAGATGTTCTCTTCGCAGTCACTGCCGCGGGAAGCGATCCCGCGACCTGGTCCGTTGCAGATGGCCCGTCCATGATTGACTACCTGGCCGACCAGGCCAGCGCGTACGCTGCAGAGAGTACTGCTGCCAGCGCCAAACTCACTCTGGCGGCCATCGCTGCGGAGCAGAACCCCTCCGATTTCGGTGGGATCGATCTGCCGGGTCGGCTAGCGGCGGTGTACGATGAGGGTACCGGCCTATATGGCGCGGGCCTTTCCGATCATTCGTGGGCGCTCATGGCGCTTGGGGCGTTAGGGCAAGCGGTGCCCGAGGCTGCCGTAGATTGGCTGGCGGCCCAACAGTTGGCTGATGGCAGTTTCGACGCGTGGGGCTGGGGCAGCGATACCGACACGACTTCTCTGGCCGTCGAGGCTGCAGTTGCCGGAGGCGCACCGATCACCTGCACGCTTGTGATCAGTGCCGTGAACTACCTTGAGTCTCAGCAGAGCCCCACGGGAGGTTTCCCATCCAGCAATGCTTGGGGACCGGCCTCCAATGCCAACTCGACTGCCTACAGCATGCAGGCCCTGCTGACTGCCGGCGAGAACCCAGTAGGTGCTCGCTGGACGGTAGGCGGCCAGACGCCGCTGGACGACCTGCTGAGTTTCCAGCTTCCCGGTGGAGCTCTCGAGTGGCAGTCTGGAAACGGAGAGAGCTTGCTTGCCACCGTGCAAGCCGTGACAGCTCTGACGGGACGCCCTTTGCCTCTGAAGGGGCGGCGCGTAGCGGTGTTGGACGGGCTGGGGTGGTTGAGGGCGCAGCAGGCTGATGACGGCGGCTTCGGGCCTGCGGGCTGGACAGCCCAGGCGGTGCTGGCCATCTCGTCCGCCGGACAAGAACCCAGTACTTGGGCGGCCGCGAGTGGACGGTCGCCCGTGGCGTACCTGGCGGCCAATCTGGGCGAGTTCCAGACTGCAGGCTCGGTGGGACGAGCGATCCAAGCCGTGGCGGCCTCGGGCGCCAATCCCTACAGCTTTGGTGGTCGCAACCTGATCCAGTGGGTCATGTCCTTCTATGATCCCGCGACGGGTCAGTTCGACGAAGCGAGCAACGTCTGGGAGCATAGTCTGGCCACAATGGGGCTGCAGGCTGCGTGTCGGCCTGTTCCTGCCGAGGCGGTAGCGTGGCTCAAGGCGCAGCAGAACGCTGACGGCGGCTGGGGGTGGGCCGCGGGTTCCGACAGTGACACCAACAGCACTGCCCTGGCGATGCAGAGCCTGGCTGCCTCCGGAGAGCCCGCGGGGTCGGCGTGCGTTCTCGAAGCAGTCGCCTTCCTGGTCAACCAACAGAACGGAGACGGGGGCTTCCAGTGGGTCAAGCCGAACCCCTACGGTCCGGATCAATCTGATTCCAGTTCCACAGCCGGTGTGGTGCAGGCGCTCCTGGCCACTGGGGAGGAGCCCGGTGACACCGACTGGACGAAGACGTTCACGCAGACCGCGGCCACGAGTATTGCCTGGAACACACCATACGATAGCTTGCTAGGATTCCAGACGGATGAAGGGGCCTTCGAGTGGCAGGAAGGTACGGGCGCGGACCTCCTCTCCACCGTTCAGGCCATCCCGGCGCTGAGGGGGATCACGTTTCCGCAGCGGGGCGAGCACCTGAGAGCAACGGAGGATGCCTTGGACTGGCTGGCGCTCCAACAGCAGCCGGATGGCAGCTTCCCGGCTGCCTTTGGGCACAACGCCGGCGTCACCTGCGACGTGGTCTTCGCCCTGGCCAGTGCAGGCCGTTCCCCGAACGACTGGGTTGTGGCAGGAGGGCCGTCGGTGATGGACTACCTGGAGAGCGTGGCCTCGGAGTACGCCACTACGGGTGCCAACACAGGGAAGCTCACTCTGGCGGCCATCTGCGGCGGTCGCAATCCCGAGGAGTTCGGTGGCCTCGATCTGTTGGCTCAGTTGCAGGCGAGCTACGACGATGGTACCGGCATGTACGGCTCGGGTCTGAGCGACCACATGTGGACGCTCGTGGCAATGAAGGCCCTGCACCAGCCGCTGTCGGCGCCCGCGAGGGACTGGCTGGCGAGCCAGCAGCAAGGCGAAGGCGGCTTCGATGCCTCGGGCTGGGGCACCGACACTGACACCACCGCCCTGGCCATCGAGGCGCTGGTTGCGACGGGAGAACCTCCCACGTCTGACGTGATCGTGGATGCCCTGGGCTATCTGCAATCGCAGCAGAGTCCAACGGGAGGCTTCCCTTCCACAAACGTGTGGGGGCCTGCGTCGAACGCGAATTCCACGGCCTACGTCATTCAGAGCTTGGTAGCAGTCCGGGAGAATCCGCTGGCCGTGAGGTGGACGGTCGATGGCGCTACGCCGATGGACGACCTGCTCAGCTTCCAGGCTGCCAGCGGGGCTTTCGAGTGGCAGACAGGCTCCGGCGAGGGCGTAATGGCTACCGCGCAGGCGATCCCCGCTTTGATGGGCAATCAGCTGCCGGTTTGTAGCAGGATGTCGAGGACATACATGCCACTCTGCTGGAGGCAATCAGATAACAGGTGAGACGCATAATGGGCGAGATCTCCGAGGCCTGGACGCTCAGGGCTCGGAGATCCGCCGGCAGGCAGACTGCATGGGTAGTTCTGGCACTGGTCCTGATCATGACCGTGGTCGCTGTGGCCAGCGCCGGCGCAGCCGGAGGACCCTCGGACCCCTGTTGGCACTGCGCGGGTCTCGTGGTACAATTCGGGGACGGCAACTACCTGACCCGTTGCGTGGACTTCCGGGAAGACCAGATCAGCGGAGTGGAACTGCTTCAGCGCTCAGGCCTGAGGGCCATCCTGCAGATCTCCGAGGGGACGGGCGGTGGCGTGTGCAGGATCGAAGGGGAGGGCTGTGCATACCCCGACGAACCCTGTTTCTGCCAGTGCATGGGAGGGCCGGTGTGTCTCTATTGGGCGTACTTCGTCCGGAGCGGCTCCTCCTGGGCGTACTCTGGTGTGGGAGCGGGTCTGCGCCTGTTGAGCGATGGGGATATGGACGCCTGGACCTGGGGTGGAGGGGCTCCGCCGCCACCGGCCTTGTCTATCGAGGACATCTGCCATGACCGGACGCGAATCTCAGTGGGATACCCCAGGATGGACGTACTGGGTTCTGATCTCACGGTTGTTGCCCCTTTCGAGGGAGATGAGAACAGCAATGGTCTGGCTTCCCTGCGCCTACGTCCTCTTGGGGGGGGCTGGGATCAGCCTGTAGCGATGGTGCGGGGCGATAGCGCCTTCTCAGCTACGATGCGCGGAGTTCAGGACGGCAGGTACGAAGTCGAAGTGTCGTATGGTGACCCAGATGGCGTGAACGGAAGCGCCTGCTGGATCCGGACAATCGATGTGGGGGTGCCATTGGGGCATTCTCTGTTTCTGCCCGTCGTCCTTGCTGAGGACGCAGAATGAGAGGCTGACCACGAGCGTTAAACGACAGTTGCGAGTCTTCGTTGCAGTGATGCTGGCCATACTGTGCCTGACGTCCCTGGCCGTTCAGGCTGTGACTGCCCAGGAGCCGCACAGGATAGCGTTGGTGGTGGACTTCGGCGGAGGCAGGTTTGTCACACGCTGCGTCGAGTTCTCGGGCGATGAGATCTCCGGGGAAGAAGTGCTGAACCGTTCTGGCTTCACCGTTGTCTGCGAGCATGTTCCGCAACTGGGCGCGGCGGTGTGCAAGATCGAGGATGTGGGTTGCGACTTCCCCGCGGAGAGTTGTTTCTGTCAATGTGAGGGCGTCCCCTGCTCCTACTGGTCCTACTGGTACGTGGACAACGGACAATGGGTCTACTCGGGCAGGGGGACTGGCAACCGGGTAGCTCGCGATGGGGATATGGAGGGATGGGTCTGGGGCGATGGCAACACACCACCAACGTGGCTGCCTTTCATGCAGGTCTGCGTTCCACCTACTGAGACTCCCACACCCAGCCTGACCCCTACTGAGACTCCCATCCCCACCGATACTCCGGTCCCGACACTCACGTTCACTCCTCTGCCCAGTACGGCGACCCCGACGCGAACTGCGACGCCCAGCAGAACACCGACACGCACACGGACGCCTTGGCCCACCAATACGACCCGACCGACTCAGCCGACGGGCCAGCCGTTCATCCCAACGCCGACTCAGAGTTCGGCGTATCCTGTGCCGCCAACGGTGACGCCGGTCCGTTCCCCTACAGCGACGCTGGCGCCGACGCCACGCGCTACACCGACGTTTCCGCCCACGCCAACTGAGGCGCCGCCGGCTCTGGAGCAGCCTACCCGGCCCGCAGAGTACCCGATGCCGGCCGCGACCACATCGGGGTTGGGCGGTGGCGCGAGTCCAACGGATACCGTTGAGGTTCTCTCGGCAGTGGTTTCGAACGCTGAGCCCACGCGGGAGTCGGTAGAGCCGGGTGCGGCGACGGAACCCGCCGCTGCTCTGGAGTCGGCCCCATCCGTGGAAGCCACCATGGGGACCGGGCTCGAAGCACCGGCTACCCGTGTGCCCCGACGCAGACCATCGGTTCTACCTGCGGCGACGCCGCGGGCCGATACCAGGTCGGGGGGCGGTACATCCTCGAACTACTACGCCTTCGCAGTGATTCTCATCATCCTGCTGGCCGGCCTGGTCGTTGTGGTGCTCAGGCGCAAGGGACAGCAGTAGGGATTGGTGCTCATGGGGACTCAAGAGAGTCTTGGATTGATACAAGTATACACGGGAGATGGGAAGGGCAAAACATCCGCGGCCCTCGGCCTTGCCGTGCGCGCCGCGGGATGGGGCATGAAGACCTACATGGGGCAGTTCATGAAGGGCCGGGAGTACGGGGAGTTGAGGGCGGTGCAGGCGCTGGCACCCTTCATCACCATCGAACAGTACGGTCGCGATGGATTCGTGCATGTGACCGGTGGCACGCCAGAAGACATCGCTTCCGCCAGGAGTGGTCTGGAAGCTGCCTCAGATGCGCTGATCAATGGGGAGTACGATATCGTCGTGTTGGACGAGATCAACGTGGCTCTCTTCTTCGAGCTTCTCACGGTGGAAGAAGTCCTGCAAGTCATGGATGCCAAACCGCCCCACGTTGAGTTGATTCTCACCGGCAGGCGGGTGCCTCCAGAACTGATCGAGAAAGCCGACTTGGTGACGGAAATGCGCGAGGTGAAACACCCCTACCAACAGGGCATAGCAGCCAGGAGAGGGATCGAGTATTGAAGTATCATGTCTTGTCGTGGTCGCTGTGGGCCCTGGCCGCAGTGTTGCCCGCTCTGATGACGCGCAATCCGCTCTACCTGGTGATTGTCCTCCTCGCGGTCTCGCTGAGCTACGTCCAGCGGGAGCGGCGGGATGGTGCGCCCTGGCGCGTGTTCTTGCGAGCCGGTCTCTTCTTCTGGGCGCTCACCATACCCTTCAATGCGCTCTTCGTCCACGCAGGCGACAGGGTGATCTTCTCTCTGCCTCAGCAGTGGCCCCTCATCGGCGGGCCCATCACTGTGGAGGCGGTCGTCTATGGCCTGGTGAGTGGGCTCGCGCTCTTCACGGTGTTGCTGGTGTTCACCACCTACAACGCGCAGGTGAGCCACCACGAGTTGCTGCGCTACACACCAGGCTTTCTGTACCAGGCGGGTCTCGTGACCTCCATTTCCATCACCTTTGTCCCTCAGATGCTTAGCAGTGCCCAGGAGATTCGGGAGGCGCAGGCTGTGCGGGGGCACAGATTCCGCAAGCTGCGCGACATGCTGCCCCTCTTCGTACCGCTGCTGACCACCGGCCTGGAACGAGCCGTGCAACTGGCGGAGTCGATGGAGTCCAGAGGCTTCGGCGGCAATCTGGCTCCCATTTCTTGGCGCCAGGAGTTGGTGCGGCGGTTGGCTACCGTGCTGGGCCTGATATCGCTGTCTGCCGGACTCTTCTTGTCGGCCTATTTCCGAGAGGAGAGTGGGTTTGGCTGGGCTCTGGCAGTCACAGGAGCAGTGATGCTGCTACTGGTGTTTGGAGCACAAGGCTCGCGCGTTCAGCGCAGCCGCTACGGGCGTCCCAGGTGGGATGGAGCGGATACCCTGGTGGCCATCGCCAGCGGCGTGGTGATTGCCGTCTTCGCCGGCATCAAGGGCTTAGCGCCGATGGAACTGGTGTACTACCCCTATCCTCCCTTCTCTCTCACGCCGGGATTCAATCCTCTGCTGGGGGGCGTTCTGTTGCTCCTGGCGCTTCCTGCTATCGTAAGGGAAGCGGTTTCGGTCAGAACGTCCGCGAGTCCCCCGGGCCCGGGCGTCACCCGCGTTGCAGGTGCTGAGCGATGATCGAGTTCCGCGATGTGACCTACGCCTACCCTGAATCCGACTCGCCGGTGCTGGAGAACCTAAGCCTTCGAGTGGAGGAAGGCGAGTTCGTCCTGGTTATCGGCCCGTCGGGAGCGGGGAAGTCAACCCTCCTGCGCTGCCTCAACGGATTGGTGCCTCACTTCTACGGAGGCCGCTTTGGCGGTGAGTTGAGGGTCGCCGGTCGTGATCCCGTGGTTGCTGAGCCGCGGGGGATGAGCCGTGTGGTCGGGCTGGTGTTCCAGGATCCCGAGGCTCAGTTCGTGGTGGACACGGTGGAGGACGAGTTGGCCTTCGCTATGGAGAACCACGATCTGTCTCCCCTCCTGATGCGCAAGCGAGTCGAGGAAGTACTGGACCAGCTCAACATAGCGCATTTGAGAGGCCGCGCGGTGAGTACGCTGTCTGGAGGGGAGAAGCAGAGGGTGGCAATCGGGTCGGTATTGACCCTGTCGCCCAAGGTGCTCGTGCTGGACGAGCCGACGTCCCAGTTGGATCCTCAGGCTGCAGAAGAGGTGCTGACCACGCTTCAGAAGCTGAATGCGGATCTGGGCTTGACCGTGATCCTATCGGAGCACCGCCTGGAGCGGGTGGTACAGTACGCCGATAGGGTGGTGTATCTACCGGGCGCGGGTCAGCGCCCTGTGATCGGGCCTCCCGAGGACGTTCTGCGGCGCGTAGAGCTGACTCCCCCGCTGGCCAGTCTGGCGAAGGAACTCGGGTGGGACGAGATCCCTCTGACTATCAAGGCAGGACGAAGGCAGGTCGGCCGATCGGCCCTCGTGAGTCGTTTGGCGTCTTCACCCTCTCCTGCTCTCCTAGAGCAAGAGGATCGGGCGGACACTACCGGCTCTTCTCAGATAGTAGATGTAGAGGATGCCTGGTTCTCCTACAACGGCCGCGAGGCTCTGCGAGGAGTGAATCTCTCGGTGCACCAAGGTGAAGTCGTCGCGCTGATGGGACGCAATGGCTCGGGCAAGACGACACTTCTGAAGCAGATCGTCGGCCTGTTGCACCCGAAGCGGGGCTCGGTACGGGTCTGTGGCCTGGACACAAGTGATGCCGACGTGCACAGGATGGCGTCTCACGTGGGGTACGTCCCGCAGAATCCGGGTACTCTCCTCTTCGCGGATACGGTGAGGGAGGAACTGGAGTTCACCCTCGGCAGTCATAGTCTGCCCAAGGACGGCTATGGGGATGTCGTAGAGAGCCTGGAGCTGGGTCCTCACATCGAGCGGTACCCCCGTGATTTGAGCGTTGGGGAGCGGCAGCGGGTAGCTCTGGCGGCCATTCTGGTAGCGAACCCGGAGGTCATCCTGCTGGATGAGCCTACTCGTGGGCTGGACTACATGCAGAAGGCGGCGCTGGCGCGCTTCCTGCAAGATCAGAAGGGCAGTGGCTGTTCCGTCGTGATGGCCACTCACGATGTGGAACTGGCTGCCGTGTGCGCCGATCGGGTGGTGATCCTGGGCGACGGTGAGGTGGTTGTCGATGGCCCGGTGCGCGAGGTCATGGCGGGCTCCATGGTGTTCTCCCCTCAGATCGGCAAGCTGTTTGGCGATCCACGCTTCCTTACGGTTGAGGATGTGCTGCGAGTGATGGGGAGGACGTGAACCATGGACTCGCAGCGAGAGGTGCGCCCCGAAGTGCAGGAGCGAGAGACGAACGACGCTAGCAGGCACTTCCCGATGACGCAGACGTCTTCCGGTGAGGTGGGCAGTCGGACGTCGACCAGGACGCGAGGGTCACTCAGTTCGCGGGTCCGTGCCCGGACGATAGCCTGGCTGAGTTCTCTCACTCTGGGCGCTGCGTGTGTCCTCGGGGTCGTGTCGTTTGCGTTTCCGTTCCTCTCCCCTCCCGACGGGGCCGAGCAAGGCGGGATGACTCTCGGCGCCATGTCTCACGCCACGGACGCGCCACTTCTGCTGATCCTGATGATCGTGCTTTGCCTGGGAGCGATACTCTCCAATCTGCAGGGCAAGGCGATGAATTCCAAGACCGTCGCTGTGCTGGGGATCCTGACGGCCATCAATGCAGCTCTCAGGGCGATACCGGGTCCGGCAGGCTTCGCGGCCGTCTTCATGCTTCCCGTTCTGTGTGGCTACACTTATGGGGCCTCCTTCGGCTTTCTGCTGGGAGCTCTCTCCTTGCTGGTATCCGCACTGTTGGGTGCGGGTGTGGGCCCGTGGCTTCCGTTCCAGATGTTTGCTACTGGTTGGGTGGGGATGAGCTCCGCGTGGCTGCCAAAGATGAGGCGCTGGCCCCGAGGCGAGGTCGTCCTCCTGGCGATCTGGGGCGTAGTCTGGGGATTGCTCTTTGGGGCGATCATGAACATCTGGTTCTGGCCCTATGTCTATCAACCGCACGACTCAGGCATCTACTGGCAGCCTGGCACGGCGTTTCTGGAATCGCTTCGAAGGTATGTGCTGTTCTACGCTACCACGTCGCTCTGGTGGGATTTGGGACGGGCTGGGGGCAACTTCGCCCTGTTGATCCTCTTCGGCTCCCCGTTACTGCGTCTCTTGCGGAGGTTTGGGCGCCGGCTTCAGTTCGAGATGACGTAGGCGCCGGGCCGGCCGTGACGGACCCTGTGGGCTGGGACCGTTCCCTCAAGTCCCTGGATCGGAGGAGGCCGGGCCGATGAGGGTCACGGCTGGAGGCGCGGGTCAGAAAGCTAGGAACGACTTCCTCTCGGCAGATTGCCGGGACAAGACGGCTCCCTGGGTGCCTTGGCACCCAGGGAGCCGTTTGCTGCTGCTGGCTTCAGAGGCTTGCCATCTACCAGTCCTCAGCTCGTGAGAGGCCGCGAGGCGGAATGACGCTGAACAGACTGCCGTCCTCCTCGCCCGGCATC
>Ga0180432_10009107_pt1 | contig 12184 bp, 6 predicted proteins | sample SS_ome_10_FD_132414 | JGI IMG/M metagenome (GOLD analysis project Ga0180432, IMG submission 132414) | Hypersaline lake sediment archaeal communities from the Salton Sea, California, USA - SS_1_MS_2 metaG | ecosystem: Environmental > Aquatic > Non-marine Saline and Alkaline > Hypersaline >...
AAGTTCTATAAGGATTGCAAAGCTTGTCAGCGGGCTTATATTTGATCCAGACAATTATGAAAGATTAAAGAATCTAAGGCCAAAAGACTCCTGTACTTTCAGTTTCTTAAAGCAAGTTTTATACGAATGATTTATCTTTTAGGTTTTTTGGCTTTCTTATAGAAATCAGCAAATAAATAGTTTGCGCTGTATAACATTGCAGGTATTGAGAATATTATTGTTATCATAGGCAATGAAGCAAATGCCCAGATGAATAATAATGCAATCTGTTTCAGCATCATTATTATGAATGCTTTGAGATTATATCTTATTATTTTTGTAGCGCGTATTATATTAATTCCTGCGCTTAATTTTCTTTTTTCTGCTAATTGCGTATATAATATGGGCATTATTAGATTGACATAGACTGAAAATAGCATCACCGGCCATACTAAGAAAGGCACAAAACTTGTCAAATACCCTAATATTCCCATGATTATGAAATATATCACAAAAAAGAACAGAAAATTCAAGCCAAGATAAAAATTAGGCATAACTTTTCCAAATTCAGGCGGTTCGTCATCTGTCTCTTTTACAACACTTCCAATCAACTTCAGCAGATATCCCATATAAACAATTATTCCAAAGACAGGGACTATTAGCCAGAGCCAGTAGAACAGTCTTTTTATTCTTTTGAAAGGATATCTGGCTGCCTCAGTTATAGTAGCATAATTCGCCTCTTTTTTCATATACTTGTATTTTATTAGTTAGTATTTAAATTTTTCTAGTTATTCAGCAATAGCGCCTGGCGTAGTCTTTAATCACTTAAGCGGGATTTGAAAAATCTGAGCAACACGCAATAAAATAAGCAGACGTAGCGCGCTATTGCTTCATAGCGCCTTGCGTAGTTCTCTATGAGCAGCTGGCTTTCACCAGATCATTGAAATCACACACCCAAGTCCTTGGATTGTATTTGTTCTGTGTCTTGAGTTCTTCACAGTCTAAAGTATGATTTGATCTCTGGCTTTTGTCTTTTATCAGCACAAGATCATCCTTGCAAGTCACTTCTAATCTTCTGGGCGGCCCGATGTGATGGAATTCAATCAATTCATTGCATAATGGTCCAACACAATTGTTTACGTGCATCATTTCATGATTGAAGTTCTTGTAGAATTCTTCTGTTGATTCGTTCTTATAATAATATAAGTCAAAAGAAGTATCACCTATCTTGAATTTTGCAGTGCAGTCTAGAGGTTCAGAACAAATAACTTCTGCTGGTTTTGGCAAATCCATCCTAAGAAGCTCGCTTATTTCTGCAAGATTTGTATAATATCTTTCGCATTCCTGAGTACACTCATCATTTATTCCTGAATCATCAATACCTTTAGCAGAACATCCTATAAGCATAAAAACAAACAATAAGCTGAATAATCTTCTCATGAAGACTGGTTTTTAATTGCTACTATTTAATTTTTTTCTTTATCAAGAAGATTATACTACAACTGCAATTATCTCTTCCCTTAACTCACCTTCACAGGTATTCAAGTGTGCAGATATCGTGTTTACATATAAAGGATCAAAGTCTCCTTTGTTGTATGAGCAGGTCATTGATTTTCCTTCAAATTGTTCTCTTATTACAGGCGGCTCACTAGGATCCATTTTTTCCACTGTTTTGATGATAAAGCAGTCATTTGTCTGGTATGACATTACTGTTCCTTCTATCTTGTTCCTGTATGTAGCTGCATCGCAATTGTTTGCATGCCTTATGAAGCAGGCCTCTGTAGCACATGTTGCTGGAAATAGCCAGATGACTATGCCTATTGCAACAAAGAATAAGATGAGCAGCAGGACTGCAACCTGGTTTCGCAGTTTTATTGGATGTCTTGCTTTTTTGATTTCTTGCCTTTTGATTTTAGGTTTTGCTGGTTTTTTGATAGGTTTTACAACAGGTTTCTTTGGTTTTTGACTTGGTTTAAGCCAGCCAAAAAATCCTTTAGAAGGTTTTTTCTTTATTTCTGGTTTAACAACAGGTTTTTTGATTTTTGGTGGTGCAGGTGGTTTTGGTGCAAACCATCCAAGAGGCTTCTTTTTTTTCTGCTTTACAGTTCCTTCAAGCGCCTTGTATATCTTTTCTTTTGAGAATCCTGCTTCTATAAGCGCATACTTTATTTCTGCTATATTATAGCCTTTTGCAAGATGTTTCTTTATATGTCTCCTTAAATCCTCTACTTCTGAAGCCATATCCTTTTTTTAAATATGTATTATTAAAAACATTTGTAACTACTTCAGAAAGAAAACTCTAAACCTCTACAACAACGTCTTCAATGTACATTCTTTCTTCTTTTTCTCTTGTTCTGTAGATGTTGCTTCTGTTCCTGTCTATTACTGCTCCTACTGATGAATTCAGCCTGTTTGCTATCATTACTTTTGCGAGTTTTTTTGTTACTGTGAGGACTGTGAGCCAGTCTTCATTCTCTTTATAGTGCTCTGGTGTGAACCGCGGCAGGGTGTCTGTCACGACGACGTGTATGCCGCATTCTTTGAATTTTTGCTCTACAGGTATGCCGTCTGTTTTTGGGCTGAATATTGCATGGCCTGCCATTGCAACCACGCCTGCTGCTCCATAGCTCATGATGTTGTTATACGCATTTATCAATGTGCCTCCTGTATCGCACATGTCGTCTGTCATGAGGCATATCTTGTTTTTGACTTGTGCTTCTATGTTTCTGTCATTCACGCTTGCTTCTCCGTGAGTTTCTCTTCCTTTGTCTATTATCACGTAATCTACGCCTAATAGTTCTGCGAATTTTTTCGCGTATTTTGCATGCCCTACGTCAGGGCTTACTACCACAAATTCTTTTCCCGCGTATTTTTCTTGAAAATGATCTGATAATACATAATTTGCAAATAGGTTGTTGCAGTTGAGATGATCTACTGGTATGTCCAGGTATCCTTGTGATTGAGGTGCATGAAGCTCGAATGTGACCAGCCTTTCCAGCTTGTCTTGGAATGCGCTTTTTATGTCATTGAATATTTGTTTTGCTGCTATCGGCACCCTGCCTTCGTCTTTCTTGTCTTCTCTTTGATATGGCATGTAAGGCAGGTAGAGGTCCACTTTCTCTACTCCTGCTCTGAGCAGCATGTCTCCCATCAGTTGCACTTCTTTAAGGTCTGCGTGGAGTGTGTCCCATCCTATCAAGCCTATGAGATCAACGTGTCTTCCTCTTACGTTTGAGAAGCTTCTTACATATATTTCGTTGTTGTTGTGGTCTTTGATGTCTAGTTTTCCCAGGCCGAATTCCAGTTCTTTTAGTTCTTCGTATGTGTCTTTTAATTGGTCTTGCCTGTCTGTGGGTATTTTTCTTGTTGTCAGCATTGCATCCATGACCTTGAGCTGTCTTTTTCTTTCTGTCTCATAATGTTCCTGCAGTCTTTCGATGAATCCTGATTCTTTTGCAGCCCTGTTTGCAAGCACCAGCCTGTTAGGTCCAAGATTGTCGAGGATATCTTCTGCTAAGCCATATTCTTCTTCAGAAAGATCTGCTGTCTGTCTTACAAGCTCCATAAGTATCTTTAGTTCTCTTGGATGCATTTGCCCACCCCATTCATCTCTTTTAGAGCATTATTTATATGCTTTTATATTCTATAATACTTGTATAGAAATCTATATTGCGGTCTGTAATATTTGTTCTTTCAATGGCCCGTCACATGCTTCCATGTATCCTGTGATTGAATGAATGAACAATGGGCTGAAGTCATTCTTGTTGAACCTGCATCTCATGCTTTTTCCAAAGAATGCATTGATGACAGCTCTTGGCTCGTCATTGCTCATCTCTTTCACTGTCTTAACAAGGATGCAATCATTTGTTTCATAATACATTGTTGTCTTTCCTATCTTGTTGGTATATGTCGCTGCCATGCAGTTGTTTGCCTTGCTCACAAAGCATTCTTCTGTAGTGCATCTTGCAGGTGCAAAGAATATTATTACAAAGACCAATATTATGATCAACACTGAAATGCTTATTCCTGCATACATCCAGAAGCTTTTTTTCTTTTGTTTTTTTACTGGGGGCACTTTCTTACCTAGTGCTTTTATTGCCTTGTCTATCTGTGTCTTTGATATGCCTGATTTAAGCAAATGTTTCACTATTTTTTTAGTCTCAAACCCTCTGTCCAGCTGTTCTTTTATGTACTTTTTCAGCTGCTTTGTATATGCATCGACCATGGTTTGTTTTATTTGAATCAATTATTAAAAACCTTTGTAACTACTACTAAAAAGATAAAACAATGATTTATTGTCGATTAATCATATATGAAAAACCGATACATTTATATACATAATCTATTGATTTTCATGCAGTGGATGGAAAAAAGGGGATGAAAAAATCAGTGAAGAATAGAGCATTCTGTCCATAGTATAATGAAGAGACATGACAAGAACTTGATAGTGTTGTTTGCTATAGTTTTAGGTATTTTTCTTGCCCTGAATTTTGGTTTGTTCTTGGTGAAATCACCTACTGGCATGACAGTGAGTGAGAATCTTCCGCCGCAATGGATTGCTGAATCAAGTTCTTTCTCAATTGCAACAAACACAAATCTCGTGCTTGATTTGAACAATTATTTTATGGACGACCCGCCTTTGACTTTTGTTGCTACAGAGCCAAGCAATTCTACTGTCGTATTATCCGACAATTTATTCACCATAATCTTTGATCCTGGTTTTATAGGGACTAGGCAGGTTTCTTTGACAGCTTCTGATGGTGAGGAGGTATTGACTCAAGTAATTACTATTGATGTTTTTGAGCCTGCAGTGACTCAGGATCTTGCTGAGATAACAGATGCTAATGATAAGTTCTATGGAAAAAAGGTTATAGACGAAGATACTTTTGAGACTTATTTTTCTTCTGTTGATAAGAATGATACGCATATGACAGTTGTATTTTATCATGATTCTGAGACAATTCAGGATATTTGGCTTGAGGGTAATGTGTCTTATTTTTTGAGTGCTGATTCCAGTTCTGCTGATGAGCAAGTGACTCTTGTTGTTCAGTTAATCAAAGGTATTGTTCCTAAGTTCAAGCTGCATATAGGCCCTGCTTCTGAAGTGTTTGAGTTTGGAAAAGAAATCCCTGAAGTCTATGTCATTGGCGGGGAGTATGAATTGATTGACAGGGATGATGAGTTGTTGGATGTCCAGATTAATAAGGAAAATATCTCTGCTGTAATCAAAGGGACAGATGCGAATGAGATCAATGCAAAAGCAGGGATTGTTGCAGATGAAGAGATAAAGACTTCTGTCTTTGCTGCAGATAATGTCTCTATGGAAGAAGCAGTCATAACATTGCCTGCAGGCGAAGATATCAATGCTGTTTTTGAGTGTATTGATTTTGATATTGATACTTTCACTTGTCCTGGCGGTTGGCAAGAGACAGATATTCCTATTGAGAAAAATGATTCAAGCATTACTTTTACAGTGAATCACTTTAGTGGTTATGGCGGAGGAACAATCAACATAATAAATTTGCAGTCTTATCCGACGATCAATGGCAATTGGACAGTTGCTTTCAATGTTACTGGCACAGAGAATCTGACGATTATTGGTTCTAATGGAACAAATTTCTCTTTAGATGTTAACTTCCTGGAATTGAAGTGTGGAAACACAACTATTGCAGCAACTTATGATTTCAAGAAAGTTTTCTATCCAAACTTCTCTTGTAATACTACTGCTTATGAGACTAGCAGGGTCCTTACATATGGAAAGCATCATTTGAAATTTATTTTCGGAAACTCAACTGCTTATGCTCATAATCTTGTTGTCATTGGTTCAAAGAACGTGACAAATGTTTTGAATGCCACTTTCCTTGCTGAGAATCCTGCTGATTCTGCTGGAAAAGCCTTGGCGCTTGGTGATATTGATGGTGATGGTGATTCTGATGCTATAATAGGCGCTCCTAACAGGAACCAGTCAGGCAAGTCTTATAGGGGAAAAGTATATCTTGTGTATGGCAAGTTCAAGCCTAAAGTCAAGAGCCTGAAGAAGGCTAATGCTGCCTGGCTTGGTGCTAATCCTTTCTCTTTTGCTGGTTTTTCTGCAACACTTGCTGATTTCAATAATGATTCAAAGAAAGATATTGTGATAGGCTCTTATGGTGATAATTCCAGCGGTGTATTTCGTTCAGGTTCAGTCTACATTATAAACGGAGGTAATTTGTTTGGCAATAAGGTTCTTGGTCCTGCGACTGCAAATCATGTTTTCATGGGCTTGAATGCCAGCGGTGGTTTTGGTTTTTCTGTTGCAGCAGGTGACTTGAACAATGACAGCATCTTGGATCTTGCTGTTGGCGAGCCTGCCTTGTTTTCAGATAATGGCACAGTCTATGTGTTCTTTGGCCCTTTTGGAGGTGTTGTTAATTCTTCTTCAGCTAATGTGACTATTGTTGGTACTGCTGGAATTGATTTGTTTGGTATGCTTGGTGCTTCTCTTGCTGTCGGTGATTTTAATGGTGATGGCGCTGATGACTTGCATATTGGAGCGTCTAATGCATTTTCTCCAGGCCCTCCTCCTGCAGGCACTGGTGCAGTGTTCACTTTTTATGGTCCTCTTGCTCCTGGTGTCATCCTTGACACTTCTGCTAATATTACTTTTAGGGGAGAGTTTCCAGGTGATCTTGCTGGTTATGCTGTTTCCTCTGGAGAAGATGTGAATAATGATACTTTTGATGATTTGTTGATTGGTGCTCCAAAATATGATTCTCTTCCGCCAGGTATAACTGATAATGGTAAAGTGTATTTGGTTTATGGCAATGCTTCTTTTAATACTACTTTTAATCTGTTGAATGCTAATGTGTCTTGGTTTGGCGAGGCTTTGAATGATTCTCTTGGCATAAGTGTTCTTTTGAGTGATGAAGATAATGATACTCTTGCAGATGTTGTGATGGGTGCTCCTGGCAATGATTTTGGGGGGATAGATGCTGGCAGGGTCTATTTCAGGTATGCTCCAATCCCTAATGCTGCTGCTGTCAATGTGAGCACTGTGAATGGTTCTTTGTATGGTGCTGTTCCTGGCAGTGGCTTGGGAACTTCTTATGCTTCTGGAAGTTCTGGTGCAGGCGGGCCTAATATGAAAGGCAATGTTAATCTTGGCTTGTTTTATCCTTATGTAGAAGCAGGCTCTTGTCCTGCTGGCGGCGTCTATCTTTATGCAGAACCGATTATTCCGCCTCCGCCTCCTCCAGGAGGTTCGCCTCCTAGTGATTATCCTCCAGGCCCTGGCGGCACGCCTTGTTCAGAGGTTGAGATTGTCGAGACTTATGTTGAGCCTGGTTTCCTTAATGTGATTCTGGATTTCCATAATTATCTTGATGCTGTATCTGTTGCAAGCCCTGAATTAGGCACTTCTGTCTCGCTTGTAAGGCCAGGTCCTGACGGCACGACAAAGGTCATGCTTCCTTTTGATCCTGCATTGTTTCCAGTCGGCAGGATAAGGATCATTGTGCAGTCAAAGCCTCCTGGTTATATCTGTACTGAGGAGGAATTAGAGCCTTGTTATGGTGACATGCCTGAAGAGATTAAGTTCAAGGGTTTTGAAAATGATTTTTATGAAAAAGATTTCAGCATGATGGGCATGATGAGAGAAGAAGATAACAAGCTTGTTGTCTATTTTAATTCAAGATATGCTAAAGAAGGATTGCCGCCGAAAGCAGAATTAGATTATTGTGCAGGTCTGGAGAGAAAAAAAGCATATGCTGATATCAAGTGGGTGGATGCAGATGGTTATGCTATGGGAACTTTAGAGCCGCAGAACATCTGTGAGATCTGCTCTCCTTATTTTGCTTCTGCAATCACTGGTCAGGGCGCGTCAACAGGTCCTGCAGAGCAGTTTCCTTCCTTAGGTCCTATGCCTCAGATCTTTAGTGGTGGTTCTGGCACTATGCTTGGTTATGCTGAGTTTGATGTTTCTGTGCGCGGCCAGACTGAGTTGAGTGTTGAATTGCCTGGTGCTGCTGACACTAATGCAATTACAGGAATGGCTGCTGCAGGCCAGCAAAGGTTGTCTCAAGATAATCCTAATGCTATTATTGATGGTTCTGATTTTAGCGAAACTATTCAGGAATGCAGTCCCTGGAATCACCAGCCAGAGCCTAAGCCTCCTGGCAGCGTTAGTCCTCCTATTGGAGGGGATGGTTTTGGTCCTCTTCCTGGAGTAGATTGGCCTGGATGGCCTGGGCCTGGAGCTCCTGGCGAGCCTAGTGGCCCTCTTCCAACCACGCCTGGTGATTTTCCAGAAGAGCCTGCTGAAGAGCCTCCTGATGGTGGTATAGGTGGCATAGGTGTTGGTGAAGGCCTGCCTCCTGTTCCAGAGCCAGGAGAAGAAGAACCTCCTTTGCCAGAGATTCCTGGTGTTCCTGTTGATACTGGCAAAATGGGCTGTCTATCAAATCTGGATTGTGAGCTTGGCTTCAAATGTGTTGCAGGCAGGTGCGAGCCTGTGACAAGCAAAGACCAGATAGATACTGGGGACACAGGTGTTGATGCTGCTGGAACAATGGAATATTCTTCATTTCCAGAAAGTGGAGTTTCTTTTGATTATCAGATAACTGGTTGTGGTTTTGGAGAATATGATCCTAGATTTAATTTGTGCATCCCTCCTGCTAACATGCAAAACCCGATAAATCAATACGAACAATTTGATGTTTATGATGATAAGAGCTGGGTCAAGGGTAATTTTGCAGATGTTTGCATTGGTCAGGAAGTTCTTGCTTATTGTTCTGAGAAATATCATAGTCCTGATTATGCAAGCCAGTATTGGAGCCCTTTCACCTTGATACAAGCACAGCAATCGCAAGGTGGCATGAGTGCTATCACAGGAGGTGTTGTCTCTAACAAGATAAGTGGTGCTGCTGCTTCTGGCACTTGTGGTGGTGCTGATTATAATTGCGGCACTGGCATCGGCACTCCTTCATCAAGTTCAGATTCTGTGAATCATCTTTCTATGATGAATAATGCTCTTGGTGCAAATGAGCATTGCAAGCAGGGAATGATTTATTGTTATCCTTGTCCTATGGAATACCAGCCTAGGAAGACTCCTGTGCCTGAGCAGCCTGAGAATCCTACTTTAGGCGAGGATGATCCTGGCTGCGGCTGGGTGCATTATTGCGGCGTTGATGGTGATTTGCATACCTTGTTCTCAGGGCAGGATGGTATCTCTAGTCCTGAGGGTTTCATTGTTCCTCCTATGGATCCATTTAAGATTCTGGGTTATGGCGGTTTTGTTCAGCCTATCAGTAATTTTTTCACTTATCTAAAGAATTCCTTGACAGGCAGTGCTGTTGTCACAGGTGATGTTCCTGAAGCAGATGTGCTTGATGCCATCAACCAGATATCAAGTAATATTTATGAAAATCAAATATCTGCTAACGAGTTTTGTGTTGAGAAAGAAGGTGTCTGCGGTCCTGATGGAAGGTGCATGCCTTTGTGTCCAGAGATTCCTGGCCCTCCAGAGCCAGAGCCGCCTGAGCCGCCTGGCCCTATTCCTGGACCTCCGCCTCAGCCTCCTGGACCGACACCTATTCCACCTGCTCCGACTCCGCCAGGTCCTGCTCCTCCGCCTGACCTAGACGATGCTGTGGATACTACCAAGATAAAGAACATGCCTAACTTTTGTACTGTGGTTACATGGCAGAGAAAAAATGACAGTGTCTCTGCAAGTGATGCAGGTCTGAGTGCAGTCATTCCATCTGGTTATGACTTGATAGGCGGTCCTGTACAGTTTGATTGTGCTGGGGATGATATGGATATCAAGTTCAATGTTCCTGATAATTATAAGGATATCAAGGCTTTCAGGTGCAAGGATAAGGACTGTACTGCTGTCGCTGATGTGAATGTGTTCATTGATGAATTGATTTGTGACGGCATTCCTATGAGCCAGTATAGGCGTGAGGAGTTGCTTTCAGGAGATACTTTCTTGTCACCTGATGAGATTACAGTCATCAGAAAAGAGAAAGTGCTTGTCAGTCCTGAAAAGAATGTTTTGTCTAGCGAGGGTTATGTGTTTGAGTTGATTGGCAATACAAATTATGTGTCTGATGCTGCATTATATTCTCCTGATTTTTATGTCCCTCTTGCTGCTAACCCGAGCATCACGATAATAAGCACTCCTGCTGTGATTGAGTTTGACAAGACTGTTCCTGCTGGCATTAATGCAAGGATTACAATGCCTTACAAGTTTACAGAAGGCATTGATGAGGACAGCATAAGCATCTATCTGCTGCAGGGCAGCCAGTGGATAAGGCTGGACAGCACAGTTGATAAGGAAAATAAGTTAGTGAGTGCTTACTTGTATGATGTTGCAAAATATGTGCAGGATAACAAGCTTGTGTTTGCAGTGATGGCTGTCAAGTGTGAGGCCTGCATTGTCTCTAAGTTCAAGAATGTGTATGATCCTGGAAGCAGGGATGCTATCATCTTGGTCCATGGTCTTACTTCATCTTCAAAGACATGGCAGTTCTTGATTGATGATTATGTCTTTAATAAGCAGCCTTGGCAGGTCTGGACTTTTGATTATCCTTCTAAGATGACTGTTGATGAGATGGCTAAGGATCTTGCTGATTCACTTCAGTCAAACAATGCCAAGTATGATAATGTCTATATCATCGGGCATTCTTTGGGCGGCTTTATCGGCCAGAGGGCGTTGGAGATCGCTGATGATAATCGTGCAGTGTATACTTTCTTGCCAAAAGTAAGGAAAGTTGTTCTTGCAGGAAATCCTGGTCTTGGTAGCCCTGCTGCAGAAGTTTACAAGAATCTTGTTGATGAGATGATAAACATAAAATCTATGGCAAAATTATTTGATGTGAATGCAGAGGTTCTTGATGATCTTATCAAAGGAAGGACTTTCACGATGATTCCTGGCGTGGATTATTTTGTTGTTGTAGGCAGCCAGTCTTATGAATTCAATCTTGGATTGTTCAAGGTTACTGCAGAGCAATTGTTTGACTTGTTTGATGTGAATGATGGAATAATAACCACGAAAAGCGCCAGCTTTGTTGGCGGTGAGTTCCTTGATAATGCCTGTATGAATTATTTTGAGGTCAAGCTGACTCATACTGAATTGATTGATGCTTCTATTCCTAGGAGGATAATTGAGAGGATAATAAGTGAGGAAAAGGCAAGAGCAGATCCAGATGCTCCTTATCTTGGATATAATAAATATGTTGACTTGATTGTTGAATATTGCAGTCCTGAAGAATACTTCATTGTTGTAGGTAAGAAGATTTCAGAGCTGGAGACTCCAGCTCCTCTGTTATGCAATTGCGGCAATGGTATTTGTGGAGAAGATGAGTCTCCTGAGACCTGTCCTCAGGATTGCGGAGGCATGTATTCTCTTGCATCTTTCTGCATGATGATGCCATTGTGGATATTGCTGTTGTTGTTCTTGCTGTTAGTGCTTACTTTCATGTATGTGATGAGGAAGCGTGTGAAAAAGCAGGAAGTCAGTCATCTCTGGAAAGGGGCATTGATATTCTTGATATTGTTGATATTGCTGTTGTTATTGCTGCTTTATTTCATATGCAGTGCATTTCCATTGATCAGTTGGGGTATATGGTTGTTCTTGGCTGGCGTGGCAATACTTGATGCTTGGATTCCTGTGGAGGCAAAGAGATGAAAGATAAGATGATTCCAATCATTGTTTTCATTTTGTTAGTTTGTGCTCCTTTTGCTTTTGCAGTTCCATTGAATGACTTGCAGGGTTCTGAGTTCTTGCATGAATTAAGTCTTGAAGAGTTTGTTTTGTATGGCGGTTTGAGCTGGAACAGCATCGGGACTTATCAGGGCGAGGCTTGTGTAAAGCAAGGAGTGAGGCCGCAGCCTGTTGACTTGCCTGTAGAGGATATTGCTTTGATGTCTTTAGATGATTTTGAGATGCCTGATTATGGTTTTGTATATGACGCTGAGTTTATCTTGGCAAGAAAAGAGAGGATGAAAGAGATTGTCAAGATGATGGATGATGCTTTCAATGATCCTGCTGTGCAGGATTATGATGTTTTCAATGATGGGCCTGTGCAATACACTAATGCAGGTGTTTTCTTTAATACGATAACTGAAGCAATGGAGTATGGCAATGAGGCATTGCAGATTGTTGGTTTGCTGGCTGATTCTGCTTATGATGGTGCTTTGTGGCTTGATTATGGTTATGTTACTAATA
>Ga0180432_10009108_pt1 | contig 12183 bp, 9 predicted proteins | sample SS_ome_10_FD_132414 | JGI IMG/M metagenome (GOLD analysis project Ga0180432, IMG submission 132414) | Hypersaline lake sediment archaeal communities from the Salton Sea, California, USA - SS_1_MS_2 metaG | ecosystem: Environmental > Aquatic > Non-marine Saline and Alkaline > Hypersaline >...
AACAATGGGAACAGCGACATCGACGCGCGAACCCTCTGGCACTACCAGGCCATCTGCGTCTCGCCGAACCTGCTCTCCACCACCCCCGGCGTGGGCACGGCCTATCTGACCTGTTTCCGCGACAAGAACGGCGCCTACCTGCTGGGCGGCAAGACCTACCGGCTGCGCGTGCCGGCCAACCCGCCGGTCAAGCGTTTCTGGGCGGTCACGGCCTACGATCCCCTGAGCCGCAGCCTGCTGGATTCGGGCGGCAACATCACGGTAAGCAGCACGCGCGGGGTGGATACCAACCCGGACGGCTCGGTGGACATCTACTTCGGCCAAAAGGCTCCCAAGGGCAAGGAGAAAAACTTCATCAAAACCGATCCCGACAAGGGCTTCTTTGTCGTCTTCCGGTTTTACGGACCGCTTGAGGGTTATATTGATAAGACCTGGGTGATGAACGACTTCGAGCTGATGAAGTAGTAGGGAATGAAACGACTGAATACACGACGTTGAACTCGGAATCATAAATCAGCAAGCTGGGAGGGCGCTGAGTAGAATGAGGACGAATCGATGAAAGGGCAATCACCCGAGACCGTGGCCGCGTTGCTGGGGCCGGACCTGAAAGTGGGGCTCCAGATGCGCTGGGCGGTTCGTCTGGCCAGGGCACGCAAGATGGACCTCCTGATTCTCCAACGCGTGGAGGGTAATGAAGAGCGCGTCGAGGAGATTTCGCTGGACGAGCCTCCGGAAGGAAAGGCTGCAGGTGTAGTCCGCGAGGTGATGGGCATCATCGAGGAGACCCCTGACCTTCGAGCAGGGCCTCGTGAGAGCGCCGAAGGGGACAAGAAAGAGGAAGACCTGGAGTCGCACGTCGTCCATGTGCGCTTCAAGCAAATCCACTACACCAGCTTGCCCTCGCTCCGAAGGCTTATTCTGGCCGAGCTGGGGGCAAACAAGATTGGGCTCTTCACCGTTGCGCGCGAGCAGCTCCTCGACATGTCCGATGTCGACCTTGTCAGGGAGCGTCGGGTCTTTTTCCGCTATATCCCCTGCGAGGTCGTGCTCTGCCAGGGCCTCAAAGAAGGTAAGGCCCAGTCCCGCATCCTCGTGGCCACGGCAAGGGGCCCGAACGGCAAAGCGGCCTTACAGCTCGGCCTGGATCTGGCCTCCCAGGCAGACGAAACGCTCACCGCACTCCACGTCAATCCAAGCGTCGGGATGCTCGCGGAGCAGGTGGGCGAGCGGAGGCTGGACCGTCTCATCAAGAAGGCGCTGGGCGCGGAGCATCGGGCCATGCGCCGTCGGGTGGTGGTGGACGATCAGGTTCACCGGGGTGTTCGTCGGGTCTGGGAGGAGGGCAACCACGATCTGATCGTCATGGGGGCGCCGCCGTCCCAGATCGAGGGAAGCCTGGGCACGAAGCTGGGCAAGGATGCGGCCGTTGTCATGGTGAGCGCCGCCTCTCCCATCACCAACACGTTCAAAAGACTCGTGGAGGAGACCATACAGCGCTTTGTGCCTCAAATCGAACGGGAGGACCGGATTGCACTGGTGGATCGGCTCCAGTCCAGCGCCGCCTGGAATTTCGATTTCCTCGCCCTGATGGTGCTCTCGACCACCATGGCCGCCATGGGTCTGATACAGAACTCCGCCGCGGTGGTGATCGGAGCCATGCTGGTGGCTCCCCTCATGACCCCATTGCTGGGTCTGGGCCTGGCCCTCGTGCAGGGGAACCCAGTGCTGGCTCGCCTGTCCTTTCGCTCGGTCGCACTCGGCCTGTTTGTCTCCTTACTCGTCGGCTTCCTGGTCGGTCTTGGCACCCTGAGCTTCCAGGAGCCAACGCGAGAGATGCTTGCCCGCGGAGGTCCGGGACTTCTCGATCTCTTCGTGGCCTTCGCGGCCGGGCTGGCCGCTGCCTACGCGTCCTGTCGCCCGGGCCTCATTGCCGCCCTGCCAGGCGTGGCCATTGCGGCCGCCCTTGTTCCCCCGATTGCGACCTCTGGACTCGCCCTGTCGCTCGGCGACTTTGCTCTGGCCTTTGGTGCGCTGGTGCTTTTCGGCATCAACATGGTCACCATCGTCTTGGCCTCTGTCATGAGCCTTATGGCGGTGGGCATTCGAAACATCAAAAAGACTTCCCGCTGGACCGTCATAGTCGGGAGCGCGGTCATCGTCTCCGTGCTGGCCTTGGGCGTGTATCTGAGCCTCCATCCGCGGGAGCACGAGGTCACGGAAAAGCTACCGTCGGGCCTGTTGGAAGCAGTACAGGAAAGCCTCGGCACAGATTACCGACTCGACGGGCTGGCCGTGGCCTATGACGAGCTCGGCATACAGCTCAACGTGAGCGTGGTGGGAAGGACGCCCGCACCCGAAGATTTGGCCACGGAGGTTCGCACCGTGGCCAGCGATCACTACGATCAGCCAGTAAGGGTCCGCCTGTTGACACGGATTGCCATCGACGTCAATCCCGTCGAGTAAGGGGCTGAAACAAGGAAAAAGCAGATGAAAGTGAGGAAGGCAAGAACAGAGGACCTATGATGTATACTAGTTTAACGAGACGTTGCGGCCCGGGGAGATTGAGCTGGTGGAGTAGCACCGATTTAAACAACTGAACATTCAACGTTGAACGAAGGAAGGGAAAAAGCTGAACGAAGAACGGTGAACCCTGAACCTGTAATCATAAAAGGAGAACATTAATGAAAGCAAAGCAATTACTCACCCTGGCCCTGGCCGTGCTTCTGGCGACCAGCCTGACGACTTCAGTCTGGGCAAAATCGTCTGAAACGAAAATGATTACACAGAAACCAAAAATGAAGATGACCACACCGATTCCGGAGAATATCACCACACCGGATAAGGTAAAGACATCAATCGGCACACTGAAGTTCTTTGATGGCGTCCCCATCGGTAATACAAAAGAGATGGTCTATGACTTTGTCGACCGCGGGCGGGCTGTGGAAGTGTTCATCAATATGACGCCCGCGGCCTCCATGTACTCGCTGCGACAGGGGCACCGGGATCTTGGTCTCACTGAATGCAATCAGATTCTGCTCGCAGAGCAATTGGGTGATTCCAAACCACTCGTACTCACCTGGAACAACACTTCACTCTACACCTGGGGATTTCTTGACCTTAAAAAGGACGGTCCTACCGTCATCGAACTACCGCCCGACGTGTTGGGCATACTGGACGACATGTATTTCCGCTACATCTCCGACATGGGTGCGGCCGGTCCCGATCGTGGTAAAGGTGGAAAATACCTGGTCCTGCCCCCGGGCTACGCGGGCAATGTGCCGGATGGTTACTACGTTGTGAAATCGAAGACATATTGTGTGTGGAATTTTATGCGCGGATACGTGCGCGGTAATGTCCAGGATCCGGCTAACGTTAAGAAAGCGGCGGACAACATCAAGGCCAACCTGAAAGTGTACCCGCTGGCCAAAAAGGATAGTCCACCAAAGATGGAGTTCAAAAACATGTCAGGTTTGGCGGGTTATAACACCATCATGCCCAACGATTTCAGTTTTTATGAAGTATTGAATGACATTGTTCAGGAAGAAGCGGACGGTTGGCTTGACCTGGAATTAATGGGACAGATGCGTTCCATTGGCATTGTGAAGGGCCAGCCTTTTAACCCGGATGCACGCATGAAGAAGATCCTGACCGACGCCGTTGCCATTGGTAATGCCTATGCCCGTGTCAATACCGTATACCCCAAAGATCCGGGGCATTATGTACATAAAGACGTGCACACCGAGTGGGTCATGGCCTACCCGGACAAAGATACATACTTCCTGAAGAATGGCGCCCGGCGCATGGATGGTCGCCTGTGGATGCATTACAATGCCGTGTGTGTGACTCCCGCTATGGCCCTGACCCGTCCCGGTGCCGGATCGGACTATATGATCACCGGTCTTGATTCGAAGGGCCGGCCACTGGATGGCGCCAAGACCTACAAACTGCATTTGCCGCCCAACTTCCCGGTGAAGGACAACTGGTCCGTCACCATCTATGATCCTCAGACGCGGAGTATGCTTCAGACCGATCAACCGTTTGCGGGAATTAACAGTTTAAGCGCCGACCAGAAAAAGAATGCTGATGGCTCGATTGACGTCATTTTCGCGCCGAAAGCACCCAAAGGGATGGAGAAGAACTGGATCCAGACGATTTCGGGCAAAAGCTGGTTTATCATCCTGCGGGCTTATGGTCCGTTGGCACCCTGGATCGACAAGACCTGGCGTCCGGGTGAAATCGAGTTGGTGGAGTAGTTAATTATGGAGATCAAAAAAACAATAATGAAAGGAGGCAACCAATGAATGTGAAAGGCAAAGTGACACTCGTTTTGATGGCATTGGTGATGGTATGGCCCTTTTTTGCATCAGCACAGGAATCGCCGGCCGACAACATGCAGTTCGTCGTTGAGAAGATTCGCGCCGACAAGAAACTCTTCATCGCGGAGAACATGCAGCTTACCGAGGCTGAGGCTAAGGGGTTCTGGCCTGTGTATGAACGGTATCAGGATGAACTGTTCCTGCTTCGAGCGCGTACCATGACATTGATCAATGACTATGCGAAGGCCTATAAAGAAATGACGAACGATACTGCGAAGAATCTGCTTGATGAGTATATAACCATTGAGAGTCTGGGGCTGAAACTTCGTCAGACTTATCTCCCGAAGTTTCGAAGTGTTTTGCCTGATGTAAAGGTGGTGCGCTACCACCAGATCGAGAACAAGATCAATGCGGCGCTTATCTACGAACTCGCTGCAAAAATACCGCTCATTAAGAGTGGTAAGTAGTCATAGAAAAGGAGCTTACCATGATGAGATACTTTTATTTGACAACGATTGTGTTGGTGTCTGCCTTTGCTGCGGGCACATTCATGAGACCCAGTTTCGCTGCTGCCGAAGGCCTGCGGGTGGAGAAACGCATAGAGGGCCGACAAGACCGGCGCGAGGATCGTCGGGAGAACATTGGCGATGGGGTGGAAGACCGTCAGGAATTCAGAGAGGGGCGCCGTGACTCGATCGGGGAAGGCCCTGAAAGCCGAATAGAGAACCGGCAGGACAAGCGTGATGATAGACGGGGGCGCACAGTCGACCGCGTGGAAGACCGGGCGAATCGGCTCGATGAGCGGTTTTGATCTAGCCAGGATGAGCAATAGTACATGAGGGTTATTTAGATAAGGAACATCCCATGCAAATCCAAAGCGTCACGTTTCGCGGCATCGTTCTAATTCTGCTGTTCACTCTGGCCACTTTCCAAGGGGCCGTGGAGGCCCAGCAGACAGCGCCCCCGCTGAGCACAGAGGCTGTAGAGCCGGGAACGGGTTCCCCGCTGACCATCTCCGATCTGATTTCTTTTTCCACGGAGCTTTCAGGACGTTTGTCCGCCCTCCAGAGGGATTTGCAGCTTGGTTTTGATTTGGCGGGCATTGAAGAAGCCCTTGCCGAGACGACAGAGGAGTTAAAAGCGCTGTCTGCGCGGTTGAAACAGATGAAGACCGACAGCAGACTAGGCTTCGAAAGGCTTTCAGAATTGAAAGCGGAAACAATGGCGTCAGGGCGAAAACTCCAAGAGGCCTGGAAACCGCTGTCGAACCGGATCAAGCAAGTTGAGCGCTGGCACCACGAATGGTCCCTGGATAAAGAACGTTTGCTGGCGCTCGAATCCTCCTTGCCTAGAGATGAATCCTCCAAAAACCTGAGACCGACGATTGCCAGGGCAAAGGAGACCATTGATAAGGCCACGAAACTCATTTCGGAGGAACTGAAATCCCTGCTCGCGACGGAAAACAAGGCCGCGGGCGTCAAGGCAACAGCCGATTCCCTCGTGGCTGACATCGAAGGCCTCCTTCAGGCCCTGCGCGGCGACCTGCTCCAGAAAACCGCCCCTTCCATGTTTTCGTCTGAGTACTTCGGTCAGTTCAACACGGCTCTTTGGGACGACCTGGGAAAGGGCTTTCAATTTGTCTACAGGTCTCAATGGGGGGGACTTCAGAGAAACGCACTCTTCATCGTGCTCCAGATCGCGCTCTGGTTGATCATTGCCATTATAATCACTCGCAACCGGGCTGAGCTGGCTGCAGAGCCGCGCCTCCATTTTATTGCCAAGCGGCCCTTTTCAACCGCCGTCCTGATCGGCTTTGTGGCATTCTTTACCTTTTACGAAACGGGCATCGGTGCCTGGCGGGTGGTCCATTTAGCCGTGGCCGCCATTTGTCTCGCCAGGCTCTCTGGTTGTCTGATTACCGGCCCCTGGAGACGCCGCGCTATCTATGGGATCGTCTTGGTCCTCGTCATCAACGCGTATCTCAAGGTTTGCGACTTCCCACAACCCCTTTCCCGGCTGTTTGTCCTCGTCGTCTCACTGATCGGGCTGCTCCTCTCTTTGTGGCGCGTGCTGAACCGCGTCCTTCCAGTGGAAACGCGTCTCTACCGTTGGGCCCTGTGGGGGGGCGTCTTTGTTTACGGCACCATAGTCGTGGCGAACTTGAGCGGCTACAGTGTCCTGGCCGCGCACCTGCTCGAAGCGTCGTTCAATACCGTTCTGCTTTTCCTCCTGGGTTGGATCCTGGCGACCTCTGGACGAGGAGGCCTGGAGTGGGTCTTAAAAAGCACGACTGTGACCCGGGTTCCTCTCCTTGAAAAGAGTGCCCCTGTCATCGTTCGTGTTTCATCACGCCTGCTCAACGGGTTTGTCGCCGCCTTTGTGACCATGTATCTCCTGGTGGCCTGGGGGTTTTACGATAATGGGTTTGGGGCCTTTCGATCCGTCATGTCCATGAGTTTTTCAATCGGATCCTGGCGGGCCAATGTCGGCGTTATTCTTGCGGCTATCCTGTGTCTTTACGGCGCTCTCCTCATATCCAGGGCGGTGCAGGGCATTTTCACCGAAGCCGTGTTCCCCAGACGAGGCGTGGAGAGAGGGGCTCAGCTTTCTATGGCCCGCCTTGTCCACTACGCTATCTTATTGGTCGGTTTTCTCGTGGCCCTGGGGATTCTGGGCGTCAATTTCACAAACATCACCATCATTGGGGGCGCCCTAGGCGTAGGGATCGGCTTCGGCCTCCAGACCATCGTCAATAATTTTGTAAGCGGTCTTATACTCCTCTTTGAACGGCCGGTCCGGGTGGGCGACTATGTTGAGGTCGAGGGCGTGTGGGCCGAAATCAAGAAAATCGGCCTTCGGGCCACGATTGTGGAGACTTTCGACCGAGCAGACATGGTGATTCCCAACAGCGATTTGATATCGAATCGGGTGACCAACTGGACCCGAACAAATCGTATGGTACGGCTCAGGATTCCCGTGGGCGTGGCTTATGGGTCCGACGTGGCCCTTGTGATGAAGATTCTTCTTGACTGTGCTCAGGATAACCCTTCGGTGATGTCTTCCCCTGAGCCTCAAGCGTTATTCAGGGGGTTTGGGGACAGCTCCCTTGACTTCGAGCTTCGAGTCTTCTTGTTTAATATTGACCACCGCCTTATTGTGCATAGCGAGCTTCTTCAAGACATTGACGAGCAGTTCCGTTTGAATGGGGTCGAGATTCCTTTCCCTCAACGAGACCTGCATCTGCGCAGTGTGGATGAATCGGTCATTTTGCGGCCTCCGGAAACGACCAACTAACGTTTTTGTTGCAGACTGATAGAAATATGCACGGGTTAAAGAAGAACGAAAAATGAAACGTGGTTTACCGGAATCGCAAACTATTTTCGTTCGGGTGGCCTGTTTTTGCCTCATTGGGTTCTGCTTCTTAGTGGTACATACTATAGTAGACGCAGCCGAGCACATTGATCCAAGCGTTGAGAGGGAAGTTGGCGCATCACGCGCCGATTTCGTCTTGGCTCCTGATGGGGAGGCAATGAATCCGTCAACTACTGAAACCGAGAACAAAAGGGTGCAACATCAGGCCTGGGAGCCCTCTCCGCCCCCTCCTGACAAATTTGACTGGATTCAGCTGACTTCCGGAGAATGGCTAAAAGGAGAGCTCAAAAGGCTCTATGAGAGTAAACTCGAGTTTGACAGTGACAAACTGGATCTACAGGAATTTGACTGGGAAGATGTGGAACAGGTTCGAGGTTCCCGAACTTTCAGCGTCCGTTTCGCGGGGCCGCTTACGGTCGATGGCATATTACAGGTCATCGGAGACAAAGTTATTGTTACCGTTGGAGATGAACGACGGGAATTCCAACGAGGTCAACTCATCTCCATTGCTCCAGGAGGAGATAAAGAGATCGATTACTGGTCAGGCAAGATAAGCTTTGGTTTCAACTTTGCAGAAGGAAATACGGAACAGACACAATATAATGCAAAAGCGAACATCAAGCGCCGTACGTCAGAAACACGGTTCCTGATCGATTATCTTGGCAACCTCACCGAAACGGATAGTGTGGAAACCGTGAACAATGACAGAATACAAGGTCAGTTTGATATTTTTACAACTCAGAAATATTTCTTCCGTCCGGTTTTTGGCGAGTATTATCGAGATCCGTTAAAAAATATTAAGTACCGTGTCACGTTGGGAGGGGGCATGGGCTATTACATCATCGATACGTCGAAGACGGAATGGGAGGTCGCAGCAGGACCGGCATATCAGACCACTCAATTTGACAGTGTTGAGCCCGGGGAAGACAAAAGAGAATGGACACCGGTTTTGATGGGGGGCACCAATTTCGATACGGAGTTGACCGAGAGTATAGATTTTATTTTTAAATATACCTTCCAAATCCTTAACGATGCATCCGGTACATACACGCATCATTCGGTTACAACCTTTGAAACTGAATTAACAAAATGGCTCGATTTTGACACGTCTTTGGTTTGGGACCGGATCGAGAATCCAACACCCGATGACGATGGTATAGTCCCAAAAAAGGACGATTACTATTTGATATTTAGCCTGGGAATCGACTTTTAACGGCAGAAGTCAGAATGATGTTGTTAAACGGCTCGTTATCTCCAAACCGTTTTTTTTCAGGCAGGTGTTCACCCCCTTTTTGCCACCTTTTGCGGGATGTGCCTTCCTTTAGAGGCTGGTACCGTCCAGCTAAACGCATGGATGGGCAGTCAGGAACAGGTTCGGAGAAAGCCTCGGCTTCAGCCCCGACCCTTTGTGGTCGGGGTTATGGTGGGAGTGCCACGGGCCTGCCCGTGAGGCTCCACAAGGGTGGTCTCTGAAAATCGAATGAAGGCAGCAAAAGGTCTCTCGGCATTCAAGCTTTGCTTCCTGGCAGCCTGCCTCGTGGTGGGCACTGCCGATGTCTACGGGGGCGGCTCTGGAAGGAAAGAGATTGACGTGATCCCCCAGGTCGCCGTGAAGTATGACAGGGCCGGCGAAGATCGGATTCCTGTTGTGGTGAGCCAACAGGGTTTGGCTTCAGATCCTGTGAACGCGACCTATATCATTGAGGGAAGCGAGATCACCCTGAAAGACGGTTACTCCGAGATGGCCGTCAGACCGGATTCAGCCACGAAGATCAGGACATTTGCTTTAGGAGACATGGTGGAAGGCGACCTTGACGACGATGGGGACGAGGATGCCGCCCTACTTCTGGTGCACGATCCCGGTGGCAGCGGAACGTTTTATTATGTCGCGGTTGCGGAAAATGTGAGCGGCCGTCACCGGGGAACCAATGGGGTCCGACTTGGCGACAGGATCGCACCTAAGGATCTCCGGATTCGAAACAGCGTTGTTATCGCCCGATACGCCGAACGCGGACCGAGCGGACCCATGAGCACCGCCCCTTCGGTTGAAGCGCTATTATGCCTGGCCTTTGACGAGGGCAAACTGAAGGCCTTAAAGCCCCTTGGTCAGGATGAACAGATCCTGGAAGGCCGGGTCACCATCGGTCACGAGGTCCGGTCTTTTCATGCCTGCACTCGGAAGACCGACTATTGGCTCTCAGGAGACTCGCCGGCGTTGGGAGAGATCATGGCAAGATATGAAAGAGCATTGCCGGATGCTCGACCCTACACGCCTCTATTCATGGTTCTTGTCGGCACATTCCTGGAAAAGCCGTCCGATGGTCTTGGGGCGGATTATGCGGGGGCATTTCTTGCCACGCAACTGGTGGCCGTCAGGCCCGAGGGGAACTGCGTGACAAAGTCTGAACAGAACCGGTAACATTCCGGCGGTATTGTCGCAGATCCCGTCTGAAGCAAAGCCCCGGCTGGGGTTCTTATCATCAAAAATCCCCCATTTTTCACCCTTTTCAGGGGATGCGCTACCTCCCAGAAGCTTTTACCATCCAGCCAAACTGTATCACTGAGTAAAATAAGCGTTTTACCGGAGTCACCCCAACCCATATCTTCGACTTACGGAATTTTCGACAGTGGTTGGATGTCATAACCTGAGTGTCAGGTCTCTGGTTTCAGGTTTTAGGAAAGAGAAATCTAGGCCTGGAGCCCTAAACTCCTGACACTTGATCTATTAACCCAGAACCCGGAACGTCTGAACGTCGTTCATCAGAAAGGAGGAAAACGATGAATTACAGACATGTATGGAGAGGATTCGCCCTAGTACTGGTTACAGCAGTCGCCTTGACGCTTACTGGGACAGCCTTTGCTGATACCGCTGCTGAGATCGATCGAGAGGTCGACGCTGCTCTGCAGAAGCTTTACAGAGAAATCCCTGCGGCAAAAGATCTCGCAACAGTTGCCAAGGGAATCCTGGTTTTTCCGGACGTAGTCAAAGCGGGTTTCATCGTGGGTGGACAGTATGGCACAGGCGCCCTGCGCAAGGGAGGACAGACGGTTGGCTACTACCGAACAGTGGCGGCTTCCTATGGGCTCCAGGCCGGGGCCCAATCCTTTGGCTATGCGCTTTTTTTCCTGAGCGAATCTGCCCTGAAGTATCTGACCAGCAGCAAAGGCTGGGAGATTGGTGTGGGCCCATCCATTGTGGTTGTGGACGAGGGGTTGGCCAAATCGATGACCACGACTACCGCCAAGGAAGATATTTATGCCTTCTTCTTCGGTCAGAAGGGCCTGATGGCTGGTCTCGGCCTTCAGGGCTCAAAGATCACTCGGATCACCCCAGAGAAGTGATGGCTTTGCGTAACCCCCCGCTTTTCCCTCTTTTTGGGGGATGACACTTTATTGAAAGGCGGTAGTTTGTCTGCAGACATTGAGTGGTTAAAGGGCTCCCGATTATGGGAACAAGAAGCACGCATATACGATCGTCACATCAGGCATTCTAGAAAGGAGGAAAGCAATGACTTTCAAGGCAATGAGAATGCTAGCCAAAACGGCACGATTGCTGGTCACGTTTCTGGTCCTTGTGGCGGCCATACCAGGGACCCTGGTGGCACAGGAACAAAGCTGGGAGTACGCGGTGACGCCATACTTGTGGTTCCTGTCCCTGGACGGCGACGTCACGGTGAAGGGGCATAAAGCAGATGTCGACTTGGATTTTGACGATATCTGGGACGAACTCAATATCGCCGGTATGGTAGAATTCAAGGCTCGTAAAGGCCACTGGGGCCTCTATGGTGATGTGATTTATGCCAATCTTGGCAAGGACACATCTATTGCTGGAGTCGGCGTTGATCCAGACATGAACGTCCTATGGACAAATTTCGGAGGGTTGTATCGGCTGGGCACCTGGGGGCTTACAGATGAGCCGAGCAAGCAGTTCCCGACTCTAACGGTAGATACCTACTTGACTCTCCGGTACACCTATCTGGACGTCGAACTGGATTTTAAAAATGTGCCACTGCCAGACGTTGATGGCGACCAGGACTGGGTTGAACCGGTCTTTGGGGTTCGAACTATCTGGGATCTGTCTGAGCGATGGAGGTTATCACTGGCCGGAGACATTGGCGGCATCGCCTTTGGTTCCGATTTCGCCTGGGGGGCCCACGGCCTGATCGGTTATGGCTTTGGCTTGTTCGGACACGACAACGCAACGCTATTCGGCGGTTATCGGGCGCTGTCCCAGGACTATACCGATGGTCACGGAAACAACAAGTTCGAGTGGGATGTAACACTGCACGGGCCAATCGCGGGACTGCAGATCACGTTTTAGACCCCGGCACCAGGGGAAACCAAGGCCGCATCCCATGACCAATTTTAGAGCCCGGCATATCTTCATCGGCGAATTGGTCAACACTTGCGATTCATAGAGGGCACCTGGATGGAGGTGAAGTTGAGGGATAGGAAAGAATGGAACTGGGGCAGAAGGTATAAGCAGCAACACAAC
>Ga0180432_10009109_pt1 | contig 12176 bp, 8 predicted proteins | sample SS_ome_10_FD_132414 | JGI IMG/M metagenome (GOLD analysis project Ga0180432, IMG submission 132414) | Hypersaline lake sediment archaeal communities from the Salton Sea, California, USA - SS_1_MS_2 metaG | ecosystem: Environmental > Aquatic > Non-marine Saline and Alkaline > Hypersaline >...
CCTGCGCCAGGCGAGAGAGATGCTCGGGAGGATTCGGTAAGGGGACGGCCGGCCAGTCACGGTCTCGGGAGGATTTCGGAAATGGATTGGCAGACCCTGTCGACCTACGAGCACGCCGAACAGAGCAACAAGGCCGCGCTCCTCCCCATCGGCACCCTCGAGGCGCACGGCGCGGGACCGGTCGGGACCGACAACCTGATCCCCCAGGCGCTCTGCGAGCGCCTCTCGGCCCGTCTCGGCATGCGCCGCTTGCCCGTCATGCCCTACGGGGTCACCAGTTCACTCCTCGCGTACCCCGGGAGTTGCACACTGTCGCCCAAGCTGTTGGAGGAGTTCTTGGTCGAGGTCGGCCGATCGCTTCATGGCAATGGCCTGCGCCAGCTATTCGTGATCAACGGTCACGGTGGCAACACCACTGCGCTCCGGAGTGCCGCCGGACGGCTCTACCAGGATGCGGGGTTGTACACAGCGGTCTTCGACTGGTGGGTGAACGCCGACAACCAGCCCGAGGAGTTCTTCGGGGAAAAAGGCATGGGGCATGCGGCGATCGACGAGATGGGGGCGCTCCTCGGCCTCTGTCCCGAGCTGGCCGAAGCGGTGAAGCGGGACTCCCTGCCCGCCTACCGGATCCGCTCCGACGTGAAGGTCTACCCCTCGCCGCGGCCGATTCTCACCTACCGAGAGGGGGATGCGGAGGTCGACTTCTCGCGCCTCACCCCCGAGAGGTGCGGCCGGTTCGCCGACCGGATCACCGTTCTGCTGGAATCGGCGATCCAAGAGATCCGGCGCGGCTGGGACGAGATGCCGAGGTAGCGGGCCATGCGACGCCTCCTGCGCCTACCGTTGTTGTTGCTCGCGCTCTTCCGGGCGCCGTTTGCCATCGTGCGCAAGGATGCGGTCCGTTGGTGCGAGGTGCAGCAACGGAGCGCGCGCGGCACGCCCGCGATCCTCGATCTGCTCGGGATGCCCGAATTCCGCAGCCTCTGCTATCACCGCTTCCGCCACCACGGCGGCGCGGCGGCGCGGCTGGTGGCGCAGTTCTTGGCGGTCTTCTACCGACCGCTGGGAAGCCTCTACCTCCACACCCGTGAAATCGGCGAGGGGCTCTACATCCAGCACGGTTTCTCGACCATCGTCGTTGCCCGGCGGGTGGGGCGGAACTGCTGGATCAGCCAACAGGTCACCGTCGGGTATCGGGATTCGGGCGAGGGGCCGATCCTGGAGGACGGGGTACGCATTTACGCCGGCGCCAAGGTCCTGGGAGCGATCACCATCGGGCGCAACACCCGGGTGGGGGCGAACGCCGTCGTGGTCAAGGACGCCCCGGCCGACTGCACGCTCGTGGGGGTTCCGGCGCGCATGGTGGAGAGGAGTTGACTCCATGTACGTCACCGAGAGACTCGAACGCGCGACGTCCCCGCTCTTCAGTTACGAGATCATCCCCCCGCGGCGGGGAAAGAGCGCGAGCGAGATCCTGAACATCGTCGAGCAGATCCTCCCGTACGAACCACCCTTCCTCGACGTCACCAGCCACCCCGCGAGCGCCATCTACGACGAGCTCCCCGACGGCACGATCCGCCGGCGGGTGCGCCGCAAACGGACCGGCACGATCAGCATCTGCGGCATCATCCAGAACCGCTACAACATCGACACCGTCCCCCACCTGTTGTGCCGCGGCTTCACCAAGGAGGAAACCGAGGATGCCATGATTGAGCTCGGCTACCTCGGTATCCACAACGTGATGGCGCTTCGGGGGGATGAGACCAACTACAAGAAGCCGATCAGCGCCAGCCGTTCGGTCAACGAGCACGCGGCCGATCTGGTCCGGCAGTTGGCCGAGTTGAAGGAGGGACGCTACCTGGAAGAGATCGAGAACTCCGATCCGATCAACATGTGCATCGGCGTGGGGGGCTACCCGGAGAAGCACTGGGAGTCGCCGAACCTGAAGCGCGACGTCCAGTTCCTGAAGAAGAAGGTGGAAGCCGGCGCCGATTACATCGTGACCCAGATGTTCTTCGACAACGACAGCTTCTTCCGTTTCGAGCAAGCGTGCCGCGACGCGGGCATCACGGTGCCGATCATACCGGGGCTGAAGATCATCAACACCCTGCGTCACTTGACCAGCCTCTCCCGCAACTTCCATGTCACCCTCCCGGAAGCGCTGGATGACGAGATCCGCGAGAACCGCGGGCACGCGCGCGAGATCGGGATCCGGTGGGCGGGCGGGCAGGTGAGGGAGTTGCTCGAACGGGGTGTGAAGTGCATTCACTTCTACATCCTGGAAGATGCGAGTGATGTGATCGAGGTGATCAAGGGATTATAGCCCACCGAGCGGGGCGGAAGGCCACGCTGGGCCTGGCGTCGACTCGCGGCGTCGGCGCGGTCAGCATCCCCGCTCCGCAGAGCCGAAGGCGGCACGCGGTCATGACGTGCAGCGGACGAGACAAGGACCGAGGCGAAGAGGCCTCGCGCCCCCCGTCCCGGAACAGTTCCTTCACCCTTCCCCACGTCGTCTCGGTCGTCGGAGTCATGCTTCCGCCGATTCCGTATAGCTGCATCAAATAAGCGTAGGTCATCGGCGGGGACGAAGCGGCCGGATCCGGCGTGACCATCAACCAAACCTCCTCCCCCGGATCTTGGAAGGTGATACCCAGGGTCTCGCACGCTGGCGCCAAGGTCTGTAGATAGGGCGTCGTCGGCCCTTCGCAACGCAAGTCAGGGTCGAAGAGAACGAAAGCGAAATGGGTAACGATATCCGCCATCAACGCGAAGTGAAGCGTTGAGTCGGTCGGATAGACCGCGTACCAATCACTGTCTCGCTGCACCTCACCGTCACGCGTGTAGAATCCGCTCTCTCCGCAGACGGCGACGTATCCGCTCTCATCGCCACAAAGGATCTGGATCGCGTCCGTGGGGGAATCGTCGCAGCCGCCGTTGTAGAGGTCCATATAGCCCTCCACCAACGGCGGCTCCCCTTCGGCCAGCGCCTCTTCCGGGCACTCGACGCAGGGCGGAGCGGGCGGATCGGCCTCCACCCGCAACACGTAGTCACCGCAGGATGCGCCGTAGCCGTCGATCACGATGTAGTAGGTGTGCCCCCAGATCACCGGGACGCCCTCGAGCCGCGACTGATACCCGCTGTACCCGCAACCGGCGACATCATCGTTGCAGGCGAGCGGATTGCCATAGCCGTGTCCGGCCGGAAAATCGTAGACGAAGACCTTGGTGTCATACAGCGACTCGCACAGGTCGATGGTGATTGTCCCGTAGAGGTCCGCCACATACGCGTAGACGACATCGGGGGAGTTGGCGTCGTAGGGGCAGACCTCGTCGTAGTCGTCGGCGTTGTCGCAGGTCGCGCCCGTATCGGCGAACGGCAGGGCATCGATGAAGACGGCGTCCTCGATCGTCTCGCCACCTTCGCGCGCGGCGGATGCGGCGGCGTGGACCAACAGGATCGTGGCGACGGAGATTGGACACTGGCGGAGCATCACGAACCTCCTCGCTGAGGTTGGGCATGGTCTCTCTCGGGGAAAAGCGACGATCTCGGTCGGCCCGGTCAATTGTACCCTACTGCCACACTCATTGTAGCGCAGTACGCCTGAGATTGCTGGGTCCCGCCGTCCCCGGGGTCTTGGCCGCTTCGTCTGCGAGCAGCCACCTCCCCCGCGGCACAAGCCCCGGGCCGCCTAACGGCGCCCGGGGCTTCTGTCATCCGTGACCGCGGACCCGCCCGAGGTGGGTCCACGGGCCGCCTCTCCTAACGCACGAGCACCGCCGACGCCCGGTCCGTCTGTCCGCCCGAGTGCAGGCGGAAGAGGTAGAGTCCGCTGGTGATCAAGCCCGACGGCCAACCGGCCTTGTCCCAGTTCCAGTCGTGGGACCCCGCCGGCTGGGTGCCGAGGTTGTGGAGCTGCAGGCGCCGGCCGGCAATGTCGTAGACCTCGATCGACACCGGACCCGACTTGGCGATCGAGTAGGCGATCGCAACGCCCTCGCCGGGGAGGGTCCGGGTGCTCCGGATGCCGAAGGTGACGGGCGATGTCCTGTCACCCGCCGCCTCCAAGTCGACGTACTCGGCCTGCAAGTGGACCACCACGACCGGCTCGTCCGGATCGTTCGACTGGATCTGCAGGTCAGCGATGTACAGGCCGTACTCGGTGGGATCGAAGGTGACGACGACGTCGACGCCCTCGCCCGGCCCGACGAAGAACCGCGACCGATCGACCGTGAAAGCCGAGCTCGTCGAGGTGATCTCGCGGACCGACAACGCCGTCGTCCCCGTGTTGCTGACGGTGAAGCTCCAGGTCGTCATCTCCCCGACCTGCCCGAAGTCGTAGGCCGAAGGACGCACGCCGATGTCGGGATCGATGAGTCCCGCAACCACGCACCACATGCTGTCCCTCACCGCCGTGCCGCCGATGTCTTCCGCTTCCACGAAGACCCAGTAGTCGCCGGCATCGAAGAGAGAGGTGTCCCAGTTATAGCTGGCATCACCCGACTCGACGAAGCCGTCGCCGTCGGTGTTGGTGATGTAGAAGTAGTAGATGCGGGAATCGTAGTCGCCGTAGGTCTTCATCGGGTACTGGGTCCGATAGATCACCGGGATCGTGCCGTCGGCGGGGCAGTCGCCGGAGAAGGTCACCGTGTTGGTCCGCGGCACCGACTGATCCGCACCCTCGACCCAGTAGTCGATCCGCCATGGATTGAGCGGCCATTCCGGCATGCCGACGAAGTCCTGAATGCGCGAGACAATGTCGACCTGCCCCGATAGGGCGAGGTGATCCTCCACGGCGTGACTCGAGTTGTCGACGAAGGCGAAGACGTTGCCGTTGTAGGTCTCCATCAGCTCCGGTGGATCGGGATCATCGTTCGGCTCCATGTAGAGGAGCGGGTTGTCGATCGCGTCATACCACGTCCACGGATACCCGCCGGTGCCCCGAACACGGTTGAAGTGAACGTGATGGAAACTCGCGACCGGCCAGTTGGCGGTATGGCCGATATAGGCGCTCTCGTCCACGACATCGCCCACGTCGTACTGCCAGGTCGTGGAGTTGATGTGCCAGTAGAGCCAGCCGACGCCGCCGGAGAAGGGTTCTCCGATCATGATGCCGCTGTAGAGCGGCTGATTCTGCGTCAGATGGGTGACCACGCCATAGGAGACGGAGTAGGTCGCCCTCGGCCCTTCCGGGTTGTTGATGTCGATGCCGTCATGGTAGTAGGGCGAACCGCCGTAGTTCTGATACGTACCGTAGTGATTCCCCAGGAGATGCGTCTCGTTGAACGGCTCGTAGGGCCAGGGCTCGGCCGAAACCGGCCCGGCCAACGCCAGGCCGACGCACACGGCCAGCCCGGCGAGCAGAAGTCTGTTTTGGATTGCAGTCATCTCTTGCCTCCAGACTCTAGGGTAGGACCGTGTGATAAACTGCCCGGCGCGTACTCACGGTCGCCGCCTTGCCCGTGGCATCGAGGCGAACCGTGGGGGTGAAAATGTTCCACGCCGGGAAGGTCATCGCCGCCCGATGCTGCACGTGACCGGCGGCATCGTAGGCGCGGATCTCGCCGTCGGGATGGCGTTCTTCCGCCGGCGCGCCGCGGCCGAGATCGCGCGCGACGCCAGCGAGCACCCAGCCGCCCGCGGAAGCGATGTCGATCGACGTGTAGGCGAGATGCTCGGTCTCGAGCCAAGCATCCCAGAGCTGCAGCAGGTCCGTTCCGCGGTAGACACGGATCTCGTGCTTCGCCGCGATCGCGACGCGGCTCGCATCGGGCGCGATGGCGAGTCGGCGAACCAGCAACCCACCCAGATCGTGCGTCGCGACCACCTGGCCCTCGCGCAGAAGGCGCAGCCCGCTCTGCCCGAGGACGGCGACTTCCTTGGCGCCGGCGGTGGCGGCGAACAGCCGTACGTCGGGCGTATACCAGATCTCGGCACCGTGGGCATCGAACGCCGCCAGCCCCTCGGTCGAACTCATCGACAGGAAGATCTCACCCGCGGGATCGAACCGCCCTCCCTCGAGGTACGGCACCGAGATCTCGGCGACCTGCTCGCCGCTGGAACCGTAGAAGTGGAGGCGGTTGCGCTCGGCGACATTGATGTTGAGGCTCATCCCCACCACGGTTCCCGTCTTGGAGATCACGTACGTGACGTCCTCGGTCTCGCCGATGGTCCAGATCGGCTGACCGTCGGCGGCGATCAACTCGAACGTCGCCGTGGGCGCGAAGTCGGCAGCCCCGTCGCGATGGGTCACGACGCCGATCGTTGCACCGTCATCCCCGAGGATGAGCGTCTGATTCGCCTCGGCCGTGGCGACGCGGGTCGCCCGGCCGCTGGTCGAGATGCGATCGATCGCGCCCCCGCGCATCACGGCGGTGTTGCCGTCGGTGCGGGGAACAACCCGCGACAAGTCTTCCTTCGCCTCCAAACGGGGCGCGAGGTGCAGGTCGGCCGCGGACGCTGCCGCGGCCCAGAGGAGCAAGGGCGTCAGTACGAGCAGACTCAGGTACCGACGCGCGGCGTTACCGTGTCGCATGATCCCTCCTGGATATGGGTTCCGATCCCAGACAGCGCGATCTGCTGCCGCCACAGGGGTGGAAGGCAGAATCGGATGCCAGCTCGGCTCTATTATACCCGATCCGGGGCGGGACGTGTTTCTTCCTCTCCCCGGAATGCCGAGGTTTGCAGCTGACTCGGAGTGTGTGCTATTCTTAGGCATCGAGTCTAAGGAGTTTTGCATCTATTTCATGAGGAGGCTCCATGCGGATCGCTTTGGCAACCCTGCTTCTGATCGGACTCGGCGCCCTCACCGCCCCGGCATTGGCGGAAGGCAACACCCCGTACTTGGGTGGCGGCAACCCGGAAGCCCCCACACCGCCGCAGCTCCGCGAAGGCGGGGAGACGATCGAGGATGCCGTGGAGATCAACACTATCCCCTTCTCGGTCACCGGCCACACGTGCGACAACGTCGATGACTACGACGAAGCTTGTCCCTACGACGGATCGACATCACCCGATGTCGTCTACTCGTTGACCGGCCCGACGCTGCAGTGCATCGAGATCGACCTCTGCGCTTCCCTGTACGACACCAAGGTGTACGTCTACGATTTCGAGGGCGGCCATGGATTCGGCAATCCGCTCGCCTGCAACGACGACGCCGGCTGCGGCTACTCCGGGTACCAGTCCCGCATCGAGTTCCTGGAGCTCCCCGCGAATCACACCTACTACATCGTGGTCGACGGCTACGGCGGGGACTGCGGGGACTATGTGCTCGACATCTACGAGTTCCCGTGCGGTCCGTGCGTGGAATGCCCGGCGGGCGCCATCGAGGAGGGTGAGCCTCCGCTGGTGGACGATTACGTCGATCTCTATAATGGCGGGTGCAACAGTCCCCCCGACTACCCATTCCAGAATCTCTGCGGCGATGAGAGCGGCTACCTGCTCTTCTGCGGGCATTCCGGCAACTACATGTTCCAAGGCTCCGAATACCGGGATACCGATTGGTTCATTCTCTACAAGGGGAGCGATCCCTTCCAGATCCAGGGCGTTGCGGAGTGGCCGACCTACCTTTATCAGCTCGGCTTCGATCCGATCCAGCGCTGCGACGGGAGCGTGACGGTGGAGAACAGCGTCCTGCTCGAAGTCTGCACCCCGGGCGTGTTGGAGCTCGCCGGCGAGATCGGCGACGAGGTCTGGTTCTGGGTCGGCACGGCCAGTTGGGAGCAGTACCCCGAGTATCTCTATGTCTTGGAATGCCGGGGCCTGGGCAGCGGGCATACGCCCGTGTCGACCACGACGTGGGGAACCATCAAGAGGATGTTCCGGTAGTCCGGAGCGGAGCGGCGGTCTGTTTTGCCGACCCCGAGGCCGCGTGCTATACTTCTTCCGCCGCGACCGGTGATCCGTCCGCCCACCAGGGCATACGGACCGCCGACACAGCTAAGATGCACTCGAAGAAGGCATTCTGAGACTCGCCAGGGGTACAGCTTCGATGGTCCTCTCGATCCGCTGCGTCCACGCCGGGCTGATGATGGGCTTGGCCCTCGGGCTGCCTTTCGCGAACGCCAGGGGAGAGCACTATTTGATCGCCCCCGGCGGCACCGGTGATCATCCGACGATTCAGGATGCGATCGATGCCGCCGAGCCCGGCACGATCATCGAACTGGCGGACGGCATCTTCCGCGGGGATGGGAATCGGGACGTCGACTTCCGGGGCAAGGCGATCACCATCCGGTCCGTCAGTGGCAATCCCGATGCCTGCATCGTGGATTGTCAGGGCAGCGACCTCTCACCGCATCGAGGCTTCATCTTCCAGACAGCCGAGGGCGCGGCGTCGGTTCTCCAAGCCCTCACGATCCGAAACGGTGTCGCCTACGAAGGGGGCGGCGTGCTCTGCAGGGGCGCATCCCCAACCTTTCGGAACTGCGTATTCACGGAAGACCGTGTCAACTGGATGGGAGGAGGTGTCTACTGCATCGCCGGATCGAATCCGCACTTCCACCACTGTCGATTCATTCGCAACGCATCGACGGGAGCGGCCGGCGCCCTGGGAACGGTGAGTTCTTTCCCCACCCTCGTGGGGTGCACGTTTCTGGGCAATCACGCCGACCGCCGCGGGGGCGCGGTGCACAGCATCCGCAACTACTCGAAGGAAAGCTGGACAGTGCCGCCCGAGTTGGAGGAGGATCGTTTTCCCCGCCGGATCACCTCCTTCACGCGGTATGTCGACTGCACGTTCAGCGGCAATACCTCCGGGCTGGCGGGAGGAGCAGTCTCTCTTCTTTATTGCTCACCCCGCTTCGAGAATACCGTCTTCGCTCACAACCACCAGGATGCAACGTACCCAAACACCATCCACGGCGGCGCCTTGGCTCACAACACCTTCAGCTATCCCCTTCTCGAGAACTGCAACCTCTACGGCAACAGCGGCGGGGATTGGATCGGCTACATCGAGGAGCAGTTTGGCATCCGCGGGAACCGTAGCGTCGATCCCGCACGTGGAGGCGGATCGGCCGCCGCGCCCGTCCCCTCGGGGAAGGAGCTGGCCGTCCGTGAGCGTCTGCGGGCGGCGCGGAATCGCCTGATCGCCCTCAAGAACCGCGGCTGGCTCTGCGAGATCCAGGGAGACTACGCCGCCGCGGAGACGCTGTTCCGTGAGCTGCTGGCGACGCACCAACGCCTTCTGGGAGATGCGCATCCGCGCGTGGCCGAGTCCCTCGAAAACGTGGCCTACGTGCTGTGGGAACGGGGCAATGCCGCCGAATCCGAGGTTTACTACCGCCAGGCCTTGGGTATCCGGCGATGCATGCATGGCGCCTCTCACGAGACCTCCCTACGATGCCTCACGGATCTGGCCCGAGTCGTAGCAGACAGCGAGGACCTTGACACGGCGGAAGCGCTTCTTCGCGAAGCGCTTGCCCTCTTGCGCTCCGGCCTGGGCGAGGAACACATCCAGACGGCCGAGTGCCTCAGCGATCTGGGGATGTTGTCGCTCGCCAAGGGTGATCCCACAGAGGCGGAGAGGTTCCTTCGGCGGGCATTGGAGATCCGAGCCAAGACCTACCACGATGACCACACGCTCATCGCCTGGGACCGACACCACCTGGCGACGGCTCTGCAGGCCGAGCACCAGTACCGAGATGCCGAGCAGCTCTTCCGGAGGGCCCTCGGCCCGCGGCGTATCCGTTTCGGCGACGATCATCCGATCGTCGCCCGCACGCTCTCGTGCATCGCGGACTGTATCCTGGGATGGGGATTGGCAACTGGCGAGACGACACGCCACGCCCAAGCCGACTCCCTTTACGCGCGGGCGGCCTCGATCTTCGAGAGAGCTCGTCTAGACGTCGGCCGCGACTTCTCCCGAGCCGAGTTCCTCGACTCACCCTACACCCGCTTGGCCGCCACCCGATGGGTCCTCGAGAGAACCGACGATGTGTGGCCCGCCTTGGAGAGAGCCCACGGTCGCGCCCTCGCGGACATGCTGCTGGCCTCCGATGGGCGAAGCCTAGATCCCCGGGAAGCCTCCCGTGCCGATTCCCTGCTCGACCTCTTGGGGCAGTGCGAGCGGCGGTTGCCGGTTCTCGAGGAAGCGGCGCGCAGTGACACCACGGGCGAGGCGACCGCGCTCTTGGCGGAATCGAGGATCCTTCACCAGGAGGTGAAGGTTGCGTGGGCTGCATTCCAGGAGAACATGGCGGCCAAGTACCCGCTTGCCGAGGGACAGACGCTCCCCCTGGAGAGCGTTCAGCGCACCCTCCCCGAGACGACCGCGATCATCGGATGGCTCCACCACGAAGTCGACCAACAGGTGTTCGCGTCCGCCGGCTACGTCATCCGAAGCTCCGGACCGGTCGCGTGGATTGGTCTCGAGACAGAGGATGCTGCGGGCCGGGCGTGCATACGGGAGTTCAGGGAAGGATTGGTCGTTCCGCCCACCACCACGGATTCGGATCAGCAGCTAGCCCGACTCCGTTTAGACGGAGAAGCGCTGTGGCGGTATTGGGTGGCCCCTCTCACGCGGTTTCTGGAGGGGATCGACCATCTGGTGGTGATTCCCTCAGGTCCCATGCTCGGCATTCCCCTGGAAAGTCTGCTCGATGACGCCGGTGACTATCTCGGGACGCAGTACGCGATCTCCTATTCGCCGTCCGCCACCGTCTACGCGTGGCTGCAGGAGGAGAAGACGAACCGCGCGCGTCCGCCCTCTCGGGAGACCTTGCTGGTGGGCGATCCGCCTTTCACGCCCCAGCATCTCGCCGCCATGCGCGCCAAGACAGACGACAGCGAACTCCAGGAAGAACCGTCCCCCTCCTTCACCAGCAACTACATGCGAAGCGCCCTCTCCGGCAACGAGGAGTCTTTGGCCCGATTACCCCGCTTGCGGTGGACGCGAACCGAGGTGACTCGCATCGAGCCTCTCGTTCCGGAGGCGACGTCCCTCCTGGGCGAAGCGGCTTCGGAGAAGGAGTTGATGCGCATGGCCCGATCAGGTGGATTGCGGCGTTTCGGCATCATTCATCTGGCGACCCACGCGCTCATCGACGACCGGCGGCCCGAGCGCTCGGCGCTCGTCCTTTCACGGGCCGAACTACCCGATCCGCTGGAGGCGGCAAGCCAGAGCGAGCGGATCTTCGACGGTCTCCTGACCGCCGCAGAGATCGTGCGTGAGATCGATCTGGACGCCGATCTCGTAACACTCAGCGCGTGCCAGACAGGTCTCGGCCGCGAGACCCCGGGAGAGGGGTACGTGGGGCTCGCTCAAGCCTTTCTCCGCGCGGGCGCACGAAGTCTCCTGGTAAGTCTGTGGCGCGTAGAGGACGAGGCAACCGCCCTGTTGATGACCCGGTTCTACGAGAATCTGGCCGGATCTCGGGGCGAACCGATGTCCAAGGCCAGAGCGTTGCAGGAAGCCAAGCACTGGTTGCGGTCGCAGGCTCAACCGTCGTTCCCGCATCCATGCTCCTGGGCCGGGTTCATCTTGATCGGCGATCCGGAGTAGCAGTCGCGACCGAACCGTCGCGGGTTCTGGGTTCTTGCCGCCGGAGTCGCATCCAGTCTCCGGCGGATCCCAAACGAAGCAGCTGGCGCACGATGGGAAACCGCCGCCCGCCCGTGGCGCCTCCGCCAAGGACTACTCGGCGACCCCGAGCGCGTCCTCGTAGGCCGCCACCGATGCCCGGATCACCTTCTCGGCTTCGGCCACACCTGCGAAGCCCTTCGATTCCATTTTTCCCGGACCTTTGTAGTTCGAGAACCAGATCTCTATGATTTCCGGGATACCGGTGAATTCCCGTCGCAATTCCTCGATAGAGCAGACCCTACCCAGGTCGGAGTCGGGCAGAACGGCGATGATCTTGTCGTCTTGTTCGCCGCCGTCGAGCATCTTCAGCACGCCGATTGCACGGGCTTTGACTACGCTTCCTCGAGGAAGGGGGGGGGCCAGTATCAGCACGTCGAGTGGATCGCCGTCTCCTCCCCACTCCTGCGGTAGAAGTGTTCTGGGGACCATTCCGTAGTTGCCTGGATAGCCGAGGTACGAGACGACTCGTGGCTTTCCCTTCTTGAGCTCCCATTTCATCGTTCCCCCACTCTTGTCCGTCTCCCACTTCGCATTGGTCCCGGTGGGGATCTCCACCACGACGTTGATATACCCGGAAGAGTCGAGTGCTGCGTAGTCACG
>Ga0180432_10009110_pt1 | contig 12176 bp, 7 predicted proteins | sample SS_ome_10_FD_132414 | JGI IMG/M metagenome (GOLD analysis project Ga0180432, IMG submission 132414) | Hypersaline lake sediment archaeal communities from the Salton Sea, California, USA - SS_1_MS_2 metaG | ecosystem: Environmental > Aquatic > Non-marine Saline and Alkaline > Hypersaline >...
CGATCGAATGCACTTTTGCATCGAGCAGGGAGCGCAGTGCATTGCTTATCTCGAAGGCCATCAGGCACCCTGCGCGATCCCCAGGACGTCCCGGACCTGCACGAGCCATACCCCGATCGTCTCGATATTGCCGACCAGTGTAACAACCGCGATCTGCTCCGGGCCGATCGTTGCCAGCTCCGTGTCTCCGCTGTCAGTCAGCTTCATGTCGTAGGATGCATGAAGGTTTGCGAGAAAAAACTGCGGGCCACCAAGGATAAGATTGGTTGCCACTGGAAGCTTGATATTCAGGTTATTGACCGATGGCAAAAAAGACCGCACGCGCGGCTGCCTGGCCTTCAGCTCGACATCGACGGATACAGCGCTGTAACGCGCCCCGCCGTAGAATTCAAGCTCGCTGATCATGGGCCGCGCCTGATTCCAAAGTTCAGATCACGCATGATCTGCGACCTGGATTGCCTGAAGCTGTTGGCGTCTGGCGTCGTGATGTACATGCTGACGTTGATCGGTGCCTGGGCCGTTTCAGTGGCCTTTACCCCAAGCCTGCCCTGGCTGTCTTTTGCAAGAGGCATGATAGCTTCTTCGCCTTTTTCTCCTGCAATACCCATTCCGGTACGCATAGGGAAAACGAACGGGCCACCAATGACACCGCCCTTTTCGAACTTTGTTGGTATGTCAAACGGAAGCTGGCGCGTTCCACCACCAGGCAGCTTTTCGCCGTATCCTATGGACGCGATGTCCCCGCCGCCACCCGGGCTGAACATTCCCATAAGCGCCCCGATGCCCTGCTGGGTCCATTCCACCATTTGCTTTTTCATTGGTTCGGACACGAAGGCCCTGAACATCGCCTTTTCGATGTCGAGAAGCATCGCTTTTATGGTGTTTCGCAAATTGTCGGTTGCAAAGACAGCCTTTTCAAAGGCAGAAACAAAAGCGTCGCCAATATCGTTTGCTGCATTTTTAATCTGTTCTGCCGTTTCCTTGCTTTTCTTTCTGAGCCTTTCCATTTCGCGAAGCATATCTTCGATTTCTCTTCTGCGTCTTGCCATGGCATCACTTATTGCATCGCTCTCTTTCTTTACAGACAAAACTCCATTTTCACGTTCAATTCTTAATTTTTCTGCGTAAAGCAGTATTTCCTTGAAGGCATCAGAAAAGTCAAGCGATTCTGCCAGCTTCTTGGCGTCCTCCTTGCCTAAAACTTTCTTGAATGTCTCCAAGAACTTTTTGGCAGCATCGTCGCCAAGAATTGAAAAGCCTTCCACGACTTTCTCCCCCTTCTTAAGGCCCTCCATAAACGAGGCCTTGATGACCTCTGGAGTGCTAATAAAGGTCCCCGTCAGAAGGTCCTTGACGCGCCCTGCGGACGACTTAAAGGCCTTCCAGCTCGTGAAGTCGAACTCCATGAACGACGATGCAGCCTTCTTTACTTGGTTGACCAGGCTGGACAGCACTTGGCCTATCCCGATTATCGCCCCTATAGTCGCCGAGGCGAATCCCTTGATAATAGTTGAGAGATCGACCGTGAAAATCTGCGTCCAGTTCCCGAATATCTTGTCCAGAAATTTATTCCAGTTGTCGTTTATGTTTGCCATTATCCGAATCGCGTCATCCCTGAAAAGCTCGTAAAGCTTGCGCCAGGTGCGGCCAAGGACTCCGAAGATCGTGACCAGCCTGTCCTTCAGGTTGTTGAAGATTGATACAACGTAGTCCCCGATCGTGGCCGTGGTGTCCCCGAAGGTGATCATTTTGTCCTTAAAGGCGAAAAGCGCCCCGGCCGCGGCCGCTATGGAAGTTACCAGAAAGCCGAGCGGATTCATGGCGACCGCGATCGTCAGTGCGCGAACCGCTTTTGTCGTTAGGAAGATCGAGCGCGCTAGGCTGCCAAACAGAACCGCGGTCTTCAGCGCCGCGAAGGCGGCCAGGCTGCCACCTATGAATTTTATGGCGAGCGCCAGTTTGCGCGCTGATTTCACGTTCTCTGTGACCTTGTCTTCCATTCCGACAAGAATCCTGATCGCCCCGGTCATCGTTACGACCATGCTCTTGAGCCCTTCACCGAATCCACGTTCGCCGATCGCCAGATATGCCTCTTCGATCACAGATCTGAGTGATTTGAATGCACCGAAAAGCGTCTGGTTCATTAAATCTGCATTGCGCTTGGCCTCTCCTTCAAGCCCTCGCAATTCCTTTGAAAGATCACTTGTTTCATCAGCCATTTCGGAAAGCAATATGGCGGCCACTGCATTTCTTCTTCCAAAAATATCGACCGCTTCACTGAGGCCAAGATTTGCATCGCGAAATTCACGAAAAACGCCAATAAGTCCGCGCCTTTCAATGTCAACATCATCAAGGCCAAGGCCGAGATTGGTAAGAGCTTTTTCTGTTTTCTCGGTTGTGGCTGAAAGCGCTGCCAGAACGCCCCTGAAGTTGGTTCCTGCCATTGATGCCTGGATTCCGGCATTTCCGAGCATGCCAAGGGCTGCGGCGGTTTCTTCCATGGATATGCCTGCTGCCCGGGCTGCTGGACCAGCATATTTGAAGGATTCTCCAAGGGTCTGGACCGTTACGTTTGTCCGGTTTGCTGTACCGACCAGGACATCCGCCACATGCTCTGCTTCTGCGGCCTCTAGCGCAAATTGCCGGATTGTGGTCGATGTCAGTTCCGCGGCCTCGCCCAGGCCAAGAACACCGGCAATTGCAAGGTCCAGAGTCGCAGGGATGGCCGCTATTGACTCTTCGGCAGTGAATCCGGCCCTGGACAGGGCAAGCAGGCCTTCCGCGGCCTCCTGGGCGCTGAAACGGGTCGTGGCGCCCAATTCTCGCGCCACTTCGGTGAATTCCGTCATATTGTCCATTGAGCGCCTTGTGACGCCCGCCAGCTGCGCGATTGTGTCCTCAAAGCCACCGATAACCTTTACGGTGTCCTTGACTGCCCTGATGGCGGCAAAAGCCCCGAAAAACGATGCCAGGAGCGGACCGACCCTTTTCAGGGTCGATCTGAGGCCTGCGGCGGACTTCTTAACGCCATCAATTGACTTTTTGGCCTGGATCCCGCCGGTTTTTGCCTTCCTCGCATCGATCACTATCGGAAGAGTCGCCATTATTTTTCCTGTCGCGCTGCCATCCCAGCCATTCGTCGTCCAATGCCAGGATGTAATGAAAATACTCTAACCTGCTGCGGCCCTTTATGTTGTAGGCGTCCAGAACGGCGGAGATGTCCGAGGCAGTAAGAGGACATGCCCCAAACCCGGTTTGACGGGATCTGCTGACCACATCCCATATCTCCCAGACAAGATTGAGGCCGGGCATTGGATCTGGTTCGCTTTCCAGCTCCTTTGGCATTTCCCCTGTTTGATCGTAGATGTACCAAAGCTTATCCTCAAGCGATAGATCGCCCTTTTTCTCTACCGTTCTGAATTCAAGCTGCCACCGCAGGCAGCTTCTCAGTTTCCCTCAATGTTCTCCTGTTCCTCGACCCTGAAGAGCTCGATTTCGGTCGCAAGTTCCTGAACCATCTCGAAAAATTCAGGATATGTTGAAAATATCTCGTATGCCTTTTCAGAGGAATACTTAACGTCAATCAGCTTGCCCTTTTCATCAGGCTCCTGCAGATTCTCCCAGTCCAGAAGAATGAACCGCGCATAGGCCTTGTGGGTGATTTCCTTGGCCAGGTCGTTGTCATCGTTCAGAAGCCTTGACGGCTTGTCCATGATCTTGCCGAGCTTCCTGGCATGAGGTTTCCAGAGCTTCCTGTAATATTCCTTGTAGGCAGGGTTGCTTACAGAAGCGATCTTCAGGCGCAGGCCTTCAACCTCATCTACCCAGACGCCATTTGAGACCTTGTCCTCATCGGTTGCAAGTTTTGAGATATTAAATCCCTTTTTCTTCATGATTCTTTCCTTTCCGGTGGGTCCATAAAAACATGCCGACCCGGGATAAACCCGGATCGGCTCAAATCAGCTTACGCAGGGAATCTCGCGATCCTGCAGGTTATGCCTTCAGATGCATGCCTGAAGCTCTCGAAAGTCAGCGGCACCATGATGTCCGTGTTCTGCCCGGTTGCGTTTCTGCTTCCGTCCGTGAGCTTCACGCGCGGGAATTCGATCACATATCCATCTCCTTCGCCGGTCTTCGTGACCATTGCCAGGGAAACCTCGGTGTCATCCAGGTACTTCTTGATCACATCCCGGTTGATGTGGTACGCCTCAAGCCCACCAGTGATCCCGATGCTTCCTGAGCCGAGCGAGATCGGGCCAAGTTCAGCAAGCTGGCTGCGCTGACGCATGTTGTTGGTGTAATCGAAGTTGAAGTTGGTGGCCGCGTACACCAGGTTATCCTGGATAACCGCGACAATGTCGTCCACGTTGTTCAGAACGTTCTTGGTCGGAGCCGCCGTGATGCTTGAAGATCTCGGCGAATTGTTCTCGATCGCCCTTTTGCCAAGAAACCCGATGGATCCTGTGACAATCGCCTGCACAACGAAGCTCAGGGACAGGGTGTTCGGAGACATGCCGGTGTAGTATTCGTACTCGTCCGTCAGGTCAGTGAACTTCTTGTCGAATTCGACATAGCGGTCTGCAACGCCATTGACAATCTGGCCACCCTGATATACCTGGATGGATGCGCCGGCCGATTCTGTGACCATTGCGTTCTTTCCGGCTGTGAGGATCATCTTGCCGGCAGCAACAGAAACGATCTTCCATTTCTGGTTGTTGTTGCTGTTTACGGCGCCGCTGGTCCGAATCCACTGATTTGCCACAAATCCTGCAGCCACAAAGCCGCTGCCCGAATCATTGATCGAGTTGTCAGTGGCATCGAACGAGAAGGTGGTTTGCGTGTCTGCAACAGGGCTTGACCAGCCTGCGGACTGCAGGACCATGGCCATGAATTCATCGTAAGCCCCGTATGAAAGCTCGATTCCAAGCTCTCCCTCGGCGTGGATGTTCACACGCGGAACCTCTGCGATCTGGCGATCGTCCCGAATTTCTGCGCTCTGGACATTCGCGGTCACCTGTTTGAAGGATTCGCTGGTCAGGCGCACGGCCTGGTATGCGACATCCGTTCCTGCCTGGGTTGTGCCAAGCGTGGCGGCATCAAACACGTTGGTGCCGGCAAAGAACGTCTCGGTCGTGGCGATCGAGTTACCTGCGGTTCCGGGTGTTTTGGCCTCGAAGACCAGCTCGTTATTCGCGTTGAACGCGACGTCTGCCGGAGCCTCGTATCCAGATGTTCCTGGAGTGCGAACGCGAACGGTCGCATGCGGGGTTGTGGTCCCGGCATAATAATCGGTCCCGGCCGTGCCCGTTCCGAGCATGGTCTTGATCAGGCTCGCCTGCGTTGCAGCAAGGCTTGCGCCAATCTTGATATCATTGGCCTGGGCCATGGTATCTTTGAACCGATAAACGGTCGAATCGACGGTCATTGTGTCGCCGTCCGTCGGGTTTGTATCCAGGGTCAGGGTTCCCTGGGCCATCAGGGCAGCCGGGCTCACGTTGAAAGCCGACTCCTCCTTGAAGCTTACTGAAATTCTGTCTGCATCAGACATCTTTCTTCTCCTTGGTTAGAAGCCTATCCATACCTTGTTCCCGGAGGAGTCCACTCCGAGACAACAAACTACTACTTCGTTTTCCTGCAGGTTGGCGATTTCGTCACCGCTTGCGGCATCTTGCTCGGCCACAACTCGCAGGAAATTGATACTCTTGTTCTGAATGAAGAAATACGGGCCGCCCTTTGTCAGGTTCGCGACCGGCGGAAGGATCGCCTCCAAGTCGGTGACCGCGCCAGCATCGATCGTAATCACGCGGCCCATTGACACGGAAAGCTGCACATCCGCATCGATCGACAAGGCCGTGGCCCCGCCGAAGTGAAACTCGTCGGTAGCCTGGTCTTCTTCGCGGACCTCAACGATCGGGATGTCGATCGAGGACCCGGTCCTGAAAGACTCAACCGTCATGCTCAGCAGCTGATCGGCGCCCTCGCCAAAACGGCAAGGAACGTGGAAGCGGCCACCCCATTTCAGGACCTCGTCCTGTGCAGGCGCAACCGTAAACGTGATGATGCCAGTCGATGTATCAATCGACCAGTTTCCTGCTTCTGCCAGCGGGGTATCATCGACCGAAACCAGAATGGTCCCGCCGATCGGCTTCGTGATATTCCGGCTCCGAACAACAGGGCTTTCCTCGTATGTTTTATAAAGCTGGAACTGCTTTGTAGTTCCGTCACCTGTCCCAAATATCTGGTCCGTGGCAGATGGCGCGCTGGTGTGGTCTTCGGCCGTGCTGTCATCCAGCGGATCCCAGTATCGGAACATCTCTGCGGCACCGCGCCTGGCGATGTAAAAGCTGATCAGCTCTGTAAGCCTGGTTGGCTGCTCTTTGATCGCCCATACTGCGTTGTACTGGCGCCTTGCATCTGTCCACCTGGAAACCCGATTTTCAGCCCCGCTATCGACCACCATGATATTGGTCTTGAAGCCCGGGCCACCGCTCGAACCGTAGCTGATGCCAGTCGGGAAAAGCGGCTCGCTGTATCCCTGGTTAACCGTCATCGTGAAAAACATATCGGTCGATGGATTGACCGTGGCCGTGAGCTTGATCGTGAACGTTCCGACATCGCTGGTCTGCGGCGTGCCCTCGAACGTCCTGGTCGCACCGTTGAAGGTCAGCCAGCTGGGCAGCGGATTGCCGTCCGATTTCGTGGCCGTGTAGTCCATCGTCTGATCAAGGCTGCGCGGATCAATGATGAAAGCGTCGGCCGGGAAAGTGTAGCTGTAAAGATCGCCGACCCTTGCCTCCTGGTCCTGAATCTGCTCGTTGATCTCCGGCCAGAACAGTATGCTTTCAGCGTCCATCACCATTTCAACGCCGTCAACCGCGGCAGGGAAAATCACCGGCGATTGCACAATCATCTCGATACCGTCGACCTTTGTCTCCTTCTGCACCTGGGCTGCCGCGCCCTCGAACATCGGAGCAGGCCCCTTGCCCTCGTGGATCTCGGCCTGCAGGTACTCGAGCGTCGGCTCAACGATCGCGTTCGATTCGTTTGAAATGAAAACAAAATCAAGCTCAGGCGGGAAGCCGGTCTTGGTTTCCGCCGTGATAAAAACAAAATCCAGTTCTGGAGCTGCCATTTTAGTTGTTGTCGATCAACGTTACGCGAACGGCCGCCCATCTGTTCTCGACAGCCAGACCATCCTCGCCTACATTCACTTTCTCGAACGATGCGGCATCCAGCGCCGTTTCATTCGCCGCAGTTTTCCATTCGATGTTCATGCGGCTGTTCAGCAGGTCCATGTCGATAACATCGTTCAGGCCGTCCTGCAGGCCCTTGACCATTATCTGATCCATGTCGAAGTTTTCGCCCATGTCCAGGTTCGGCAGCTTTATGCGCTCCCAGCTGCCGGCATTGCCGCTATGCACGAACTTCGTGCCACTCCCGCCTGGCTGCGTGGCCGTGTGATTGACGCCTGCCCTTGTTGTACCGAGCGTTGCCGCGTCGAAGAAGTTGGATCCGCTGTTGAAGGTCTCGGTAGATGCAATCGAATTGCCCCCGGTGCCGCCAACCTTGGCCTGGCAGATCGCATCGTTCGCACTGAATTCGTGCATCCAGACAGTAGGATGCTCTGTCATGCTTGGCGCGTATCCTCCTCCGCCCAGCAGGTTTATGGCCCTGTAGATATTGCCCTGTGTCGTTGCCAGGTCCACGCCGATCTCGATATTTCCGTCGCTGTCCGTAAGGCTATCCTGCAGCGTGTAGGTCTTGGAGTCCAGCGTGAACGTGTCGCCGTTTGTCGGCTGGACCGCTAGGGTCAGGGTTCCCCTCGCCGGTACTCCCCCGTCCAGGGTCGCGTTGTCCCACATTGTCACGGGAGACAAGCCTCCGGACCAGCCTTTGCCCACTTTCTTGATCGCGCCAAGGATCTGCCGGCCGGAGCCCGTCCTGTCCAGGTTTCCACCTGACGCCGCGAGCAGCAGCCCCTTTGAATAGTCCAGGAAGCCGGCCGTCCCGGTCATGGCGTTTGCATCTTTGTTTGTATCGGTCTGCCAGGTTGCCAGGTCCGCCTTTGTTCCGGTCGTTGTCGTTGCAAAGTTGGTCATGCTGTTGTCGCTATCGTAAAAATTGAAATCCAGCAGTAGCGTACTGACTGCCGCATCGTTCATCGCCGAGAAGTTATAGTATTTTGAGCCTGTGCATCCCTTGAAAATGTTATTCAGCGCGCCTTCCGTCACTGTGAACGCACCGTCAAAAGATAAGAATGCACTTGATCCGTTGTTACAGCCAGCGAACACGTTATCGTTTACAACGGTCGTGAATGATCCTGTACCATCAAGCGAGTCAAATAACTTGGCGCCTCCGCCGCAGTTTCTGAAAATGCAGCGTTTGATCTTGGTGTCGTTCCTGCGGCCGGTGCCGTCCTCGATGATCTTGCCGCAGTTGTCAAAGTAACAATCATAAAGCTCGATCTGCGCGTCATTGTTCGAGCCGCTAAAATTATTGAGGAAATAAGAATCTGAAAAATCACGAAACATTATGAATCTGGCATAGACGGTTTTGTCGCCCGTTCCGCTTCCAGTGATGTACGGGCCTGCCTGGTCATGGTTAATAACAGCAGCCCACTGGTTGAGCGCTTTATGGTAATACCCGGCCGTCATTTTGCCCTCGACAGATGAGCGATAAACACCGTCCATCATGATAATCCAGCCATTTATCCCGGCGACAGTCCGCGCCTGCCCCATGGTCTTGACTGCCTGAGATTCTGACAGGCCATCATTGCTGTCATCGCCGTGCCTTGGGTCAATGTATGCGGTCGCCATCTCGTTCTCCTTATGGCAGGTTCGTCAGTCTGATCAGGAAGGCTACCCACCTCGCGCCGGTCAGCGGCGTGATATCGCCCTCGGTGTACTCGACGAAGCTCGCGCCCTGGCATGCACCCTGCGTCGCCCCGTACTTGAATTTCAGTTGGTAACCGACGTCGAATCGATTGGTATCCACCACCAGGTCGTTGATCGCGTCGATGTACTTGCCCATGATCAAGCCAACCAGCTTGTTTTCCTGGCCTGTGTCAAATTCCGTGAAAGTCAGACCAACCGACTGATTTGCTTGACCATCCAGGGTCCATCGGTCGTTCAGCTGCATGGCGTTGACGTCGACGCCTGCGCGATAGGTGCCCAGGGTCGCCGCATCGAAAACGTTGCTCCCGGCCGCGAATGTTTCAGTCGTTGCAATGCTGTTGCCACCGACACCTCCGTCAATCGCCACGACCTCGGCGATGTCGCTGGAGAAGGATCTCAAGAAGGCCGAAGTGTTCCGCGTGGTGCCAGCGTAGTATTCGACGCCCTCGGTGCCGGTCAGGCTGACAGCCGCGACCATGTTCGCCTGGGTGTCGGCGAGAGCAGCCTCGCGCTGGATGTCGTTCGCCTGGGCAGGCGTGTCCATAATCCTGTAGGTCTGCGTCCCGATCGTGAAGGTGTCGCCGTCGCTCGGATTGACGTCAACGGTCAGCTGACCACCGGCGTGAATCCCTCCAGATTGACTGGGAGCATCCCAGATAGCTCCCTGGGCGTTATTGGATAATGCGATACCAATAATCTCGGATCCACGATTTTTTCCACCGATCCCGGTCGCATGGCTGTTTCCGCTGATGGTAATGTTGAAAAGCCCGTACCCCGGATCAAGCATCTGCGGGTCTTCATTTCGGTCATCGTCCGATACTCCTGTTGCTGAATTCCAGGCCGCGATGTCCGCACGCTGGGCCGTCAGGCTCTCAAACCAGGCGGTTGCCACTGTGTTGTTGTAGTAGGTGTTGCCGTCCATCTGGCCGATAAAGGCCTCGACACTGGCATCAACCGCGTCGATCTCAACCAGGACATCGCACTCGCAGGCCTCGATGATGTTATTCAGGCAGCCATCAGTGTAGGCAGTGCCATTCTTGGTAAACTTGAGCATTTCCTCATCGACCTTGCAGGCGTAAAAAGTGCAATTCCGGACGCCAGCGTACTCGGTTTTTCCATCGATCTGGTCAATGAAATCAAACAAGCGGTCACTTCCGTCTCCGCACTCCTCGAAACGACAGAATTCGTATGTCTGGTGGCAGTGGTGTCCGACAGTGATCCGCTCGCTGATCTTTTGGCAATTCTTGAAAAGGCAATTCCTGAAAACCACGGAATTGCTGTTGTTGAAGCCGAAAATCAGGCCTGCCATGTCCAGAAACTGTACGCCATCAAAATAGGCGTTTTCCGTTCCGCCCGCATCATCAATGGTGAAATAAGTTCCTGTTGGCCGTGTGACAATCGCCTGATGCTTGCTCCTGGCGCGCCAGATGATCGGATTGGAATCAATGCCAAGCTTCGGTATTCCATCCGTATGCGGATAAGTGCCATCCGCCATGTTCGCCACGTCCCCGTTGTTGAGAATCGCGTTAAGGCCGGTAATCGTGGCCTTTGCATTCGCCCAGGACAGACCGTCGTTGGCATTGTCACCGTTTACAGGATCGACATATTTTTCAGACATTTTATGGTTCGCTCCCGTCATTTCTGAGGGTCATCTTGAACTTGACCCAGCGCCCGGTCTGCTGCACGATTGAATCATCACCGATATTGAGTTCTTCAAAGGCATCCGCAATGCATGCGGATTCATCAGCACCGATTCCAAACTCCAGGGTCCGTTCGTAGTCTCCCAGGGTCGTGTCGACGACCGCGAAAGGTGAGTCCTCGAAAATGTGCTGCAGAAACTCGTCGATCGTGAAGGTTTCGCCCATGTCAATCGGATCGAATTCAAGCTCTGATCTGCCACCCTGGTCGCCAGTGTACTCCCAGGTTCCGCCTGTCAGCGTGGCAGACCCACCGCTGTAATTGGTGATCGTCGGATTTTGCCAGGAAGTGGCAAATTTCTCGTTGTCCAGCACGATTGAGACGCCGATCGCACCGCGTACCGCGCGCGCCTGGCCGGTCCTGTCGCTGTTCCCTCGAGGAACTACCCCGAACTTTCCATGCGCCGGATTTTGCATCTCCGGATCAGTGCCAAGATCATCGTCTCCTGCAGCCGTATCATCTGCAAGCTGCTCGAATCCATCGCGCCCCAAAGTCGTGGTCCCGAGCGTGGCCGCATCAAACTGGTTTTGTTCGGCTGTGAAAGTGTCCGTGGTTGCGATCGAATTCCCGGCCGAGCCCTTGGTTTTGGCCGTCATCACCGCGTCGTCCGATGACCAAGAGCCGCAGGATACCGTCGGGTGCAGCGTCATGCTGGCAGCGTACTTGGTCCCGGCGCCCGCCTCGAGGTTGATCGCTGCCTTGATGTTGCCCTGGGTTTCAGATGCGCTTGCCCCGATCTTGATGTTTCCGTCCACATCAGTCAGGGTATCCTGCATGGTGTAGACCTTCGAGTCGATCGTAAAGGTATCACCATTGCTCGGATTGATCGGCAGGCTCAAGGTCCCCTGGGCTGCGATTCCGTCTTTCAGGCCCGTGCCAGTATTGGCAAAGCCCGTGGTCCCGGCGCACTGATACCAGGTGTTGTAATCCAGAAGCTCCCAGAAATCGTTGTTTCCATCCACCTGATCAGATGAAAGAACGTGGTCACATGTTGGATTTTGTGTGATATTGTTGCGAGATGCTGCAATGTTTGTCTCGTCTCCCAGGAATGGCAGGAGGTCCTCAGTGCCAACATTGCAATTGTAGAAAACGCAATTCTCGATCTTTGTTTTCAGCGCTGCGTGCCCTTTGAGTTTCGTAAAAAGACTGTCACCGCCCCCACAACGGTCCATAATGCAATGATCCATAACCAGACCATGGATATTCCCTCCCGAGCTGTCCTCATGGATTTCCTCGCATTCCACGAACTTGCAGTTGGCGAATTCCACGCCCGTATCGTTGCCAGAGTTGATGACCTCGATGCATGCATCGTCCAGTTCATTGAAAACAAGGTTCTCAAAGCGAACATAATCGTCGTTCGACGCATCAATCTGCATCATAGGTCCGGGCGTGTCATCGATGATGAAAGCCGTGTGTCGGCGCTTGCCCTGGTAGGTAATTTTTCCGCTTCCGAAAGATCCTGCAGCAAATCCGCCATCGGAAGTCTTGTAAGTGCCTTGGAGAAGGATAATTACATCGCCATCGTTTTTTGTCGTGGCAGCAAGGGTTTTCTTGGCATTGGCTTCGGACAGACCGTCATTCGTA
>Ga0180432_10009112_pt1 | contig 12175 bp, 4 predicted proteins | sample SS_ome_10_FD_132414 | JGI IMG/M metagenome (GOLD analysis project Ga0180432, IMG submission 132414) | Hypersaline lake sediment archaeal communities from the Salton Sea, California, USA - SS_1_MS_2 metaG | ecosystem: Environmental > Aquatic > Non-marine Saline and Alkaline > Hypersaline >...
ACACAAACAGTCAGGCTTCGTGCCGTTACGGCAGGTCCGGGCAGGGGCCCGGCAGGTTGTTGCCGAAGCGCGGCTTGATGGCCGAGGAGTCCAGCGAGTTGATCACCTTGTCGGTGAAGACGTCGTACCGGGCGTTGGTGGCGGTGACGACGTCTCCGTAACGCGGCTTGATGGCGGAGGCGTCCAGGCTGTTCACCAGCCCGTCCTGCAGCACATCGCCTTCCAGTCCGGCCACGAAGCAGGCATCGGTGACCGGCTCGCCGGCGAGCGACGTCATGCCCGCCAGGCCGATCCGGCAGCAGTCCTCATCCGGCAGGCCCGGCGAGAACTCCACGATGACCGTCGGCACGAGGCCGGACGGATCCAGCGCGGCGGTCACGGCCCCGCTGTAGCCCGCGGGACACCCCACCTGCACGTTGCCGCCGTGCACCGTGGCCGGGTCGAGTGGTTGGGTCATCTCCAGGCGCAGCTTCCTGATGCCGCCCAGGCGCGGCTCCACGTTGTCGCCATGGCTGCCGGACTGATCACCCAGGCCCAGTGCCAGGCAGAACTCCTGGGGCGCCGAGCCGTCGTCGTGCGTGCGGCAGCTCGCCACCGCGCCGATGACCGGCCAGGCCGGAGCGAGCAGCTCGAAGGCCAGGTCCACCCGGGCGTCCTGGGGAACGTCCGGGCACTGCCACGGCTCGGCCGTCCAGTCGCCGTAGATCCAGCAGTCGGGCGGGTAGGGTCCCGGATCGAGGATCCGGCCGGAGCAGGCCTCCTGCAGCGGGCCGAAGGGCATGGCCCCATTCGGGCTGGTCAGCCAGCCCCAGAAGTGCCCCTCGGGGGTCAGCGGCGAGGGGAGGTGACCGGTCAGAATGCGATCGTCGAACCCGCAGGCGGGCGGGTGCCAGGTGACACCCACGACGGCCACGATGTCGAGCCAGTAGGTCAGTTCCGCCGTCTCGTGGAACGCCCCCGCCTCGGCCGGCCACTCGCCGGTCCGCGGGTCCATCTCCGAACACAGCAGGCAGCACTTGTTCAGGTCGACCACGTATTCGTACACCCCGTGGCCCAGGCAATCCTGCATGTCCAGCCCCATGATGGTCACGGCATCCGCCGGGGCGAAGTAGACCCCCAGCACGGTCGGCACATCGCCGGCGGCCCCGTCGGGCGGACAGAGCGGGTCGCTGCCATCCGTGCCGTCGTGGTGGAAGCTGATGAACCATCCGTCGAGCACGTACGGCTCGACAGAGACGTGGTCCGGGGCATACTGCTCATCGAAGTAGCTGCCCCACCAGCGAACGGCCCGGACGGGCCGGCCGTCGGAGATGAAGTCGTCCGCCATGACCTTGTTCACCTCCGGCGGGGCGAGGGACACCGCCTCGACCTCGAAGGCCAGGTCGCTGTAGCGCTCCGGATCCCCCAGGGTCCACACGATCGACTGCCAGGGCCCGGGCGGCAGGCCCTCTTCGGTGAAGCGCTCGGCCGCCGGAGCCAGACCGAGCGGCGGGGCCACGTCCCGCCGGGCTTCCTGCCAGCGCCACACGGCCGGGTCGAACGGATCCTGCGAGTGGGCTTCGAGGTCCAGCCAGTAGTGCATGCCGGGCTGCTGCGGGAACGGCTCGGGCAGGGTGTAGTCGTAGCGGTAGATCCGGCTGCCCTCGCTGTTGACCAGACCCGTCCACGCCTCGCCGAGGTCGGCAAAGGCGATGTCCAGCCCCACGACCTCCGGGTCCAGCGGCAGACACCAGGGCATGCCGCCGGCGCAGAGATGGATGCTCAGGTGGAAGTGGTCGATGCCCGAGCCCCGCTTCTCCACGCCAAACTCATCCAGCTCGTAGTTGCCGTACCAGCATCCCCCGGTGACCGCCCCGCCCTCACAGACCCAGTCGTCGGCCAGGGTGGTCCAGGAGAGCACGCCGGCGGGGCCCATGGCGTCGTGGGCGTGGAGGCCCGGCAGTTCCGGGTCCGGCGGCTGGGTCCACTTGGGGGGCGGCTCAGGCCACCAGTAGTTCGAGGCCGCATCGAAACCGTCCCCCCCGCCGTGCGGCGGCTGGACCCACTTGGGCTCCAGGGCGGGCACCACCCCGTCGCCGCTGAGCATGAAGGCGAAGTCGATGGAGTCCTTCTCCAGCCCGTGATAGGGATGGCCCGGCGGGTAGCGCAGCTCGCGCCACGACCAGGGCAGCTCGCCCTCGTGCCAGACGGCGTCATCCATGAAGTGGTCCGGCCATTCGCGGGTCTTCCAGCCGAACTCGCCGCCGGCCGTCTGGACCTCGACGCCCAGCCAGTAGATGGTCGGCTCGTCCGGCATGCCGGTCTGGATGAAGGCGTCCGCCGGGTCGATGGGCACGTCCACCTGCCAGACGTGCTCGTCCGTGGTGGGCACGGCGTACTCGTAGGCGGGGTCCCACCACCAGGCGCCGGGCAGCAGCCAGGCGTGGACTTCCTGGGTGAACTCCCCGGGGCCGAACTCCCGGGCCCACAGGGGCGCGTCCCCGGCGGGAGTGGAGTACCCGCCCGGCCCGGCGGGGTCGTTGGCCCAGAAGCTCAGGCGGAGCCAGGTGATCTCGCCCGGTGAGTCGTTGTACCAGGAGTTCCACAGGCGGACGTGGGTGATGGGCCCCGTCGAGGTGCACTCGAAGTCGTCCGCCATGACCCGCAGCAGGTCGGAGTCCACGCGGACGTCGATGCCGTTGTCGGTCAGGTCCGGCCACTGGATCCACTTCGGCTTGGGCCAGATGTTCGGGCTCTCCAGCACGAAGGCCAGGTCCCAGGAGTCCTCGGGCGCAGGCCGCCAGATGGGTTCGCCCGCGACGTAGACATCGGTGCCCGCGTCCGGGGCCGTCGGGTCGAAGATGCGGACGGCGTCGTCCGGCGCGGGGGAGTCCACGTCGCGCGGCCGTGTCTTCCAGCCCCAGACATGCTCCGGGGGCACCGCCAGGTACACTGCGGAGATGCTCACCCAGAAGATGCTCTCGCCGGAGCCCTGGAAGAACCAATCCTCCTCGGCAAGTTCCTGGTGGAACCGAAAGCACGCTTCCGGCGGGGCGGCCGGGTCACGCGGGTCCCAGTCCCAGCCAGCCAACTCGCAGGTGAAGTCGGGGCAGTGGATCTGGTGAATGAGCTGGCCCGGGTGGCTGAAGAGTTCGTCCGGACCGGCGGGCACATCCGTCCAGATCCCGATGTGGAACGCATCCGGAAGCTGGGGCGGATCGACGTCGCCCCAGCCGAGGAAGGAGCCCCACCACTCGATCCCGGTTACCGGCTTGTCCGTCTCGCAGAACCAGTCGTCGGCCACGATCTGCTCGCCACCGTAGACCGAGGGCTCGTTCCAGCCGGTGAAGGCGTCGTCCGGCAGGAACGGCTCCGGGGGCTGCGACCACTTGGGCAAGGCCCCCGCGGGCTCAGCGATCAGCTCGAAGGCCAGGTCCCAGGATACCCCCGCGGGGAACTCGATCGGCCAGCCCTGCTCGTAGACCATGCCGACCCAGGGGAACACCGGCTCGACGATGACGACCGCGTCATCGGGCGCCGGCGAGTCGGGATCCCGCGGGCGCGTCTTCCAGCCCCAGTTCTCGTAGGGAGGGTCCCAGACGTAGCCGGCCCCGACGCTCAGCCAGAAGACCGTGCCCTCGGCCGACCCGGGATCCTGGTAGAACCAGTGCTCCGGGGTGAGCTCGGCGTAGAACTCGAAACAGGCCTCGTAGGTGCCGGTCCGGGGATCGAAGTCCCAGCCGGCGAACTGCCAGGTGAACGCGTCGCAGAACAGGGCCCAGACCACCTCACCGGGATGGCTGAAGTCGGTGTCCACACCGGCCGGCACGTCCGTCCAGATGGCCAGGTGGAAGTAGGGAGGGACCATCTCCGGCGGCAGAACGGCCTGCCGCCAACCCTCGAACGATCCCCACCAGCGGATGGCCGTCACCGGCTCGTCCGTCACGCACCGCCAGTCGTCCGCCGCGATCTGGTCCAGGCCGTACAGGGAGAGCTCGTTCCAGCCGTAGTAAACGTGCTCGGGCTCCGCCGGCCCGGGTGGCTGTGCCCACTTCACCGCTCGGGCTGGCGACTCGGCACCCCTCGCCCCCGGCAGATCCGCTCCTGCGTCCACCGCCAGCGGTGTCACCGGGAACACCCCCGGGCGAGGATCAACACCCACGCCGCCATGCGGCCGAGACACCAGCATCAAGACACCGACCAACGACACGAGCAGGGTCATCCTGGCGCACATGCTCAGCCTCCTTCCGGACCGGCATCCACTCGGCCCCTCTTGACATCACCCGGCCACCGCGCCCAGCGCAGTACCGAACCGGCCTCGCCGAAGCTCGCGCCCAGGAGCTACGGCGCGGGAAGGCAAACGGCGCTGGCAGCCCCGGCGTTGCGACCCAGAAACCCGCTGGCGTTCAGATGTGCCTCGCAGCGCCGGGCAACAGACCCCCCACGGCAAGGGCTGCCGTGGCCGGAACTTCGCGCTGGCTGCTGCGACTGTTTCTTCCGTCTCAGATATGCCGCAAGTACAGTCTAGCCCACGATTCCAGGGCGGGCAAACGAATCGCTACACATCGAGCGGGCCAGGGACGGGGACGGCACCACCTTTGGCGTTCGCCCGGCGGGCCCGCCGAGGCGGCGGCCCGCCACCGCCGGCAGCGCCCGGCGTGCCTCGTCCCGGCGCCGGTCGTCGCCGATGCCGGCCTGTCCGCGGTCAACACCACTCCCACGTATCGCAGCTCGAAGTGAGCGCCCGCCGCGGGCCGACCGAATCCGACAAAGCGGCTATTGACGGGGTTCTGGAATTGACGTTCCATGCGGTGGAAGGCCCTTGGGCTGTGCGCCGAACCACACGGCCGGGCTCACCGGACAAGGGCCCGGCCACCTGTGGCTGACTCGATGGCCCGACCCACTGTCGCAGCGGGCGTTGCCCTCACCGATGCCCCGAGCGGAACACCCGCCGGAGCTCGCCCGTTCGGGAGGGGTGCGTCGGAGGATTGAGGTTCCCGGCCCTCAAGCAACGGAGGCAAGCAAGTGCGGAACGTGTTGTTGCTCGTATCGACCTTTCTGTTGGCCGCTGGGCTCGTCTCCGGCCTGGAAACCTATCAACAGCCGTCGCAGGCGGTCCTCAAGGTGCTGCACGCCGCGAGGCCGCCCTCCGCGTACGTCAGCCCCACCGGGGACACGCTGGTCCTGGCGGAGGCGGAGATCTACTCCACGCTCGAGGAACGTGCCCGCCCGTACCTGGAGCTGGCCGGCGTTCGCGTGGAGCCGAGATCGAACAGCCAGTACGGCCGCATGTACCTGACCGGCTTGTCCGTTTTGCGGATCGAGGACGGCCGCGAAACGCGCGTCAAGCTCCCCGCCGGCGCACGTCTCGGGGCGCCCAGTTGGAGCGCCGACGGCCGCCTCTTCGCCTTCGCCAACACCACCGCCTCGGGCGTCGAACTCTGGTGGGCGGAAGCGGCCACGGGCCGGGCGCAGCGGATCCCCTCCGTTCAGCTCAACCCGCTCCTGGGTGATGGCTTCCAGTGGATGCCCGACCAGCGCAGCCTGCTGGTCAAGACCATCCCGGCGGATCGCGGGCCCGCCCACCCACGCCCCGCCGTGCCCCCGGGCCCCAACGTGCAGGAGAGCGCCGGCAAGACCGCCAGCAGCACCTACGAATCGCGAAACACGCTCAAGACGGCCCACGACGAGCTGCTCTTCGACCACCACATGACTTCCCAGCTCGTCCTGGTCGAACTCCCCGGCGGTGAGGTAACCCCCGTCGGTAAGCCCGCCCTGTTCGCGTCCGTCGAAGCCGCCCCGGACGGCCGGCACCTCCTGGTCGAACGGATCCACCGTCCCTATTCCCATCTGCATGCCTACTGGCGCTTCCCCAAGACCATCGAGGTCTGGAATCGATCCGCTGAGATCGTGCACACGCTGGCCGACCTGCCCCTGGCCGACCAGGTGCCGATCCACGGTCAGCGCACCGGGCCGCGCGACGTGCACTGGCAGCCGACGGCGCCGGCGACACTCGTCTGGGTGGAGGCCCTCGACGGAGGCGACCCCCTCAAGAAGGTCCCGCACCGCGACCGTGTCCTCAGGCTTCCGGCCCCCTTCGAAACCTCGCCGCAGGAGCTGACCAGGACCGAGCACCGCTTCGCCGGCCTGACCTGGGGTGAGCACGGTACCCGGGCCCTCCTCATCGAGTGGCAGCGTGAGCGGCGGTGGTTCAAGACCTGGGCCCACGACCTGACGGCGCCGTCCGCGCCGCCCCGGCTGATCTTCGATCTGAGTGTCCACGACCGCTACAACCACCCGGGTCGCCCGGTGACCCGCCTGCTGGCCAACGGGAAGCGGGCCTTCATCGAGGACGGTGACGCGCTGTACCTCTCCGGCTACGGAGCCTCGCCCGAGGGGGCGCGGCCCTTCCTGGACCGCTTCGATCTCCAGACGCTCGAATCGGAGCGACTGTTCCGTTGCAGCCCCTCCGAGCTGGAGTGGTTCGTGGCCTGGCTCGATGTGGAGGCCGGAGCGTTCATCACCCGGCGGGAGTCACCGACCCGGATGCCGAACTACTTCATCCGCCGGCTCGGCGAGCCGACCGAAGCAGCGCCCGGGGAGGCCCGCTTCGTGTCCGCGGCGGTGCCGCTGACTCGCTTCCCGGATCCCGTGCCCGAGCTCCGCCGCATCAGCAAGCGCATCGTCACCTACACCCGGGAGGACGGCGTGCCGCTCTCCTTCACGCTCTACCTGCCGCCGGACTACCGGGAGGGCCAGCGGCTGCCCACGGTCCTCTGGGCGTACCCGCTGGAATACTCCGACCCGGAGACGGCCGGCCAGATCACCGGCACCGACCGGGACTTCATGTACATCCGCGGAGCCTCGCACCTGTTCTTCCTGCTGGAGGGCTATGCGGTGATCGACAATCCGGGTATGCCGGTCATCGGCCCGCCGGACACGGCCTACGACACCTTCATCGAACAGCTCGTCTCCAGCGCCAAGGCCGCCATCGACGAGGCCGTCCGCCTGGGCGTCACCGACCCCGACCGCGTGGGCATCGGCGGCCACAGCCACGGGGGCCTGATGACCGCCACCCTGCTGGCCCACTCGGACCTCTTCCGGGCCGGCATCGCCCGGAGCGGGGCCTACAACCACACCATGCGCCCCTTCGGCTTCCAGAGCGAACGGCGAACGCTGTGGGAGGTGCCGGACCTCTATGCCCGGCTCTCGCCGGTCATGCACGCGGACAAGCTCAAGGAGCCGCTCCTGCTGATCCACGGGGAGGAGGACCAGAACCCCGGAACCGTGCCGCTGCAGTCCAAGAAGCTCTACGAGTGTCTGCGCGGGACCGGAGGAACCGCTCGCCTGCTCATGCTGCCCTGTGAGGGGCACGGCTACCGGGCCCGGGAATCGGTGGAGCACGTCATCCACGAGATGCTCACCTGGTTCGACAAGTACGTGAAGCATGCCGGGCCCCGGGCAGATGACGAGACCGCCAGGGACGCGATGGGCGAGGCCGCGGCCGGGGCCGGCAACTGACAGGCCCTTGAAGAAGGCGGGTTCTTCTGCGTGGCACCGGTTTCCAACCGGTGAAGGGGCAGATGATGACTGCCTGCCACCCTTTCTCAACACGCTGCCAGGGGGACGTGATCGGCCTCCCGGTGTTGACCGGGCCCGGCGAAACAGAATGCCACCGGGATGGCACACCGCTGCTGAACCTCCCGGACCGGGGCAGACAGGCGAAGGAGCCACACGTGTATCGTCATTCAGCGAAGGTGGGGGCATGTCTGGCGATCCTGGCCACGGCGGGCATGGCCGGGACGGCCGTGGCCGGCGGGGGCGTGCGGGAGAAGCCGATGGGATCCATCGTCAAGCAGTCCTGGGGCGAACTGCCGGACGGCCGCCCCGTCCACCTCTACACCCTGAGGAACGCCCCCGGCATGACCCTGCGGGTGAGCGACTACGGCTGCATCATCGTGTCCTTGACGGCGCCCGGCCGGGCCGGGCAACACGCCGACGTCGTCCTGGGATACGATCGGCTGGCCAGGTACCTCAAGGCCACGCCCTACTTTGGCAGCGTCGTGGGCCGCTACGGCAATCGCATCGCGGGAGGGAAGTTCACGCTCGACGGGCAGACCTACAGCCTGGCCACCAACAACGACCCCGGGGGCATGCCCTGTCACCTGCACGGCGGCGAGGTGGGTTTCGACAAGGTCCTCTGGGATGCCGAGGGCATCGTCCGGGACCAGGCGGTGGGTCTGCGCTTCCACTATCTCAGCCGGGACGGCGAGGAGGGCTATCCGGGCAATCTCGATGTTACCGTGCACTACTGGCTGACCGACGCCCGCGAGCTGCGGATCGAGTACCGGGCCACCACCGACCGGGCCACGCCGGTGAACCTCACCCACCACAGCTACTTCAACCTCGGCGGCCACGACAGCGGGGCCATTCTGGACCACGAGCTGACGATCGCCGCCAACCACATCACGCCGGTGGATCAGGGGCTGATCCCCACCGGCGAGCTGCTGGCGGTGACGGGCACGCCCTTCGACTTCCGGGACCCGACGCCGATCGGCCTGCGGATCGAGGCCGACCATGAGCAGTTGCGCTTCGGCCGGGGCTACGACCACAACTTCGTGCTCAGCCGCTGCGACGGCAAGCTGCGCCTGGCCGCCACGGTCTACGAGCCCAGGAGCGGCCGCTTCATGGAGCTGCTCACCACCGAGCCCGGCGTGCAGTTCTACTGCGGCAACTTCCTCGACGGCAGCAACGTCGGCAAGGGCGGCCACGCCTACCACCACCGCACCGGCCTCTGCCTCGAAGCACAACACTTCCCCGACTCGCCCAACCGGCCGCAGTTCCCCTCCACCATCCTGCGGCCCGGCGAGGTCTACCGGCAGACCACGGTCTACCGCTTCTCGGGAAAGTGAAACCGGAGCGCCTTGATCGTTCTCCCGGCGAACAGACCGGCATCCCCACGACTTTGCCGTGCCGCTGCCCCGCACCGGACCGCGGGCCGTGGCTTGGCGGGCAGCCCCCCCAAGCAAGCACCGCGAAGCCAGGAGCTCAGCGTGGAGCCGTTCCGGGCTGCCCTGGCGCGGTGGTCCGTGCGAAACCGCCGGCGCTGCCCGGTCGGTCCTGCCGTTCTCACCCGGCCGCCGCGATCCGCAGCCGCGTGCCCTCCGGCGTAACCTCGACGGCAGGCACCGTCACCAGCCCGTGCTCGTCGGCCGTCACCGTGCCGCTGGCCCGCAGGGCGTCTCCGTTCACCTCCCGGTTCTCCCAGTCGTACCGGGCTCCCGCCGTGATGCCGAAGTTCTGCACCCGGCGCGGAGTGACGTCCACCGTCTGGGTGGACCCGTCGGTGGTCCGCAGGCTGATCCCCCATTCCTCCGCCGTGTCGACGGGCGCCCCGTCCCAGGCGTTCCAGCTTGCCGACCAGTCCAGCGTCAGGTTGTATCCCCCGGTCGTTTCCGGCGGCACCGGCAGGCCCCCCGACGCATGGGCCAGGCCCGGCAGCGTCTCGTCGCCCACCACCTGGAAATCGTGGAACGGGGTCCCCAGCCCCTCCCAGTGCTCGCCCACGGTCGGCCCCATGCCGTGGAAGCCGATCCAGGTGTGGTCCGCGTCCACCACCGCCCCCGAGAAGGCCCGCCCCGATTCGTGGAAAGGCCCGTAGGCCGGCTGCCCCTGAGACGACCAGGAGATGACGTTGTCCTCCGTTCCGTGGGCCAGGGCCACGAAGGCCACCTCGTCACCCGCCCGCTCGACGAGCTGCGCCCGGTGGTTCTGCCAGTCCCACACCCCGGTTCCGTCGAAGCGGGCCAGGTGTGCGGCGTACACCCCGCGGTTCTCAACCGGCAGGTTCGCGGTCACCGTGCCCCACTTCGGTTCGGCGTCCTCCACCCAGCTCGCCGAGCCCGGGTTGCAGTCGGTGCAGGCCTGGTAGTTGGTCATCGGCTCGCTGCAGTACACCGCCGCGAACACGCCGGGATAGCGCATCGCCAGGGCCAGGGCCCCGCTCGCCCCCATGGAATGCCCGTAGGCATACACCCGTCGCGAATCCAGGCGGTAGTGCGAGTCCCGCAGCGTGTCGTACAGGGCCCGCAGGACGCGCTGCTCCGTGAAGTTCACGATCGGTCCGGTTTCCGGGATGGACTCGAGGTCGGAGTAGTCGTGCGTGGCGCTGTAGCCGAAGTACCACGACTGGCGGGGGTCGTCGCACCAGATCTCGGCCGCGCAGTAGTAGTGCGCTCCCTCGCCGGCCTCGTACCGGCTGCCGTACCCCTCGATGTGCAGCAGCACGGCATAGTCCTCCGGCAGGGAGCCACCGCACTGCTCCTCCGACGGCAGGCCGACGAAGTAGTTGTAGGCATAAGTCGGTCCATCCCCGGTCTCGTACGTCGGATTCCAGTTGGCATAATCCACGAACTGGGTGTACACCCGCCCGCGCCCACTGTCCGACTCCCACACCGGAATCGGCGAGGGATCAGCAACCGTCTCGGCCACCGGTCCGGCCGTCGCCGCCTCCGGATCGTCCAGGCTCTCGGCACCGCCGTGGAGCGTGGCCACCGCGTAGTAGGCCTCTGCTGCCTCCGCGGCGGTCCAGACGAACAGGCCCGTGGTGTCGGGCAGTTCCTCGCCCAGCGGCTGGATGATGTAGTTCTCCAGCGAGCGATAGCCGCCGTTGGTCTCCGCCGGGTAGTCGGCATCCCGCATCCGCTCCGTGTGGTAGGCACTCGAGCCCTCCGGCAGAGTGGCCAGGATCCGAGCCTCCGAAAGGTTCTCCGCCGTGATCGGCTCGGCGTGCCGATACACGCGGTACTGTTCGCCCGCCAGGTCGGCCCGCTCCGGCCAGGTAACGAAGGTCTGGCCGCTGCGGTGAAAGGCGCTGACTTCCTCCGGCGGCAGCGGTCCATCCCAGTCTCCGCCCACACCGCTGTCGACGTCCTCGCCGGTCGGCAGGTCCGCATCCTCCTCGGCCGGCGTATCTCCGGGGTCGTCCTCTTCCGGTTCGCCCTCGCCACCGTCCGGTGCGCTGTCCGGCTCAACGCAGACCCCGTCGACACAGTCCAGCCCCTGGCAACACTCCGGCCCGGTGGCACAGGCCTGGCCGGCCGTGGCACAGGTGGGCTCCTCAGTGGCATCCTCGCCTCCGCCTCCACCGGCCGGGCCGGCGCAGGCGCCCACCCCGGCCGCACACAGCGCCGCCAGCACGACCGCCGCTCGTCTCATCCTCATCGCTCACCTCCGGCTCTCCAGAACCTGCCCGGCAATGACATGCGCGAAAGGGCCGGGCCGACGCCCGTCGGATTACACATCGCGAGGTCGGATTCTATGCCCCGGCTCTCCCGCCTACAAGCCCCGCGGCCGACAGCCAGGCCAGCGGCCGCCGACGCCCGCCTGAGCCACGCCGGTCGCGTTGTCGCCTCCCGCTCACCTGCTATACTGCCGCCGATTGCAGGGATGACCTCGGGCTCTTCACGGGAGCTGCACCATGGCGACGACGGTACGCAGGCCGGAACGTGTCTTCCCCGCCAGCACCGAAGTGGACGAGAGGGCGCCGCGGAGCGAGGCCGCCGCCGGCCTTCGTTACCTGATCGACGGCTCGGTCCACGAGTGGAGCGGGCCGCTCCAGACCGTGCTCTCCCCGGTGTGCGTCACCGATGGCCAGAGCACCCGGCAGGTGGAGTTGGGGGGCTATCCCCTGATGACCGAGGCCGAGGCCGCCGCGGCCCTGGAGGCCGCCTGCCGGGCCTACGGGGACGGTTGCGGCGCCTGGCCCACCATGTCGGTGGCCGACCGCATCCGCTGCCTCGAGTCCTTCATCCCCCGCATGCAGGCCGTGCGCGAGCAGGTCGTCCACCTGCTGATGTGGGAGATCGGCAAGACCCTCCCCGACGCCGCCAAGGAGTTTGACCGCACCGTCGACTACATCCGGGACACGCTCGAGGCCCTCAAGGAGCTGGACCGCGTCGGCTCGCGGTTCGTGCTCCAGCCCGGCTTCCTGGCCCAGGTCCGCCGCAGCCCGCTGGGCGTGGTGCTCTGCATGGGACCCTACAACTACCCCCTCAACGAGACCTTCACCACTCTGATCCCCGCCCTGCTCATGGGCAACACGGTGATCTTCAAGCCGCCCAAATACGGCGTGCTGCTGCACGCCCCGCTGCTGGAGGCCTTCGCCCAGTCCTTCCCGCCCGGCGTGGTGAACACG
>Ga0180432_10009113_pt1 | contig 12175 bp, 15 predicted proteins | sample SS_ome_10_FD_132414 | JGI IMG/M metagenome (GOLD analysis project Ga0180432, IMG submission 132414) | Hypersaline lake sediment archaeal communities from the Salton Sea, California, USA - SS_1_MS_2 metaG | ecosystem: Environmental > Aquatic > Non-marine Saline and Alkaline > Hypersaline >...
AAGACTGACGCAAAAGGCACTGTGATTACTGAAACCTGCAATTCAAAAGATAATTGTGTTGAAGTTGTTGAAAACATCGAGACAAGACCGCAGGTTGAAGAAGAATGTCCTAAATGCAAGCACAAGAAAGCGCGAAGCTGGGAAAAGCAGATGCGTGCAGCTGACGAACCTCCTACGCGATTCTATGAATGTGAAAAGTGCAAGCACATCTGGCGAGAACAGACATGACTATTGAAAATTACATAAAAAATAATTCTTTAAAGATTATTGTAAAGCCTAACGCAAAAAAGAGTGAAATTCTAGGTTATGACGAATCAAGAAACGCAATAAAAGTAGCAATTGCCGCTCATGCAGAAAAAGGCAAAGCAAATCTAGAAGTGATTAAGTTTTTCTCAAAACTCTTGAAAAAGCCAGTCAAGATCAAGAGCGGCCTGACAAGTAAAGAAAAATTATTGATACTTGCGTAATTCTTCCGAAAAATTCTCCCCAAAACATATAAAGAATAAAATCAACTATTTTATCATGTCACTGGTTAATTTATTTGTTGTAAAGGGAAACAGAATCTATTTCATAAGAAAACACTACAGAAAAGTCCAAGAGCTCCTCAAAAACCAAAAAGACCTCATAAAAGAAGACTATTATTACCTTGACGCAGGCTATCTAGTTCTTGATTTGAACAATAAAACAATAGTAAATAGCCAAGGCGCTTTTGCTATTCCTCAGACTGAGTTTTATACCATAGAAAACCTTAAATAAAACCCATTTTCTTTAATGCCTAGGTGGTCGAATGGACAAATTAGAAAAAGATGTTTTAGTTGTGGACAGAAACACACTATTTGATGCAGAAAAAGATAAATTTCAAGGTTTTAAGCCTCACACTAGTACGGATTTCCAATCCAGAATAATTAATGGTTTCAAATACATAAAAAGAAGAGTTGCTGAGCAGGATGAATCTCATAAACAGCCTATTGGCTATGCTTTAATCATGAATCCTAAGACAAAAAAGATTTACATTTACAAAAGAGCAATGGCTGGGCAGAATTACACAGAAAAACGCCTGCAAAACAAGTGGTCTATGGGTATTGGCGGCCACATTGATAGAGAAGAAGAAAAAGAAACAAATCCTATTCATTCTAGTTTACTAAGAGAACTCTCTGAAGAAGTTAAGATAGGCCAGTTCCAAACAAAAGTTCTGGGCTACATAAATGACGATGAAGACTCTGTTGGCCGAGTCCACTTCGGCGTTGTCTACCTAGTCCTCACAGAATCCGATGCAATTCCAGGAGACGCAGAATCTGTCTTTGGAGAAATGAAATCCATAGAAGAAATAAAACAAATAGTTTCTGCAGAAGATGCAACTCTGGAAAATTGGTCTGTTATTGCTTTGGATTATCTTGAGAAGAATCTTTCTCAACTCTCATAGTAACATACCCTAAATTGATCTTTCCATGAGGTGTTCCTTCTTCCATTGGCAACCTGCCGCTTTCATTGATTGCTTTTTCTAAAGCACCAGATGCCTCATTGGCTAATTTGCAAAATTCTTCATTTGACACTCCTTGCGGAATCCTTGGAACAGGCGCTCCAACATAAGCAAAATAGCCATCCCTTCCTGGCAGAGGTTTAAACGACTCAGGCATCACGCCATGCGGGTTCTCAAAAATATAAAACATTAGTCCATCATCTGAATGCCCTACAAGCCTATCAAAATCTGGACAGCCTGCGCACAAGTGATTAAAATTTTCTCTTGAAAGAATCAACTCATAAGCTCTTTTTCCATCAAAAATAGTTCTTTGAACTTCCATTACTGGATTCATTGGTGTTTCCATTTTTCTTACCTCAAAAATTATCTAACCTACTCTGTTTCTTGTTAAAATCTTCTAAATACTTAGGCGGTTTAACAGAAACAAATGTATATCCCCAATCAGAAAGCATCTTAAACGCATTTGGAGTTATCTTTGGTGCTGCAATTATTCCGCGAACTTTTGTTATGCCTTTGCTAACCATCAATCGTTCAACATACCTGCGTAACTGAGTTACTGCCCCTAAATCTGCACTGTATCTTTTGCATTCAACCACAGTAAGCACTCCTGAAGAATCCAATCCAAGAACATCAATAAAACCATATTTAGTTTGCTCTTCCTGATTAACTGGATTAAATCCTTTCTCAATCATATCTGGATTTTCATAAAGCATGTTTGCCATGTCTGATTCTGTACCAGATATAACAATTGATTTTCCATCTACTAATTTTTGCGAATTAAAAAAGTGTATTCTGTTAAGTGTTATATCCATGTTTTCTTTCAGAGCAAGATTGCGGGATTTCAAAATCAATTTGTCATTCTCAATCACCAGATTATGCGAAGTATTTGGCTTCATGTAATTGACTGGGTTATTTCCAGTAGGTTGATGCACTAATAAAGCATTGTCTGCTTTGATTAACACTAATCTATCTCCATCCTTAAGCAAGCTCTCTGCCCTTCCAGAATACCGTATACCGCAATTGCAGCTAATCACAATAGTCTCATTGCGCCGCAAAGCATCATTCAGTAATGTAACATAGTCTTTTTGTTCTAGCATGTTCCCCCTAACTACTCTAGAGTGTGGTTCTTTATAACTATTTTCGTTCTGCAAAAGATATTACTTATACAATAAAATAATATAAACAACCCCTAATAATTTTATATTATGAAAGGAAAATTAATCAGTTTTGAGTCTGGTGATGGCGGCGGCAAGACCACGCAAGTTAACCTGCTTGAAGAATATCTTAAAAGCAGAGGTTTTCAAGTCATGGTAACAAGAGAGCCTGGCGGCATTCCCTTAGCAGAACAGTTAAGAACAGAAGTCATGCATCCAGATAATGAACACACTCCTGAAGGAGAGCTTTTACTATATTCTATGGCCAGATATCTGCACACTTTATATAAAATCAAGCCAGCTCTAGAAAAAGGTCTGATTGTGATTACAGATCGATATTATGATTCTACAACAGCATATCAAGGCTATGGTGGCAATATTGATTTAGACTTTGTTAAACGGATTCACAGAGCTGCAGTTGGAGACATCATCCCTAATTTAACTGTGTATATTGATGTAAATCCCGAGGTCGGATTAAGTAAGATTACAACAGGCGAATTTGGCAGACCTGACAGACAGGAAGCTAAAGGCATGGACTTTCATGAACGCCTTAGGCAAGGTTATCTAGAAATCGCTAGAGAAGAACCAGAAAGAATCAAGGTAATCCAATACAAAGAAGGCGATATTGAATCAATGCAAAAAGAAATAAGAACTTATGTTGATAAAATAATTAATAATTAGATTTCTTCTTCATTTAAAAGAATAAAATCCCCTAATCTTGAATTTTTTTGAGCCTCTTTATAACTTACTGCCATTGCCTTCACCTCTTTTTTAGAACAACCTCTTTTTTGCACCTCTTTCTCTCCGCGCAACATAATTTAGAAAACATAGCTTATATTTAAATAAATTGTAAATTAAAAATATAGTCTAAAGAATTGATGTCACTACTCACCCAAAGTCAGCCAATTTTTCTAGGGTGTGTTTAACGATTTTACCGTCGATAGTTGACAATTTGATATTGATGGTTTTAAAGCTTTGTGTTACGTAAGTAATGTTATAAACTGTCTCTCCTTCCAAGTGCTGAATGATTAAAAAGTGCTTTAAAAGTATCTCTTTTGAATAGTTTTCTTTGATACATTCAGAAGCTTTCTCAAGCGCTTCTTTAACAGATATTTTGACATCTTCTGGATTCAATTCAAGTATTTCCTGGCTTGCTTTTAGAATCTCTTGCGCTGGCTCTATTTTTATCTCATCACCTAATTTGGTAATAGTATCTACTTTATTGCTTTCTTTATCATAATACCCAATCTGCCACACATTATCACTTGGCATCACAAACGCATGCGCCAGGTAAAATCCTTCATGTGTTTTCTTCCATTCTTTAAAAGCAGGCATTGATTCAATTTCAGTTATCAAGTCTTTGAATTCCATATTTGAATAAAATAACTAAATCTTTTTAAATTTAAGCTTATATCTAGGGGGTATGATCTCAGATTTAAGAAAACAAGAGTTAGAAAAACAAGGATACAGACTTGTAGGCAAGCACAGTGCCATAAAAATCTGCACTTGGTGCAAGAAATCCATAAGAGAAAAAGGTGTCTGTTACAAAAAAACTTTTTATGGAATAAAATCCTGGCGCTGCGTACAAATGTCTCCCTGGTTTGCCTGCACACACCGCTGTGTTTTCTGCTGGCGCGATGTAAGAGATAATTTAATTCCAAAACAGATAAATTCACCAAAAGATATTGTTGATGGCTGCTTAAAAGAACAAAAGAAAATTCTGCAGGGATTTAAAGGAAGTGAAACCAGCAACAAAGAAAGATTCACAGAAGCAGAAAAACCACTGCATTTTGCAATCTCTCTGACAGGAGAACCCTGTTTATACCCTCTGCTCCCTGAATTAATAGATGAAATACATTCAAGAAACATGACTACGTTTGTTGTAACTAATGGAACTGTTCCTGAAATGCTAAAAAAACTCATCACTCATCAACCCACTCAATTATACATGACTCTGCCTGCTCCGAATAAAGAAACTTATCTAAAAACATGCAATCCAGAAGCAGATTCTTGTTGGGAAAAAATAATGCAGTCATTAGATTTAATTAAAGAATTCAAGCGAAGCTGCCTTAGATTAACTTTAGTAAAAGATATTAACATGATTAATCCAGAAGGTTATGCAGAATTAATTAAAAAAGCAAATCCTATGTTTGTTGAGCTTAAAGCATACATGTGGGTGGGCCATTCAAGAGAAAGATTAGAGCAAAAGCACATGCCTCTGCATCAAGAAATCAAGGAATTTGCAAAGCAGGTTGCAAAAGCAGCAGACTGGAAAATCATTGATGAAAAACCAGAAAGCAGAGTTATATTACTGATGAAAGAAGATAGAAAAGATAGAATTATGGACTTCTGAATATTCCTTTTATTCCGCTTATTGTATGACCAATCCCCTGTATTGGATGTATCGCAACCAGTTCATGCAGCACATCCCCTAATTTAGATTGTGTCTTGACTCTTGGTTCTTTGATTGAAAACATCATAACTGCAGATGCTGCTCTCAACAAGAAAGATATTGCAAATACAATTGGTATTCCAGAAAGTATAAACACAGCTCTATCTGCCACAAGTCCGCCCACAATTGGCGCTAAAATCAAAGGAACAGATGTCAGCATCACATATTTTGCCACTTTTATTGTTCTGTGTTCATGTGAAAAGTCAAGCACTAAATTAAAAACACTGATCTCTACGCCTGCCCAAAATATGCCAGATATTATTTGTGCCACAAATATCAGCCAAATTGTTTCAGTTGTAATAAACAAGTAAGTAAACGGAACTAGCGCAGTCCCAAATATGCTGAAAATAGCAACTGCTTTATCACCCACTTTATCAGTCGCTTTACCAAAATGCTTATGCGCAAATATTTTTACTGCGCCTGCAACTGCAAAAGACACCATCACAAAAGTATAACTAAGTGACAGATTTTTAAGCATATAAACTATGAAAAATGGCGAAGATATCATAAATCCAAAATTAAAAAAAATTATTATGTAGATTAATTTCCTGAATTCTCCTTTTAGTTTAAAGAATTCTATCAATTTATGTCGTTTCTTATCCCGATAAGGCCGTTCTTTCATCCGAACATACAAATAAGATGACCATAGTCCAAACAAAACTCCAACTAAAAACATTGTTGAAAATCCAGTATAATCTGATTTTGCAAACAAATCAAGATACACTGCCCCTAGAATACTCACAGTCAATCCTGCAATAGCCATCATCATGTTTCTTTTGCCAAAGTACTCTCCTCTATGTTTTATAGGCACAAACTCCCCTGCTAAAGAAGTCCAGGTAGGATGCGTCAGCCACTCTGTAAATTGAACTAAAAAGAAATAAGCCAATAAAGTAATCAAAGGATGTCTCTGGAAAAACACAGGAATAAGTATTATTGGTATCCAAAGCAATCGAGATGTAAAAGTTAATACGCAATTTATATGAATCCGGGAATATCCTTCCACAAGCTTTGCTCCGGGAACCTGTGCAAGTATTGCAGCCAGATAAGGCAAAGCTCCTGCTATTCCTATGATTGTATTTGTCGCGCCTAATGCTAATGCAAACGCTATCAAGAATGCGCTGGTTAATCCATAATACACTGCCCATAAAACACTCTGTTCTATCAGCAATTTTTGATTTCTATTGAATTTCATAGTTTTATTATTTTACCTACTGGACCAGGATTCACAAGTTTTGCATTATTCATCTTGTCTTCTTTTCCGGCATTTTCATGTAAATGTCCGCATATTTCCAGTACAATATTTTTATTTTTCTTGATAAAAGTAGATATTGTTTTATTGCCGCAATATTCCCGCCCGATTTTATCTAATTTTGTTCTGTACGGCGGAGCATGTGTCACTAAAACAACTTTTTTGCCTTTAATTTTGGGGGTAATTTTCTTGATGAACTTTGCCATCTCTGGATCCTGCCTCAGAAATCCTTCTCCTGTAAATCCAACAAAAGTATAATCCCCTATTTTAACTGCTCTCTTGTTTATGTAAACTATATTATCATAAAATGAGCATAATTTTCTCACAAAAGAAGGCGTTTCATGATTTCCAGGTATCACTAATATTTTTTTGCCTATTTTACTTATCTTCTGCATTATCTCTTCAAGGTCATGCTCAAACAAAGACATATCTCCTGCGCAAATTATCAAATCTGGTTTTGATTTTTTTGCTTTTTCTTTTAGTTTTTTAATATATTTTAGTATAGCATAAAAATCAACATAGTCTGGTGATCGCGGTCTTGCGTGCAGGTCTGAGAAGGCAAGTATTTTCATGTGTTTAAACTCCAAAGCTTAGATGTATTATTGTTTGATATGTTGTGAAGTTTTTCAGCACATATGTCTCCACAAGCATTGCCACAACCAGCACAAATATTGCAAATAAAAGAACCAAGAGATTTAAACCCAGTATTTTTGCAAATTGTCTTGACACTATGTGTTCTTTAGCCAGGGCATTAGACAAAACAGTGCCAGATATCACTGCAATGATATAACTGGACATCTCCAGCAAAACATGCGGAAATACGCTCAGCATTATCAGTAAAAACACTATTCCTGTGCTTGCACTTAAGTTAACCGCAGTTGTCTTAGCCAAATTCCCAAAAACAGTTCCCCATACCGAAGCATTCCATATTATCATATAGATTGAGCCGTTTCCTGCAATTAATGCTATAATAAAACAAAGCATTAGAACTTGCATATTATGCGAAAATAAATCCCAGAACAGGCTTATAGACCATGTTGCTCCGCCTGCCATCACAGATAACTGCTGTCTGAATAATTGGTTTGCTGCCAGTTTAGGCAGGAACATTGCAAAAAATGCAAACACAAAAAAGCTCCCAAAAAACATGTAAATATACACTTTGAATAAGTTTTTGTTTGATTCAGCCCACTCTTTTAAGCTGAACAGTTCTGAGACTCTTCTATAAACACCAGTCTCAAATACAGTAAATTGATACAAAGAAGGTATAAGCAGAGTTGCTGTCATTGCAACTATCACAAGAGCAGGATCATTTGGAAACACCAGCATTGCAAAAAATACACTGAATACAGTCAATGCCATACTTAAAACAAAAGCATATTTCGGATTCCGTTTTAAGAATTCTAGTGGATATAACTGCTCTAATACCATTTTCACCTCTTTTGTCTTAGATGGTATTATTTGATTATTTAAATGTTTCTGCAGACTTATCGCACGGCATAATAATCCTCTAGAACTAACTTATCTAATTTATGTAGATCTCGAACCACATAAAATCTTCCATCCCCTAAATCTGCAATAGTCTTGGCTAGTTTTTCTCCTTTTTCATCTAGTTTTATTCCAATTACAGAAATTGTTATTCCTGCAGATCTTGCCATTGACACTGCCTGTAGTGTTTCTTCTTCAGGTTCTTTGCCCACTGTAGGAAGAGCGTCAGTCAAAATAACTAAATGATTTGTTACATCGCCTGATGGAAACAGTTCTATTGATTTTTTAATCAGTTCAACAAAATCTGTCTGCCTTGAAGCTTTAACTCTGGTTATTTTATTAAGCAAAAATCCAAAATCATCTGTTGGTTCTACAAAATCAGTTACCTCTGTCCCAAATACAACTAAGCCAACTTTGTCTTTATCATTAATTGCTTTATACGCAAGTGCAACTCCTGCTTTTTTGCACATTGCAATTTTATCTCCTTTCATAGATGCAGAGCTATCAAATCCATATATCATATTCACTGCGCCTTTGCTCTGTCTCTGCGCTGTTTTCAAATCAGAACTATCAAGCTTGCTATGCCCTCTTTTTATGGCAGTCTTGATCGACTTGCGCAGATTAACATCTTTATATCGGTCTCCTTTTTTGAAATCTCTGAAATCGGATTTTTCACCATAATGCGAGATTCGTTTATGCACTTTCTCTCCAATTGCCCCTCGCGGAATTATTTTGTCAAGCTCTTCTATATATAGTATCAAAGATGCCAATTCTATCCCTTTTTCAGTAATCTCGCCTCGTCCACCTAAAAGATTCTGGTTTTTCAGCCGATCCAGGTTTGCCTCAAGCTGTTTCTTAAGTTCTTTCTGAAACTCAGGTATGCCCATATTTTTTTCTAAGTAATCTGGCTCATATCCAGTAAGCAGTCGCAGCAATTTTTCCCCGAATATTTGTTTTGCTAAAGAATAATTTTTGACTAGTTTATCAAAAAGCATATTTGGTGTAAACGCACTGATGTTTCTATTGGTTGCTTCTTCAATTATTTTACCATCATCTATTGTTTGCTGATCATGCTGTAATACAGAATGCATTAATTTATCTTCAACCAGCTGCATCCGCAGGTTTCCTTCAGCCTCTTCGGCTTTTGAGAATTCATTTACTTCTTGTTCATCTGTGTCATCTGTGCTAAAGACAACCACCACTTTCGCCAAGTTCTTTATGTTCAGAACAAAAGGATTTAAACTCGTCTTCAAGGAAATCTTCTGCAGTCTTCAGATATTTTACAGAAGGTTTTAGCTCAATTCTATGAGATAATACAGATATTACTGCTTTTGCAATATCTTCTGCATTTACTTTTTTGCGTCCAGCCAATATAGTATTTGCTTGCGCTCTTTCATATAAACCAATAGATGCTCGAACACTAGGTTTTTTTAATATGTCTGGATGTTCTCTCAATAATCTAATAAAATTTATTGTCAATCCTAACAAACCATCTGGAAACACTACTTCGATTTTTTTGCCTTTACTAAGCACTATTTTTTCTTCAGTTTTTATTTTTCCAGGATAAGTCATATGAATCGCATCAAATCTATCCAAAAATACATCTGACAATTTTTCTGTTGCAGCGGTTTCCTCCGGATTCATTGTTCCGATAAAAATAAAATTAGCAGGCAAATCAACAGTGTAAGAACCAATTGTAGCTCTGCCCTCTTGCAGTACCTGTAATAATGCGTTTTGCAATTTTTCAGGGCATCTGTTTACTTCATCAAAAAATAATATTCCATTATTGGCTTTGAATATTTTCCCAGGAGTAAATGCTTCAAGCGAAGCAGGTCCAAACTTTAATGCCTTGATTGGATCAATATCTCCCAATATATCTTCGACATTCAAATCAGGGCTTCCCTGCAGTCTAACCAACCGCTCTGTTCCTTTTATTTTCTTGGTTTTTGGTTTGCTAGTTTTGCAGCTCGGGCACAGTGGTTCTTTTGGATCGCAATTATACGGACAGTCATTCACCACTATTTCTGGCAATAAGGATGCAACATTATTTGCAATAGTTGTCTTGCCAACTCCTGGCGGACCGATTATCAAAACATGTCTGTCCATAAGCAATGCAGATTTAATTTGATCCTTAGTACTATTTTGTCCAAGAATCTCAGTAAATGGATCTTTGCCAACGAATTTTTCTTTGAAATTATTCTTAATCATGTTGATTTTATATATCACCGAAAGTATATAAAGTTATCTATAGAGTATTTTTCGCCATCCTCGAGTATAACACAAAATTGCTGAATAGACACATCACTTAGCAATTTTGTGGAATAGAAAATTTAAGCAAAAATTTTCTATAAACCAAACTTTAAATAGTTAAAAGTTTTAATAATATATAGAGAAAAAAAGACAATAATAAGGATTATCTTTTCTTTTTCTTAACCTTTCTCTTAACTTTTCTTTTAACCTTTCTTTTAGTCTTTTTCGCTTTCTTCTTGACTTTCTTAGCTGCAACTTTTGTTGCTTTTTTCATCTCTGCCATCAAGATTTTGCTCATTACAGCAGTATACTTCTTTGTTTCTACCACTAATCTCTTTGCTACTTTCTTGACTTCTTTATGATCTTTGCTTTTCATCAATCTCTTGACTTCTTTCGCAGTCTCTTTTTTAGCGTATTTTGCTATTTTTACAGGCACTTTTGCCATTTTTTTCAAAGTTTCTTTTTTGCTCATTGTTCTACCTCCTTTTAATCAAGCCATACGGCAAGAATTTTTCGCGTATCATAGATCCAGTTAATACTCCAATAAGCATTACTGCAAATGTTAATGCAAATATTGAAAATATAGAATATCCAAATAATTTGGGCTTCAACTCTATTAACATTGCTCCAGACAAAAGCAAGGCAGCTGCAAGTATAGCATATGCTAATTTATTGCTCCCAAATCCAATTGATCTCCCTAAATGTCCTATATCTGTATCACTAATATCTAACTTAATTGGTTCTCTTTTGAATTTTTCAAGTAAATCAACAGCTCTTTCAGGTATTTCAGATAAAGAATCTCCTGCCTGCATAGATTTTTTCAAGAATCTTTTAATCACTGCAGATGGTCTTGCCTCTTTTTTTAGAATCTGAACTATTTTGGGTTTGGCATATTCAACAAAATTAAATTGAGGATCCAGCTGAACACAAGTTCCCTCTGCTGTAACTAATGCTTTTGCAAAAAGTACTAAATCAGGAGGCATTCGAATATAATTTTTTATGCAGATATTAAACAATCTGTGCAGTACATGTGTTGCGCGCATACTGCTTGCAGAACTCCACTGTCTGATTACATTATCTACTGCCAACTCAAATGATTCTATGTTTGTCTGCTCTGTAGGCATTCCTATTTTCAGAAGTATTCTGCTGACCTCTCGAGAGTTTTGATTCACCATTGCCACTATCATATCTATAGTGTGCTGTTTAAGTGCAGCATCTAATCTCCCGATTATTCCAAAATCCAACAGGGCTATTTTTCGCCCAGGTAAAATTAATATGTTTCCAGGATGCAAATCTGCATGAAACAATCCTTTCTGAAGAACTTGAGTAAATACTGCATCAGATAAGTTTTTTATTATCTCTTTTTTAGCTTTAGCAGATATGTCATCTTTTATTTCAGCCAATTTAGTTCCATGAATATAATCCATAACTAAAATTTTGTTTGTTGTATATTTTGGATATATCTTAGGCACTACAAATTGTTTGTTTCGTTTGAATATGTCATAGAATTGTTCTATATGGTCTGCTTCAATAACAAAATTAAGTTCTTCTTTGGTATATCTCTCAAATTCCTTGATTATCAGCAAAGGCGATACTGTGCTATTCTTAAAATATTTGTCCACTTTGTGTGCAAGATAATATAATATTTGTATATCTGATTCAAATTGTTTTCTTACATGCGGCCTCTGTATTTTTACCACAACTTTTTTCCCGTCCTTCAAAACTGCTCTATGCACCTGTGAAATTGAAGCACTCCCAATCGGCGTTTTATCAAAACTTTTGAATATTTTTTTGAGTGGCGCGCCCAATTCATCTTCAATTTCTTTTCTTGCAGTTTCATACCTGAATGCAGGCATTTTATCGAGCAATTTAGAGAATTCATCACAGTATTCTTGAGGAACTAAATCAGGTCTCAAGCTAAGCAGCTGCCCTAATTTTACATATGCTCCCCCTAATTCCTCCATAGACTTGCGCAGTCTTACAGGAATAGAATCTCCTTTTTCATAATTTTTGATTCGTTTGTGAAAAGGAAGATGCCATTTTAATCCATACTCTTGAATAAAATATCCTAATCCTTGTTTTGCAAGTACATTAATTACTTTAGA
>Ga0180432_10009114_pt1 | contig 12174 bp, 12 predicted proteins | sample SS_ome_10_FD_132414 | JGI IMG/M metagenome (GOLD analysis project Ga0180432, IMG submission 132414) | Hypersaline lake sediment archaeal communities from the Salton Sea, California, USA - SS_1_MS_2 metaG | ecosystem: Environmental > Aquatic > Non-marine Saline and Alkaline > Hypersaline >...
CAGAGTCCGTGGGGCGAGGGTTGGGGATTAGATGTCCTTGGGCGTCTCCCGATCGGTCTGGTCGGGGATCTCGTCGAGATCCTTCTTGGGGGGTTCGTGCACGCCGCGCTTGAACTCGGTGATGCCACGACCCAGGCCGCGCGCCAGCTCGGGGATCTTCTTGCCTCCGAAGAGCACCAAGAGAATGAGGAGGATGATCAGGATCTCTTGGAGCCCGATCCCTCCGACAAACAGTGGGAGCGGCAAGTGCGCCATCGATTCCCTCCTTGGGTCGCCGCCGGCGGCGCCGCCGGTTACCGATTCAAGATCTCATTCGCCGCTGACTCTACCACGCCGCGGGGGAAAAGATCCAGTCGACCGGACCGCATCTAGCGCCCCGGCCGCAGCCTCTGCTCCCCCAGGTCCCTCCCCAGGATCACGAGCACCTCGGTCTCGCTCGAGCTTCGTGCCTGGAGCAACACCCGCCCCACCCCCCACTGCTCCTGGAAGAACGCGCACACCGCCTCCGCCTTCCCGAGATCCCCACAGCGATCGACAATCAGCGTCTCGCTGTAATCGGAGCGATCGGCGTTCTCGACGCCGCAGACGTCGAAGCCGGCCTCCTGCAGTCGGGGACGAAGCGAGGACGCCAGGCGATTGACCCCGCATCCGTTCGTCACGTAGACACGGATCGGTGGACCCGCCGCCTCCCCCACGACCGGGGCCTGACCCGACTCGCCCGCGGCGAGCACCTCGGTGTTCCAGCGCGACGCCGGCTCCGTCGACGTACTCTCCAGCGATAGACGTTGGGAGGGAACCTCCCAGCCCCCACCCGCCATCTCCGCCGGGGGAATCCGGTCCCGGCGACCCCAGTCGAAGACCCCCAAGACCGAGGCCAGGAAGAGAAGAAGGACGACGAGCAGCACCGAACCGAGCAGCCACCGACCAAACGTTCCGAGCAGGCCCGGCCGCGGGCGTGTTCGGGTCGTGGGGCGTCGCGTGCGGGAACGACTCATGGCCGCACCTCCTCCAGTCGTCTCCAGGCCTCGGCGGGGCTTTCGGGCACCGTCTTCATTCCTCCGGCAAAGGGGAGGAAGTTGAGATCCCCGGTCCACCGGGGGATCACCTTGAGCTCGAGGTGTTCCGCCAAACCCGATCCGAGCGCCAGATTCAAGCCATCCGGCCGATAGACGCGCCTGAGACGGCCCTCCCCCTCCCGGACCAGATCCCCGATCTCCGCCAACTCCTCAGGGGTGAGCGAGAGCAGGGAGGTCACGTGACGTTTCGGGACGCAGACCAGCTGCCCACTGTTGTATCCCGGACGATCGACCGCCAGAGCGGCGAATCGGCCGACCTGGAGAAGCCCCGACTCCGGTCCCACCCGAAGAGGAGATGCGCACCACCGGCAGGGCTCCTGCTGGCTCGCCGGCGGTTCCACCACCGCGCCGATCAGCCCGCCCTGCTGGTACAGCACGGCGACCGCGTCGGCCACCGCACACCCTTCCCCCGACGCGGTCAGGAGATCGAAGAGACGATCGCCGTCGATGGCTAGCGCCGCAACCCGTAGCCCGGGGGGAGGATCCGCCTCGCACTCCAGGCCGACAACGCGGCCCATCCGATCGCGCACCACTCGCCCGAGACCCTCCCCCTCGGCCAGGTCGGCGGCGAGGAGGGTGCAGGCGTTTCCCTCGGCGTCATGGCGCTCCAGCAGTCTCGGCAACCCGCCCACGTCGGCGGCCAGGATCAGCAGCGTTCCTTCGAAGCCCTCCAGCGCCGTTCGGGCGCGGAGGAGCCCCCCCCCCGCCCCCAGCGGAGGATCGTAGGAAAAAACGGGGATCTGCTCCCCCTCGACCAGGGGCCGGCCGCCCGCCGCCAGCACCAGGAGTCGCTCGGGCGCCAGAACCCGCGCGGCAGCGAGTACCTCGCCCAACCGCCCGGGGCAGGCTTTCGTAAGAATGACGACGGCCACGGGAGACATCCTGTGTCCTCACTTCGCGGCCGAGCCAAAGCCCTCGGCCATCCGTCCTCCCGGCACGTTGACGGTGATGTTGTCGATGAGCCGGGTCTCTCCCAGGCTCGCCGCCAGCGCGATCAGCACCCGCCCCACGAGCACCGGCCGCGGCTCCAGCGTCTCGGGATCAACCATCTCGATGTACTCGATCTCGATCTCGCTCTCCTCCGTGATCAGCCCCCGCATACGCGACTCCAGCTTGGCCGGATCACGCATCTGACCCATGAGGATTTCGCGCTGCGCCATGCGCAAGGCCTCGTAGAGGCGGCCAGCCTGCTCGCGATGCTCGGGGCTCAAGTAGGCGTTTCGGGAACTCATCGCCAGTCCGTCCTTCTCCCGCACCGTGGGACAGGAGACGACCTTCACATCGACGTTCAGGTCCGCCACCATCCGCTGGAGAACCACCAGTTGCTGCGCATCCTTCTCCCCCAGGTAAACGCGATGGGGTTGGACGATGCCGAGAAGCTTGAGGACCACCGTGCAGACGCCGTCGAAGTGGCCCGGGCGCTTCGCGCCGCACATCCGCTCACTCAGCGGACCCACCGTGACCTTGGAGGAAAAGGCCGGCGGGTACAACTCGCTCGGCTCGGGAATGAAGGCGGCATCGATACCCGCTTCTCGGGCGAGGTCGAGATCCCGGGCCAGATCCCGCGGATAGCGATCGAAGTCCTCGTCGGGACCGAATTGGAGTGGATTGACGAAGATGCTTACGACGACCATGTCGTTCTGCCGCCGCGCTTTCCGGATCAGCGAGAGATGCCCCTTGTGGAAGGCTCCCATCGTGGGCACGAAACCGATCTTCTTGCCCGCCTCGCGTGCCTGCCGGGCGTAGCGCCGCTGGGACTCCGCCGATTGGAAGCGTTTCATGCTACTCGGGCCGCCACCCGACGCCCGCTTCTTCTTGGTAGCCATCGCGCACCCCTCAGTTGTCCAGGCCGACGCTGTGTTCCGGCCCGGGGAATTCCTGGCGTTCCACCGCCGCCATGTACTCGGCAACCGCCTGTTCGATCAACGCGCCGCCTTCCAAAAACCGGCGTACGAACCGGGGTTGGAATTCGTCGAAGATACCCAGCATGTCATGCAGTACCAGCACCTGTCCGTCGCAGGCGGGGCCCGCCCCGATGCCGATGGTGGGAATCGTCGAAGCTTGCGTGATCTCTCCCGCCAAGGGGGCGGGGATCGACTCGAGGACGAGGCTGAAACATCCCGCCTCCTCCAGCCGCCGGGCATCGTCCCGAAGCCGCTCGGCATCCGCCTGGCGCCGGCCTTGTACGCGGTAGCCCCCCAAGACGAGAATCGACTGGGGGGTGAGCCCCAGGTGCCCCATGACCGGAATCCCCGCTTCCGTCAGCGTTCGGATCGCGGGCACCGACCGCTCCCCGCCCTCCAGCTTGACGGCATCGGCGCGGCCTTCCTTCACCAGCCGGCCCGCCGCCTCCATCGCCCTCTCGGGCGACACCTGAAAGCTCAGGAAGGGCATATCGGCTACGATCAGAGCCTGCGGCCGCGCCCGAGAGACGGCACGCGTGTGATGGATCATCTCCTCGAGCGTCACCGGCAGCGTGGAGTCGTACCCGAGCATGACCTGACCCAGGCTGTCCCCCACCAAGAGCACGGGTACCCCGGTTCGATCGAGAAGGCGCGCCATCGTGAAGTCGTAGCAGGTGAGCACCGGGATGCGGCGCCCCCGCTTCTTCCAGGACCTCAGGTCCCGCGCGGTCACACGCTCCGATTTCTTCATGATTCCTCCGCCGTACATCTCGGCTTGTACAGCTTCGTCCCCCCACGGTGCTCGACCACGGACCGCCAGAGATCCGCGACCAACGACAGATCGCTCGTGAAATCGAGATCATTCGTGTTGACCACCAGGACGGGAGCTCCGGTGTAGCGCGTGAAGAAATAGGTGTAGGCTTCGCTCAGCGTCTCCAGGTACTCGGGATCGATATCCCGCTCGAAGAAGCGCCCTCGCCGGCCGATACGCTGCAGCAGCACATCGAGGGAGGCCTGTAGATAAACGATCCGATCGGGCTTCGGCTGATCCCGCTCCATGAGCGTGAAGATTTGGTTGTACATGTCGAGCTCGAAATCATCGAGGTTGATGTTGGCGAACACGCGGTCCTTCTCGAACATGTAGTCGCTCACCACCGGGCCCCGGAAGAGATCCCGCTGCAGGAACTCCCGCTGCTGGCGGTAGCGGCTGAGGAGAAAGAAGATTTGGGTCTGGAAGGCGTAGGCGCGGCGATCGCGATAGAAGTCGGGCAGAAAGGGGTTCTCCTCCACCTGCTCCAGCAAGGTGTAGCCGCCGATGTAGTCGGCGAGCCGCTGCGTCAAGGACGTCTTACCGACACCGATGACGCCCTCGATCACCACGAAGTGGACCGAGGGGGCTCCCTTCTCCTTGTCCACGAAGTCAGCCTCCCCGCTTCGCGGCCGCGCCGCCCCAGATCCGAACCCCACTCCGGCCGCTGGCTGCGAGCATCTCGAGCACGGTCTGCCCCAAGCGGGGATGGACCCACCGCGGCAGGACGTCCCCCAGGGGAACGAGCACGAACGGCCGTTCGTGCAGGCGCGGATGCGGAAGCTTCAGCGCGGCGTCGTCCCTGGTCTCGGAGCCGTAAAGCAACAGGTCGATATCCAGCGTCCGGGGCCCCCAGCGGACGTCGCGGCGCCGCCCTCGGCGCCCTTCGATCTCGAGGGACCGGCGGAGGATCTCGCCCGGGGAATGACCGCTCCGCAGCAGCACAACCTGATTCAGATAGGGCCCCTGCCCCGTTGGTCCCACGGGATCCGTCTCGTAGATCGCGGATGTATCGAGAACCTCACCAATGTCGCGGGCAATCGCGCGCGCCGCGCCCGCGAGATGCTCGTGCCGCGGCTCCAGGTTGCTGCCCAGGGCCAGCGCCACCGGCGGCTCAGTTCTCGCCCTGGGCACCGCGGCCCTCCTCAGTGATCTCGATCTCGACACAACTCAGATGGGCGTCGAAGGGGAGGCTGAGCTTCCGGACCCTCACCAAGATGCGGAGCACGTTGAACCGCTCCCGAATCGCCTGGGCAATTCGGTGGGCCAGGGCCTCGATCAGATGGTACTTGCGCTCTTCGCTCACCTCCCGAACCAGTTCGTAGACCCGCTGGTAGTCGATCGTCTCCTCGATCTTGTCCATCCGCCCCGCCGAAGCAAGATCCAAGCCCAGCTCGACGTCCAGGGTGACCTTCTGGACCCACGACTTCTCGAGGTCTCCGACCCCCAGGCGGGGGAAGACGGTAATGTCTTTCAGTCGAATCACATCCATGGATGCACCTCGGATGGGAGATCTCAGGGAAAGGTAGGCCCCACCCCCCCCGTGTGCAACAAGAAGCTTGCAGATCTCCCTTCCGCCCCTCGGGATTCCCCGGTACCGTTCTCCCGGTACCGGGGGATCCCGCGCTCAGAGGAGGTCGCTCATCCGCATCCTGATGCTGTCGCAGTCCTTCCTGCCGTTCCACGGGGGAATCACCGAACACGTCTGGCACCTCTGCGCCCAACTCCACCGTCGCGGCCACGAGGTGACGCTGTTGACCGGTGCCCCCCTCCGCAAGGGACACGCGCGCGAGCCCGGCCCCCCCGGGGTGCGCATCCTGCGCCTGGGACGGACGGTTCGGTTGCCGTCCCACGGAGCGCGGGCCTGCATCGCTTTCGGGTGGGGCTGGCGGTCTCAGCTGCGTCGCTGCATGCCCGAACCGCCCGAGCTCGTCCACATCCACTCGCCCCTGGAGCCCGGTCTGCCCCTTTGGGCCCTGCGATCTCTCCCGGGTCCCAAGATCGGCACGTTCCACACCGGCGGCCGGAGGGATCATTGGGGGTACCGCCGGTTCGGCTGGTGGCTGCGGACGCCGGCCGCGCATCTGGCGCGACGGATCGCCGTCTCCCGGGAGGCGGCCCGCTTCGTCCGCCGCCACCTTCCGGGACGATACGACATCGTTCCCAACGGGATCGATCTCGGCCGATTCCGCGAGGGAACAGCGGGCCGGAGAGATCCGGCCCGCCGGCCGCTGCGGCTTCTCTTCGTCGGGCGGCTCGATCCGCGGAAGGGCGTGCCCATCCTGCTCGAGGCCCTTGCCCAACTCCGCACCCGGAGCCCGCGCCGGGTCGAGCTCGATGTCGTGGGCGACGGCCCCGAGCGCCGCGCACTGGCCTCTTCTGCCCGCGAGCGGCGGCTGCCGGTCACCTTCAGCGGTCCGATCCCCCGCGCCAGGCTTCCCGAGCACTACCGTCGTGCGGATCTTCTGGTGGCGCCCTCCCTCCACGGGGAGAGCTTCGGCATCACGTTGCTCGAAGGCCTCGCCAGCGGGCTGCCGATCGTCGCTTCCGACCTGTCCGGCTATCGGGAAACGCTGGCCGGCTCGGGGGCGGCGAGGTTCGCATCACCCGGCAGCGCCTCGGAGCTCTGCGAGCAGCTCGCCTCGCTGGCGGCGAATGCGGCCATGCGCCGGGCGATGGGGCGGGCGGGGCGGCGCTACGTGAGGCGTTTCGCGTGGGAGACGGTAGCCGAACGGGTCGAGCGCATCTACCGCGACGTGCGGGAACTCGAAGCACACGCGCCTTCGCAAGCTCAACGATTCAGCTGCTCGATGCGAACGAGCCCGCGGAGCGTCAGGGCCTCATCGACCTCCTGAATCGTCTCGGATGCCTGCGCCACCAGCGGTGCCAGCCCGCCGGTGGCGATCACGCGCGCCGAGCGGCGAAGCTCGAGCTCCAACTGGCGCACGATGCCATCGATGGCGCCCACCGCCCCATGGTAGACACCCGACTGAATGCTCTCCTCGGTGGTGCGCCCGATGCGGCGGCGGGGCCGGCGGATCGAGACCTTGGCCAAACGCGCGGCGCGGCGGAAGAGCTCGTCGGCCGAGGTACGGATCCCGGGTGCGATCGCCCCCCCCCGGTAGCGGGCGCGCGGGCCGACGACGTCGAAGGTCGTCGCGGTGCCGAGATCGACGACGATGGCCGGAAGGGCGCCCGCGCTCACCGCCGCCGCGTTGGCGATCCGGTCGGCGCCCAGGGACGCCGGATCGGGAACGTCGATTCGGATGCCGGTGCGGGACTCGTGCGTCACGATCAGCGCCCGCGCACGGTAGAGGCGGTCGGCCATCGCCGCATACTCCCGCGTCAGCATCGGCACGACCGAACCGATCACGACCCGGCGCGATGCCGCGAGCGCCTCTCGATGATCGCGGGCGAGGGATTCGATGATCACCCCGAGCTCGTCGCTGGTGCGGGGCACGCTCGAGGTCAGGCGCCAGAAGGCGGCCAACTCACCGTCGCGGAAAACCCCCAGCGCGGTCTGCGTGTTGCCGATGTCGATGGCGAGCACCGCCCCACGCGACGGTCGCGTTCGGCGCATCTTGGGCATGACGGGCTCCTTCTCTGCAAGCGATCTAGATCGACCAGTCTCCCGAGTCGGAGGGATGAAGCGGCCCCGGTTCCTCGGGTTTCCGGGGTGGCGGCTCCGGATCCGGGGGCGGTTCGGTATCCCGCCGGATCGGCTCCGGCGGCGGCTCGGATTCCCGTCCGGTCGGCGCCGGCTCCGGAGGCGGCTCGGGCCGCTCCTCGTCTTCGTCGCTCTCTTCCGGCTTGGCGCGGTAGATCATGACCGAAATGTAGATGCTGATGAAGTAGAGCAAGATCACCGGCAACCCAAGCATCAGCTGCGACATCATGTCGGTTGGGGTCACCATCGCCGACAGGATGAGGATCACCACGATGGCGTGCCTCCACTTCGACTTCAGAAAACCGGGCGTGATGATGCCGAAGAGACTCAGGATCGCCACCACCAGCGGCAGCTGGAAGAGGATGCCACAGGCGAACGCCATCCGGATGTAGAAGTCGAGCATGAAACCGACCGAAAGATTGGCCACCATCCTCTCGGTGCCGAAGCTGGTCAGAAAGCGCACCATGGTCGGGGTGAGGATGAAGGCCGAGAACGCCACGCCGATCAGAAAGAGGATCGTCGACCAAATCACGAGCGGATAGACGACGCGCCGTTCGCGTTGGAGGAGGCCGGGCACGACGAAGTTCCAGATCCGGTAGGCGACAAACGGAAGCGCGGCAATGAACCCAAGCAGGAGCGCCAGTTTGAACCGCGTGTAGAAGGCCTCCTGGACCTTGATGAACTGCGCCTGGCCCACGGTGTGGGTGATGAGATAGTCGAGCAGCGGGGAGGAGACATACCAGCCACCGACGGCGGCGACGACCACCGCCCCCAGGCAGGAGAGGAGAACCCAGCGCAGTTCTTCGAGATGATCGAAGAACGACATCTCTTCCCCATCGGCAGGGGCCCGAAACGTGCCGAACCAACGGGAGAGGTTCATCCTTCAGAGGCCGGTACGCCGGCGGCGAGATCCGCTTGCGCCTCGCGATCCCGGGTCACCAATTCGCCACCTTCCATCAGCACGCTCACGATCTTCGAGATGCCGGGCTCGGGCATGGTCACGCCATAGAGCGAATCGGCAACTTCCATCGTGCGCTTATTGTGGGTGATGACGACGAACTGCGTCTTTTCGCTGAACGCGCGCAGGAGATTCAGGAAGCGATCGATGTTGGCATCGTCGAGGGGCGCGTCGACCTCGTCAAGCACACAGAATGGGGATGGCTTGATCAGATAGAGCGCGAAGAGGAGGGCGGTCGCCGTCAGCGCCCGCTCGCCGCTCGAGAGCAGGTTGATCGTCGCCAGCCGCTTGCCGCGGGGGCGGGCCATGATCTCGATGTCCGCCTCCAAGGGATCGTCCCCCGCGAGCCGAAGCTTGGCCTCACCGCCCGGGAAGAGCGTCGTGAAGGTGCGGGAGAAATTCTCCTGCAATTGGACGAATGTCTCCTCAAAAAGGCGGCGCGCCTCGTTGTTGATCCGCTCGATGGCCGCCAGCAGCGAATCGCGTGACTGCAGCAGATCGTCCCGCTGCGCGCGGACGAAGCGGACGTGCTCGCGCTTGCTCTCGTACTCCTCGATCGCGAGCTGGTTCACGGGCCCCAGGCGGTCGCGATCGTGGCGAATCTTGTTCAGGAGCTCCCGGGCGGCTTCCTCATCGAGGCCCTCGAGCGGATCCGGCTCGTCGGTCGCCGGAGCCTCCTCCACGGGCTTCACCAATGCCGCGGTCACCTCCGCCTCGGCGATTTCGGCCGGGGAACGCTCGGGCTCCGCGGCGGCCGATGGGGAACGAACCAGGGGCGGGAAGTCGTCGAGATCCAGACCGTATTGATCTTGAATACGGTCACGCAGCCGCTGGCGATCGGCCTCGAAGCGCGCCAGGCGAACCTCATCGGTCCGGAGGGATTCCTCGAGTTGCGAAAGGGCGCGCCGCGTTTCACGCAGCTGCTTTTCGATCCCGGCCAGATCGTTCTCGCGGCGGGCTCGGTCGGCAGTCAGGCGATCGACCGCCTCGGCGCGGGTCTCGCGCCGCTCCACGAGTGTGCCCTCCTCCTCGATCAGGGTCGCGATCCGCTGCTCGATCTCCTCGATCTCCTCTCCGGCCCGCCGCCTCTCGGCGCGGGAGACTTCCAACGCCTTGCCCTGCTCCTCGATTTCCTGCCGCCCGGCATCGATCTGCCCTTGCAGCTCCTTTTGCCGGGCCTCGGCCCAGAGAAGCTCCATCTTCTTCTCCGACAGCCGCTCGCTCAGCTCGTCCTTCTCCGATCCGAGCGCATCGACACGCTTCTGCACGTCCTGGTAGACGGCATCGGCGGACCCTTCCTCTTCCTGCAACCGGGAGTGGCTGGCCCGCGACCCTTCCAGCTCGCTCTCCACGGCCCGCGCTCGTTCGGCGATAAGGCTCTCTTCCTGGCGTAGCCGATCCGCCTCGTCCAGGAGCAGGCGCTTCTCCGCCTGCTTCTGAAGCAGACCCCGTGCCAGATTCTCGATCTCGTTCGCCCGCTCGGACTGTTCGCCGCCCAGGGCTTTCAGTTGCTCGCCGAGCTCCTCCCGATCGCTCCGGGCCTGCTCGCACGCCGCTTGCTGCGTCTGCCGCGCCCCCCGTCGGTCGGAGAGCTGCCCCTTCAGCTCCTCGATCTCCTGCGGCCGATTCCAGAGCTGGGAGGCGTGGGAACGGTCGCCGCCTCCGCCGATCCAGCCATCGGATGCGATCACCTCACCATCGGGGGTGACGTACCGGCAACCGGGCGATGACCCGGCTCCCCGCACCGCCGCTTCGCGGCTCTCCGCGGGGATCAAGATCGAGCGCAGGAGCGCCGCCAGGGGTTCGGCCTCCGGCTTGCGGGCGCGGATCACGCCCTCGGGCAGGCCGGCAGGGGTTTCGGCGATCTGGAGGGCCCGGAGCGGCACAAACGTCACCTGGCCGAGGCCGCGCGCGCGGAGGTAATCGATCGCATCCCAGGCATCCTGCTCCGTCCTCGTCACGACCCACTCGGCCGGCTCGCGCAGCGCTGCTCCGAGGCGGACCGCCCACTCGGGGTCGACCGTCAACAGCTCCGAAACCACACCCAGCAGTCCGGGGAGCTCCTCTCGGTGGCCGAGAAGCTCGGCGACCCCTTCCTGGTATCCCTCGAAGGTCCGGGCCTGCTCGTCCAGGAGCGCCAGGCGGCTCTCCAGGCGGGCAATCTCGTCGCCCAGGTGCCCCGCCCCCTCGTTCAGGGTGCGGATCCGATCCTCCGACGCGCGGCGCTGCGTCTCGAGCGCCTCGCATCGGCTCCGGAGCTCGGCCTGCTGCACCTCGAGGAGCTTGCGGCGTTCCTCGAAGCGCCCGATCTCCTCCTCGAGGGTCCCGAGCCGATGGGTCAGTGCCTCGCACTGGGCCTGGGTCTTCTCCTGCTGCACGCCGAGATCCGCCAGGCGCCCCTCCATGCTCAGCACCCGGTGGTCCGCCTCGGACCGGCGGCGCACCTGCTCGATGTGAAGTTGTTGGTGACGGGCCAGCTCCTGGCGGCTCTGGCGCAGCTTGCCCTCGACCTGGGACCATTGCCGCTCGGCCTCGGCCGCCATGCGCCGTTTCGATTCGACCTCGCGAGCCTGCGCCTCCAGCTGCGGCAGGATTGTGGTTAGCTCTTCCTCTCCGCGGGCGAGCGCTTCTTGCACCTGCCCGATTCGCTCCGCCAGATCGGTCTGGCGCTCCTCGAGCGCCCGGCGCCGCTCGCGCCGGACGAGCGTGTCTTCCCGATTGGCGGCCAGCTCTCCCTCGGTTTCCTGCAGCTGCTTGCGCGCCTCCGACAGCTCCCGATCCTGCTCCAACAACGCCAGGCGGTGCTCCTCCTGACGGGTCTCCAGGGACTGAAGCTTCGTGCTGATCTCCTGGCGGGCACGCTCTTCCTTCTGCAGCCGGCCGGTTTCATCGGCGGCTTCCGCCCGCAGCGCCTGCCACTCGAGTCGGGCGAGGGCGACATCGAGCTTCTGGATCCGATCGCTCAGGCGCCGGTAGCGCCTCGCTTTGCCCATTTGATAGGCGAGCGAGCGCACCTGGCGCTCTTCGATCTCCAGCACGTCTTCCACCCGCGTCAAATCGCGCTCCACCGCCTCGATCTTCCGCAGCGTCTCCCGACGGCGGATCTTGTAACGGGTGATGCCGGAGGTCTCGTCGATCAGGAATCGCCGGGCGTCGTCCCGATCGGAGAGCACCTCGTCGATCATCTCCCGTTCGATCACGGCGTACTGGCTGGACCCGAGTCCGGTGTCGAGGAATAGATTGCGGATGTCCTTCAGCCGGCAGGGCGCCTTGTTGATCAGGAACTCGCTCTCCCCCGATCGGAAGGCTCGGCGCTGAATCCCGACCTGGGCATACTCGGTGGCCAACCGCTGATCTTGGTTGTCGAGGTGGAGCGTGATCTCCGCCATGCCCGCGGGTTTGACCTCCCGCGTTCCCTTGAAGATCACGTCGAGGAGGTTCTTCCCCCGAAGGCTGCGGACGTTCTGTTCCCCCAACGCCCAGCGGATCGCATCGGCGATGTTGCTTTTTCCGCAACCGTTGGGGCCGACGACCGCCGTGATCCCGGGTGAGAATCGGATCTGCGTCCGCCGGGCGAACGACTTGAACCCGCTAATCTCGAGGCGTTCCAGAAACACGCTTCTCTCCCCTACTGCGTAGCCGTGATCAGTCTTGCCGGGGTGGATGAATCAACCGCCCGTAGCCGCTCTCGGAGACGACGAACGCCTCCTTCACCCATCCCTCGCTCACCGCCCGCACGGCAACCTGCCGCGCCTCGGCCA
>Ga0180432_10009118_pt1 | contig 12171 bp, 8 predicted proteins | sample SS_ome_10_FD_132414 | JGI IMG/M metagenome (GOLD analysis project Ga0180432, IMG submission 132414) | Hypersaline lake sediment archaeal communities from the Salton Sea, California, USA - SS_1_MS_2 metaG | ecosystem: Environmental > Aquatic > Non-marine Saline and Alkaline > Hypersaline >...
GAGTACTTCCTCAGGAATCCGACCGTCCTGAGGACTTCTGCACGCGTATGCTCTCTAAGTCGCCTTGCTACACCCCTTGCTGTCCTGACATCCCTGTCAAGTTGAGACCATGTCTCCTGGGCGACAGCCGAGGCTATATCAGTTGGGATTCCCTCGTACCTAGATAGGTACGCCTCACAGACGCTTAGGAATTCCCCCATAGAGTAGGGCTTGAAGTAGAGCACTCCACCGCTGAACCGGGACTTAAGCTCCGGGGGTATACTCGTATCCCTGTTAGCAGCGGCAAAGACAGTGAGGTCAAGTTTCAAGCCCCTGTGTCGCCTGTATTTTGCCTCCAGCACGTCCCCGGTCTCCATAACGGAAAGCAGCACCGCAGTGGTATCCATCGGGACCTTATCTATCTCGTCAAGGGCTAGCACTCTCGGTTGATAAGTGAAAAAAGCATCAGTGAGCCCGGCTGCTGTCACCGTGGAGCCAGTGGCGAAATAAGTGCCCTTGATCTGCCCCAATTCCATCAGGAAAAGTGACTTGGCAGTGGCCGGCGGCCCGATCAGGAGGTAGTGAACTCTCCTATCTTCCTTCAGTGTGAATTTCATGTCATCCTTGATGTCTTCGTAGCCAGTGATGCAATCAAATAGGTCTTCGGGAATCTCAAGATGCTCCGTGGCTATCTCGGGGCTCTCATCCCCTCGGCCTAGGGCCTCTTTGATTACATTCCTCCCTACCAGGGCATAGTTAGTACCGGAATTGGTGGAAAAGACAATGGAGATGAGCCCGGCATCCAGAAGCGGGCGTATCTTGGTGAAGGGAATCCCCACCTGCTTCCAGTCCCATGAGATATCGGCGCTGCCCCCCGAGACTTCCTTGGACCACTCCTGAGGGGCATGCTTATCCTCGTAGTCTATGAAATAGCGCAAAAGCCCCTCTTTTCCTGGATCCCTTGCAAACTTCAGTGCTGCCGCAGCAAGGCATTCCTCGTGGACTACACCGGAAGCTTCATTGAAACCGGGTACGGGAAGGCCGCCCCTTACTTCCTCGAAGCAGAACTTGCAGACTTCCATGAATGATTGCCACTCCCACAATTGCTGTATCGACCAAGCATAATGCTGCCCCACAGAACGGGCAAGGAACTAAACAGTCCGGCTACATCAGGCTCCCATGTTGGTCTATGGGGCAGCCTGTAGCCACATCAACAAAGCGGCCAGGACGACATCGCCTGAGCACCTGGAACCACACCAACGGGTCATCAGGGTCAAGGCCAGGGAACTCTGCTAAGGCGATTGCTTGCCCTGCCTTGTTTCGCGCGTCGTAGATCCTACCTGTCCTAGTATCGCGGGTCTTCTTAGGCTCGTTATTACGAAACCTACCTGTCATCCGAGATAGCTCCCTGCCTTACCATGCCTCTGGCGGCTCGAGCCAGCCAGTTCAAAGACAATTTGTTCGTCTCAGTGAACCTTCTAATTGATAGTCACAGGTTCTTTTCGGACATTAAATTGCAACGCATATTTCTAATGTCTAGGTCAGCATGACCGGATTTAGCGTTCAACGGTCACTTGGTACTTCAACTAGAAGGATTTCGATACCCTCAATCAGTCCATCCGAGTCCTCCCGGAATGCCTCGTAATACGCCCTATCAGTGAATATCATGAGTTTCCTTTCTGCTTCAACAAGTCCTAAGCGATGGCAATCTAACATCGCCCTTGGGATCAGGGTGTTTCCGCGAGCCTTATGGTTGTACCTCTGAGATTTCACTTCCCCGACAATCTTACCATCCTCCGATACAAGATCGAACTCAAGCCACTTAACTGACCCATCACTTCTTCCAATTCTTGAGGGTAAATTCTTCTTCTCAAGCAGGACTGGATACATTTGGCTGAGAGTATTCCTGACCAAGGCTTCCTTTTCTGCCGGAGTTAACATCCTCGCTATCTCCTCTCTCTATGTAGTGGAATCGTGGCTAACGACGGCTTCGTAGACCTAATAATGCTACTTATAATCTGTAGACTCATAGTATACATACCGATAGCATCAAGTCAAGCATTTCCTCCGACTGGCGTACCTGGTGAGTACAATTCAGAAGCAATTTGGCAAGAGGATCAAGGACCTGAGATTGGCAAGGGGCTTATCCCAGGAAGAGTTGGCGTTTAGAGCAGGTGTGCATCGAACGTATCTTGGCAGTATTGAGAGGGGAGAAAGGAATCCATCGTTAAAGAATATCGCGGCGATTGCGAGGGGCCTCGACGTTGCCTTGCCAGAATTATTCTCCTTTAAAGGCAATGCATGAGTTATAAGCCTGTCACAAATAATTCACGTTTACCATATCGATTACCCCACTGTTTACCCTGTCGTTGACCACCTATGGTTTACCTGCCCCTAACGGTGCATGCCCCCCATATCATAGCTATCCCCTGGGGTGAGGGGATATCCTGATCTAAAACTGGGGGGGAAGTTGCCGAGTTTAGCATAAGCGCTGATTGAACGTTGATTAACTGGTGCAGACATGCACCAGCAGCAGGATTCTGGTCTTAGCCTATCTTCACAGGCGAAGCCCACGATGGGCAGACCTTGGCGAAACGCAAGCGAAGTTTTGCCCCGGTTGAACGAAAGACAACCTTGTTCACCGTCTAAACCCCCTTATCGAGCCGACTATTAAGCTGATGCCAGCCGTGGCTCATTGATTCAAAGTTAGCCTTTCTTCCTTATTTGTTGCTAATCTCAGGGCGACCCATGTTCCTAGCGGGTCACGCAGGGTACCGACTCTAGACTCCAGCCATTGGATATCACCACTGGTCAACGCCGCCCTTTCCTCAGGCGTTAGATCATAGCCTCTTAGAATCTCATTGGGTTCTCGGGACAACCTCGTAAAGAAGGCATCATCACCGGCAGCTTTAGCCAGCACTGCCTTGGCAAGTACCTCACGTAAGGCCTTGCTGCCCATAGTCTCCGAAGCAACTGCCTCGTTTTCCCTGGCCCGTTTAGCAAGCACCGCTCGAGCTAATGCTTCGCGTAAGGCCCCGCTCTCAATCGGCATAGCTACCACCTCTTCTGGCTCGGTGTGGCCAAAGGAAGGAACCATTGTCTTCAGCCAGCGTTTTAACGCCATCCACACATTGGCCTGATCCTGACGTAGGTAGGCTGTCCAATACACTGCGCCTACTAAGAAACTGCCCCCAATGATGTTTCCGATTGTGACCGGAATAAGGTTACCTACAAATCCTGCGACATTGAGGTTAGCCACGCCAGCCGAAGTCAACCCGGCCGCACCAAGCACAGCAGACTTATTTGCAAGCAGTATGCCCATAGGGATGAAATACATATTAGCAACACTGTGCTCAAAACCAGCTGCTACAAAGGCGGTGATGGGAAACAGGATGCCAAATATCTTGCCAGCCACGGTGCGAGCGCTAAAGGCTAACCAGATAGCCAAACAGACCAAGGCATTGCATAGGATGCCCCGGGTGAGAGCCGATGTGAAAGAGAGATTGACCTTAGCATTAGCAATCAGGACGGCGTTAGCCCCTACTGTATCACCATTGAAACCCCACTGAAGCGTGTAGAACATCAGGCCCGCCAGAGCCAGGGAGCCAGCGAGGTTGGCAAAATATACCAACCCCCAGTTCCGCAGCAGACTACCCAAGCCTATCTTGCCGCCGAACCAAGCCATCACCAGGAGACAATTGCCGGTAAAAAGCTCAGCACCAGCCAGCACTACAAGAATCAGGCCTAAGCAGAAGACAACTCCCCCAAGTAGCTTTGTCAGGCCAAAGCCCAGGCCGGCATCTGTGGTAACCAGAGTGCAAAGCATGGCCCCCAGACCGATAAAGGCCCCAGCCAGTATGCCAAGCAGAACTGTTGTCAGGACATCGAGTTTTGCCTTGGTGACCCCCACCGTTTCCGCCTTCCGTGCTACCTCGGCAGGCGGGAGACAGTCGGGAGCTGATTTCTTCACCAGCTCAGCCAGTGCCTCAGACGAAATGGTTTGTCCCACCCGTACATCCTGCTCTTTCATCTCGCATTACTCAGCTAAATGCTAGACTCATGAAACGATCTGGCAGCGAGCACAGAGCTCACCATTTCTCTTGACTCAGCCTGCACCATAGCCACATGGCCAGCCGCTCATCTAACTTGCCCACCCATTCCTCTATTTTCTTGATGTCGCCACTGGCCAAGGCAGCTTTCTCCTCTGAGGTTAGAGTGTAGTAATCGGCAAGAGCCTCACTTGGATTCTCCGCCAGTCGGGCTAGGAAGTCGCTGTCCTCGGCAGCCCTTCCCAACACCTCCAGCACCAACTGTCTTCCTTCGAGAACCTCAGCAGTGAGCCCTCTTGTTTCCACCATCTCTTTTGCTTCTGTCTTGCTTAACGCTCCCATCTTAATCCCCCTTTCCCTCCCAGTTCTCTACTAGCCCCACTTAAACAATACTAGCCCCTGGGGTGTAAGTCATCGACCTTTAGCTCAATTTTTGACATGACCGAAAGTACAATCGTGGATGTACAAAGGTATGATGGGAGGCAAGAGGCACAAACTCTGTTGCCACCCTGGCTCTTATGCTGTAAAATCAGCTTGGAAGAAGCAGGCTTGCCCGAAAGGAGTTGACTTGAAGACCCCAAAGGAGAAGATCAGGATAGTAATTGCAGATGACCATCCACTGCTGCGAGAGGCAATGCGGAATGCATTTGAACAACACGAAGACATGGAGGTAGTCGGTGAGGCGGGTGATGGGGAAGAAGCAGTCAAACTAAGCTCAGAATTAAAGCCGAATATAGTAATAATGGACATCGTGATGCCAAAGCTTAGCGGCATCGAGGCAACTAAGCAGATCAGAAAGGTAAATCCCACCACCGCTGTGCTGATCCTAACGGCCTACGATGATGACCGTTACGTTATCGGCCTAATGGAAGCAGGAGCAGCCGGTTACTTACTGAAGAGTGCTCGGGGCCAGGTCCTGGTGAAGGCGGTCCGTGCTGTGCATGCGGGTGAATCAGTGCTTCATCCTACCATAATAGCTAAGATCTTAAAGTACGGTGTGCGGATGCAGGCTGATTCTGCTGAACGGAAGACAGATGAACAACTCAGCGATAGGGAATTAGAGGTCTTAAAGCTAACTGCCAAAGGCATGAGTAACAAGGATATAGCGAAGGAACTCTTTCTCACTGTCCGCACAGTAAAAGCGCACCTATCCAGTATCTTTAACAAATTGGATGTAGCCTCGCGAACCGAGGCCATAGTCAAAGGGGTAAGGGAAGGCTGGATCACCTTGGAGGACCTGTCTGATGACGAAAGCAACGACTAGATTTCCAGCTGTTCCCGCACCAGTTTATAAGAGCCATTTAGAGTTCACATGTCTATTTCATTTCTGACACCAAAATCCAAGTCCATAGTGCTAAGTCCCCATTTTTGGATAATAGTGGGGCTATTTGCAGTTACCAGCGTCTTCTTCGGCCTAGGGCAGCACGCAGAGAGTCAGCTCATTTGCATTCCTATCATAGCCTATTCTGGCTGGGTATTCGGGATCAAGTTCGGAGGTACCGTTCCATTAGCCAGCAGTCTGGCCATGCTTCCGCATGCCCTCTTCATCTCACTGAGTCTTAGAGATGCCCTCTGGGTGAGCTTAACCGCCATCTTCGTCATAGTGCTTCTGGTGACATTCATCGTAACATCGCGCAGGATAAGACAAGAGCGGGATGGACTGCAGGTGGCAATGACAAACCTGCGCTTGTCAGAGAAAAACTATCGTGACCTATTCCAAAATGCTAGCGATGCTATTTGGATTCATGACCTCAACGGCAATATCACTGCAGCAAATCGGGCTACTGAAAAAATGACCGGCTACAATATCGATGAGCTATCGGGCAAGAACGTCACCGAATTCCTCTCTGAGGATGCCTATGCCTTGGCCAGCATGGTCAAGCGCAGGCTGTTAAAAGGTGAACCTGTCGATGACCGTTACGAACAGCGATTATTCAGAAGGGATGGAACAGAGGAAATAGTGGAGCTAACAACACGTTTGATCACGCAAAATGATCAGCCCGTAGCCTTCCACAATATCGCCAGAGTTGTTACACAGGAAAGAAAAATGCGCGATAGCATACGCTTCTCTCTCCAAAAAGTTCTCGTAGCTCAGGAGGAAGAGCGGAAACGTATCGCTCGTGACCTGCATGATGATGCCGGCCAGTCTCTGTTGCTGCTGACACATCAGTTGGACGTATTATCCTCCGACCCCAAGAACAAAACATCTAAGCCGGTCCAGGACAAGCTGGCTCAGTTACATGATTTAGCTGTGGAAATCCTCAGCGGCTTGCGGCGCTATGCTCAGGATTTGAGGCCAGCCATACTCGACGACATGGGGTTGATAGCAGCGCTGGAATGGATAGCCGATAACTTAACTACAGAAAATGGGATCGATGTTGATGTTCAGCTAGACATGCAAAGGCGCGACTTGCCACATGAGGCTGAGTTAGCGTTATTCCGTATTGCCCAGGAGGCCCTAGGCAATGTTAAGAGACATGCCGAGGCATCAAAGGTAGTGATGAGATTAGAGTCAGGGATGGAGAAAATAAGGATGACCATCACTGATGACGGCAGGGGTTTTGAAGTCCCCATGCGGTTAAGTGATCTTAGCAGCAATGGGAAGTTGGGCGTTATCGGGATGCAGGAGCGAGCTCAATTATTTGGTGGAACCTTGAGCATCGAATCGGAGTTGGGCAAGGGAACAGTCGTAACCGTTGAAATCCCGCTATAGAGAATAACATTGTAAACACCACTATCGTTGCACAAAAGGCATGTTTATGCAGTTAATCCCAGGCCCCTCATCTTTATTACGCGGTAAGCCATTTAGTGAAACCAATGTCACCGCAGATATACAGGCTCCACATCGGACAAAAACCCCTTGACCTGATCTCTCACTTGATGTATTATTAGAACAAGTGTTCTTATTCTCTCGGGGCTTCCTTCCATGAGCAAAATTATTTTGGAAAAGGTGTCACTTCAACGAAAGGGTGGAAAAGTTCCCCGAACTTTCCTCTGGCGAGGCCGAGTGTACCAGATCACTGGCGTCATTAATTGGTGGCGAGAGCCCGGAGCCTGGTGGCAGGATGAACCTGTACGTTGTTTTCTCAGGGTTGCTGTCAGGGGGAGAACCGATGGTATATGCGACCTGTGCAAGGTAGGACAAGATTGGCTGCTGTACCGAATGCACGACTGAAAGATTTCGTTCACCTCCACGTCCATTCGCCATATAGCTTTCTCGATGGCGCATCCTCTATAGAGCGTCTCCTGCAGAAAGCGAAGCATCTCGGCATGCCTGCTATGGCCATCACCGATCACAATAGCCTTAGTGGGGTCATACGCTTCTACGATAAGGCAAGAGAAATGGGCATTAAGCCCATTATCGGCGCCGAGGTAGATGTAGAAGACGGCTACCACCTGACCCTTCTTGCCCAAGACCTCAAAGGATATGCCAGCCTGTGCCGTATTATTTCTGAGGCCCAATTGGCAAAGGACGACTCCCGACCCGTGGCCACCAAGGAGATGTTGGCCAAGCACTCCAGGGGCCTCATAGCTCTATCCGATTGTAGCAAAGGTGAGATATCCAAACTTGTGGCACGAGGCTTACTTGAAGAGGCAAAAGAGGCTGCAAGATTCTACCGAAGTATTTATCCGAACCGGTTTTACATCGAGCTCGTGTACCACCCTAACAGCTCGGGCAGGCACTCTGTATATCGCTTGGCGGAGTTTGCCAAGGAGCTGTGCCTCCCTATCGTCGCCACTAACGATGTCCACTACGCTGAGATGGAGGAATACACCGTCCATGAACTCCTGGAAGCTATCAGGCAGATCATTCCCTTAGAGCAGCTTCCGGGCCCCAGGACAGTGGAGCAATACCTCAAGTCCCCTGCTGAGATGGCCGCCCTTTTCAGGGATATACCTGAAGCCATAAGCAACACGGTGGCGGTGGCCGATCAGTGCAATCTCGATTTCCCATTAGGCAAGCCCAAGTTTCCCAATTCTCCCCTTCCATCTGGGTACAGCGCAAAAAGCTACTTGAGAAAGATGACCCTCAACGGAGCCTTACGTAGATATGGAAGCCTCAGCGCAGCGATTTTGGAGCGCCTGGAGCACGAGCTTGAAGTTATCGGTTTTCTGGGTTTTGAGACCTATTTTCTGGTAGTGTGGGATATCGCACGATTTGCCAAAGAGAGGGGTATACGCTACCAGTGCCGGGGGAGCGCGGTTAATAGCCTGGTAGTCTATTGCCTGTACATCAGCAATGTGGATCCCGTGGAGTACGACCTGCTTTTTGAACGCTTCATGCACGAGGATCGCCACGAGATGCCAGATATTGATATCGACTTTCAGCGGACCAGACGGGATGAGGTGAAAAACTACATCACCAGCAAGTACGGCAAGGATAACGTGGCGGCGGTAGCTACTATCAACACCTTCCAAGCCCGGAGCCCCATCCGGGAAGTGGCCAAAGCCCTACAACTGCCCGAGAGCGATGTAGTGGAGCTACAGGCTGGTGTCAGGTGGCACTCGGTAAAAGGTCTCCTGGAACACATCGATACTCTACCTGAATTAAAAGCTAATAGAGCCCTCAGGAATCCGGCGTTTAGGGATTTGCTTAGACTGTGCTCCGCTGTTGACGGTCTGCCCCGGCATCTGTCGGTGCACCTGGGGGGTCTGGTCATCGGTTCCGGCAACATTACCGACTGGGTGCCGCTGCAACGGTCGAGCGGTGGTGACATCATTACTCAATTCGATAAGGATGATATCGAGCGCTTAGGCCTGATCAAAATGGATATCCTCACCGCGTTCCCACGCTGGATGTCATCGAGGACACTGTGGCTGAGATTAAAAGAACCCGGGGCATCGAGATAAACATAGATTCCATTCCCAGGGATGATCCCAGAGTTTTTGCCATGCATCGGGCGGGAGATACCATCGGCTGCTTTCAGGTGGAGAGCCCGGCACAGCGGGAGATGGCAGGCAGGCTCCTCCCCGAATGCTTCGACGACCTGATACTGCTGTTAGCCCTCATCAGACCAGGACCTATGAAGTCGAGGATGCATGAGAAGTACCTCAGGGTGAGACAGGGACAGGCGCCGTTGACCTATCTTGATAAGAGACTGGAGCCCGTTCTCAAGGAGACCTTGGGCCAGCTTGTGTACCAGGAGCAGGTGCTAGGGATCGCCCATGAGCTGGCGGGGACGAGCTACGCCGATGCCGATGGACTGAGGCGGGCCATGACCCATGACCGCTCGCCTGAAGAGATGGGGAAGATGCGCGAGGCCTTTATCTCCTCGTGCTTGGGTAACGGCGTCCTTAAGGGGAATGCCGAGAGGGCCTGGGAAGAGGTCTCGGCCTTTGCTGCATATGGCTTTCCCAAGGGCCATGCCGCCTCCTATGCCATTCCCGCCTATCAAACGTTATGGCTGAAGTGCTATTACCTGCCGGAGTTGCTGGCTAGCGTCCTCAATAATCAGCCTATGGGCTATTTTTCGCCTCGGGTGCTGGTGCAATATGCCCGGTGGAAAGGGATTCGAGTGTTGCCCCCCGATATCAACAGATCCACGGATCGCTACTTGGTGGAGGATGGTGCCAGCTTATATCCCGAGTAGATTCCATGCTTAAGAGCAAAAAGAGGCGCAGTCAGAGCGAACAAAATAAAATGCTTCTCCTTGATGTGGCTAGTGAGGAAAACCTGACCGATGCGTTATTCCCAGCAATGGATGCCAAGCTGAGGCAACACTGGGAACTTGGCCTGCTGGGTCTTACTCTTAGCGGGCATCCTCTGGACTTGCTTGATGGCCAAGTTAAGGGCATTACCAAGATCAAGGATCTGAAAGAGCTGCCGGCTAACCACGGGGTCAAACTTGCTGTGTGGGTTATGCGATACCAGTCCCCGCCTACCTGGAATGGGAATAGAGTTGTCTACATCTGCGCCGAGGATGGAACGGGCATTGCTGATATAACCGTCTTTCCGGATGTTCAAGAACGCTCAGGTGAAGTCCTCTTTCAGGCGCGGTTGCTCCTGGTTGAGGGTACTGTGCAACGTCGAGGACCTCAGGCGCTGTCTGTGGTGGCTAACCGAATTGCTGAGTTATAGAATCGTAGAGCTAAGCCTGCGGTGGCACTGTCAAATCATTGTCCGATCAGTCACCCTCGGGCCTCCAGAATTGTTCTACTTGGTTGCCACGAGGTCTAACATTCCATCGACTTGTGAAATCCTTGCCAGCAGCAGGATCGGCGTTGCTCCTTCGCTATCGTTGAACGAAAGACAAAACTGTGAAATCAAGGAGGCCCTTGTATAAAGGATTCAATCGCTTGAGCCTATGACCCAGGTGAGCTTTTCTAGGTTTACCATGACGTTTACCATAGCGTTTACCATATATGGTTTACCCGCTTATAATAGGGAATTTCCCCCCGAAATCATAGCTAGTAGAGGGGTGAGGGGCCCCCTATCTAAATAGATACAAAAATGCAAGAAGTCTATTTCAAAAATAATGGATAAAAATGATATGATATAGAAGTTGGGTGATAATCAATAAAGAAGGAGTTGATGACCGCCATCCATGTAGTAGAATTCTCCTCGTAGACCTTTGATTATCCGGCGTGGTTTAGCAAGCAGTGACTGAGCTGTAGTTGTTGTTGCTAGTGACATCCTCTGAAGCGTGCTGACGTTTGCCTACACTTTGCCGACAAATTCTTCTTGGGATAGCTGGTATAATTGGAGCCGATCCTCCTCTGGATTTGCTAACATTTTGCTAACGAACTCCTGAGCACTCCCCGGCACAAGATGGTATGCCCAGATACGAAATCACCGCGACAGTCCAACACAGAGGCACAGAATCATAGCTAGCAGCATAGGGTGGAACAAACGGCTTCGAATTTCGAGAGCGGCTCCTTAAACCACTCGGACACCTCTCCCAGCTTCAAATTATACCCCAAAGCTCATCTCGAAGGCAACATTGCCGACATTTCACCCAAGGAACGGTAGCTGGCCTATCGACTGCAACCTCCTGTAGCCCTTCATCGAAGCGGCATGCCGCAGCCTCTTTTAGGCGGCAGGAATGCTGCCGACCCTCAGGTTTGGGCGTCGGTTGCTGGTGCCCCAAGGTATGAGGAAGAGCACCAAACCAGAAATTGCAGGCTCACTAGGAGTGAGAACAGGCGTCTTGATGAGCTTGTGGAGGGAACAGGCTTTTCCTTTGGCAGCTTCGTGAGGAGTTAGTTAGGAAAGTTTGACGGTTCGCTGGACGCCGGGGCTGCCAAGACCCGACCTGCCAGGAGAGGCGGCTTGCTAGATGAATTGATACCAAGGGGGGAGTGTGATAGGATTGGCACCAGGGATGCTCTGCTGAATTATATCTGATCTCGCTGAGGGAACAGTGAAGTCCAAGATTGCGCTTACCAAAGGTGACAGACGGGAGGAGAATATCGAGACAGCGCTACGGCTAATTGAGAGCGATATTGACCTTGAGGCCAAGTCGAATGTTTTCATAAAGGTGAATTTTGTGTCGACCACCAACCAGCTTGCGGCAACCCATGTTGACGCAGTGCGTGCTTTGCTCCGCTTCCTGCGCGAACGGTACGGCGGCAAAATCACGATTGGAGAGTCAACAATTGTGCCTGCTCGTGAAGGATACACTAGGTTTGGATATTCAGATCTAGCGGGAGAATTTGATGTTGAGCTTGTCGACCTCAACGAGGGTGAGTGGGAAACTCTGGAGGTGTACGACTCTGCTCTTCACCCCATGAGAGTGCGGTTTTCAAAGCAGGCAGTTGAGAGCGATTATCGCATTGCAATCGGCCCGCCTAAAACACATGACGTTGTCATACTCACACTATCGATCAAGAATCTGGCAATGGGGTGTCTGTACTACCGGGTTAAGGAAGGTGCCAGTGGCACCTTCCGGGGCTTGCTTGGGAAAGGCTATGAGCTCTTGCCTTCGCCTTTGCGAAGCTCAGCGAGACTTACAAGGATGAGGGACACTGCTGCAATATACGCCGGAGGGGATAAGCGTAAGATCCATCAGGGGCATCCTGTCCATAACCTGAACTTGTATCTTTTGGCTAAGGCGCATCCTCCACACCTTAGCATAATCGATGGCTATGTCGGCATGGACGGTGATGGCCCCATCGACGGCGACCCTGTCGAGTGGAGGGTAGC
>Ga0180432_10009119_pt1 | contig 12170 bp, 5 predicted proteins | sample SS_ome_10_FD_132414 | JGI IMG/M metagenome (GOLD analysis project Ga0180432, IMG submission 132414) | Hypersaline lake sediment archaeal communities from the Salton Sea, California, USA - SS_1_MS_2 metaG | ecosystem: Environmental > Aquatic > Non-marine Saline and Alkaline > Hypersaline >...
ACACCGCGATCCCCTGCCGGGCGGCGAACCGCTCAATTACGCGGTACGGCTTGTCAACGTCGAAGTCGTCCGTATCGTACCGCGTGTACGCGATTGTCCGGATCAGGGCCCGTCTGTCCACCGCCTGCAGCGATGGGATCAACGCCAGCAACAAACGCGAGCCACGAGCCCGTACGTACGAATCCAGCCGCAGAATTTCAGCTTGCATGTCTTTCATTGCCCGCTCGATCTTGGGCGGCCAGTCGATCAGGGCGGCGTGAAGATTGTTGTCCAGCTTTTCGAAACCCGCGAGCTCTTCTTTGAGCCCCAGCCGCACCGCCGCACGGGCCAGGGGTTTGTGCGCGTTTATGGCCTCGACCCCCAATGCGAAAAGACGGCAGTGCGTGTTCAGGAATCGCTTAACCCGCCGGAGCCGTCCTGCCCGCGAGCCGTCGTTGCGCCTCGGCGCCCCGGCCGTGGTCCCGTTCCATATGGCTGCCGCCCGGGCACGGTGGGCAGTGGGAGCGCCGTGGGCGGGAATGTCGTTCTGGCACAGAGCCACGATGACCACCTCGGGTTTGTAACGCATCCCTTCCCGCTGAAGGTAACGAAATTCTCTCAGCAGATCGAAGGCGGTAACCCCGAGATTCATCACCTCCGTGTCTGGCAGGCGCGCTTCGAGGGCCTCGGTGAACACCTCATGGTCGGCCACGCCGTGCCCCCAGGCAAAAGAGTCACCGAGCACCACCACCCGCCTCACGCCCGGCGGCTTGGGGACCGTGTACTCGCGGTCCCGAAGCCCCCGCGAGTTCGTCGTGAAGACCGCCTCAAATACCGGGTGAACACCCCGCATGTTCGGCCTGGGCAGCCAGCCGAGCTCCGCATCCGGCCGAAAACAGGTCTTGAGATCGAACATGCACGTCTCTTCCCCAGGCCGATCCCAAGTAAATCGAAGGATCGCCTCAGCCGCGGCGCAGGCCAGCACCACGGTCGACCCGCTCAGGGCCAGACGCATCAGCATCAGTCGGCGCCGGGAAATCGTCGCTCCCGTCGTCGCGCCGTCCGCCAGGCCCCGGTTCGTACGTTTCGTTGTGCCCGGCAGGGCGAAGCCGTTGATCAGGCGGAGTCTACTCATTCTCGAGGCTGCAGCGGCTTCCTTCCAATCACACACCTCGAAATCATCGGTCAATTCTCCGTCCTGCTTGCTCTACGCCGGTCCGCAAACCGGGACCGATAAACAGCCTGTCACGGCTCGTTGAGAAATCGATACCCGTTATACACGCACCGGTGTACTTACCGGCGGGTGAACCGACCTTTGCCTGCGCTGCCGGCGGGCGCCGTTTTCGGCTACAGAGTTTCGCGGCTTAGCCCGGCTGAACCTCTGCGGATATGCAACCGCGGGCAGAGCCCCGTCCTGGCGGGCCGGACTCTGCCCATGACACGCGTCTGCATCCGCACGAGACAGACAAACCGGCAGCGGTACTAGGCGTCGGGCCATTCGCCGGTGAAGATTTCCACGGCCGGGCCGGTCATATGGACGTGGTTATCGCTTTCCCGCCAGTGCAGCAGCAGGTCGCCCCCGGGCAGGTGGGCGGTGATCTTGCGATCACTCCGGCCGGTCAGCACCCCGGCAACGCACACCGCACACGCCCCGGTGCCGCAGGCCTGCGTCGCCCCACTGCCCCGTTCCCAGGTAAGAATCGTCACTTCTGAGGGCCTGTCCGCCCGCACGAAGTGTACGTTGGTCCGTTCGGGAAACATCGGATCGGTCTCGATTCGCCGGCCCTCGGCTTCAAGTCGGCGCCCCGGCCCGTGGGGCTCATGCAGCAGTTCCAGCGGGATGCCGTAGATCACCGCATGGGGATTGCCCATCGATACGCAGGTCATCCGCCCCTCGCGCCCGACCACCTGAATCGGGTAATCGACCATCCGGCTGTGCGGCAAGGTGACCGGCATATCAGCCGGTTCCAGACTCGGCTCGCCCATATCAACGCACGCCCCGGTGACCTTGTGCTGCTCAATAGTCAAATCGACGGCCAGCACGCCGGCATCGGTCTCGATCCGCAGGGGATTCTTGCGCGCCAGCCCATGATCGTAAACGTACTTGGCCAGACAGCGGATCCCGTTGCCGCACATCTGTCCCCGGGAGCCGTCCAGGTTGTACATTTCCATCCGGGCATCGGCGATCTTCGAGAAGCAGATGAGAATCAGCCCGTCGCTGCCCACGCCGGTGTTGCGATCACTCATGGCTCGGGCCAGGGCTCGGGCGTCCGCCACCCGCTCCTCGAAGCAGTTGACGTAAAGGTAACAGTTGCCCAGACCATGCATTTTGGTGAATTTCATGGCCCGTCTAAACCACCATCGGCTGAATGCCGAAGAGCCGGCAGTACCCCTGCAGTTCCTTCTGGTAATCGCCGTAGAAGAAGATCTGATGAAAGCCCGGGTAAGCGAGCAGGTCGGTGACCCCGTCAAGCTTGAGGGCGACCGACACCACGCATCCTCCCGAGGGGGGGACGGCCACGTTGTTTACGACCCGGCCGGCGGAAATAATCATCTTCGGCCGCTCGTCGTCCTGCCGGCTCAGCAGGACGTCGGCGACGGTGACCCTCTGCCCGATTCGCCACATCGTTCGCGGCACCGCGTCGCGTTTGCCGTGATGATGCGAGAGGTAGTAGGGCTCCGGCTGCTCGGTGAAGCCGTTCAATCGGATCGGGCAGGTGCAATGGGCGCCGATCAGGCATCCGGTTGCGGTCTCGGGCACCGGGTCCTGCTGGAACCCCGGCCGGTCGAAGAGGTATTGGACGAGGGCATGGGTGACGCAGGCCTCAAGATCGGCCTCGCATGCGGCCGGCACCCCGTGATCGAGCATCCGCGACCAGGCGATGCACGGCAGGCTGATTCTGGTGGGCCCCAGCGCACCCAGGCAGTCCATGGTGATCCCGTCGCCCTCTTCCCGCTCGAGAATTGTCCGGGCCACCGCGTAGCTCTTTACCCCGTTGATTACATCCTGCTCTGTCGGCCCCGCTGTCCTGGTGGCGTGCCGGATGTACTCGGCCGCGATGCTCTTGATTTCGTCCGTGAGCGGGGTCCGATGGTACTCGTCCAGGAAATCCCTGGCCGGAACGTACCGCAGCTTCGTGCCGATGTGCTTGATATCCGTATCGCGGCGCTGGTCGCCTCTTAACACGATGAAGCGCATTTCGCGAAGCTTGGCCCCGGCTTTGATCATCTTCATGCCCCAGGCAACCTGGCTGAAATCATCGGTCGAACAGATGAACGCCCCGTCCCGCTCAGCCACCCGTCTGGTGTTGGTGGTGAACGCGGCCCCGATCGGAGCGAACACCACGGTCGGGACCCCGCTGTCAATGGCCTTACCCGCCGTGGGCCAGGAGTGTTCCTGCCGGTCGAGCAGCACGACCAGCAGGCCGTCCGGGTTGCCGTCTTCGGCCTGGGCCAGCCACTGGTCGGCCTCGGCCGGGGTATGAATCGGGGCGGGCCGGATGGCGATTCTCAGCCCGAGCTCTTTCGCGGTGGCCTCGATCTGGCGGCGGTAATTGGTAAGGGCTGCCTGGCCGTCGTAGATCGCGCCCGGCCACCGCATCCCGTAGTCGCCCTTACGGCGGACGAACGCGACCTGGATCGATGGCACGTACTTGGAGGCGGGCCCGGCCGGTGCGATTCGCGCCTGGCCGGCCGAGCCGCTCGCCTGGTCCAGGCCGGCCCACAACGATGTGCCGGGGGCGGCACAACCCAGCGGTAATGCACCCACCGCCGCCGACCCGGTGGCGAGCAGAAACGTGCGACGGGAGCAGTTGGCCGAGCTTCCATTGTTCTGACTCCGGGCGTGTTTCATGGCATCTCCCTCGAATTAGACCAGCGCCGGCATTGTCCCGGCGGTACCGAGGATATCCCTGAAGCCGCCATGATACCCGATAAGCGGCGGATGGGAACGGTCCCGGCCCGGGGGGTGCCGTGTTGCCTGTTTTGCCCTCTTGCGATATTGTAGATATAATAGGGGGTCCAGGGCAGGCGAATGGCGCTGCCGCGGCTGGAAAGTTGTGTAATGCATATAAATCTCCTGTGTATCGGAGACGTCGTGGGCAAGCCCGGGCGTTTCATTGTGTCCCAGGCCGTGCCTCAACTGGTAAAGCGACGCGACATCCACTGTGTCATCTGCAACGCCGAGAACGCCGCCGGCGGGTCCGGGCTCACCGAGCAACTGTACGAAAAGCTCCGTCGCTACGGCGTCGATCTGATCACCATGGGTGACCATATCTATCGCCGGCGGGAGATCATCCCGGTACTCGAGAAGTCCGACCGCATCGTTCGCCCGGCCAATTTACCACCAACCGCGCCGGGCAAGACCGTCGTGGTCTTTGAAACCAGGCCCGGCCCCAAGGTCGCCCTTCTCTCGCTCATGGGCCGGCTGTATATGAAGCCGGCTGCCGACTGCCCGTTCCGCGCCGCCGACGCGGTGCTCAGCCAGATCCCGCCGGAGGTCAAGATTGTCGTCGTGGACATGCATGCCGAAGCCACCAGCGAGAAGATCGCCATGGGCTGGCACCTCGACGGGAAAGTCAGCCTCCTGTTTGGAACTCACACCCACGTTCCCACCGCCGACGAATGCGTGCTGCCCGGCGGGACGGCCTATATCACCGACGTCGGCATGACCGGCCCTTACGACTCGGTGCTCGGCCGGCGCAAGGACCGCGTGATCCGGACACTGCTGACCAGCCTGCCCAACACGTTCGACGTGGCCGACGACGACGCCCGGTTGTGCGGCGTTTTCGCTCAAGTCGACGCCGCCACCGGACGGGCCGTACATATCGAGCGGGTCCGCGTGGACGGCGACGCCGCCGCGGCACCCGGCGACGAGAACGAGGAATGACCGCCGCCAATCGGCGACCTCGACGCTTCCTGGATCTCTTCGCTGGATTGGCCTTGTCTGCTCGTGGGGGCGATCATACGATCCGACTATATGGCAGCTCAACGCCCCACTCTCGATCCCGACCGGATGGCTGTTCCGCAGGACGCTTCGCTGGCACCACGGACCATGACGGTCAGCCAGCTCAACGCCCTGATCAAGAGCGTTCTGCGTGATCGTCTGCCGGCCACGATCCACCTGGTGGGCGAGATCAGCAATCTCACCCGGGCCGGCAGCGGCCATCTGTACCTGACGGTCAAAGACGAGCGAGCTGAGATCCGCGGCGTGATGTGGCGATCGTCGGCCTCGGGGCTCAAGTTCAAGCCCATCGACGGCCTGGAGGTCGTCGCCACCGGCCACGTGGACGTTTACGAGCCCCGGGGGCAATACCAGTTTCATATCAGCAAGCTGGAGCCCCGTGGCGTGGGGGCCCTCGAGTTGGCGTTCCGGCAACTGCGGGATCGGCTCGCCGGCGAGGGGCTTTTTGACCCCGCCCACAAGAAGCCGATCCCCCGTTACCCGCGCCGTATTGCCGTCATCACCAGCCCGACCGGGGCGGCAATCCGCGACATTCTCAAAACGCTCCAGCGGCGCTGGCCCTGCGGCTCGATCCTGCTGCATCCCACCCGCGTGCAGGGTGAGCAGGCGGCCGGTGAGATCGCCGCCGCCATCGGGCGGCTCAATCGCCAGGCCGACGCCCTCGGGGGCATCGACCTGATCATCGTCGGACGCGGGGGCGGATCACTGGAAGACCTCTGGCCGTTCAACGAAGAGAGCGTCGCCCGGGCCATTTACGCCAGCACCATTCCCATTATCAGCGGGGTCGGGCACGAGATCGACGTCACCATCGCCGACCTGGTGGCCGACCTGCGAGCCCCGACCCCGACGGCGGCGGCTGAGCTGGCCGTCCCCGTGCTCGATGAGGTCCTCGAGATGCTGGCCGCCCGGGCCCTGCGGCTGCATCGGGCGGCCCGATACCGCGCGGATCTGGCCCGCTCGCGCCTGGAGGCGGCGGGGCGCTGCGAGTGGCTTCGCGATCCGCTTGGTGCCGTCCGCCGGGCGGAGCAGCGATTGGATGAGGTCTGGTCGCGCCTGCAACTGTATTGCTCGGGGATGCTGACCGGAATTCGCAGGCGGCTGCACCAGATGGAGATCACTCTGGCGGCGATCCAGCCGGCGGTGCTCTTCCAGCGTCAGCGAAGCCGACTCACCGAGGCCGCTTATCAGCTCCGCTGGGCGGTCCAGCAGCGCCTCCGCCGGGCCGAGCGCGCTATCGAACGGTCGGGACATGACCTGCTCATCGTGTCACCCCGGCGGCGGCTCGAGGCCGACGGCGAGAAGGTCCGGCAACTGCTTGTGCACCTGGACCGGACAGCCGCTCACCGCGTGCATCTCGGGCGGCAAATCCTGGATGCCCTCGAGGCCCGGCTCGAATCTACCAGTTATCGCCGCACGCTGGCCCGCGGCTTCACCGTGACGCGGACCAGGCAGCAGCGCCGGCTCATCACCCAGGCTGGCCAGGTCAGCCCCGGCGAACACATCCTTACCGAAACCGTCAGCGGGGAATTCGAGAGTCGCGTTACCGGCTCACCACCGGCGACGGAGCAGTGTCAAAGCGAGCAGGCCGGCCAGTCCGGCGGCGCTTCCACCGGCGGCGCCGGTTCCGCAAAAACCACCCAGCGGCAGAGCTCGTGACGCCTCCGCGCTGAGGGCGGCGTCCTCTGAGGATCCCGCCGTCGCCATCACCATTTCCACCGCCGTCGCGGTGGCCAGCAAATCATCGGTCACGGTCAGCGTGACGATGTACGGGCCCGGATCCACGTACACGTGCTCGACTATTTCGCCCGTCCTGGTCGAGCCGTCGCCAAGGTCCCAACCGTACCCGACGATGGTCCCGTCGGGGTCGTAGCTCCGGCCGGCGTCTAAGATCACCCTCAGAGGGGCCGGGCCGCGGTTAGGCGTGGCAACGATGCTCGCGATAGGTAGCTGGTTCGCGCCCGAAAGGGCGGTAATCTGGACGGTTGCCTGACCGACTTGGCCGGAGGCATCGATCGCGGTCAGAGTCACCAGGTAGTTGCCGGGCGCGGTGTAGACGTGATCGATCGCGGCTCCGGTTCCCGTGGTTCCGTCGCCGAAATCCCAGGCGAAGCTCGACCAGGAGCCGCTACTGGTGATCCCCCCGCCGGCAAAGTGAACGCTCAGCGGAGGCGAGCCCACCGTCGGCGAAGCCTGAACGGACATCGCTATCCTCGGTTCCGGCTGCGGCTGCGAGGTGCCATATTCCGCTCGCCGGCCCCAGGAGTAGAAGTCGTCGAAATTGCGAACAAAAACGGCGTACTCGAACGCTCCGGTGGGCATACCGGTCAGATCGACCGAATTGACCAGATCATCGGCGACGACGGTGACACCGGAAGCGACCTCCTGGCCCAGCGAGTACGTCACCCCGTCGGTGGGGCGCCAGTTCAACTCCCCGTCCCGGCCCTGAACGACGAGAATACTGCAGACGTCCTCGTCCGTCACCCCGTCACCGTCCCAATCCGGGTTGGACCAGGCCAGCCGCACCCGGGATTGCGAGCTTTCGTTGCGCAGACCCGTGATCGGGCTGGGCCAGGACCAACCGTTCAGGGCCGCGGTGGCGGCCTGGAAGGCGTTGACCCGGCCGTGGCCCAGGCGCTCGTTATGACCGGTCACCACGTCGAAGGCCCCGTCCGCCGTCTGCACCTTGTCCGCCGTGTGCTCGATAATGTTGCGCACCTGGCCGGCGGTGAGGCCCGGATTAACGCTGAAGACCAGCGCCGCCGCGCCCGTGGCCACCGGACACGCCGCCGACGTGCCGTTGAACCGCCGGGTGTAATTCGTATCCTCAAGGTCCTCAAGCGCGTACTCGTCGCGAACGAGCGGGATGCCAAACGGGTCATCGGGGTCGGTTTGAAACAACACGTCCAGGAACTTCATCGGCTCGTTGTATCCGCGGATCGGCCAGCCGGGATCCGGCTCGCCATCCTGGTCAAGATCCCAGGTGATGTGCCCGGGCACTTGCATGTTGTCGGTCGTGGCGATGCTGTACTCGAAGCAGAAGTCATAGAAATACGATGCCGGGCCATAGTCGTGCGGGGGCGCAAACCCGCCCCCCGGAGCCACCACCGACTGTTCGGGGCCGTAGGCGCTGTAGCAGGTCAGCGTGTCGTCCCGAAGCGTAGCCCCGATCGACATCACGGTGTCAAGGGTGGCGTACACATTGTCGACGCTGATAAGCGTACTGCCGTTGCCCGACGAGAAAAGGACGAGCACCCCCTTGCCTCCCCGCCCCTGTCTCGAAACGACTTCGATGGTATCGCTGATCAGGTCCGGAAGCAGGAACGTGTTCGGAACCAGCGGCAGCAGGGCCCCGCCCGGCCCCCCCCAACTGTTATTGATCGCCATCGCCCCGCTCTGTTCAGCAAACAGAAAGGCGTCGGCGACGTCCTGATCGGTGGTGTAAAAGAATCCCAGGCCGATCTTGCATCCGATCAGCCGGGCAAACGGGGCCACGCCACGAACGCCGATCGAATTCGCCCGGGCGCAGATAAGCCCGCTGGTGGCGGTTCCGTGGGCCTCGCCGATGGGATCACCAACGCTGATATCCGGGCCGAAATACGGGCTCGGATCGTCGTCCTCGCCCGCAGGATCCATGAACGGCATGGCAAACCCGTAATCGATCAAATCCGAGCCCAGGAAATCATAGCCGGTCAGGTAGTTGTCGATCAGGTCTTCATGTTCCCATTGGATGCTGTCATCGATCACCCCGACGATCGCGTTTTCGCCCATCGTGATGGTCCACGCCTCGGGTGCGTCGATGTCCGCATCCGGCACCGCACCCTCGAGCTGGCCGGTGTTGTTCAGATGCCACTGCCATGGATAGAGCGGGTCCAGAATCTCGGTGGCCGCCTGATGCTTCTCCAGCTTGAAAAGCAAGCTGGGATGAGTGTAGACAATAATCGGTTCCTGGGCGATCGCGTTCGAGACGGCATAAGCATCGCCCGCGCTCTCGTCTGCCACGTTGAGGACATATACCTGCGGGAGACCCGCTATCTGCCGGGCGATCGTGCAACCGTGGTCGGCAGCGATCGTGTTGACCTGGTCGAGCGTCGTTCCGGGTTCGAACTTGGCGATGACCTGCCCGACCGAGAGGATCGGGTAGTCGGCGTCCCGGGTACGGTACACGGGGCGAACGGCAAGGACGCCGTCCACCGCTAACAGTTCAGCCTTGGTTTCCGCACTGGCCGATGCGATCTCGATCAATCGGTAGTTGCGGTATCGCGGCGGCAGGCCGGGAATTCGCTCCGCCGCGGGAAAGCCGGCCTCGGTGAGCCGCTCGTCGATCTCGCCCGGCGACTGCTGCGGATCGAGCACGAGCATGTATTCGGTTGACGATCTGTCCGTCTCGAAAGGACCCGTCGTCGCCAGTGCCGGCGAACCGATCCAGGCCGATGCGGCCATCGCCAGACCCAGCACCTGGACCAGAGTTCTCCTGCGGGCGTGACCAGCCGGTTTCAATCGCATCTATGTATCCTCACAGTGGGATGGGTCATTGACCCACCATGTCGGCGACGCCTAGCAGTAGGGCAGGCCTTGGCCCACCCCCGGCCGTTCCAATGTTACCGGCTCTGGCTCGGCGGGGCGAACCCGTAGACCAGATACACCTCGCCGGCGTCGGTCTTGCCCTCGGGGTCGGCCAGGACCGCCGAGATAAAGAAATCGCCGTAGTTGTCGCCGTCCAGGTCGCCGGCGGTGTGGACGCCCCGGGACAGCAAACCGCCCTGCGTGGTCCCGCCGCCGAGGTGGTCCCCGGCCTTTTGGCCCACAAACATCATACCCGGCAGATTCTTCGTCCCGATCTGCTCCAGCCCGATGGTCCCGGTCAGGTGCTCGCCTCCGAACACCAGGTACACGATGCCCGCGCCGGTCATGTCGTCCGGGACCCCGTCGCCGTCGAGGTCGTCGGCCACCCGATCTGCGTTCAGATCCACCCCGATCGAATCCAGCACGCCGTCGCCGGTGCTGTCGAACCGCGGGCTGGCGTCGGGTGCGGCGATCAGGATGTCCGCGACCCCGTCGCGGTTGACGTCGCCGGCATTGGCCACCGTGGCTCCGGTGCGGTCTCGGGCATTGACCCCGGCGATGACCATCCCGTCACCCGCGTCGCGCAATTCGGGAATCGTAACCCCGCCCTGGGGGCTGAGCAGGTTCCGCCCGCCGAACAGAATGAACACCTCGCCCGCCTGGAAGCTGCCGCCCGCAGCGGCATTCGGGCTGCCGATCAGCAGGTCGGCGAACCCGTCGCCGTTGTAGTCATCGTTAAGCTCGCTCAGCCGCAGACCGCCGCCGGCGACAGCCGTGCCGAGATTCTCACCCTGCCGGCCGAGAATCATCAACCCGTTGAGCCGGTTCAAGTCCGCCGGATCGAGCTGCAGCCGCTCGAGGAGATAGTCCCCTTCGATCTCCGGCTGCCGGCGGTACAGGACGTAAACCGCGCCCCGGCCGCCGTTCGTGCCCGCACCCCCGACGGCAAAGTCGTTCACCCCGTCGTTGTTGATGTCGAAAAGCCCGGTCACGTCGCCGATCCGGTCGCCCGCCTGGCCAACAATGTGAAACGGGCGCGTCATCTCGAAAGCCACGTCACCCGGATTAAGGAACTGAACAGTCAACTGGTTACCCAGGCATCGGCTATAGCCAAGATCCTGGATGATATAATTGTGTGGCGCGGGCACCGTGGACTCGGTCACGACGACCGGGTTGCCGTCGTCATCGGTGCCCATGTTACCCTGCGAATTCCACATGTATTTCCACGCCGGCGCCCCTGGCCGCTTGAGCGGAAGCATGTAGATCTCGCCGGACTCGACCCGATCGCCCAGTAGCGGATCGTTTCGCAGCGCGGTCACGTCGCCCTTGATCACTGTTCGCCGCGGTGCGCCGATCAGAAGGAAGTCGCCCGATACCGAGACGCTGTAAGCGAAACGATTCGCCGTCGTCGGCGGGTTGGTGAACAACTGCGTGGTAGTCTGCCCCAGGACGCGGCAGCCAAAAGGTGGCCGAGCGTCTGCGATCCGGATGCTCGGACAATAATCATCATAAGGCTCGATGAAGAGTGGCCCGCACGTCGGGTCGCCGAGGTTCGGCAACCGATCGTAGTAGAATCCTGTACCAAGCACTATCATGGAACCCGCGGGTGGAAAATACCCAAACGGACGGGTCGGGTTCCCATCGGCATCCGTGAAGGCCGACACACAGCGGCCATACAGTCTACCGCCCACGAACAAGTCGCTCGTCGGACCCGGGGGCGGGTCAACTTGTGACAGGTCGATCATCTCCCCGAAGGCGATCTGGACCGCCTCCTCGGGCGGACCCCAACGACTGGCTGGCTCCGGCGTGGCCAGCCGCAGAGGGTCGATGCCGAAGGCATACGTTCCAGCGACCGGGAACACGTTCGGCGTGAGCGTATCCTGTACGAAGCCCTCTCCGGGGAAGAAGGCAATGTCGCCAATATCGTCATCCGAAAGGGGAGGGTCAATGTCGCAGCAACGAGGTAGAAAGTCATGCACCGCCGGCACGTCGAAATCGTCTCCCGGCGTATCGAACGCCCTCATGCTCGTGAAAACCTGCCCCACTTCGTGCAACATCATCACCCGGTCGAAGTGCCGGCTCAGTTCGCCCGGATCGCTGAGCAGTTCGTTTGTGCTGGCCACAATGACCGCGCCACCGCGCAGGAAGTGCCCGTTGTTTTCGAGTCGTCCCAGACCCGGCAGCGGGGCCGGGTGTCTTCCGTCGGCCACCTGATTCGCCAGGCTGTACGAGTCGCACCACGGGAAGCCGAACACCAGGTCCATTTTCCCGTCGTTGTCCTGATCCGGGATGAGGGTCAGTGAGCCCAGCCCTTCGGTGCTGAACGGAGCTGGCGGCCCGCCGTCCACTTGGTACCCGAGCGGGTTGCCTCGCGGGTGACTTGGCTCATTGGGATTGGGCACGATGCCGGCGAAGATCAGCCCGGGCAGATCATCCGAGCCGGTCATGTTGACCTCATAATTCCCCAGGTAGCGCCGGCCTTGCTGCCCGTAAATCATGTACGCTTCCCCGGCGCCCCGGCCGCCCTGCTGGAGCAGGAAAGGCTTGCCGAACTGGGCCGCCAATACGACCTCGTCATTCCCGTCGTCGTCGTAGTCGTCCGCGACGAGCACCGCGTTGCCCAGGTTGTCACCGACGTTATGCCCGCGGAAGACCGCCCCGTGCA
>Ga0180432_10009120_pt1 | contig 12169 bp, 11 predicted proteins | sample SS_ome_10_FD_132414 | JGI IMG/M metagenome (GOLD analysis project Ga0180432, IMG submission 132414) | Hypersaline lake sediment archaeal communities from the Salton Sea, California, USA - SS_1_MS_2 metaG | ecosystem: Environmental > Aquatic > Non-marine Saline and Alkaline > Hypersaline >...
CTGTCATAGATCTTGCGGCGGAAGTCGGAAACGACATGAAAATGGGCCTCTACAGGCTGTCTGCTGTCACGAATCATCTCTAGCCAATCCGCGGTCGGTCCGCGACAACTCGTTAGTGCACCCCTTTTCGGTCGGCGCCTTGACGCCCCTCACACGCCCGCGTACAATGATGTGGTGAATTCAGCTGGCCAGCGCGGGGCCGCGATCCCCCGTTCCAGTTCGCCGCCGGCCCCGCCCGGTTTCCCGGGCCCTCGGGCCTCAACGCGCCCGGTCCGCCCTGCTGCTTGAACCGATGGGAGGCCGCAACCCTATGCTCAACCTGCCGCCCGCTTACGTGACCGTCATCATCAAGGGCATCCTATCCCTCGTCGCCCTGGCCCTGACCCTCATTGCCAACCGGGTATTGCGCAACCTCCTCCGGGCGCGGTTCCGGGACACACCCCACGCCCACACCGTCTTCATGCTCGTCCGCAACGCCGTCTTTCTCATCGGCACCAGCGTCATCCTCCTCATCTGGCTCGGCTTCGGCAGCAACTTCACCGTCGCTATGGGCATCCTCGGCGCGGGCATCGCCTTCGCCTCCCAGGAGACCATCGGTTCCTTCGCCGGCTACATCAGCATCGTTACGGGCAACCTCTACCGCATCGGCGACCGCGTCCGTATCGGCCAAGTGACCGGCGACGTCCTCGACATCTCTATGCTCCGCACCACCGTCATGGAGATCGGCGAGTGGGTCAAGGCCGAGCAGTACACTGGCCGAGTCGTAACCATTGCCAACCGCTCGGTCTTCTCCGATCCGGTCTTCAACTACACCCAGAACTGGAGGTACCTTTGGGACGAGATCACCATTCCCTTCACCTATGACAGCGACTGGCGCCGCGCAGGAGAGATCATGCTTGAGCACGGCGAGGCCTACACAAGCCACGTCCAACCCGAGGCCGAGGCGAGCCTCAAGGAGTTCAGATCGCGCTACCCGGTGCGGGAGTCCTCCGTGGCGCCGCGTCTCTACACGGTAATGACCGACAACTGGATCGAAATGACCCTCCGATACGTGGTCGACCCTGGACAGCGACGCCAGGTCACCGGGAGGCTGCACCGGGAGCTGCTCAACCACTTCGAGATGGAGCCGCATATCGAGATCGCCTCGGCCACCTTCGAGATCGTGGGGTTCCCTCCGCTCCAACACGGGGCCTTGCCCCACGGCGAGACGCATGTCACGGCCAGACGAGCGCGTGACGCGCGCACTCTGGTAGCGGGGGATTCCGAATCGACCGAGAGAGAACCCTCGTCAGACGCTAAAACGGAGGAACAAGCATGAAACAGCGAGCCTTGGGGACATTGCTCGTTCTACTGGGCTTCCTTGGAATCGCCCTCTGCGCCGTCGGCGTCGCCTACGTCTGGTACGGTGCCGAGAGGGCTGTCGTAGCTGCCGACGAGACCCTCATCCTCGTCTCGGATACCCTGGGTGAGATCGACCGCTCCCTTGGGGTCGCCGATGACACCATGGAAACCGCTGCCGTTTCCGTCGAAAGCCTCTACACGACGACGTTGGACGTGAACGCGACGCTGAGCAGCACGCAGGCGACCCTGATCGAGATAGCCGACCTCACAGAGGACGAGCTCCCGCAGTCCATCGAGGCCTCCCTGGTAGCTCTGGTCTCCCTCGAGGAGACCGCTGCCGTCATCGACCAACTACTGCGCGGCTTCCAGCAGCTGGGCGTGGGCACGTACGATCCAGACGTTCCCCTCGACGAGGCGGTCGCCCAGGCTGGCGCCGGCCTCGGGGGTCTGCCCAACAGTCTGCGCGCCCTGGGCCAAGGGCTCAGGCTGACCAGTGACAGCCTCGATGACGTCCAAACCGGAATCGCATTGATGAGTGAACAGATGACCCTCATCGAGGGAAACGTCATGGAAGCCGACCAGTCCGTAGACAGCCTGGGTGAGACACTCCGGGAGGTCAACGTGCGGGTCGACGCCGTACGCGCGAACCTGGAACGTCCCATTCGCTTGGTCGCCTGGGGAGCGACCTTGCTCCTCATCTGGATCGCCCTTTCCCAGCTCGCCATCATCCGCTGGGGCATCGGCCTCTGGCAGCGCGCCAGGTCGGACGGCGCGTGAGGCCACCCTCGGCCCCCATCCTACCAGGCGCCGGATGAAGCCGGCTCCGCCCGCACCTTGCCACGGATTACACCGCCGGCGGGAAGAGGGGGAGCGGAGCGTCGTCTAGCTGCACGTCAATTGAGCAAGAAAGGGGGCCGACTGCTCAACAGGCAGAGACGTGGGGCGAGAAGAAGTGGAGACTTGCGGAGGTGGAGGAGGAAGCGATGATCAGATCGCTCTATTGGTCGAGGCAGGGTGAGCTCCGTGAGAACCTTGGGCCCACCGCCTTCCAGGCAGCTCTGTCGGATCCCAACGCCCTTCTCTGGGTGGACCTCTCGCAGGAGCCTACGCAGGTCAGTCAAAGGATCCTCCGAGACCAGTTCGAGTTCCACCCCCTGGCCGTGGAGGATGCCCTCGAGGAACGGCACGTGCCCCGCGTGGATGACTGGGGCGCCCATCTCTACGTCGTCCTCCACGACGTCAGGTTCGACGCGGCCGCCGACGAACCCCTGGCTGCCCTTGAGCTCGACGTGTTCGTGGGGTCAAACTTCGTGCTCACGCACCACGTCCACCCGATTCCAGCCCTGGCGCGGGTCTGGTCCGGCTGCGTCCAGAAGGGGTGCATCGGCCCGCGCACGGCTCCCGGCCAACGTGCGGCCCGGGCCCAGCCCCACCGGGGTCCCGGCTACCTCCTCTATCGGATCGCCGACGAGATCGTGTCCGACATCGTCCCCGTCATCGAGGAGATCGACGAACGGATCGATACCATTGAGGATCAAATCTTCGCCGATCCAACCCGATCCACCCTCCACGACACCTTCACGCTCCGCCGGGCCCTCCTGCGTCTCCGCCGGATTCTCGGACCTGAACGTGATGTCTTCCGCAGCCTGGCCGCGGCCAACTACGCCGCGGTGCCCGACGAAGACCGCGTGTTCTACAGAGATATCCACGACCACCTGGTGCGCCTGTATGAATTGAGCGAGGGCCTCCGGGATCTCGCTGGTGGCGCGCTTGATACCTACCTTTCGGTGGTCAACAACCGCATGAACGAGGTGATGAAGGTGCTCACCGTTATCACCACCCTGTTCATGCCGCTCTCCTTCCTAGCCGGCTTCTTCGGGATGAACTTCTTCCAGCCGGCGGTGCCGCTCCACGCATGGACCAGCCGCCCCGCCTTCGCCCTTATGCTAGCGGCCATCGTCCTCTGCCCGGTGGCGATGGCCATCTGGATGCACGATCGCGGATGGCTCTAGCATCAGCCGCCCTCGACCGCGCTAACTCGAGGCGCTACTCCTCCCCCGAAACCAGCCGCTCGTAGAGCCGCTCCGTGTCCTCCCGTCGGCAGAGCTCCGTCCGCGGCGTCATCACCGCCGAGGCGCCGGCCGCGATTCCGAACCGCGTCGCCTCCAGGACCCTTTCGCCGCGCGCCAGGCCCAGAACGATGCCCGCCACCATGCTGTCCCCGGCCCCCAACCTGCTCCGGATCGGCACTGTCGGCGTGCGCAGGTGCTCCCCCAGCTCGTCCGTCACCAGGAGCGCACCGCCAGCCCCCATCGACACCACCACCACCTCAGCTTGACCGCTCTCGAGCAGGCCCTTCGCCGCCTCGATCTGGTGCTCCTCGCTCTCGATCTCCTGGCCCGCCAACTGCCCGAGCTCGCGCATATTCGGCTTCAGGAGATAGACGCCCGCCTCGGCCGCCAGACTGAGCGGCTCGCCCGACGTATCGACGATCAGCCGGCTCCCCTGACTCTGCGATAGCTCAGCTACCCTTCGATAAAAATCCTCCGGCACCCCGGGGGGACAGCTTCCGCTGGCTACCACGTAGTCAGGCGTTGGGTCGAGCCGCTCAAGGGCGTCGAGCACGCCCTGCCACTCCGCTTCCCTCAGCTCCGGGCCCGGCATGATGAAGATATAGTGCTGATTAGCACTCTCCTCAAAGACGGTCACGTTTTCCCGGGTCGTGTCCGCAATACCGATGGGCTGTTGCTCGACTCCCTCCTCGTCCAGCAGCGTCTTGAACACCTCTCCGATTGGCCCCCCGCACGGGTAGATCGCCAGTGACTCGCCCCCGAGCCGCTGGATCGCGCGAGAGACGTTGATCCCTCCGCCGCCCGGTTCTCGCTCTGGGGCCTGGCAGCGCAGCTTCTCGTGCGGATTGACCCGTTCGACCCGCGTGTTGCGGTCGAGGTCGGGATTGATAGTCAACGTAACGATCGTCTCTTGCCCCACACGTCTTCCTTCCACTCGTACACTTCTTTCGGCGGGGCCCGACGACAGGCCCGGCCCCCGACCTGATGCTCATCGCTCAGACGTACGCCTCTCAGATCTGCGCTTCTCAGACCTGCGCCTCTTAGACGTACGCCTCTCAGACGTACGCCTCTCAGACGTACGCCTCTCAGACGTACGCCTCTCAGACGTACGCCAGCAGAATGGCCACCGCCAGGCCGATCATCAACACCCACATCAGCACGCTGAAGGTCGTCTCAACAGGCACTTTCTCGGCACCCTCCGCCCGCTGGCTCCTCTCCCGGGCCCTGCGCCGGATCGACGGAGCCAGGAGCAGCGCGACGACCAGGCCTACGAACAGAAACGGCATCCAATAGATGCCGACTGCCGATGCACCCACGGGCGGCAGCCAGACGCCCCCGGCCCACGCCGCCAGCAGGACGGCCCCGAAAAACAGAAGCCAGCCTCGCCACAGCCGCCTGACCGGCAGCGTCGCCGCCAGGATGGCCGTCAATAGGATCGCGACAGCCAGCGCCGTCATCACCTCAACGAGTAGCACATAACCCCCCGACTTGCCCTACCGGATGGTGGACAGTCTACCCTCCCGTCTGTCATCGGCGCCAGTAGCCCCGTTCCCCGTAGTGCACGAAGAGTTGCACCTCGTACTCTCGTTTCGGCGGTGCGCCGGGGTCATACTCGGGGCTCGCTTTCACTTGCTCCCGCGTCATCCGCGTGTGGACCGCCGTCTCAGCCCAATCCACCTCCGAAATCCACTCTGGCGCCACCAATACCTTCCGGCCCGGGAGCCAGTCGCGCGTGTCCGCCAACAGGTAGCGAATCACCCAATCTTTGTCGCTGACGAAGAAGTCCTCCACGTGGCCAATCTCGCCATCCACCGCGTGGATGTCGTAGCCGGAGACCACCCGCGTGCTCCGCAGATGGGGGTCACCCCGGTACTTCTCGCTCGAGCCCTGGTCCTCCATCTCCTCCTCCACTTGGTCGGCTCCCGCAATGATCATCGGGTAGACGCCGGGGGTCGCTGTGCCCATCGTCAGGCTGCCACCCCAGTAGCCGGGCCAGCCGTAGTACTCGTGGAGGTCCACAATCTGTTGCCGAGATACCGGCTTGTCCAGATCGATGTCCGGGCTGTGCTCCACCTGAGATCGGGTCAGCTCCACCCGCAGGGCGTTCTCCTCCCCAAGGGTTTCTACCACGGTCAGTGGGGAGAGCAGCACCTTACGTCCGCCAAGCCACCCTCCTGTGTCCACCACCAGGTAGCGAACCACCCATGTCTTATCGTCGAAATAGAGGCCAGTCACCTTCCCGGCGTCGCCGTCCTCGGCCTCGATATCGAATCCATAGAGCTTGCTCGCTCGCCGCAACATCTGTACCTCCTTTTCTTGCAAGGCTCACGTCGTCTCAACGTCGTCCTGCGTGCACCAGCTGTCCAATGTCACTCTGATGCTGCTGCACCACGATCATCTCGCCGATCGTCTGTCCGCCGCCTGCCCCCCCCGCTGACGCCCGGCCCTACCCTGCCCACCGAGGCCCGAGCCCAGACCCGAGCTGGAGCCCCCCCAGCCGCCGCTCTCGGAATGGAGTCGCATCCACTGGATCACGTCCTGGCGCCGTAAGACCCCCTTCAAGTTGCCTCCTTCGAGCACCGGAAGCTGACGCACGTCGCAGGCCGCCAGCTGCGTCAGGGCCTCAGACGCGTCTTCATCGGGGGCAAGCACCGTGCACTTGTCGTGCGGCGTCATAATCTCGCGCACTGTCGTGCTCTCCCACTCCTCCTCTGGCAGAGATCGCACATCCTCCAGCGTCACGATGCCTACCACCTCCTGTCCGTCGATGACCGGGAAACTATGATCATCGCCGCCCATGATGTGCTCCCTGACCAACCGATCGACGCCGGTCGAGGGCGACACCGTCGGGGGGTCGGTGCGCATCATCCGCTTGACCGGCACTCCCTCCAGAATGTCCTGGACCACCACCCGTTGGTAGCTCTGGGCCGATGCGTTGTTCAGATACCAACCGATGAAGGCCAGCCAGATTCCGTTGATCAGCCCCGAGCCGAAGAAAGGGATCGTCGCGCCGAAGACCATGGAGAATCCGCCGAAGGTCATCAGTAGCCCAAACCCCCGGCCCACCCACGATGCCCATCGGGTTGCCCGACCGAGATCGTTCGTCGCCGCCCAGAGGATCGACCGCAGCACTCGCCCCCCGTCCAGCGGGAACCCCGGGATCAGGTTGAACAGCCCGAGGATCACGTTGATCGACCCCAACCAGACAAGCACCATCCTCGCCGGGCCCAACTGCGGAATGACTTCGGAGGGATTGCTCACCGTGGTGATCCGCCCTCCCGTCACGCCCGCCGTGAGCAGGAGCGCCCCGCCGATCACGAGGCTCGTGACCGGACCCAGGAGCGCCATCAGGAACTCACCCTGCGGGCTGTCCGGCTCCTCCTTGATGTTCGACACCCCGCCGAAGAGGAAGAGTGTGATGCTGTTCACCGGGTTGCCCCGCGCCTGGGATACCAGCGAGTGTGCTAGCTCGTGCGCCAGCACCGACCCGAAGAAAAGCAGGGCCGACAGGACCGCGAGCCCCCACCGGAGCGTCCCGCTCCAATCCTCGTGGAACTGGCCGTACGTGTTCCCCAGGCTGTAGGTCACCAGCGCGAACACGATCAACCACGTCCAGTCGACCCGTATGTCGATGCCGAATAAGCGACCGATGCGAAAACCCTGTCCTCTCTGCACCATTTCTCCCTTCACTTCCTCGAACAATGCTGCGTCCGCGGCCCGGTCGTCACCGATGCAGATATGCCCGGAGACGTCCGCACACGGTCGTAGCCCCTAAGCTCTCTATCCACAGTCTATCATGAAAGGGAGAATCTTGATTCCGCGTTCCATTGGAATCAACGCGGGCTTGAGTTGGAGAGGGTTGGACTTTGGTTGGTCATCCCCGCTCACGTGCCTCTCCGGCCTTGGCGATCCAGCCATCGGACAGACCAGCACCTCCCCATTCGTGTCTTCACCCCCTCAAGGCCGCGACTGGTGCACGAAGCCATGGGTCGCACTAACGAGTTCTCGCCCCTACCGGTCAGTACACAGGCGCCACCGGTCTCCAACGGGCAACCAGCTCCGCGAAAAGCTGTTAGCGCACCCGAAGCGAGGTTGTCCACAGCATTGCCGCTCGGGCTGCAGGGTGCCCAGGTGCAGGCCTCTACGACTTGCCCTCCACCTCAAGCCCCGCCCCCGATCGGCCCGTCAAACGCCGCTCGCCGGCTACCGCATCAGCGGCGGCACGTAGTCGGCAAAGCTCTCGATGTGCCCCCAATACGCGTTGTAGCCGATCAGCGCCCAGATGAGCGCGGCGGCCAGCAGGACGAGCGCTCCGATGACCCGCAGGCTCTTACTCGTCCGCAGGCTGGCGATAGGCTCCAGAAGGCAGCATAACCAGGCCAGCACGCCCCCCAGGCCGGAGAGGATGTAACCCGCGCCGGCCACGACAGGGCTCCGCGTCAGCCCCAGGTTGATCACTCTGGCACCCAGGACAACGGCCGCGACGCCGGCGAAGAAGGCGTAGATCGAGACAGTGCTCATCTCCCAATCGTTTGCCAGGGCCAGTGCCGCCCCCAGGAACAGAGTGCCAAAGAGCACCGTCGGTTCGCCGAAGAGAATGTTGTGGCTACCCGGCAGCGGCCACGTCAGGCTCATATGCAGACCAGTCGTCACTGCGATGAAGCCTGTGATTGCGAAGCCTGCCACCCACGGCTTCTTGTTCTCAGCCGCGATCCCCCGATAGACATAATGGGCCAGCACGACCAGTCCAGCCGTCATGTTCACGAGCATCAGCGTCAGATAGTCGATCATTGTTGTCCCCCTCTATTCACTAGCGACAATCGGAGCGGATCGGTCCTCCGACCCGCTTGCAGGAAGATCCAGATTCTAATCTCCCGGCGACTCTTTGCGCCGCGGCGGCTCAGGTGCCCACGCGGCTCCGTCCGGCCAATCTGGCTGCTTCATACCCCTCTCACCAACGGGCACAATATCCGCCCGTCCAATCGTTCATTCCAGAGCCAGAATCGACTCTGGCAGCACCTGGCCCCCGTCGACGATCAGCGTCTGACCCGTGATATACTTCGCCTCATCCGATGCCAGGAAGAGGACGGCGTTGGCGATGTCGCGAGGCTCCGCCAGCTTCCCCAGCGGGATGGACTTCCGCATACGGCGCAGGTAGTCCTCGCCCACATCCTCCAGCCCTTCCGTCATCACGTTTCCCGGCATCACAGCGTTGATCGTGGCGCCAAACTCGGCCATCTCCAGCGCGGCGGTGCGCATGAACCCCAGCATCCCGGCCTTGCTCGCCCCGTAGTGCGTCCATCCGGGGAAGCCCGTCACGGGCCCTGTGATCGACGAGGTCAACACCACCCGCCCGTAGCCCTGCTTCCGCATGTGCGGCAGACAGGCCTTCACGGAGGTGAAAGCCCCCTTGAGATTCACGTCGAGGACCCGCGTCCAATCTGTCTCCGTCATCTCCTCCAGACGGGCCGACGGAAAGATCCCCGCATTGCTGCACAGGATGCTTAAGCGTCCGAACTCGGCCACCGCCTTCTCCGCCGCCTTCTTCATGTCTTGGAGGCTGCGCACGTCAGCGCGGAAGGGATGCACGCTGCTGGCCGAGGCTTCAATCTCGTCCACTGCTAAGTCCAGTCCCTCCAAGTCGATGTCCACAGCTAGCACCGCCGCCCCCTCCTCCGACAACCGTTTTGCGATGGCTTTTCCAATCCCCTTGGCCGCCCCAGTCACCAGGGCCACTTCGTCCTTCAACCTCTCCGCCATTTTTCGCCTCCACTCTCTTATCACCTGCTTGATCTATGCAATCATCCGTCCGCCCACTGGAGGACTGCCCTGAAGACTCCCATTGTTGCCCAGCGGTCCGCAGCTGCGGATTGTCGCTCCGCGGCCTACCCCTGTCATGCCAAGTCCAAAGACCCGTGGAACGTCCTATACTTGAAAGCGGACTCCACAGCTTGGCAGGCCACCTCCAGTTGCCTCCGCTCGCGAAGACGGATAGGGCCGCAGACGTCGTTCACCGTCCCTACCGTCGAGAGCCTCGAGAGAACAAGGGGGACCTCCCAATCCTCAGCGTGAGTCAGAATGGCACGCCGGGGCTTGAAGTACGCTGCCAGAATCAAGCAGAGCATCCTTTCGCCCTCAGGGTTCGCGGAACGGACATCGCCTTCGAAACCTGAGTCGATGATGTTCTTCAGCACGGCGTGGCCGAGCTTCTCCTCGCTCCGCGAAGCACCGATCACTGCGACCGAAGCCGGACAGAAGAGGACATCCAGCCGCCCGTCCCGGTCTCCGCTCTTTCCGCTCATGGCTTCTTAGGCTCCAAAGCTCTCCCTGCTCTCGTCTGTGCCCGTGCTCCCTAGGCTTTGAAGTGCACGATGCGCGTGAAGCTCTCGACCTCCAGCGACGCTCCGCCCACCAGCGCCCCGTCGATGTCCGGCTGAGCCATTAGCTCGTCGACGTTATGCGGCTTGACGCTCCCCCCGTACTGGATGCGGACGCCCTCAGCCAGCTCTCTTCCCCACAGGTCAGACAGAGTGGCCCGCACGTGAGCGTGCATCGCCTGGGCGTCCTCTGGGGTGGCTGTGCGGCCTGTACCGATGGCCCAGACCGGCTCGTACGCGACGACCAGCTCGCCGGCGTCCTCGATCTCCGCGTCCACCAGCGCGAGATGAAGCTGCGAGCCGACCACGTCCTCCGCTTCTCCGGCATCCCGCTGTTCCTCCGTCTCACCCACGCACAGTACCGGGATCAGATCGAAGGACCGTGCCATGCGTACCTTCTCGCTGATCAGTGCGTCGTCCTCGCCGAAGATGTGCCGGCGCTCGCTGTGCCCCACGATCACGTAGTGGCAGCCGACCTCTTTCAGCATCGGCGGGGCGATCTCACCGGTGAACGCGCCGGCCTCGGCCGGGTACATATTCTGGCCCCCCAGTCGGAAAGGGGCCTCGCCCTCCATCGCTTGCAGCTTCCGCCCCATCACGTACAGATCCACGGCCGGTGGACAGATCAGGACCTCTCGACCTGGGTGCTCCCCCACGGCCTCCGCGAATTCGTTGAAGAACTCCAAGGCCTCCGTAGGTCCTATGTGCATCTTCCAGTTGGCCGCCATCAGTGGTGTGCGCATCACTACCCCCCTTTTCTCCTGATCGTGAATCGCCTGCCGTCTCGCGTGTCAATCGTAGTTCGACCTTCCGCCGTTGTCCAAAGGCGCATCGCGCGCATGCTCGTTCCGACGCCCGAGCACGACGTCAAGGCGCTATTCATCGAGCCCCATGGCCGGGGCGTACAACCGCCTGACGTACTCCTTCGCCATCCGCCGGGTGCCAAATCGCGGCGCGACCGTGCCGATAGCGCGCTTCATCACCTGCACAAAAACATCTGGGGCACCGTCGTCGGACCGCTCGTAGTAGGCGGGGATAACCTCATCCTCCAGGAGCCCGTAGATCGCCTCGGCGTGCGCCCTGTCCCGAGCCTCCTCGTGCTCCCCGACGTCCTCGTCGCCAAAGGCCCAACCGTTGTCGCCCTCGTAGCCTTCGATCCACCAGCCATCCAGGATCGACAGGTTGGGAATCCCGTTGATGCTCGCCTTCATCCCGCTCGTCCCGCTCGCCTCCTTCGGCGGTATCGGGTTGTTGAGCCACACGTCGACCCCATGCACCATGTGCGACGCCAGCTCCTGGTCGTAGTCCTCCACAAACGCGATGCGCCCCGCGAAGGACGGATCCTCGGCTACACGAAAGACCTTCTGGATCAGTCGCTTCCCTGTCACGTCCGCCGGATGGGCCTCACCGGCAAAGATCACCTGAACCGGCCGCAGCCGGTCCGTGACCATGGCCTTGAACCGTTCCATGTCGTTGAATATCAGATCCAGCCGCTTGTACCCTGTCACGCGCCGGGCGAAACCGAGGGTCAGCGCCTCGGGGTCAAGCAAGGCTCCGAAGGCGATCACGTTCGGCGCTGGCACCTTTTCCTTAAGCCAGTGCGCCCGTGCGCGCCCATCGATCTCCGCCAGCATCTCGTGCTTCAGGTCCTGGTGCACCTCCCACAACGCATCGTCTGGAATCGCCTCAACGCCCTCCCACGTCGACGGCTGATCTTGATTCTCAATCCACGTCGGACCAAGGTGTTCGTCGAGCAGGGGCTGGAGCCAGGCTGCGTCGAGCCACGTGGGAAGATGCACGCCGTTCGTGATCCCTTCGATGGGCACCTCCGCCAGATCGCGCTCCGGCCAGAGGTGGCGCCACATCCCCCTTGCCACCTCGCCGTGCCTCTGGCTGACCCCGTTTCGGTACCCCGCTGTTCGCAGAGCGAACACGGTGGTGTTAAACCCGGCTTTCGGATCCTCAGGATTTGTGCCCAGGTTGTAGAATGCGTCCCGTCCAACATCAATGTCGCTCAGATAGCTCCCCACGACCTTGTCCATCAACTGGAAGGGGAAGACATCGCTCCCTGCCGGCACCGGCGTGTGTGTCGTGAAGATCGTGGTGGCCCGCACTTGCTCAACGGCCTCTTCAAACCCCACACCCTCGTCCTTTTGCGAGCGGATCCTCTCCAGCACGGCTAGGAAGGAGTGACCCTCGTTCAGGTGTAGCGCGCGGGGACGAATCCCGAGGGCGTCCAGAGCCTGCATACCGCCCAAGCCGAGCAGAACTTCCTGCCTCAGCCGCTGCTCCGCGTCACTCACGTACAGGCTGCTGGCGATGTTCCGGTCCCAGGGCCGATTCACCTCTAGATCCGGGTCCAGCAAGTAGAGACGTACA
>Ga0180432_10009121_pt1 | contig 12169 bp, 10 predicted proteins | sample SS_ome_10_FD_132414 | JGI IMG/M metagenome (GOLD analysis project Ga0180432, IMG submission 132414) | Hypersaline lake sediment archaeal communities from the Salton Sea, California, USA - SS_1_MS_2 metaG | ecosystem: Environmental > Aquatic > Non-marine Saline and Alkaline > Hypersaline >...
ATCACAATGCGCATCACCGCTTACGCATCCTCATCCGTCTGCAGTTCGTCGATATCTGTGTTGGAGAAATGAATGCGCGTGAAACATCGGGGATCGGCTTATCACTCCGGTAACAAGTATAGGTGGGCAATCTCCTCTTCTGCGCAACCATATCTTTCCATCGCAAACGTCCTTTCTAGGCAATTGGTTCGTGTCCAAACGCTTGAGCTGGCCGAAGCACCCAATTCCGCGGGTAGCCTTGCCCGCCTGTCTGCGGCGGTATGTGCCCATCAAGCCTCGGCCAGGCGGTGGACGAGAAACTCTTCAAACCCCTGCACATCGACTGCCAGAGCCACCTGGGCATTGGCTGATGCTTCTTCGCTGGGAACTCGCATCAAGGTCACTCCGGCCGTGTGTCGGCCTGCCGTCTCTACATCCACATGTAGGGCGCGCGTGGTTACCAGATCCGGTCGGATGAGCGTCGCCATCCTCAGCAGACCGTGCAGGTAGGTGTAGCCGCGGGGGTGGAAGTAGGGGTAAACGTCCACTTGGTCGGCCACCGCCTCGTGGAAGGGCGTGCCGCGGGCACGGATGCGGGCGACGTCCTTGGCGTAGATCTTAACCTGCTCGGTCACGTCCAGCGGGATAAGCGTGGTGGGTGCGCCGGCGGAGAGAACCACGTGGGCCGCCTCCGCATCGCAGCGCACATTGTGTTCACTGTAAGGCAGGTGCAGGTTCGCCGGCCCGCGCAACACACTGCCCATGACGGTTAGGTGTGCCAGGTTCTGTGCTAGACACGGCTCGCGCAGGAAGGCCAACGCAGCGTTGGTCATAGGGCCAATGGTGATGAGGTGTATCTGCCCCGGGTCTTCCATCACGGTGCGCACAATGAAATCCACGGCATGTTCGGGCGACGGTGCCAGGGCCTCATCCGCGTCATCCAGCAGGCCTTTACCCTCGTGGCCGAGCCAATAGATGGGTTGTAGGTCTAGCAGAGGCCTGGTGGCCCCTACCATGACTGGCACATCGGTGCGGCCGCGCAGTTTCAGGAACTTCAGCACCATCCGGGCGCGCAGCAGCACATCACCGTACACGCAGGTCACGCCCACCAGCTCCAACTCCGGCGCGCAAAGGATCAGCGCCAGGGCCAGGCAGTCGTCCACATCAGTGCCGATATCGGTATCGAGGATCACACGGGTTGTCATTGTATCCTCCTGGTTGAAGCAGGTTCTAGGTAATGTCGATGGCGCCAGCCGGCGGCCGGCATGGTTTGGCGATCAATCACTGTCTCTTGGTATGTAGTAGGGATAGCATCGAATGTCGGCATAGCAAAAACCTGCCTTTCTGCGCCCCTCTTGCTCCTCCACCCAGGCGTCAAGTCCCTTTTCTCGGATCCTTTGGCCATCGTGAAGCAAGGTTGGCTCTCCTTTGGCGAAAGTCTTCACTCGTTCGCAGGGATACTCCTCGCATTCTGGACACATTTCAACGTCCCTCTGCATCGCGCATTTCCGTATAGCACAGAACGGAGCCCCGCATTCCTCGGTACGGCAGCATTTACGGTCCTCCACGCTGGTGAGTCTCTGCAGGAATCTCCAGAACTCGTCGAAGTCCGGCATCCTTGATCCGAAATCCTCGTAGTCCGCTTTTTGCATCGCTTCCTTGAATACAGCGGCGCGTTGAGGAATCCTTGCATGATGCTCACAGAGACGGCAGTAAAGCCCACAATATGCGACGAAATGCTTATGTTCCATCCCTCCTCCTCCTTAGTTCTTGGTCGGCGTGGCAATTGAGCGAATCCAATCGCCATCGTCGCATCCGACGAAACCAGCAACAGCGACGTATGCTCGGTGGCGTGGAGCGCGCCCTGAAGCTGTTCTGAGGGGATGATAGACGAGGGATAATCGCTATCGGCGTGATTCTCGTTGTCCATCGACCAGCAAAGCACGCGGTGAGGCCTAGGCCCTGGGCTTGCGCACTCGGCCCATGGGCCGAGTACAGCGACCTCAATCGGCATCTAGCCCTTCACACCAGTTACGACCACTCCCTGAATGAAGAGCCGCTGGAAGAAGAAAAAGAGCAAGATGCACGGCGACATTATCGCTGTCGAGGCTGCCATCAGGTGATTCCACTGAACTCCCTGAATCCCTCTGAAGAAAGCCAGACCAATGCTGACTGTGTGAAGGCGAGCTCGGCTCAGATATAGCATTGGGCCTAAGAAGTCGTTCCAGTAGAAGGTGAACCCCAGGATCAGGAGCGTGGCGAAGACTGGCTTGGAAAGGGGGACCACAATTCGGCCAAAGATCCCCCAGGTACTGCAGCCGTCCATCCGTGCCGCGTCGAAAAGCTCAGTGGATATCCGCATGAAGAACTGGCGGAAGAGAAAGATGGCAAACCCGCTCGTGGCGAAGTAACGCGGCACGATCAGTGGCTTGAAGCTGTTGCGCCATCCCAGGCTGTTGAACATGATGAACTGAGGGATCATCACCACGTAGTAGGGGATAGCCATCGTGCCCAAGACAACCATAAAGAGCCAACGCCGGCCCGGGAAGCGCAGCCGGGCGAAACCGAACCCCACCAGCGAACAGCTCAGTATCTCTCCCAATAGGCTGAAGAAGGCGACATATAGGGTGTTAGCTACGTAGCGGGGAATGAAGGGATGCAGACTACCGACCAGTGCCTCTCTGTAGTTCTCCCATCGAACGGGATTGGGGATCCAGACCGGCGGATAGGCGAATACTTGGTCGATTGTCTTCAAAGACGCGGATATCATCCAGGCGAACGGAATGAGTATCAGGAAGGCTCCTAGTCCAAGCACCAGGTACAGCAGCAGCCGGGCACAAACGTACGAGATCCAATGGAGGCCCAACCGCCGCTTCCATGGTTGCCGGGACGACGCAGCAGCGACAGGATCACTTGGCATCATCTGCAACATTCCTTCCCTCCTTCGACATCGCTCTAGAACTCTCCGACCTCGACCTCATAGAAGACCCAGAATCGCGCAGTCCAAAACAGAAGAAGCGTGACCGCTACGATGACCAGGGTCAGCACCCAGGACAGGGCGCACGCGTAGCCCATCTCGAAGTACTGGAACGCGTTACGGTAGATGTAGAGCACATAGAAGAGAGAGGCATTGCCCGGTCCTCCCCGGGTCATGATGTAGGCCGATGTGAAAACCTGGAATGACCCAATGAACCCCAGCACCAACTGCAGAAACAGAACCGGGGTCATCATGGGGACCGTGATACTGAAAAGACGTCGCACCGCATTGGCCCCGTCTATTGATGCTGCCTCATAGATCTCGGTCGGGATGCCCTGCAGCCCTGAGAGGTAGATGATAATCCCGCCGCCTGCTCCCCACAGGCTCATCAAGATAAGCGAGGGGATGACCCAGGTGCGGCTGAACAGCCAGTTAGGTCCCTCGATCCCAATGTAGCGGAGCAGCGTGTTCAACACTCCGAACTCCGGCTGAAAGACCCACACCCACACGACGGCGACGGCCACTCCTGAGACGACGGCTGGCAGATAGTAGATGGTGCGCCAGACTGCGAGGCCCTTGACCCGCTGGTTAAGCAGCAGAGCCAGAGTGAACCCCAGTATGATGCTAAGGGGCACCGATCCGAAGGTATAGAGGCTCGTGACCTTGAGCGCCTGCCCGACCAATGGATCCCCGGCGAGCCGGATGAGATTCTGCAGGCCCGTGAACTCAGGTGGTTCGATCAAAGGCCACCTGGTGAAACTGAGAAACAGGGAGGCCAGGATCGGGCCGCCGGTGAAAGCGATGAAGCCCACAATCCAGGGCGATATCGCGATGTAGCCCTCCAGCGCTTCCCGCTGGGCCATCGTCATCTTGGTGAAGCGCAGCCCGAGAAAAGCACGTGTTCTTGATACCTTGTCGCGACTCCGACGTTGCGCCAGTCTCTCTCCCACCACGATTCCTTCCTGATGATTCAGCCAATCCCAACCGGCAGTATGCTCTGCAGCATGGCGCGATCCGCTGCATAGACACCAGGGAATGCGAAAGGCCGTCCCCTAGTGTCCATTCTACGTCGATGTGGCTCAGCCTACCAGCGGCTCCAGCTTTGGCGCAACCTCGTTGACTACCCACTCGGCATCTCTGCCCTCGCTGAGCGCCAGACCGACGGCGTCCCAGACCACCTGATCCATCCGCTCGCCGTTCTCATTGATGGCTATTGGGTAACCCCAACCTTTCTCGAGCGCGTCGACGAACACCTGCGCGTTGTTGATATCGCCGCTCTCCAGGAACGTCGGTATGCTGGCCTTCTGGAACGGCATGAAGCCCTCTCCTTGCACCATGATCTTCTCCATCCCGGGGCTCTTCAGGAACCGCAGCAACTGCCACGCTTCATCGGGATGCTTCGAAGAGCGGGTGATGACAAGGCTGTTGATGGCGTGGGACATGAAGCGACCGGCCGGCCCCTCCGGCAGGGGGGCCACGTCATACGGTGTCTGGCCCTGTCTCAGCCCGTAGACCTCCCATATGCCGCTCATGAACATCGCCAGGCGGCGCGTGAAGAACATCTGCTGCCCGCCTCCGGCGGCCTGTTCATCCTGTGAGAGCGGGGCGGCCTTGTGCACCAGGTACAGGTCCAGGAGGTACTGCAGACCTTCGATCGACTCGGGCCTGGTGGCCCAGACCTCGGTGGCGTTCAGATTGGTCCAACCGCCGCCGAAGGAGCGCATCGTGTTGTCGGTATCCTCCCTTGCCATCCAGGTCTGGTACCCGAAGCGCTTGGTAGCATCCTCACCACTGGTTAGGGCCAGCGCGACCTCCAGGAACGTATCCCAGTTCCACTCTCCCTCGGCCTCATATTCTAGCGGGCTCATGATGCCAGCCTCGGCGAAGAGGTCCGGGTTGAACCAGATCACCTTTGGGCTGTCGCCGCTGGGCAGACCGTACGTGACCCCATTGAAAACCTGCAGATTCTCGGAGAACGCACCGGGAATCCACTTCTCTGGCGCCAGATTTGGGTCTGTGACCATGTAGTCGTCGAGCGGGATCGCCATGTCCTTGCTGACGAACTCCGTCATCCAGTAGGACGATATCTCGGGGCAATCCGGTGCTGTACCAGCCGCAACCTCCGTCAGCATCTTCTCCCGATATACATCGTAGGGTATCTGCTCGAAGGTCGCGTGGATCCATTCCTGGGAGTCGTTGAACATCTGCACGAAGTTCTCCCAGTTACCGAATCCCCAGCTGGCGTAGATCACCTCAACCGGCTCGCCGGGCGCCGCTGCCTCCGACGTGACCTCGACCGGCACCTCAACCTCTACCTGCCCGCTCTGCCCGACCGGTACCTCGACCTCGACCTGCCTCGTAACCTCGACCGTCTCCTTGATGACTTCCGGTGCGCACCCGGCCAAGGCCGCACCTGCCGCGGTCAGGGCGCTCATGCGCAGGAAGTCGCGCCGCGTGAGTTTCTTGCTCTTCATCTCTCTATCCTCCTATGGATTTGACTTCTGGCACATGGTCTGGTAGACTATACCTCGTGTGGAGTCAGTGCCACATGCAGAGGGCGTGGGGGTCATCTTCCTGTGCCATGGAACGATGGCCTCCACTCTTTCTCGACTGCTTGTCAAAACGACTCACCACCTCCTCTCTTCCCAGCTTGAACTACTTCTGTCACGCTCACGAAAGTGCCAAAATCTCCATGCTATGTTATAATGTTAAATAGGTTACAAATAGGTTACCATGTTCGACCTTCACCGTCAATACCACAACCTGACAGGCACCTGTCATGGACCCTGACGCCGGACTGCCATCACTTAGGTTGGAGGATGATGACCGATACTCAGCGCAAGCAAGAGCCCGAGCAGCCACCTGAGTCTTTCGTGAGTCAGGTGAAGGACGCACTGGAACATCTATATGATCTCAGCTACCTGCAACATCATCCATTGGTGCAAGAAGGGAAGCTGACTGCGGGCCACCTGGTGGAGGTTGCGGCTCAGCGTATCCGTCGAGAACTGGCTGGCGCCATCGAAGCACTGAACCCGGGAGAGGATGTCCCCATCCATGCCCCGGACGCCCGCTTGTACCATCTCCTTGTTCTGCACTACATGCAGAGTATGACTATCCGAGAATCCGCGTACGAACTGGGCTTTTCTGAACGCCAAGCATACCGAGATCTGAGGCGAGGGGAGGAGTGCGTTGCTGAGGTATTGTGGAACCGGCGGCACGCCAGTACCGGTGGAGGATTCGGGAACGTGCAACTCGCTTGCCTTTGGCAGGAGATAGCCCGAGTGGAGGATAGTCCCCGTCCCACGGATCTGCGCTCGCTCATCCAGAGCGCTCAGGAGGCCGTGGAGGTACTTGCAGGGCAGCGGGGCGTTGCCTTCCACTTCGCCTCTCCAACGTGGCCTGTGACCCTGTCCACCAATCCGATACTGGCTGAGCAGTGTCTGATCAGCTTACTCAGTCAGGCGGTGGAACAGGCCAAGCCAGGAACCCTGTATCTTTCGCTGGCCGATGAGGAGGGGCAGCTTTCTCTCACCTTGCTGTACGTCCCAGAGCCTGAGGCGATAGATGCATCTGTTGTGGGCCAGATGACCATTCAACTGGCTGACCAACTAGGATGGACAATGCGTCAGGAGAACCAATCGGCTGGCCATCGAGTCGTCGCCCTGCAAATGACGCCCCGCCAGTCTACCGTGCTGGTCATCGACGACGATGAGGGGCTGGTCGAGCTATTCGAGCGCTACTTGGTTAATTGCGCTTGTCGGATCATCGCAGCCGCAAACGGTCAGCAGGGACTAGAACTCGCACAGGAACGGACTCCCGACGCTATCGTGCTTGACGTGATGATGCCGGAGATGCACGGCTGGCAAGTTCTGCAGAGATTGCAGAATCATCCACGGACGTCCAACATCCCGGTGATCGTTTGCTCTGTCATCACTATCCCAGAATTGGCGCAAGCCCTGGGGGCTTCACTCTTCCTGGCCAAGCCAGTCAGCCAAGACGATGTCCTGGACGCGCTGCGTCAGGTGAGTGTACTCTGAAGTGTAATACTTGATCCAATTGATGCCTTGGGTCCCTATGCGTCACATTTCACGTATCAGCAGTGCCTCAGACGACTCCCAGCGCTCGTCATAGTGTGGTTCCAGCACGCCTACAATTGCCTGCAGGTAGCGCAGAACCTCGACAGGTCTCAGCCCGCCCGGACGCCGGATCACAATCTGCCCTTCACACTGAGCCAAGGCATCCTCCGCAAGACTCGTGGCCGTTACCAATATGACGGGCACTTCTGTCAGCTCCATCTCTCGTCGCATCTCTTCCAACACCCAGAAGCCATCCTGGTCGGGCATGATCAGATCCAGCAGTAGTACATCGGGTCGTCGGGAGCGCAAAGCAAGCAAAGCATCTGCTCCGCTATATGCACGACGTATATCAAGGGCTCGGTCGTTTGCCTCTAGCATTCGTTCCACCAACTGGCAGAAGCCCAGATCATCGTCGACGACCAGCACGTCATGGACATCCCCTATCCGATCAATCTCCCGCAGGAGCTGATCGGCCCTGATTGGTTTGATCAGACACGCCCTGACAGCCAAACCATTCGCTACACGTGCCTGGCTGGGCAGGGAGCACTCGATAATAGGTACTGGCACAGAGGTGGCAGCATCGCAGTCGCTCTGCCGTCCGGGGAGGGTATTGTACACCACTGCGTTTGGGTGATGCAGCATGACTTGCTCTGTAAGTCGATCGGCACTGTCGGTCCTAACCACATCGTACTCTTCGAGGTGACGATCTATGAAGGTTGCCACTGCTGGGTCAGGATCCACCACCAGGATGGTAGGAGGTGTCTTGGGCGAGGATAACTCAAGTGGGCGGCCTTCTTGCAGGCGGGAAAAAGGTATATGCTCGCTGGGGATGGGCAATGTGAAGGTGAACGTCGAGCCTACGCCTTCCTCGCTCTCAACCCAGATGCGCCCATCATGGGACTCTACAAACGCTTTGCTGATCGCCAGACCTAGGCCTGTACCTCCGCGCTTCCTGCTCAACGAGCGATCCACCTGATAGAACTCCTGGAACAGGTGCGGCAGTTCGTCCACCGGGATGCCAGGGCCAGTATCACTAACGCTGACTACGACCTCGCCATCTGCGCTGGTTGCCTCCAGCCGCACGGTACCTCTCTCTGTGAAACGGGCCGCGTTGTTGAGCAAGTTGAGCAACACCTGGCGAATGCGGGTGCGATCGATCTCCAGCATAGGTAAGTTCGGGGTGACCTTCACCTCAAGCTGGATGGGGCGACCACGGAAAAGATCATCGACAGTCTCCGCTGCCTCCTCTATCAGTGTCTTCAGCTGAGTAGGTTCCTTCTTCAAGGTAAAGCCCACCATTTCGAAGCGGGAGAGCTCAAGTATATCATTTATCATCTCCAGCAGATGACGGCTGCTCTGATAGATGCGATAGATGTCTCGACGCAATGTGGGCGACCACTCCATATCCTCGTACGCCTCAGAGGAGAGACACATGATCTCACTGAAGCCCAGGATCAAGTTGAGCGGTGTACGCAATTCGTGGCTGACATTGGCAGCGAACTGTTCCTTCATCAATCTTGCCTGCTCAGCCTGCCTGCGGGCGACGATCAGTTCGCGCTGCGTACGCCGCAGGATGCTGTTAGCGATATCCAGCGACTTGAGGGCACTGGCGAGTTCGCCCTGTCGGTCGCGTGCCAGTTCCAGCAAGTGATCGGCCCGCTGCTGCATTGTCCAAGCCCACGCCAACGCTGTGTAGAGTGCGCGTAACACCATCCAGGCCAGGGTAGAAGCCAGACCCAGTGTCACGAGCAATCCAGATAAAGGGTAGGTGCGAACTCCGTTGTAAGTCAACCACGTCGCCAGCGCAGCAGTCAAACCGGCCACCACAAACCCGCTGCCCCAAAGCAGTACCGAGCCGATGAACGTCAATATCAATCCAAGAAAAGGGAGCCAGGGTTCAGAGAACACGCCCAAAGCAATCAGCAGCGTAGCTGTGAGGCCCCACACGAGCAGGTGTCGTGCCAGGGATGGATGCACCTTAGCTAACACCCATACGCCCCCGCCCACTCCCAACGGCAAGGCCAACATCCCCATAGCAGTGAATGGGATGGGCTCCAAACGTAGAGACTGCATGATTAGAAGTCCACTCATGGCTATCAGTAGTAATGCCGCTTGACGCATCAACTGGTTGAGCAAGTCCTCTAGATTGACATCAGGTCCATAATCAATCGTGGTCATACGATCGCTCCCTGCTGAGGCAAGTTGGTGTTCTTCGAAGCCTTTATAGTCTTCTTGCTGAGCTTTGTCAAGTGTACGTACGCACTGGCTGTGACTGTTCGAACTATGGTGAGAGAAGCTGGTAGGCATCGTGGCTTACAGCCCTGACTTTTGCGGATATCTTTGTTGCAAACGGTGTTATAAGCTGCTATTTGATGTTCCTCCTATTGCGAGGAATATCGCCCAAAAGTCAAAGCGGCGCCCCCTGTCTTCAAGAATGCGCCGCTGCACTTCGCTGGGTTGCGTATTCAGTCTATCTGGGTTGCGCTACAGGATGTCGGAGAGTGGGATGCCACGCTCCTGAGCGCGTTGAGCTGTCCACTCTTTGATGTCCGTCGGTGGTGGGGGCGTCTCGCCCTCGGGGCGGCGCTCCAGGCGCAGCGCGTCGGCGGGGCAGACGATGGTGCATTGCCCGCAGCCCACGCAGCGGTCGTGGTCCACCACGCTGACGTCGTCTAGCACCTCCAGGGCCCCGAACGGGCAGCGTTCGACGCACTCGCCACAGCCAATGCACAGCGCGGCGTCCACAGCGGCGCGGAAGTCGGAGCTGGCGATGGCGGTGGGGATGTCGAATTCGGCCACGCCGCGCAATATCCCGCAGCAGCAAGTGCAGCAGTTGCAGATGTATGAGTTTTGGTCACGGTAATTGCCGGTGGAGTGCACCAGTCCCGCTTCCGCGGCCTCTTGCAGGATGCGCAACGCCTCCTCTTGGGTGATGGCTCGCTCTACTTTACTGTGGTCAAAGACCCCTTCAATTGGCGCGAAGACCAGGCAGTTCTCGACCGGGTGATCGCAGCCTTTGCCGATGAGACGCTGCTGGACGCGGCAGATGCAGTTGCGCACGCCCCACGCCTTGGCTCCCTCCAGCAGTGCGGCGGCTTGTTCGTAGGAGAAGACTTCCAGGTCGAAGGGGATGGCCTCTCCGACGGGGATGACGCGGTGGATGGCAGGGGCGTCGCGGGTGATGCCGCCACCTCGTGTCTCTTGCAAGTACTGCTCGAACAGCGCGGCCATCTCTGTATCCATACGAGGAAGCTGCTCCTCGTAGAGGCCGACGACGAAGGGCATCAAGCCAAATGCCAGGTGGCCTTTGCCTTTCTTAACGCGGATCAGCCCCTTGCGCGCCATGCCCTTGAGCGTGCGGTAGGCAGCGTCAGTGTCCACGTCGGCGCGGGCAGCGATGTCGGCGGCCGGTTCGCGGGTCAGGCGCATAACACTGGCCAGCCGTGCCTCCTCCGGCGTGAAGATCTTCGCCAGCAACCGCAGTTCCGCGCCGCTCTTGGTGGGCGGGAAGCCGTTGGGGATGGTGTCCAGCCGATGGGCCAGCTTACGATAGATATCTTCAGGCATTGCTGTCCTCCTTATTGGTCGCCTGTTGCTGTGGGGTTATGGCGATTATGGCGATTATAGACCAGGATTGCGGTTTTGTCTAACGCCCACATGAGTTCCTGGTGATCTTGCCCGTGCCAGAAGCTCGGCATTTGTCATTTGCCCACGATCGCGTTATAATCGCTGCGTCATGAGTGGCCTTGCGCGCTTTGAAGCTCTGGCTGAGTGGCTGGTAGAGGGCACGTTCGCTCGGCTGTTCGCCGGGCGGATCAGGCCGCTGGAGGTTGCCATGCACCTCACAAGGGCTATGGAGGACCATCAGGTTCTCTCACCTGAGGACGTCCCTCAGGCCCCGACTCACTACTGGGTCTACTTGCACCCGGATGACTGCGATGCGCTGGCGGTTGAACAACCCCTATTGGAGACCGAGCTGGCTCATCACGTGGTTGAACTGGCGAGGGAAGCTGGCCTGGCCCTCGAGGCCACGCCGGCCGTCCACGTGCTGCCTGGGGAGAGAGTGGCACCTCATCAGGTGCGCGTCGAGGCGCGCTGGATGTCGGAGGAGATGGCCGAGGAGGGGGGAAGTACCCGTGAGCTGGAGACTGGCGAGGGTGAGCCCGAGGTGGAGGCCACCGTGGCACCACCGGGCCGGCCCTTCCTGATCCTGGAGGGCCGCCGACACGTAAACCTGCTCCAGCCCGTGGTTTCTGTAGGTCGAGCGCTGGATAACGACGTCATCATCGAGGATCCGCGTGTCTCCCGTCATCACGCTCAACTTCGCCGCCGATATGGCCGTTACGTGCTCTACGACCTGGGTAGTTCCAGTGGCACGCAGATCAACGGATACCCGGTCGAGGAATGTGTGCTCCACTCTGGGGATGTCATTTCCTTTGCCGGCGTTCAGGTGATCTACGGCGAAGATCCACCCACGCCCATCCCGCTGCCGGATAGCGAGAATACGCCGCCACTTGGATCTTCGGACGTCGATCAGGTGGTTTGTACCCACCCCGGCTGATATGGACGTTCTGCTGCTGGCTCTGCGTTTCCTGCTCGTGGCTCTGCTTTACGCTTTCTTAGCTGCGGTGCTGCTGACGCTGTGGCGCGACCTGCGGCGGGCGGCTACCGGTCGGGAGCGTGCTCGCCCAGCGGGCCGGTTGGTTGTATTGGAGACAGCGGATGGCGAGTTCGCTGTGGGTACTGCCTTTCCTTTGCAGCCTGTTACCTCTTTAGGCCGCTTGAAGAGCAATACCATCCTGATCTCAGATACCTATGCCTCTGCTCAGCACGCTCTGTTGACGTGGCGGGAGGGCCAGTGGTGGTTGGAGGATCGGAACAGTCGCAATGGGACGCTACTCAACGGCACACCTATCGATGGCCCTACCGTCGTCAGCGCTGGGGACGTCGTCGGCGTGGGGCGTACGCGATTGAAGTTGGAGTTAGAGTGACCAAGAAGTATGTCGGGGGATAACTAATGGGGAGCCTGCAACTTGAGCGGGACGATTGGCCCTGGTTGGTGAGCTTGTTGCTCATCGGCTGTCTGGCCCTGGGTGGTTTCGCGCTCTATGCCTATCACTTCACCGCTGGCCAGGAA
>Ga0180432_10009123_pt1 | contig 12168 bp, 9 predicted proteins | sample SS_ome_10_FD_132414 | JGI IMG/M metagenome (GOLD analysis project Ga0180432, IMG submission 132414) | Hypersaline lake sediment archaeal communities from the Salton Sea, California, USA - SS_1_MS_2 metaG | ecosystem: Environmental > Aquatic > Non-marine Saline and Alkaline > Hypersaline >...
CGGCGTGAGCTCATCAAAGGTTTTGACATTGCGGTATTCTTCGGGCTTAAGGCCGTCGACGTCGACGATTTCCTTCAGTCGCGGCCCCTGTTGGCGGCGTCCTGGCTGGACCATTCCATTGATCATGACCCCTTCGCGGAGGCCGAACTTCTCGATCATGCTTCCGGGCACGAAGGGATCGGTCATTTGCCGGAGGTAATTGCTTTTTGGGTCCCTCAGGAAGCCATACCCGTTGGGATGCATTTCCAGCACGCCGCCACCCGGATCGACGGGCCCCGGTTCGCCGTTGTCGGCCGGTTCGTTATCGCGGCGCGAGACGTTGCGATCTCTGGGGCCCCGAGGGCGCCCGCGTTGATTGTTTCCCTGCGAGCCGCTTCTTCCGCGAGGGCGGCCTTTCTTCCTTTTCGCCATAACGCACCTACATAACCCGCTTGCGATATTACCGCGCAACCCTAGCGCGATACTTGGGCCCGATCCCAAGATCAACTGAGTGGGCATTCAACCTACCGGGCGAACACCCTAACGAAGAAGTCAATTTCTGCCCCCGGCAGAAACCGTTTTACACTCCGCCGTACCGCTGTCGGGCGGCACACCAAGAATGTATTTCCTCGTGATCAAATCGGAGTCTGCTTGCCTCTATCAGGCTCGATCACCACTTATGTCTGCCCGGAAGCCTAAGCGTTTATCTCAATCAACAGCAGGAAACTTAGGTCGAAAAGCACTTGCGATTCCCCATCAGGGAGAGCATAACTCCCGGGGGCGGCCCGAAGATTTTATGCTATGGGCCAACAGCGCCTACCTAACGGGCAGAACTCGAACTACTGCTATCTTAACCATGTGTCGGTTTGTGTCAAGCTTCGAGTCGACCATTCCTCGCAAAAGGGTAAAATTCGGGGCCAGCGAGTGTACGCGAAACGACGCCGCCCGGATCGACCGAGAATACTTAAGTTACTTCACAATAACAACTTAAGAAGCAACCGCCTGTTCCCGCAGCGTTCGTGGCATGTCCCCGTTCATGCACGATTCCTTCCGGCGTCCGCAACAACCATCCGGCCCAGATACATCGGCCAACATCTCGTGGCCTGCTCCCGGAGACATGCGACATTGCCTAGAGCATCATGGCCACGACGCCACGTTTAAGAGTCTTCTCTAATTTCATATACACCATCTTGCCCTCCTTTTCAAGTCGAAAACTGAGGGTTTATCCAATCCAATAGGAAAAACCGGTCAATCTGCCCCGATCCGGCAATTTTAACACTATTTTGCCATCCGTGGGTTCCGATAAAAGACTGTCACTTTGTCTGACCCGATTCTCTTCCTTTGCGCAGAGGCTCTCCAATATGGTGACAAGACCCCAATCTTTGGCTGCCACACTGTTAGCATTGTTGTTGATATCAGACGTCTCAGCGCAGTCGGCTATTCGTTGGCAGCCGACGCTGGAGAGTGCCAAACGAGTGGCCAGCCAGACAAACCGGCTGGTGCTGATTCACTTCTCAGCACCATGGTGTGAGGCTTGTCGGAGGATGGAACAGGACGTCTTCGGCCAGCCGGATGTGATCAGGGCCATGGAGGCCAACTATGTGTCCGTGAAACTCAACGCCAACGACTTTCCCAAAACGGCACAGCAATTTGGCATCACATCGCTGCCCGCCGAAGCCGTGCTCACCTCGCAAGGCCAACTGGTTGAGGTACTTCGGGGTTTGCCGACGTCGGCGCAGTACGTCGCCCGGTTGAACCAGATAGCCTCGGCCGCCAGAAATCAGGTGGTGCGGTCCTACGCGCAGGTTGCCGGCGGGCCGCCCCCGGCCGGTACAGGTTATTCACCTCAACGACCCGCTCCATCAAGTCACACTGGCCAGCAGGGCGGCAGCTGGCAGCCGAACTCAGTCGCTAGCGGTCCCCAGTACAATGGCCGCGCACCGGGGGCACCGGCGATTCCGCAGGAACAAGTCCGGTTGTCTGAGAGCCTGTCACCACCGTACGGGGGGGCGGCTGTGGCACCGGGACACGCGTCTTCTGCGCCACCTACGGGTCAGGCGGGAATTTCGCCGCGGCCGGGCTCGACGCCTCAGCACCCAGGTTCACCCTGGTCTGGCCAACCCGGCAATCCGGGGCCAACTTCCGGAGGTATTCCGCCGCAGGATTCGCCTCAAACGCCGTCGACGCCAGGTCCGCAGCAGTCGTCGCCGCAGACACCGGCGGTGGCCGCCCGATCAGCGGTCGGCCCGCAATCATCGCCGTCAGCGCCGGCCGTACAGATTCCACCCGGTAATCCACCTCTCGGATTGGACGGTTACTGCCCTGTCCGACTGCGAGAGCAAGAGACCTGGGTGCTGGGAGATCGTCGTTGGGGCGCGATCCATCAGGGCCGAACCTACCTGTTCAGCGGCCCTGAAGAGCAGCGACGCTTCCTGGCCAATCCGCTGATTTACGGTCCGGTTAACGCGGGCAACGACGTTGTGCTTACGGTGGACGAGGGGCGGACGGCTGTGGGTCACCGCGAGCACGGCGTTGTGTTCGGGAATCGGGTCTACCTTTTTTCCAGCGAGGCCTCGCTGGAAAGGTTCAGCAAGAGGCCCAAATACTACGCCGACGCGTTTATGCAGTCATCGCGTACGGTGCCGGGTTGGCGGTATCGTTAGCTGTCGGGGATTCACTTTCCCTCGATCATTCGGGTCAGGCGAGTGACCTGAACTCGCACGGCCTCGAGGTTGGGATTCAGCCGCAGCGCCCGGCGAAAGCTTTCCAGGGCGGAGACGCGGTTACCCAGTTGCAGATACGCCTGGCCCATACCGGAAGCCGCACCGAAATGGTAGGGGTTGATTTCCAGCACCTCGTGGCAGTCGCGGATCGACTCTACGTAATGACCGAGGCTGAAGTGGGCGATAGCGCGTTGATTCCACGCTTCGGCGAACCAGGGTGTCTTCTCGATCAGTTTGGTCGCCTGCCGGATGGCTTCCTGAAACTGTTGGGCAGATATGAGGCGTTTTACGGTCTCCAGGCGTTGGCGTTCCATGTTGGTTCCGGCGCGGGACCAGATATTGCGAATCCCGTTTTCCGCCAACATTCGCACGGTGCGATCTTCGTCGTGCAGAGACCGTCCGAGCGTGTGGTTGACTTCGTAGTTGCCGACCAGACCGAGCGACAGTACGGCAGCCCGCCGAACCTCCCGAACAGGATGTTCTGCCAGGCGCTGAAGGGTTCCCGGGGTGTAGAACTGGGAGACTTTGGAAACGAAGAGGGCCGAATCCTGGTGATCCAGGTATTGGCTATAAAGTGTGGAAATCAACGGGACTTGGTGCCGCTCGCTACTCACAGCGGATACTCCTGTCCTCGACGGAAGTCCCGCTCCGGCAGTTAAACGGCCACGTCGGCGGTCCTTCCAACTTCAACTCCCATTTTACTCAGAGCGTGTCGGGCGACCAACGAAAAAACCCCCGGCCTGCGGTTTTTTGCACTTCTCAGATAGTCCGATTTGACGGAAAATCAGGTTAACCAACGACTTTTTACCCTGCCAACTTACGGAAAAAGTGAAAGCAGATTCGGTTTCCGACTTTCATGTTGCCTGGTCTTGTGCCGTTGCCTTGGTGTCGGCCGGCCTGTTGGGGACACTCTGTGCGAGTGCACACGGGGCATCCCGTTGGCTCACCGGCCCCTCGCTGGAAAAACGGCTTGCTCAGCGGGAATATGTTGCCTGGTCGGGCCGCCCACTCCGCGATGCACTGAACAGTTTTTCGCGTGCCCAACAGGTGGCAGTGTTCATCGACCGTCGCGTGGACCCGGGGCAGGAGGTGGAGTTGGTGGGCAACATGATGCTTGGCAAGGCGTTGCTTGAGGTCGCCCGAAGCCGAGGCCTGGGTGTCTGCCGGTTACAGTCGGTAGTGTACTTCGGTCCGCCGCACGTGACCTCTCGGCTTCGCACGGTAGCAGAGTTGCGACGCGACGAGATTCGCAAGCTCCCGCAGGCCGTCCAGCGGAAGTTTCTCGATCCGGAGCCGCTTGCCTGGGACGACTTCGCCACGCCACGTCAATTGCTTACCGATTTGGCCAAGGAGGCGGGGGTCGAAATCCTTAACCTGGAGCAGGTTCCGCACGATCTCTGGGCGGCGGCCGATCTGCCCGGGCTTTCGCTGGTGGATCGGCTGACGTTGATCGCCGGCCAGTTCGACCTGACGTTCGAGGTGGCCCCGAACGGCACCCGTGTGAAGCTCGTGCCCCTGCCGGACGACGTGGCACTGGTGCGGAGTTATCCGGGCGGGCAGCATCCGGAGAAACTGGCGCGCCAATGGGCGGCGCTGGTGGGCAAAGACAACATCAAGGTGGTTGGCGGGAAGATCTACGTCCGCGGGCTGCTGGAAGATCACGAGCGGCTCGATCCCTCAAAACACTCCGGCGGCCCTTCGGTTGCCCGAACCGACGGCCGGGACCTCGACAAGAAACGATTCACGCTTACCGTAACCCAACAGCCGGTGGGACCGCTCCTGAAACAGCTTGCCGCCCAGTTGCAGCTTGATCTCCGGATCGACGATCGGGTCCTGGAGGAGTCGGGGGCTTTGCTCCAGAAACGGGTTTCCTTCAGCGTGAAGGAAGTTACACTCGACGGGCTGATCCGCGCCGTCTTGAGACCGACCGGCCTGCGCTGTCAACGCCGCGGTCGCGAGATCAATATCCGTCCCGGAAAGTGATGCCGACCGGTCGGCGGCAGTGCTGATCAAGCCACCCAAAAGCGCCGGGATGAACCCGGCGGCTCGCGCACTTGGCCCCGGAAACGGAAGGCCCAGGATCTCACGTCAGGAGCTTGGCAACCTCGTCGCGGATTTGCTGCTCGATGGTTCCCTTGAACATCGTTGCCGCCAGCGGCAACTCGGCCGTGATCTTCACCTCGGACGGCTCCACCGATACGCTCCCCTGGATTGTCAGACCGAACGTGACAAAGCTGAACACCAATTGGTGATCATTCCAGGTTTCCTCCAGCTTGTCGATCTGACCGCCGTAGGTCTCCTTGATTCTGCTGAAGCCGTCTTTCAACCGGCGTACGGCTTCCTCTTGATCCAGAGAGTGGGGAATCTCCAGCGACAATTTCGGCATCGTGTCGTTCCTTCAATGTTTACGCACGTGTTTTTCGGTGAGAAGCACTGCTTCTCCGAGAGGCCGTCCGGGAATTCGGGTGGCACGGGCATCTTGCCCGTGCACTGGCGAGACGCCAGTGGTACCCGACCGTGCAGCGTTTTTCACATCCCGCCTAGCCGATCTTGGCCTTCAGTTCGTTGAGCAATGCGACGGCCTGGCCGATTTCTGCCTTTTGCCTTTCGGGTTCCTCGGGGATTTCGCGCTCGATGGTCAACGGGCCCTCGTAGCCGATCTCCTTGAGCGTGGCGATGAAATCCCCGATTCCCACGTCACCTTCACCCAGCGGCACTTCGGCGCCCCACTCCTCACCCGGGTGTCCGGCCCACTTGGCGTCCTTGCAGTGGACGCTGCGGACGAACTTTCCGACCTTCTTAATCGCTGCGATCGGCTCTCCGGTTCCGTAGAGGATCATGTTGGCCGGGTCGAAGTTGACAAAGAGGTTGTCGCGATCGACCGCAGCGATGAACTGCAAGAGTCCCTCGGGCGATTCCTGGCCCGTCTCCAGGTGAAACCGTTGGCCGTTCTCCTTGCAGTGGTCGCAGACTTCCCGAGTTACGGCCACAAGCTCGTCGAAGAGCGGATCCTGCTTGTCGTGGGGCACGAAGCCCAAGTGCATGGCCACTACGTCGACTCCCAGGAGCTTGGCGAAGTCGGCGATCTCTTTGGTCTCTTGGGTGCGTTCCGCACGTGACTCCGCGGGAACCAGGCCGATGGTCCTGGCCACCGTAGGAATGTCGGCGTAGCTTTCGCCCTCGAACCCGCAGAACACCGCACTGATAGTGACACCCATTTCCTTGAGTTTTGCCAGGAAACTCTCGGCATTTTCGGGTGTCCGGGTGGGTTTTGCCGGGGCATGGAGATGGATTGTGGGGATGCCCAACTCTTTGACAACTTCCAGCTTGACGCCCAAGCCCGCATCAATACTCGCAAATACACCGATTGGCCACTTGTCCACGACGTTCTCCTTCCTTGCTTGGTTATTTCAAGACCACCGGCACGGTTGCCGGCGTGAACCCATGCGTATTACTCCGGTCGCCAAGATACCCGGGATGGGCACCCGGTTCAAGCATACCGGGACAGATCCGGTTTGACTGCCTCGGGAGTTTCGTCGCTATCGGGGTCGAACCACTCTTTTTTGAAATCGATTCGGCGTCCTTCCCGGGCGGCAATGTTGGTGGTCAGGGCGATCACGGCGTCGGCCAGGGCTACCTTGGGATGGCAGTGGGGCAGGTTCTCGGGGTCCGGATTCCGGATGCACCAGGCCCAGTGTTCCAATTGCTCGGTGTATCCGCGACCGGCTTCCTGCATGGCCATTTTGCCGGTGGTGGCCGCGGGTTCGTCGCCCTTCTCGTCGAGTTGGAGCTCCAGGCCGGGTTTCTTCTTGTCGCGGTCCTTGGCCACCTTGGTCTTGCTGCTCACCGCGGAGGTCTTGTAGAGCAGGGCTTCTTTCTCACGTTCCAAAAGCAGTGTTCCCTCGGTGCCGAAGACGGTCTCCCCATAACCACCGAAACCGTTGCCGTTGATCGACGCGTAGGCCACGCTGATTCGCTTGCGGCTGGCGACCGGATCGTCGGGGTTGTAACCGGGGGCGGGGAATTCAAACAGGCAGTAGAGATGATCGTCGACGTCGCGATCGGCGGGGAAGATCGGCCGGCCGGACGCCGCGGAGACGTTCAGCGGGTACTGCTTCTTGCCGCCGTGCATCGCCGAGATGAAAATGCTGGCCGCGTCGAGCTGGTGACTACCCAACTCGGCCATCAGACCGCCGCCGGTCCGGTTCCAGAGACGCCAGCGGATCAACTCCTCGATAGCCGGGCGATCGTAGATTACCTTGCCGGCGGAGTCCTTGTATTTCTTCGACTGGTAGCCGAACTGCTCGGCCTTGACGATCTCGTCGGCGATTTGGGCACGCACCTGGGCGACTTTCTTCTCCCACTCGGCCACCGAGGCACTCTTCTTGGCCTTCAGGTCGTCGAGCTTGCGCTGCCAGCTAGCCAGCTTCTTGGCCAGATCTTCGGCTTTCGCATCCGTCGGCTTGGCCTTCTTGGGAAGCGGTTGCCGCCAACTGTCGGTGCCGGGCATGTTGCCCCGGTGCCACTGGGCCCGAATATAGTGTAAGTCACCCAAAAGCCCCTTGCGGATCAACTCCATGGCGCTGTCGTAGAGGATGTTGTAATGTCGCTGGTGCCCGGTGGCCAGATGCAAGCCGGTCTGTTCCGCCACCCGGGCCATCTCCTTGCACTCGTGCACGCTGTGGCCCATCAGCTTCTCGGTCAGCACGTGTTTGCCGGCTTTCATGGCCGCGATGGTCGCCGGAGCGTGCAGGTGCAAGGGCAGCGCGATGATCACCGCCTCGATGTCTTTTTCGTTTTCCAACAGCTCGCGGTAGTCGCCGTAGACCTTGACGTGTTCTCGGGCTTCGTCCTCTGTTTTCCATCCGTACTTGGTCATCAGTCCGCAGCGGACTTTCAGGGCGGTATTGCTGTAGTGGTCGCCGTGAAACGCCCGGTGGATGTTGTACGGCCGGATGTCGGCGATTGCCTCGACCTGGACGAACTCAGGCGTAATGGCACCCATCAGCACGCTGCCTTCGTCGCCCGTGCCGAGCACGCCAACCCTAACCGGCTCGTTGACGGTCTTGTCGTAGCCGTAGTAATACGCCCCGAGCCCCCTGCCCGAGGCAATATCCTGCGTGATGCCCTGGAGAAGGAAATCATGCCGCACCAGCTCGCTTCCGATGGCGGCGTGGAAGTTTTCTTTCCCAATCGCTTTTTCTTCCGGAGTCAGGTCCATTACTACCTGCCTTTTCTTTTATGCTGGCGACTAATGACTAACAACTGACAACTGGCAACTACCACCTACGCATACCTTGAGAGATCCGGTTTGACTCCTTCGGGCGTTTCGTCGCGATCCGGATCGAACCACTCTTTTTTGAAATCGATGCGGCGGCCTTCACGGGCGGCGATGTTGGTGGTCAGGGCGATTACGGCGTCGCCCAGGGCCATCTTGGGATGGCAGCGAGGCTGGTTTTCGGGGGCCGGGTTGCGTATGCACCATGCCCAATGTTCCAACTGCTCGGTGTACCCACGGCTGACTTCGGCCGTCGGGCCGGCCGCTTCGGCCGTCTGTGCCTCGCCGCTGGCCTGGGTGTCCATGGTGGGGCCGCTGCCCTTGCCGGTCTTGATCTTGCTTGCCGAGGGACCCCGGTAGAGCATGGCCTCTTTTTCGCGCTCGAGGAGCAGCGTTCCCTTCGTGCCGAACACCATTTCACCGTAGCCACCGTAGCCGTTTCCGTTGATCGACGCATATTGCACACCGATCTTCTTGCGACGGCCCTGTTCGTCCTTGGGATCGTAATCGGGAGCGGGAAACTCGAAGATGCAGCAGACGTGGTCGTTCACGTCGCGGTCTTGCCCGAAGATGGGGCGATTGGCCGCCGCCATGACACACAAGGGAAACTGTTTCTTGCCGCCGTGCACGGCCGCGATGAAAATGCTGGCCGCGTCGAGTTGGTGGCTGCCCAACTCGGCCATCAACCCGCCCCCGGTCCGATCCCAAAGCCGCCAGCGGATCAGTTCCTCGGTGGCGGGGCGATCGTAAATCACCTTTCCGGCGGCGTCTTTGTATTGCTTGGCCGTGTAGCCGTACTTCTCGGCCAGCTCTTTGCCGGCTTCGTCTTTCTCGGCGAGGATCTTGTCGGCAAGCTGAGCCTCGACCTGGTTGACGCGTTTCTGCCAGACATCGATGGCACGCCCCGAGGCGGCCGCCAGCTTGCGCTGCCAGCTTGCCAACTTCTTGACGAGGTCCTGTGCGGAGGGATCCTCGGGCTTGACTTCCGGGGGCAGGGGTTGTTGCCAGCTATCCTTGCCGGGCATGTTGCCCCGGTGCCACTGGGCCCGAATGTAGTGCAGGTCGCCAAGGATTCCCCGGTTGATCGTATCGACGGCGTCGGCATACAGGATGTTGTAGTGCCGCTGGTGGCCGGTGGCCAGGTGCAAACCCGTCTGCTTGGCAACCCGGGCCATCTCCTTGCACTGGTGAACGCTGTGGCCCATCAGCTTTTCGGTCAGCACGTGTTTGCCGGCCTTCATGGCCGCAATGGCTGCCGGGGCATGGAGGTGCAAGGGCAGGGCGATGATCACCGCCTCGAGGTCATCCGCGTTTTCCAGCAGCTCGCGGTAATCGCCGTAGACCTTGACGTGTTTTCGGGCTTCGTCTTCCGTCTTCCAGCCGTACTTGGTCATCAGACCGCAACGGGCTTTTAGCGCGGCGTCGCTGTAATGGTCGCCGTGAAACGCCCGGTGGACATTGTAGGGCCGGATATCGGCGATCGAGGCAACCTGGATATAGTCGGGGTTGATTGCCCCCATCAGCACGCTGCCTTCGTCGCCGGTGCCCAGCACGCCGACGCGAACGGGGTTTCCGGTGGCCTTTCCGTAGCCGAAGTAGAATGCGCCGAGACCGCCCGCCGAGACGACACCCGCGGCGATCCCGCCCTTGAGAAAGTCGCGGCGTGAAACGTTGCCCTCCACGGCGGCACGGAAGTTCTCCTTACCGGCGGCTCTTTCTTCGGGGCTCAAGTTCATCGGGTTATCCTTCCTGTTTCTGCACTTCTTTGTTTTTCTTCAGGAACCGTATTTCGAGCGGTCGACCGATCCAGTGGTAGAGGAAGTAGTCGAGGCCGCCCCAGCGTCCCACGGCCGTTGCGGCCAGCATGAACATGGCTACCATCTCGACGAAGTTTTTGTCGACGACCAACGCGTGCCCGACCACCGCCGGGGCCGGTGGAAAGATCGTGGGCCAGGGCGGCTGGGTCAAGAGGACCATGATCAGGAACACACCCCCGCCCAGACAGGCCAGTCGGTTGCACAGCCCCACGATCATGCAGAAGCCTATTGCCGTCAGGCCGTAGGTGACCGCGAAGTCCATCAGGTCGGCCATGGTCCACGCCACGGGCAAGGGTCCGACCGCCTTCTGGTCGTCTTCCAGCAGGTTCCAGAGGGCCTTCTGGTAGTCTTTGCCCATGCCGTCGATCTCGTCCAACCAGACGTTCACCTCCCGGCGGAGTTTTTGTTGTTTGCCCCAGAGGCGTTCTTTCTGATGGGCGGCACCGTTGTTGCCGTCGGTTTTGTTCTTTTCGTGGCGATCCAACGCATCGAAATATGCGGCGACGTCGTCGAGATTATCGGCCAGGTACTCCTCAAGCGACGTCTCGTAACGCTGATAGAGATCTTCGGCGGCCTTTTGCTGCTCGTCGCTGAGCTTGTACTTATCGACAACCCGCTGGCGAAGACTGCTCCAGGCCTTCAGCCACGACTGGCCCGTAATAACCCGCTCGCCTTTCTCGTCTTCTTCGATCGCGAGGCGCTTGCGGCCGTCGATGTCGGGCACCATGGCGTAAAAGAGCGGTGCGGCCGGGCCCTTTGCCTGGGTGAGAAACGGCTCGGCGGAGAATTCGTCGGCGTGTTTGATCTTCCAGACCCCCTCGTAGAAGAAATGAACGCCAATGCTTACCCGCAGCGCAACCAAAAGCACCACGGCGGCCAGACCGATTTCAAACTTGGAGTATCGCAGGGGAAACCTCCTTTCGGATTCGGTCCGCGCTGCCGCGTGCCGACAGCGCCGGGGCGGTGTGCGGCAACAAGGTGAAGGTACAAATAGACAGACCTCGCACCGGGTGGGATATCGCCGACAATCGCCTAAACCCTCATACTAGTGTTTTGTCGCGGCGTTATCCACCCCTTGCCTCTATTGTTACGCAATTGGCCGCACGGCGGTTTGCAGACCCGCCCCCGACCATACCCCGACAATCGGGGGTACGACTGGGGGGCGGCGGTAAGGAACGCAGTAGGCCCGGCAGCGCAGGCTTGCACCCCGAAACGTAAGAGCCACAATATGGTTTCGTTTTTCTCGAATTCGTGCCATGCATTCTGGAAACCGTGCCACCCATGAGAATCGTCCTTTGCTATCCGGTCAAACCACGTCACTGTGAGCAGATCAGCGCCGCCATGCCCGGGGCGGAAGTGATCGACGCCGGCCAGGAGCGAATCGCCGAAGAGCTGTTTTTGGCCGACATTTTTTGTGGGCATGCCAAGGTGCCGGTTGATTGGGACGGGGTGATTCGGCAGGGGCAGTTGGGTTGGATTCAGTCGTCGGCCGCCGGCATGGACCATTGCCTGGTTCCGTCGGTGATCGAGTCCGACGTGGTGGTGACCAGCGCGTCGGGCGTTCTGGCCGACCAGGTGGCCGAGCATACGGTTGCCCTGATCACGGCCTGGTGCCGTAGCCTTCCGGTTTTTTTTCGCGCCCAGCAGAAGAAGGAGTTCATCCGGCGGCCCACTCGCGACCTGCACCACAGCACGGTGGGCATTGTGGGTTTTGGCGGTGTGGGCCGACGTCTGGCCGAACTGCTCAGCGTGTTCAAGACACGGATCCTGGCCACCGACATGTTCCCCGTCGAAAAACCCGTGTTTGTCGAAGCTCTTTGGCCAGCCGATCGTCGCGACGACCTGCTCGCCCTGGCCGATATCGTCGTGCTGGCGTTGCCGCTGAACGAGATGACCCGCGGAACGATCAACGCCGCCGCGCTGGCCAAGATGAAACCGAACTCACTGTTGTTTAACCTCGCGCGCGGCCCGCTGGTAGTCGAGGAGGATCTCGTGGCGGCGTTGGAGTCGGGCGATCTGGCCGGGGCCGCCCTGGACGTGACGGATCCCGAACCGCTACCTCCGGAGAGCCGACTTTGGGAGATGCCGGGCGTGATCATCACACCGCACGTAGCCGGTCAAAGCGCCCGGCGGATCGACAACATGACAAATATGTTCTGCGAGAACCTGCGCCGGTTTCAGGCCGGCGAACCGTTGATCAACTACCTGGCCGACAAGCGTCTCGGCTTTCCGATCCGCGACGGCAAAGCCCCTATCTGGGGGAGTACCAGCGGATTGATCTGGACGCAGACCGGGCCGAATACCTAAAATATGCGGGCAAATTACAGCGGCCATGTACAGCGGCTATGAAGGGAGGATGGGGCAATGATCA
>Ga0180432_10009124_pt1 | contig 12167 bp, 3 predicted proteins | sample SS_ome_10_FD_132414 | JGI IMG/M metagenome (GOLD analysis project Ga0180432, IMG submission 132414) | Hypersaline lake sediment archaeal communities from the Salton Sea, California, USA - SS_1_MS_2 metaG | ecosystem: Environmental > Aquatic > Non-marine Saline and Alkaline > Hypersaline >...
CGTCAATACACAGTACCTCCACACCTCCTGGGGTCCGACGGACGACGGCCGGATCAAGCCCTTGGTCACCGCCGGCGGCTGTCAGACGACCGGAGATATGGGCGTCACGTCGACGGACGATGCCCCGGTCAACGGCTACCATGCGTCTTGCAGCACCTCCTCGGCCACTGCGGCGGTGGCCGGCGGCGTGGCGCTGATGCTGGAGCAGTACCGTCGCGTCTACAACACCTCCGGCAGGTTCTGGCCCTCTACCGCCAGGACCATCCTCATCCAGACGGCATCGGATAAGGGACGATCTGGGCCGGACTACGAGTGGGGCTACGGCATCGTCGATATCCAGGCTGCCGTGGATCTGATCTCAAGAAAGGCATTCCGGCAGGAGAACATCGACGACGATGAGGTGGATGTCTACTCCCTCGTCGTCCCCACCGACGAGGAGCCGCTCCGCGTCAGTCTCGCCTGGGACGATCACGAGGCCACTGTGAACGCGAACCCGACGCTCATCAACAACCTGGATCTGGAGTTGGTCGCACCGGATGGCACGACGTGGCACCCCTGGACCCTCGACCCGGACCATCCCACGGCTAATGCGACCCGAGGTGTCAACGATGTGGACAATCAGGAGCAGGTGGAGGTGGAGTCACCGGACGTCGGGACGTGGCTCGTCCGGGTCAAGGGCACCACCGTGCCTCAAGGACCACAGGATTATTCGCTGGCATGCGAGGGGTGCCGGACGCTCGACGTCGGCGTCTGTCAGTCACGCGTTAATGGTACAGTGTCGGTGATGAGCGTGCAGCAGGTAGATCCCGCGGATGGCGAGGCCGGGGTGACTGGGGTCAATCATCTGACCGTCCGTACCCCCGAGGACGTCAGCGAAGGGGAGGCGTGGCAGCGAGCCCTGGAGGCGGCGTCGGCCGCGCAAGCTGCCGCTCGCCAGGGCGACCCGGCGACAGAGGCGGCAGCGGGGCTGGCGGCCCTGGAGGCTGCACGTCAGGTCGGCCCGGAGGCCGTCGTCGCCCTGCTGGATACCCTGCGGGGTCCCGCTCTGGACGCGACGATCGACGAGATTCAACAGGCTCAGGAGGCGTTGGACCAGCGTGCTCCAATTCTCCCGCCAGGCGAACCGCCCAGTCGGCGAGAGGAGCAGGCTGCCCTCGATGCCCAACGAGCCCTCGACGCAGCGCATCGGAGGGGCGTTCTGACGACACCGCGGGGTTCCGAGGAAGCCCAGGTCAGCGTCGCGTTGGGAGCCTCGTTGGCCGATGCGCCGGCCGCACCGCCGCCGGGGGTGGAGCGCACGGTTGGTAGGGGCTGCGACTACGCTACGCTGGGAGAAGCCCTCGCTGCTGCGGACCCCGGGGATACCCTGCTCTTGGAGGGCGGTGTGACGTTCCATGAGAACGTCACCATCGGCGAGAGCGTCGCTCTGGAAGGGGGTTACAAGGGGTGTGGCAGCGGCTCCGCAGATCCCACGACCATCGACGGAGGTGGCAGCGGGCAGGTGTTCGAGATCGCCGCCGGACTGAGGGTGACGCTCGAGAATCTGGGCGTCACCAACGGAGATAGCGGCAACGGAGGAGGCGGTATCCGGTTTGCAGCTGGAGCGTCGGGGACGGGCAATCTCACGCTGACCAACGTGGCGATTTACGGCAACTCGGCGAAGGTTGGCGGCGGCCTGTGGGTGGGTCGCGATGCCCAGGTCACCGGTGTCGGTGTGCAGATCCACGGCAACTCCGCCCTGGACTACGGCGGCGGCGTGCGGCTTTTCGGGGGACGCGCTAGCTTCGAAGAAAGTAACATATACGGCAATGCGGCGCCCAAGGGCGGTGGCGTCTACGCGACCCAGGAGGGGGAGCATAGCCCGGAGCTTGACTTAGTGGATAGTGCCGACCTGAGCGACAATGAGGCCTTGACAGGCGACGGTCAGGGCGGCGGCTTGTATATGGTGCAGGGCACGGTGTCCGCGTCTGACGGATCCGATTTCTACAGCAACGAGGCGATTCGCGGCGGCGGAGCCTACATCGTCACGAGCACGCTCACGTTGAACGGCGCTGCATCGGAGATCCAGTACAACACGTCCTCGGCCTCCGGGGGTGGCGTGTGCGCGTACGGAAGCATAATCAACCTCGACGATCAAGCAGGTATTGAGTTCAACCAGGCCGGCACCGGAGGGAGCGGCTCGGGCGGGGGCACGTTCTTAGACGACAGCTCGCTCTACAGCGACAAGGCTAGCATCAACAACAACGCGGCGCAGAACTCCGGCGGGGGCGTGTACGCCATCAACGGTTCTGTCGTCGATCTGGACCTGGGTACCTTCACCTGCTTGGGCGCCGGTTGCAGCCGAGTCTACAACAACGTCGCGAGCACGGGGTACGGCGGGGGTATCTACTTGAGCGACAGCATGGGGTGGTTGGACCACACCATGGTGGAGAATAACCGGGCCAAGCTTGGCGGTGGGCTCTACGCGTACGCTGGGACTGTCTACGCCAATAGCACGCTCTTCGCGCGGAATGACGCTGTGGATTCGATAGGCGACGGGGTGCGGCTGTACAACGATGCTAGCTTCGTGGGAGACGGAACCACCATCGCATACAATAACAGCGGGGGTAGCGGCAATGGTCGAGCCATCGACACCTCCGACGCTGACCTGACGTTGAGCTGCTCCGTCATCTGGGGCCACGCGAGCAGCATCGGCACGGCAGGCCATGACGTTACGTACTCCGACGTCCAGGGCGGCTACGACGGCGAGGGTAATATGGACGTCAACCCCCTCTTCGTCGCCCCGGCGAGCAGTGACTATCATCTGCAGGTCACCAGCCCCGTCATTGACAAGTGTCTGATCGGTCACTCACCCGACTTCGACGCGGAACAGCGCCCCATCGTGCGGCACACCGGGGCTTCCCCGTACGATATGGGAGCCGACGAAGTGGCCGGCGCGATGCGCGTGGGGCTCAATGATTCTGGCTGTGTCTACGCCACCCTCCAGCAGGCGGTGAACGCGGCGGCGGAGGGGGATACGCTCCAAATTGCAGAGGGTGTCTACTTCGAGAACTTGACCGTGACGAACAAAGACCTGGTGTTGGAGGGCGGCTACGACGCGGCCTGCACCGCGGCGGGGACGGGACCGACGCGCATTGAAGGCAGCATGGGTACGGGCAGTACGGTACACGCTGCCGGCGGTAACGTTGTGCTGCGGCATCTGGACCTCACCTGGGGCGGGGGCAACGGCGGCGGCCTGATGACGGTCAGCGGAGCGGAAGTCACCTTGGACGACACGACCGTCTACGACAACCACGGGAGTTACGGAGGCGGGATCTACGTGGCCAATGGTACAACAGTCACGTTGACCAATGACTCTGACGTGGTTAACAACACCGCGTCGCTATTCGGCGGGGGCGCCCGGGTGTGGGGCAAGCTGATCGGCATGGAGACCCAGTCCGATATCAACGACAACTGTGCGCCCCATGGCGGTGGTGCCTCCGTACCCGGCGGGACAGTCACACTGGATGGATCGGACATGCGGGGCAATGAGGCGGCCGACGTAGATGGGCAGGGAGGCGGCCTCCACGTCGTGGACGCGGGCGCCGTTGCCCTGTTGGGCAATGCGTGGGTCTATGAGGGAACCGCTCATGCTGGTGCCGGGCTCTACCTGGACGGGTCGACGGCGGATCTCGGTTACTCGTGCGTCGGAGGCAATGCCGCCGAAGGCGATGGGGGCGGCATCTATCTGACCAACAGCAGTACACTGACGGGGAGTAACCTATCGTTGATTGGCAAGAATCGGTATGCCAACACGGCACGTGACGGCGGAGGAGTCTACGCCAGCGGTAGCATGGTCCACTACGCCGGCACAATGTCGGCGAACGCGGCCAACGAGCGGGGTGGCGGGATTGCGGCCGTTGAGGGGTCCAAGGTGACGCTGGTCGACGCGGTCGTAAGCCAAAACGAGGCTGCGGTCTACGGCGGCGGCGTGTACGCGGACGACAGCGCGGTCAACGTCAGTCATACGCGACTGCATGGGAACATGGGCGCTCGCGGCGGAGCGTTCTTCCAGGAGGGTGCGGCGGCGACCGGCGACTTGCGCAACACCTTGATCTACAGCAACACGGCCGCGGCTCAATTGGGGGCCGGGATCCGATCTCAAGCCGGTGTTGTCACCATGACGCACGTGACGCTGGCCAACAACATCAACGGAGCGGGCTACTCCCAGTCCACCACCGATGGTTTCGCTGTCAACAGCATCGCCTGGGGTAACGAGTTCGGGGGTTTCTGGGTGACCAGCGGGGATCTGAGTGGAACGTGTAGCCTGGACGAGACGGGCAACGCCGGCCCCGCGCTCGACCCGCGATTTGTGTCGCCAGGGGCTGGCGAGGACTACCACCTGCGCCAGGGCTCCCCGGCCATCGATCGGTGCTTAACGGGGGTGGCCGATGATCTGGAACACAGGAGCCGGCCAATGGGGAACAGCTACGATGCCGGGGCGTATGAGCATCCTCTCCGTGTCTATCTGCCCCTGGTCCACCGGGGGTAGAGATAGCTCCCGCGTGAAGAAAGCGAGGCCTAAGGCGCGTGGCACGGCGCAGCTGCGCCGTGCCACACACCTGCTCTGAACCCACATTCGGGATGGGTGGTCGAGCGGGATAGGGCGCTCTTGACCTCGCCGCCCTTTCGGCGCCCTCTGCGATTCAAACGTGCCCCCGGCCCTACCTCCGGCGCCGCAGGTCCTCCGCCTTGGTCACCACGGCGTCGTCCACCTCGAGGGCGTCGATGGCCTGGTTCTGGAACTCAAGGTCGGGGTCGAAGCGAAATATCGTACGGTCTCTCTCCTGGCTGAGATCCTAAAGGTCTTCAAAGAGTCTCTTGTCCCCAGACCCCCTCTAGCCCGCAAGAGTGTCATCAATCCCCAGCATTCCTTCAAGGAAGCTCCCCTCGATCGGTGGACGATCCGCTCTCCGTCGCCGGCCCGCACTCGCCGCGATAGTAAGCCCAGTCGTCACACTCGCTGCCATCGGGGAAGACGCAGACCCCGCTCTGGCTGCCACCCGCAGCGGTGACGATTTCTGACCTGTATCCCTGCTGCTCACAATAGGCCGAGGCGGGGTTGGGCAGGTTGGGTCCGGGGATTGGCGTCGCTGCAGATGTTGCCGGCGAATCGCCCGGCTTGCAGTCACCGCGGAAGAAGGCCCACTCGTCACACTCGCTGCCATCGGAGAAGATGCAGACGCCTGCTACGCTGCCTGATCCGTCCTCCCTGAGCTCCAGTCTGCCGCCGTTCTCCTCACAGTACACGGAAGCCGGGTTCGGCATGTCTGCTTGTGAGCTTGGGGGGGCTTGTCCGGGATTGCACGACGTACAGAGTACGCTACCCAACAGCGGGAACAGGGCGAACAACGTCTTTCTGATCATTCTTGCCTCCACCAGGGCTGGATGCCCAGCCTATCTGGTGATCTGGGCGAACGCTTTTCGCTCGCTGTTTGACTGCTAGACGCTGCATCCTGGGGAGAAGTTCCCGCTTCCGCACCGAGATTTTGGGAGCAAGCCTATTGATAGCCCCACAACCTCTAGCCGATTTCAGGCCAATCGCCGCTTTGTCGCTTGACTGCCTTTCCGACGGCGCCCCAGTCTTCGGTCAGTGTAGGCAAGGGATTCGAAGGCTTGTCTGTCCTTGCTTGATGCAGCCGCGGGTGGATGGGTCATCCGGAGCATCTCCTTGGGCAGTCTGGAGTTGCGCCGGTCTCGATCCGTGCTCAGCTTCCCGACCATCATTCGGTATCCCTGTTCGGAATTCCTATCGGGTATCGCCCCGGAGGCAGGAGGGCACGTCCGTCCTGTTGTTGGGGGTGGGGGCTGGATGGGTTGCCGCCCTGCACGTCTACCGCCCAGGCCGCCGGACTCTGGCGCCCAGGCAGATCCCGTCTGTCTCTCGCAGCTTTCTGCCGTCCGCCTTCGGTGGCTCATCGCCCTCCGGGATCAGCGCGTTACTCAGTCGCGCGTCGGTAGCGGATTTCGTCCGGTTGCACGCACGGGACGCCGCCAAGAGGATCTCGGCCGCCCGAGACTTGGGAGGAGACAGGGTGCTTCGAGTCCAACGCCCGCCGGGACGCTGCCTTGGCTTGACGGTCTACCTACCGGATGGGGGAGACCGCGACTCGTACACTGTCCCCCAAAGGGTTTTCAGGGGGGGGTCTCGCGCACCATAATGAGGTCGTCTCCTTCGTCTGCATACTCCAGGAAGCCTTGCTGTCGATAGAGACGCACCGCGTGGTTGTCTGTGGCGACCATCAGACTGATTCTTCGCACATCGTGCCTGGACGCGTAGTCAATGAGCCACTCGAGCATCCGTGACCCGACGCCCTGGCGTCGATAGTCTCTGCAGACGCCGATGGCCAACACAGGGGTCGCTTCGTCGACATATCCCCGTATGGGATTGTCATCTGTCCAGAATCTGTACCAGGCTGCGCCAATGCACGTCGAATCAAGAACGGCGAGCACTGCCGTGTCGCCCTCTCTCTTGCCCCAGTCAGCCAGCAGCCCCCTCACGTCTGGATAGGCGAGTCCTTCCTCCAGCGAAGGCCCGTGGGGGATCGTGCGCCAGAAGACGGCTTCGTACAGCATGCGTCTCAAGAACGCCAGATCAGATGGTCGCGCGTTCCGCAGAGCGATTGTCATGTTGTCCTTTGGGCAAACCTGGTGCTTGCTCCAACTGCGCATAGCTCCGACACGGCCCCCCCCCCGCTCATCTCCACAGCGGGCATCTATCGGCCACATCGCCGTCCGGGCCTGCGGTCGATCGCCTCCTGGTGGGGTGGTGACTCCCGGGGATCGGTTGGTCTTCGTCTGCCATCGCCGATCCCCGGGGCATGCCTTAGGAGCCTCTTAGCACCAGAGGGAGGTAGATCCGATGCACGGGCCCCAGGAGTGCGAAGCGGCTCAGGTGGCAGATCGGGACACTGATCACCCGATGGACCTCATCGTGGACGATGACGGATGCAGGGGCACATGTCTGGGCCGCGTCCTGCCACAGACTGCTGTCCCACCAATAGAGCTTCAGCTGGCTCGGATTGGAGATCTTCCCGGTGTCTGCCTGGCTGTAGCGGATGGTCACCGTGACAGGATGGCCGAACGCGAAGTCGGGCTGCAGGACGCCCCCCTGGTACGCCTCCAAATCGAAGGCATGACCCGCGAAAGCGAGCTCAGCGCTGCCCGTCGCCGTGGTCGGCGTGAGCACCAGCGTGGTAGGGCCGGAGACGGCCCCAGCCGAAAGCGCCAAAGTCGTCGTCAAGCCTTGCGTATCGACACTGACCAGTTCACCAGCCGCCTCCGCCGTCACCGTCGTGGAGACGGGTGGCGACACCATGGTGAAGTCCTCGCCCACAGTGTCCGGGGGCAGCGTCACCTCCCTCGAACTGGGCAGGAACCGATAGCCGGTCAGCTCCGGGATCACACGGTACGTCCCGGGCGGCAGGTCCTCCAGTGCGTATGACCCGGAGCTGTCGGTCGTATCGGAGGCGCTGTGCGCCGAGACCGTGACGCCGGCGACTGGGAGGCCGTTCGCGCTCGTGATGCGGCCGGAGACGTCGGACTCCGGCACCGTGCCCGTGTGGCGGAGGATCGCGAGGCCGTTGTTGCCGATGCCGACGTAGAGGGTGCTGACTCCAACTGTCCCGCCCGGCGTCACGGTCACGCCCTCGGCTCCTCGAGGGGTCTCGTAGTAAGCCGCCGTCGTGGGCGTCATCGGGGAGGTCACGTCCAGCACGCTCACCCCGTGCGCGTGCCCGACGTAGGCATAGCTCCGCCCCGAGGCATCGGCCGGCTTGACGGCGACGTCGTATACCCACAACGGGCTGAAGAGGCGGTCAATGCCCGTCGGATCCGTCGGATCTGAGACGTCCACGAGGGCCAGGCTGGTCAGGTTCTGAGCGACGTAAGCGTAGGCCTCGCCCGGCGCAGGCCCGGCAGCGATCGCCACGGCGCGGACCGACCCAAACCCGTTCACGGGCTCGTAACCCACCTCCACAGGTGCTGTTGGCAGGGTGACGTCCAGGATCCTCAGCCCGGCACCTCCCGCGCACACGTAGGCGTACGTGTGCCCCGTGACCTCATTTTCGGCCAGGGTGACCCCGTAGGCCTCGTTCCCCGCTGTGTCGTACGAGCCGCCCGCGGTGGGGTTCTCGGGGTCGGTCACGTTGAGCACCGTCAGCCCGGCGGTCCCGTCGGCGACGTAGGCGTAGACATTCGGTGGATAGGGTTGCACGACCACATCCTGAGCCCAGCCTGGCGTGTCGTAGGCCGCCACCAGGCTTGGACTGACAGGGTCCGTGACGTCCAGGATCCGGAGCGCGTCCCCGGCTGCGACGTAGACGTGTCCATCGTAGACGTCCACCCCGTTGACGAGGCTGGGTGTATCGTAGGCGCCGGCGGTTCGAGGGACGGAGGGATTCGTGACGTCCACCACGGGCAATTCCCAGGAACCACCTACGTAAGCGTGGATCGTTCCTCCGTTTTCTCTCACCGCTATCGCGCCACCCCAGGCCGGTGGATCGTACTCGCCGACGTCCGTGGGGCTCGCCGGGGTGGAGACGTCGACGACGCGGAAAGCTTCCTGCACGTGGGCGACGTACGCGTACACCTTATCCGGTGTGGTACCAGGAGCCACGGCCACACCCCACGCGGCCCCGGCGCTGTCGGAGCCGACCAGAGTAGGGGTAGCGGGGGATGAGATATTCAGGATCACCAGGCCTGTGCCCGACGCGACATAGGCGTAGTTGCCCCTCACGTCCACGGCCCGCGCCATCGGCACGTCGGTCCAATTGAATCCGACCTCCGTGGGACTGATGGGATTCGTGACGTCGATCACGCGCAGGCCCTCGTGTTGGGCAGCCACATAGGCGTAGGTCTTGCCCGGCGTCGAGCCCGCAGCGACGTCCACATCGTCGGCAGGCCCCGCCGTGTCGATCTCCCCCACCTGACTGGGACTGGTGGAGTTGGTCACGTTTACCACGTAGAGCCCTCCATAGCCGTTTGTGACGTAGGCATAGCTGCCATAGACGTCAACGGCCTTGGCCGAACCGACCAGCGGACAGGACCCAACTTCCTCGGGGTTCGACGGATCGGAGACATCGATCACGCGCAGGCCCTCGGTGCCGTCGGCGACGTAGACGATGTCGCCCGCGACGGCCACCCCCAGGGCCGTGCCGGGGGTGTCCAGCGATGCGACCTCAACGGGTTCCGAAGGCAGGGAGACGTCGTACGTACGGAGCCTCCCATTCTCCGCGACGTGGGCGTGGCTGCCTTCGACACAGACGTCGGAGGCCGGTTCAACCAGCCCCAGGTCATTTGGACGGGGGAAGAGCGCGGATCTTCCCTCGACGCGCGGCGCGGAGGGGGTGGAGATGTCGAGGACGGCTAGCGATGCGCCTTCGCCGATGTAGGCGTAGTCACCCTCAACGGCCACGGCGTACGTCGCACCACCGGTGTGGCCCAGATACGTCAGGTCCTCCCCGGTGTCTGCGGTGCTGGCTTGCGGCTGGCGGTTGGCAGCGTCAGCTGAGGATATGGTGCTGGAGTCGACAGGTCCGTCGGGTGGGAGCGTCAGGGCGGCGGCGAGGGGGGCCTGAAAAACGGCCGAAATCAGCAGGCATGAGAGGATCAGGCCTCGTGTGTTCTCTCGGATGCGCTGGCTCACAATGCTCCTTTCGAGGTGTCGCACCATCGGATCGGCGGCGGTGTCAGGATGTCCCAGGTACCGCCGTCTACGAGGCCGCCCGATCCAGCGGGGCAGGCCCGAGTATGAGCGCGTAACGGGCCGGGCGAAGACGGGATGGTGGGCTTATCGGGTGGTAGGAGGGTCATCCAACCGGATCCCATCCGGCCCGCGTGGTCTCATGCGCGCCCCCCCCGCGACACAGCGCAGTCCTCTCTACACCGGGACGCGCTTGATCTACCAATGCCTGGCCCTCTGCACGCGCCAGAGCATCGCTTTGACCGCCACCAGGATGAGTCCCACCAAGCCCAGTGACTGTCCTACCAGGGAAAGCCAGTCCGCCGGTACGGTAGCGCCACCAACCGGTACCACAACGCCAGGTCCGCCGTCATCGACGATCTCTCCATTGCAGACGCCGTCGTCGTCCCCCAACCCCCCGTCGGTGATGCTGAGCGTCAGCACGTTGTCGCCGTCGTCGTCGCCCAGCAGCGACGTCACGTCGCGCCAGCCGCCGTCGTGGCACTTCCAGTACTCCGTGCCAGGGGGAACTGCCGAGGGCAGCGTAATCGTCACCACGACCGTCTCGCTGGCGCAGGGCGTCAGCCCCGTGATGCTGAAGGAGAAGAACCCGTGGGCAAAGCTGAGACTCGGTTTGCCCTCCTTGGGACACGGTAGCGTTCCCTCTTGTACCGCAGTCAGACCCTGGATTCCTCCGCCGCTAAGCCAGAACTCGGCGGTCCCCGTCCCTGTCGCCGTTTGGACCGTGTCTCTCGGGTCAAGAACGATCACGGTGACCTCACTGCTGTTGTTGGTGGGGTCCTCCTCAACCGTCGCGGAGGTGATGACGACGGTATTGGTGAGCCTACTCGTCGGCAGCGTGGCAGACAGCTGCCCGGTGATGGTGATAACACCGCCCTCTCCGACGGCCAGGTCGGCCACGTCCCACACGTAGGGCGGGCCCGCGCCCGTATCCGTGATGGCCGCGCCGCTGCTGATGACACTAGTGACGGTCACACTGGCCGGCACGATGTCGCTGATGACCACGCCGCTGGCGACGTCGCTCCCGGTGTTGGAGAAGGCGATGGTATAGGTGATGGGCTCACCGGGATTGGCGGTGGCCGGGGCGACGGTCTTGGTGATGGACAGGTTGGGCGCGATGCCCGTGCACTTGACATCGAAGTTGTAGGGATTCTCGTCGGAGTCGTTGTTGGCGATGGAGACCGTGCCCGTGCGCGCCCCTGTGCCGCTGGGCGAACAGCGCACCACGAAGGTCAAGGCGCCGCCCGCAACAATCGAGTTGCCGCTAGGCTGGGCGTGCACCGCGAAATCGTCCGAGCCGCTGAGGCCCACAATCGGCGAGCCGGTCAGGTAGAGGGTGTCGGTACCTTCGTTCTGAATGGTGAAGGTGCGGTCGAAGCTGCTGCCCACGCTGACCTCGCCGCAGTCAGTGTGGTCTGTGCTGGAGGGCGTGGTGTCGTCGTCGGGAATCGAAAGGCTGTTGCCTTCCACATCCATCTCTGTAGGTGCAATTGTATTCAGAATAGTGAAGAAGCGAGATCCTATCCCCTCAGTATTCCCCGCACTATCAGTTGCTGTCCAATATATTGTATGCACCCCATTCTCATAGACTGTCGTATCAAATTCAAAATACCCCCCAGCTCCGTCGCTGTTGGCGTATCCTGGGAAGAGGGTGGCTATGTCTTGTCGATAGTCGTCATAAACTGCGTTGCCGAGCTTCACCCCATCTATCCAAACGAATACGGTCGATCCATCTATGGGAATGGAATTGGGTTGCGGTGTCAGGACCCAGCCGTGGTTGACGAAGCTCTTGCCGGAAGCGATGCCGCCCATGGCCGGTGTGTCAATGTTTCCAAATGGTTTGACGGCATTGTCGCTATCACATGTGATAGTCTTGGCTCCTAAAATGACTTCGTTTCCCTCCACGTCTGTCGCTATGGCATGGAGCGTGTAGGTTCCGTTTCCCCCATTGGGCAGGAAGTAGGTGAGAAACATATAGCCCCAACCCGCCCTGTAGTTCAGCGGGTAGTCGGGATAGGCCGATTCAACATCTGGGCGCGTCCCCTCCACAAAGGTCGCATCGCCGATGTAGACGAGACCACCACCCTCCCCGGACACTGGCGCCCTGAAGATGCTCACATGCTCTACACCGATGTCGTCCAACGCCCATCCTGTGACCGCTACGCTGCCACTCACCGAAGATCCATCGATGGGGGTCTCGAACGTGCCAAAAGGGGGATCAGTGCTCGTGAGAATCGTGAGGTGCACACGCACTGTCTGTGGGGAGTTCGATGCGCGGGGATCCGATACGGTGACGGTCCCCGTGTACGTCCCGGAAGCCATCCCTGAGGGATCAACGGCGACAGTGACCAGATTCGAGCCGGCCCCTGAAGAAGGAGTCGCACCTATCCAGTCACGGTCGGCAGACACGCTCCAGACAAGAGTC
>Ga0180432_10009125_pt1 | contig 12166 bp, 9 predicted proteins | sample SS_ome_10_FD_132414 | JGI IMG/M metagenome (GOLD analysis project Ga0180432, IMG submission 132414) | Hypersaline lake sediment archaeal communities from the Salton Sea, California, USA - SS_1_MS_2 metaG | ecosystem: Environmental > Aquatic > Non-marine Saline and Alkaline > Hypersaline >...
GACATCATGCACATGCTGTAGAAAACGGATACGATGCCATTGATTACGTGAGGGATCATGAAGTCAACCTGGCATATATCGATGTATCCATGCCGGGAATCGACGGATTCCAAACACTGGAAAAAATCAGGGAAATAGATCCGTCGGTAACGGGCGTCATGATGTCTGGAAACGAGCTGGGAAAAATGCTTGATCCGCCTACACAGGAGGGAGTGTACGTAAGCATCACAAAGCCCTTGGAACTCAACACCATCCAGGAGATAAACAACTCCTTCGAGCAGGTCAGCTCCACCGTCAAGTTCATCTATGACAATCCGTTTGGATTTGACATCGAGCGATTCGCCGAAGCGTCCATACTGGTTGTCGACGATGAGCCTGATATTGTCAACATACTCGTATCAGGATTGGAAGATGTCGGAATGACAAATCTGGAAACGGCATATGACGGTGAAGAGGCTATCGCAAAATTCAACAAGAAGGTTCACGATGTAGTATTGACCGACGTCGTTATGCCGAAAACAAACGGCATAGACCTGATGAGACATGTCAAGGCCATCTCCGAAAACACCCAGGTAATCATTCTGACCGGGAATGCAGATAAGAAAGCGGCCATCAGTGCGGTCAAGCTGGGTGCGTATGATTTCATCGAAAAGCCGTTTGACCTGAACATCATGGCTCGTGTCGTCCACAGGGCCGTGGAAAGAAAACTTCTCCTGGAGGAACGAGAGAACTAACTGATTCGTCAATCGATATACGCTGGGATATGGGCTTCCTTGCCTTAGACTGAATTTAGGAGACTGCCATGGAAATCGGTAAGACGGCTGACAATGAACTGATTGCTCCTCTGACTTCCGGAACGAATGGAAAGACCCTTGATCACATATGGCCCATCATTATCGTTATAGACCGCGACAACCGCATTGTATTTCTCAACCGAAAGGCGAAACATTCCCTTGGTCTGAAGAAAGGCGATGTCGTCGAAAAAGGAGGACGGTATCGACTGCTTCCTCCGGATGAGCCGGACGAATAGGCCGGTTCTGATGCCATACGTACTATGGCGTGTCACGGGTATCACGCGATGAAGCGGTGTGCCCGGGGAATACGATCCCTTGTCGTGAAACGTGGAAGCATCCACACACAGACAGGCAGGATGCCCGGGAGATGAATCTCTTCATGATGATCCTCAATGAATTTACGGTGGGAGTGATGTATTCCGACAATCAGAATAGCCCTATGATTTATAAATAACAGCATTATTTGAATGGCTGAAAGGCTGCACCGATGACACAGGATCAGAAGAAAGAATATATCACTCCATCGGGACGGGTGAATTATGACGAGTTTAAAAAAGTGCTGACCTCCATGGAGGAGATATCATTTACAGGGAGTGTTTCAATCAAGGCCCGGGAGGGGTATGGGACGATATATTTGAATGAGGGAACTGTTATATCCGTGACCGCTCCGGAGATGCATAACAGGCTAAAATTTCACCTCATCGCAAAAAAGCACTTTTCCGAAGACGAGCTCGCCGAGGCGGAAAAGACGATAAAAAAAAATCAGTCCGCTTCGTTGTTGGGTATTGTTCGAGAATCAGGAATGCTGCCCGATGAAACCTTCAACTCACTGATATGTGATATCGCCCGAGAGGTGATTTTCAGCCTTGTAAACCAGGAAGGGGTGTTTCTCGTTGAATATAGTGAAGAAGGTTCGGTTTCTACGGATTTCGAGATGTCCGTCACCGAGCTGATTGAAAGCCTTGATGGGCCGATAGATGAGATGTTGAAGGTGCTCGATTCCGATGAGTTGATTTCCAGCGCCTCGACAAATGAGCAGGATCTCATGGATCATCGGTCCCAGATAAACGATACCCTCTCCCATGTCGCGAAAAGTATCTCGACCTTTCGTCCCCATGAGGTCGTTATCCTCGTGGAGGATGAGAGCTTCATGCGCCAAGTGCTCTCGGATGGGCTTCAGAGATTCGGATTCGATGTGGAATCCTTCGACAATGCGAAAGACGCCCTCGGCCATATCAGCACAAAGGATACTGAGCGGTTTTCATTGATAATCGTGCTCGATCTGATGATGTCGGGGCTCTATGATGAGGCGGGGGTGCACGGCGGCATTGATCTCCTCGATTTCATCAGCCGCTATCGGCCGTCCATTCCCGTGGTTATCACCACGGCGGTGGACGACCCTGAGGTTCGCCTCAAGACGCTGTTTCTCGGCGCGTCCAGTTTCGTATTGAAGCCGAATTCCAGCAGCGCCGATCCCAATGGCCCCAGAAACACCATGTCGCTCTATCTTGAGGAGCTGGCGTTTTGTATCGAGAATATATTCAGAAAGCAGCAGGCGTATCTCGAAAAGGAGCAGCTCCTGGCGGTTCGTGACGAGCTGCTGCAGCAGCTGATTAAGCGAAGCCGTGTGCCGATTCTCGATGATGAAGAGATTTATGACGCCCGGGTGCTTATGGTGGATGACGAAGAAAGCATCCTGAAGATCGGATATGAAATCCTCAAGGACGAGGGATTCAAGGATGTGGATACCGCATCGAACGGCAGCGAAGCGATCTCGCTGTTCAATGAAAAGAAACACGACGTGGTGATTACCGACCTGGTGATGCCGAAAAAGAACGGGATAGAGCTGCTTAAATACGTGAAGATCAAATCCCCTCACTCCCAGGTGATTATCATCACCGGGAATTCCGACAAGAACTCCGCCATTGCCGCCGTCAAGCTGGGGGCGTACGACTACATCGAAAAGCCGATAAATTTCGAGATACTGCCGAAGACGATCTCCCGGGCCGTGGAGCTGAAGTTCATTCTCGACAACAAAATGTAAATGGAATTCCAACCCGTTTGTTGGTGATGGGACAATCGGGGGTGCCCGGAATTGCCCTCATGTCAACCGTTTCGCTCCGCATCGATCTCTTCGATGAGGGCCTCAAGCTTCACGAAGACGTTCTCCTCGCTGTATTTTCTTGCATCGGCGTGATCCACGTCGATCATCACCGCCGGCACATCGTGGCGCTTTTTGATGTGTCGCATCAGGTCTATCTGCATCAGGGAGTAGGGCTTGCAGCTTCTGTTGCTGGCAAACACCACCCCGTCGATGGAAAACCGCTCGATAATCTCATCCATCACGCTCGACCGGAGACCGAGGCCGTAGGGACACACCGACGAGTTCTGTATCCGGGCGAGATCGATGAGAGGGTCTTCGCTTTCGTATCGATATCGGTCGACCTCTCCCTCCACGGTTCCCATGCATGACGTATAGCTGGCGTAGATGAGGTTTGCGTTGATATCGCTGAGCCGCTGGTACATCCGCCGAAGCTGATGCCAGGGGGCGATGTTGTCCCAGAGGAGTCGATACTTTTCCTCCGGGACCGGGTAGACGCCCGCCTCCATTTGCTCATAAGCCTCGTCGGCCAGAAGCCGCATGTGATCCGCCAGCTCCTTCGTCCCACGGTATGCCGTGATGTACGGCGCCATCTGCAGAAACGAATCGAAGGCTGTGATGGGCGACGGCCGCTCCATCGCAAGGTTGAGAAAGCGCTTCCAGTGGTTATTGCCCTCGTCGCTGTAACGGACCGCGTCCCGCACCCGATCGATATCCCACGTCAGCCCGCTCGTCTCCTCGATGAGACGGATCAACTCTCGAAACTGGCGCACGATGTAGTCCAAGTCCTCTTTTTTCTGCCCGGCGTAGGCGAACGGCACGTCCAGGACAAAGTGGGGGATATCGTATCGCCGGTGATAGACGTCGAACCACTTGACCAGGTGAGAGCAGTTGTTGGTGTTGGAGATGAGAAGGTCCGGCATCGGAAGGCCCATGCTGGGCGATCCCTCGCCGCCGGAGAAGACGGTTCCCATATCGATCCGGGCGTAGGAGCAGAGGTCCATAGAGTAGCCCTCCCGCTCCGATTTCTCGGCCTGGGCGGCGCCGATCCCCTTGGCGGCGCACATGGCCGAGTGATTTTCCGGCACCGCCACCACCAGTCCCTCGAATCCCTTCAGAAGCTCCACCGGCACGATGATCGCGATCCAGACGACGAATTTTCCGTCATTCGCATCGCTGTGGCCCTTCATATAATAGTCGGTCATCAGCCGGGAGAGATTTTCTTTCGATCTCGGCCATCTTTTCACCGACGCCATGTCAGCCGTCCTTGGATAGAGTTTTATGGATGTGCATGTCCCCCGGCACTGTGGTCAGGGGATATCAGCCCTTCAGGATCTCGGCATACGCCTCGATGCGTGTCACAACGGCTCCAATATGCTCTGAGTCGTCAATAGAAAATTCCAGGGCCAACGGCTGTATGCCCGACTCCCTGAGCCGCTTTTCAAGGTACGGATATTCAAAGTATTCATACTCGCAGAACTTTTCCCCCAGGAAGATGAATCCGTCGGCTTCGAGATCGCGGCAGAGGTTGAGTATCACCTCGATCCGCCGGTCCGCCAGGTAATGGAGGGTCGTGCAGGGATAGTGGTTTTCGTAGAATCGGGCGTAGTAGTCTCCCGGCTCGGTCGCCTGGGCTGGTGGGGAACAATAACTTCGACGAAAGATCGCCAGGTCCTCTCCAACCACCAGGAGGCCGGATCGCTCCATCGCATCGAGCACCGCCGGCGGCGGGGGGAGGATGCCGCTGATGATGATACGCTGCGCGCCGTCTTTTTTTTCCGGGGCGTCCTTCAATGTATCGACTGCGGTGGAGAGGAAGGAAAACTGCTCCGAGACCGGCATGAACGACACGTCCGACAACAGCGAGACGAAACGGTGAAAATCAATGCGACCTTCAGAGAGGTGCTCCGATAGGATGCGGAAAAGGCCCCTGACGGCGCCGTATGTTTCGACGCTCTCCAGAAACCGGGGTGTGTGGAACGAGACCGAATAGGCGGCTTCCAGCTCCCGGATCAACCGGGCGATCTCATTTTTTATATACTCCCGGACGTATTCGGGGCGGGATCGTCCCACGGCACCGGTCATGGGGACATGGTAGGTGAACACGGGAATGGATGCGTTTTGTTCATCCAGGCCGCTCTGGATGATTTCGGGAAGGTTCCTGAGGGTATCGCAGGCGTTGTAGGCGATGATGCCGCTCACCCGGTCAAGGCCGTCTGTCAACAGGTACTCCACCAGGTGGCGGGCAACGGAGCAGACATAGTTCTGGACGTGACGGTCGCTCTTATCGGTTTTTTCTATATACGGCTTGAGATTCCAGGGAATGATCGGGAATAGCCCCAGGGAATCCAGAAGCTCCAGCGGTGGGTAGAGGGGTAAACAGGCAATGATCGGACGGGGGCTTGATGTAAGTTTCTGAAGGGGAGAGTCCATGATCATTGTCTGGTAAATTGTCTATAAGGATGTTTTTTCCCAGTATGCCCCTTTTCATGGAGAAGTCAAGGAGTTTTCGACGGTAGACTCTTCCAACGTAAACGACACGGCGGACATGTATCTTCCTGGAAACGATAAGACTGAGGACGAGTCAGATTTAATCATCCTGAATGCGGGGATTGTCCTCCTATTTTCTCCTATCCTCCACCCGAAGCTCCATCACAATACGTCCCCAACCACCGCATTTTACGCCCACATCGATGCACCCCGCCCGGGTGAATTTCATGCTATTTGGATCCATGTCCGCATAGAGAAACTCAGAGGCACCGTATATCAGGGGAGTGAGGGAGTGCAGGGCGTAGATACATAGCCGCTTTGGATTCATTGACGTAATGAGGTTACCCGCGGCATCGAAGTAGAATCGATCCCCCTCACGGTGAGCAGAATTGCACCCCAGGGAGGAGACGACCTCGGCGACGATGGTTTTTTGCGAGAGGGTGAACATCTTTTCAAGTATCTTAACGTTGTCCTGGTTGGAGAGGAACAGCTTCATCTCGTCATCGGTATACTCGAGATGCTCCTGGATTGCCTTTTCGATATCCTGCTGTGACTTCATGGGCATTTTCCTTTTTTAAGGCTATTGAAGATTGTTTACTGCAGTACCTTCCACGTGTTCGAGTTGATGAGGTTTCTGACATTTCTTGTGAAATTTTCCTCCAATGTGTGTTCGTGATGGCTTCGAAAGAGGACCGCCAGACGCTGAAGCTCGTCGATTTCCTGAAGATAATCGAACAAACTGTCTTCATCCTGGGCATTTCTGATGTCCCCGGAAAACACGAGACGATTAGGATTGACACGGCCGCTGGTTATCTCATACACGATCTGTCTTTCGCACCGGCAGGAAGCGTTCGGATTGAAGAGACCGCATTTCTTATCCATAAAGTCACGAAGCCTTTTTTTTGCCCGGGAGAGACGCTGACGATAGGCGTTGTGACTGATATTCAGAATGTCCGCACCCTCGGCCCCTGATACGTCAAAGACTTCCGCAAGGATAAAACAGATGCGATCTGTCCGTTCAAGACACAACAACATGCCGTACATACACAGGGTTCTGATCTCCCTGACGATAAGACGCTCATCGGCTTGTGAATAGCCGCTCTCTTTGTCCAGAGCAAGCCCCCGATCGATCATCTCTCCATATGAAGCAAAACTCAGCTCCATCCGCTCCGCCCTGGATTTTCGGACTGTGAAAAGGTGCCGAGACGCGATGCTGAAGACCCAGGTCGTCAGTGCGCTTTCCTTTCGGAATCCGGACAGATTGGTGATCACCTTCACCAGGATTTCCTGGGTGGCGTCCCGGGCGTCTTCCGGATCGGACAACATCCGCATGGCGAGGTTGTAGATTTTATCCTGGATGAGGATGACGATTTCTTCAAGGGCATTACCGTCTCCCCAGACGGCACGATCGACGAGATCATATGTGTTATTGTTTTTCATATCGTACTGAAAACGTCAGGGATATATCATGCATATCATATCATCTCAAGGACTGAATAAGATTCGTTTCCTCTGTTGATTTCGTATATTTAGACTGAAAAACAGCTCGTCTGTGACAGGAAAAGATTATTCTCTTGACAAAAAGTTGAGAGTATGACAATGATTAGAAAGTTGCACTTGCTACTTTCTAATAAGCCGAGGGGATTTCGGTGTCAAACTCAGCAACAAAAAGACCTCCCGGCCTGAGAATCAGCGAGCTGGCGAAGCTGGCCGATGTCTCCATCCCAACCATAAAGCACTACCTGAAAGAGGGATTGCTCCCTCGTCCGATAAAAACCGGGCGCACCATGTCCTATTACGATGAATCCTGTGTGGACCGGGTCCGACTCATCAAGCGGCTGCAGAACGAGCGTTTTCTCCCCCTGAATGTTATTAAACAGATATTGGAGAGCGGAAACAACTTCGATCAGGAGCTGATTCTGAGAGAAGGAATCCTGGGCATTTCCCGGCTGGCCATGCCCACCCGGGCGGTAACGCCCGAGGATATCGAAAAAACCACCGGCTATGACCTGTCGCATTTGAAGCGAGCCGAGGACATGGGGGTTATCATTCCCCGATCGACAGAAGAGGGGACCATATACGACACCATCGATCAGGAGATACTCGCACTCATCAGGCAACGGGAAGATATCGGCATCCCCTTCGAGTACAGTATTGAGATGATGTCGATTTACAGAAAGCATATGAAAAAGCTTGTTGAGGAGGATGCTGCCCTGTTTGTGAGAAACCTCCTCTCCCTCCAGAGCGCCGAAGAGGTCATTAAGTACGTGTGGGAGGGGGACAGCCCCTTGGTGGCGTACATGCCGCTGATTCGTGCCAAGCTCACCCAGGCGAACGTGGAACGGTTGTTTTCAATTCTGGATACGGTGCCGGGGTTGATCGAGGAAGCCTTTCTTTTTCGAAGCCTTCCTGGTATTTGGGAGATGATCACCCGGGATCCGGAAGCAATAAATACCCAGTCGACGCTTTGGAAGCTTGTGGCCTGGCCTATCACCCACCCGAACCACAGGGATGATACGAGACTCCTGACAACGGAGGGGCCATCAATCGGCGAGGTGCGTGAGCTTCTCACCGGTATACATGACATCATCAGCAAGCGCCCGGACGACGCGCTCGGGCGGTTTGATTCCATCGCCGAAAACGAGCGGCTGGGATCTATGATACGCGTCCTGGAGGGAGTAGCGTATATCATAAAAGCCACCCAGTCATCCGGATTCATGCCGATTATCTCCAACATCAAGGATGCGATGTCACGCTTTGCCCTGTCCCGTGAAACATCCCGGCACCAGACGACGAACCTCCTCACCACATATGTCCGGGGCACGGGGCTTTCAATGATTCCTGAGGAATTCGGAACACATGAAGACGCCCTCGAAGATCTTCATGAGGTCATCACCAGGGGACAGGAGATACGAGGCGACAAGAGAGAAGATATCGACACCCTGTTCGTTCTCGAATTGACCAGTAAATCCATATACTTTCTTGTCAATATGCACCGTACAAAGGGAGAAGTCGATACGGCGATCGAGCTTCTGGAATCAATCAGAGAGGGTAGTCAAGATAAATACTATTCCTCATGGGCGAGAAAGACACTGAAGAGAATCGAAAAGGAGTCCTGCAATCCGGAGACGGAATAAGGTGTCTCCTAACCATGCATGCACTATTTCATTGAAAATGTCGTTCAGTTAACTATTTGAGGTATCGTATGGAAAAGGTACAGGTGGGAAAAAAGCGATGGGGACTGCCGGTGGTGCTGCTGGTAACGCTTCTGATCGCGTATCTTGATCGTTTGAATCTGTCGCTTGCCCTTCCGAAAATCGCCGAGGAGTTCGGCTGGACGGACGCCCAGATCGGTGAGTGGGGGGGTCTTCTCATCAGCATATTCTTTGTGGGATACGGCCTGACAAACATGTTCGCAAGCCCCCTGGGTGAGAAGATCGGCGCCAGAAAAAGCCTGATTATTATCATCATCCTGTTTTCCTTCTTCACCGCCATCACACCAACCGTGTCGGCGGTTTTCTTCGCCTTTGTGGCGGTACGATTTCTCTTGGGCATCGGCGAAGGGATTCATTTTCCGATGATGAGTCTCCTCACCAAGACCTGGTTTCCCCCGAAGGAGCGGTCCAGGGCCAACGGCATCTGGGTCAGCGGGGTGATGTGGTCTACAATCGTGGCGCCGCTCCTCCTGGTGCCGGTCATCGAGTGGCTGGGGTGGCGGGGTATGTTCTATTTCCTCGGTGTCATGGGAGTACTCATCAGCATTCCCCTGGTCTATTTCTTCGTATTCAACAGCCCCCGGGAACACCCGCGGGTGACCGACGAGGAAGCCGAGTACATCGAGAACAACATGGAGCCGGAGGAGGAGAGTGAAGAGCGGTTCGGCGCCCAGATCAAGGCCATCGCCAAAAAACCGACCTACTGGGTGTTGATGCTGGCGGGCATCATGAACAACATGGCGGCCTACGGGCTGATCATGTGGCTTCCCACCTATTTTGTCCGGGAGCGGGGGCTGGACTTCGGAAAGCTCACCTTCGTGGCCGCCATACCGTACCTTTTTTCCATCCTGGGCATCGCCGTAATGGCATTTCTGGGGGACCGGACCGGAAAGCGATCCCTCATGGCGGGTATCGGGTACATCATTACCGCCGTCATCACCTATTTCGCCGCTACGGCTCCTACAATACCGGTTACGGTGGCGCTCTTTTCCGCGGCCATTTTCTTTCAGATGGGCTTTACTACCAACGAGTACGCCATCCTCCAGCATATCCTCCCCAAGGATCGGGTAGGGACCGGAACCGGCTTCTACAACGGCATCGCCATGCTCATCGGCGGAGGCGTGGGACCGATCATCGTCGGTCAGGTGGTCAGCATGACAGGGGGCAGCTATACCGCCGGCATCATGGTCCTGATGGGAATGGCGTTTCTCTGCGGCGTCATCATGCTGATATTGAGCAGACTTGTAAAATATTGATCGAAATCGTCCGGTGATCCCGGACATCCAGGAATCAAGGAGGTTACTATGACGAAAGCAACGGAAATAATGGCGGACATACTCGTTCAGGCGGGCATTGAATATGTCTTCGGCATCCCCGGGGGATGCACGCCCTTCGTATTCGAGGACCTGGCGAAAAAACAGGACAAGATCACGACGATCCTCTCCCGTCAGGAGGGAGCCGCATCCTGCATGGCGGATATGTACGGACGGTTAACCGGAAAGCCCGCAGTCATCATGGGACAGGGGGCATGGATGGGCTCGAACGCCGCGTACGGCATCATGGAGGCGTATCTTGCCGGCGTGCCGATGGTGATTATCACCGAAACATCGGATTATGCGAGCCTGCCACTACACCAGCCCTACCAGAACTGCACCGGAGATTACGGCGCCATCGATCTGCCGTCAATCATGCGCTCCATGACGAAGTTTACAACCGTCGCCAACAATGCAAGCGAATTCGCCCATGGCGTCCAGCTCGCCATCAAGCATGCCATCACCGGGAAACCGGGCCCGACGGCGGTCCTCATGCGATGGAACGTGGTCAACGCGGAACTGGACCCCGATACCGCGACCCCGAGGCTCTATCCCCTGGCGGGACACCTCAACGTATCGCCGCCCTCCATTATAAAAGAAGACGCCGAGCGCATCGCCGACATGCTGATCGCCGCGAAAAAACCGGTGATGATCACCGGTCGGGGTGTACATGCCGGGAAGGCTTACACGGAGGTCCAGGAGCTGGCCGAGCTTCTGGGGATCCCGGTGGCGACCAGCTATATGGGAAAGAGCACCATCCCCGAGGTCCACGACCTGGCCCTGGGCACCACCGGTATTATCGGCCAAAAGGCCGCCAACGAGCGGGTGACACATGCCGACGTCATCTTCGCCGTTGGTACGGGCCTGGCTCCTGAGAATATAAAGATGCTCTCCCCGGAATTCATACGCCCCCTGGAACAGAAGATCATCCAGGTCGATATCGAGCCGCTGCACGTGGGATGGGTGTATCCGGTGGAAATCGGCGTGACATCCGATGCGAAGCTTGCCCTTCGGGCCGTCATCGATGCGGTGAAGGAGAAAAAACCGAAGATAGATTTGGAGAAAAAGATCGAGGAGATCAAAGCGTTCAAGGTCGAGCATAAATACTTCGAAAACGAATATCAAGCCTCCAACGACACCCCAATATTCCCCGGCAGGGTCGTGGAGGAGGTTACAAAGGTGCTTGGACCAGATGACCTCCTGGTGCTGGACGCCGGAAATAACAGAATATTCTTTACGCATCTGTATCAGTCTACGAAGGCTGGACAGGTGTTCGCAGGCGGCGGAGTCGCCGCCATGGGATGGGGAGCGCCGGCAGGCCTGGCGGCACAATTGATAAATCCTGACAAACGAGTTGTGTGCCCCATGGGCGATGGATGCATGTTCATGGCGCTCACCTGTCTTGAAACCGCCGCACAGTACGATCTTCCGGTCACCTACGTGATCCTCAATAATTCGGTCCTGGGCAATGTCAATGACTTTATGAATCCGGAACTCAGGATGATTACAGAGTATAACGAGCCTGATTTCGCATCCCTGGCCAAGGCATCGGGATGGATGGGGATGAAGGTCACCAAGCCCCAGGAGCTGGGGCCCGCGCTCAAGGAGGCGATAGAGAGCGAGCGACCGGCGCTGGTGGATGTCACGACGATGCACCAGCCTCATTTCTCTATGATGACCTTCTAATACTCTGGAAGGGGGGTGTGTCATGAAATATGAAGAAATCATGCGACGCAGAGAAGCATTGATCGATGGGCCGATATACTCAATACCGGCCGATCAAATGAAAAAGATCAGCGAAAAGCTGACGGATGCAAATCCGAAATCGAAGGACCTCTATGAGAAGGCGAAAACTCTCATTCCCGGGGGCGCCCAGCATATGCTGGTGAATAAAAACCCCTTTCCCTTCACCATAGCTAATGCCAGTGGATCGAAGATGTTCGATGTGGACGGGAACGAATACGTTGACTATCTCATGATGGCGGGTCCCATTATCCTGGGACATAACTACCCGCCACTCATCGATAAGGTGGTGTCGGTCATCAAGGAAGAGGGGATCGGCGCCGGTTGGACCTCGGAATGGGAACTGAAGGCAACGGAGCTGATTAAAAAAAACATGCCCTCGATAGAGCTGTTTCGCTACTTCCAGTCCGGAACCGAGGCGAACATGGCCGCATCCCGGCTGGTGCGGGTGTATACCGGAAAGAAAAAGATCATGAAGATGGGTGGGTCATACCACGGCTGGTATGATCC
>Ga0180432_10009126_pt1 | contig 12166 bp, 17 predicted proteins | sample SS_ome_10_FD_132414 | JGI IMG/M metagenome (GOLD analysis project Ga0180432, IMG submission 132414) | Hypersaline lake sediment archaeal communities from the Salton Sea, California, USA - SS_1_MS_2 metaG | ecosystem: Environmental > Aquatic > Non-marine Saline and Alkaline > Hypersaline >...
AATAAATATATACAATTATAAAAAATCCGTCAATAGTTCAGTAAAAAAAATTGTAATTACTCTCGTATAGTATAAAACGTATAATCAATACATAACTTTTCATCGTAGGTATATATATTATCAAACTTAATTACCCACTCTCTATCGTTGGAATTAACTACTATACTATTTTCATTATACTCTATTATGTCCCACTTCTTTAAGTTGAAATGAACGTTGTCTGGTAATTTCTCTGCTAAGTAATAAGTGATTATATAATAATCCTTCTTTATATTTTGTGTTAAAGCGTTGAAGGGTATTTGTTCGTTCCCTTTCATTACTTCCATTACATTTGGTAAAATCATAATCTTCTTCTTTATTATAAATATAATTAACTTTGGTTAATCCAACGTAGTTTTTTTGATATTCTCCTTTTCATATTAGTTTTTTTAATTGAATATTGAATTCATTTGTTTATCCAATTCATTTTCTTCTTCATCATAAGGTATTTCTTGTATTAAACAATAATCCTTTATTCTACATAATTCATCATCAACGAATAACTTAACACCAGACTTAATCAATTTTAAGTATTTATATTTGTCTTTATGATTTAATTTTCCAAATTCTTCATTTTTCATTTTTATTTCTAATTGCTCTTTCTCTTTCTCTTTCTCTTGCCCTTGCTCTTGCTCTTGTTCCCTAGGCCCTTCACTAGGCCCTTGACTAGGCCCTTCGGTAGTCATAGGAGCGTTGTATAAGGGGGGTTCATAAGGGGGTTCATAAGGGGGTTCAATAGACCCTTCACTAGACCCTTCGGTAGGGGGTACATAAGGGTCTTCGGTAGGGGGTTCGGTAGGGTCTTGGTAAGGGGTAAGTGAAATACCAGTCTTATCTTCCCAACCTTGGACTTGTTTATCTATACTATGCTTCTGTGATTTATACGCAAACATAGCCATTTTACTTATTTCAGTAGGTTCAATACCTTCAAATTGACGGGATAAAATTGCCATCAAATAATCTAATCTATCTTGTGGGTTGTCTAATTCCAACGCAACTAGATAATAACTTTCGTAAAAGTTAAATGCTTGTCTCTTTTTCATTTTATAGTTTTTGTTTTTTAAGATAATCGTTTATAAGTATTATTGCCATATTTGATATGGTCTTTCCCTCCAACGCAGCCAATACTTTTAATTTGCTGTGAGTTTCTTTGTCTAAATAGATTACTTTTTGTTTCATAATTGTTTTTTAACTTTATTATTTTTATTGTTTTTATTATAAATATATCATAAAGTTAAAAAATCAAAAAGTAAAATAAAAAAAAAAGAAAGTGGGGATAATAAAAAAAAACTATAAGAAACAAAAACTACTAGTGAAATAAGTAGAAATGATTATCCCCACATATTTATAATATAATTAACACCAATTATACTTAAATAAAAAATGAAAATCTGTAAAAATTGTAATACTGAAAAACCTTATACTGATTACTTCAAGGCTAAATCAAATAGTGATGGGTATATGTGCGTCTGTAAAGAATGCCAATATAAAAGGGTTCATAATAATATGAAACTTGAAGATTATAGAGGTAAAAATTATAAAGATATAATTAAACAAACTAAAATTATCTTAACTAATCTTGGTTATGATATAAATAATCCAAATAACCCCGTTTATAGACAATTTAACAGAAGATTTCTTATATGGAAGTATAATAGGGGTTATTAAGGTTTTAAGTTCCTTAAATCACTTAATTTACCCTTTCGGTATAAGTTCAAACAAATTGCTAATGCTTGATTTCTTGGAAATTCTTTTGATGCAACAGCCATGCATCTCTCCATAAACTTACTTTCTTTTTCACCTGGTCTTGGATTAGGCAGCGGCATCAGTCTTTTATATTTCTACGTTTATCGTGTTCCTCCAACATATCTTTTAATATTTGGTTTTCTTCACGCAATTCATCTACCTTATCTTCCAACTCATCAACCTTAGCCAATAATTCTTTAACTTGTCCTCTCAAATCATCTATTAACAACTGATAAACACTTATTGACCTTTCAATATTGTTTATACTCATACCTTCCAATTCTTTCTTTGCTCGTTTTCTACCGATAAAAAAAGTTGAAATACCAGTTATTGCCGATGCAATAACAGCAAATATATTATCTTCTAACATAATCTTTTAATAACAACAATTACGGGGGTCAGTAGGGTCAGTATATATCGGCATACCCTTAGTAAAATATTTATAAGCCCTTCTATTACCATTTGGTATTTGAATGCCAGAAAAGTAATTAACTGAATTGCTTGGTATTCCACCATCGTTGGAGTTGAACTGAAAATATAATGGATAATCAGCTTGACGAGGACTAATATAATCTTGTAATCTTTGACTATACCACTCGTATCTATTTTGATGTATATTTCTTAAATAAGACATATCACCTTTATCTACCGCACGTGAGTTAGGACTTTCACCAATAGAAACTGATTTATTCATCATACGCATATAAATTGAAGGTAATGCTTCATATACCGCTCTCCATAACAGATATGGGGCAATATAATTTTCTACCAACGTTGTTTCAGCTGAGGTTAATGTCCCCCCTTGTGCTGCTGATAATATGTGTTCGTAAAACTCCGTTCCTAATAAATTGTGTAATCCTATTTCTTGTGCTATTTGGATATTTGGTAATAAAATTGCTTCATCGAGGTTTTCATTCACCTCTGTAAAACTTTTAACTTTTTCTGCGCTGACTAATAATACTCCTAAACTCATTCTTCTATTTTACTTTCTATTGTGGGGACAACTTCTTCCCCTTCAAATAATTCATTTTGAACTATTGTAATTTTATGGACTTCACCAGTCTTAAAGAATAACAACTTCTCAAACTCACGGATAAGATATTGTTGTTTAGGTATTACATTTGTCTTTAAGAAATGTTCGTACCCTTCGATGATTTCTTGTTTTGTTCCCAACTGACCTGCCGTTTTTATACCTAATAGGTCTGGCTTAGTTATTCCGTGTGATTGAATGATTTTACTTTGCACTATTTCATTTAATGAATTAAAAAGGTCTGCATTATTGTTAGGGGTTATTGTTGTAAAGGTAGGTTCGTTTTCTTTACTATCACTAAAATTAAGAAACATCTTACCTGCATTATTACCCGAACTATATTTTTCCTCCAAGTGTCGATAAATCATATCCCTTTCTTCATCATCTGGTACTCCATTATTAAGTGATATTGCCAACGACGGAAAATAACCATTTTGAATATTGTTAAGTTCTAAGTTCATTATTTCAATATCTATTTGTACTGGTATTCTACCACCAATCCAATAAGGTAATGGATAATACTTTTGATTAGGTTGATACGGAAATGAATAATATATTTGACTATTACCTTCACCATCTAAGTTAAATGATGGTATTTGAATTGGTTTATATTTTCTAATATCACTCCAATCAGCAGAATAAAAATAATCTTTAACATAATCAAAATCATCCACCTTACCACTTCTAACCTTTGAAAAGTCCATATGGTATATTTCACTTATACCTTCACCATCTTTTCTTTTAATGGTGTTAAGGGCAATACCTCCGTGTATTACATAATCTAATGCTGTTTTCTTATAAAGGTCATAAAGGGTCTCTGTTGAATTCATTAAAGTAAAACCTTCCTTACCATCAATTAACAAATCTTTTCCCACCACACCCGATACAACAGAGTTTATACACGCTCTGTTAATCGAACTGAAATTATACATATCTATTGAATGTTGTGGTTGCAAATTATTCTCACCAAATAATACATATGGTTTTTGCGTAATCTTTTCTTCAAATGATGGTATATAAGCTGGCTCCCCGAACTCAAACAATCTTAATCCTTTATTCTTACCTTCCATATTAACTAATATAATTTTTTAATTTTTTCACTTATTATACTGCACTAAAATTACCGATTTCAGTTAATACCAAATCACCATTTATTGCGTACGCTTGGTATAAGTTCCAACTATTATTTGATGGGTTAGGTAATGAACCACCAACGGCATAAACATCACCACCACCACTTATCGTCATACTACTAATACTATAATTACCATTAGCAAATACCCAAAAAACATAATTGCTTCCTTCTTGTATATTACTAAAAACAACTGATGCATTACCAGTTAAATTAAACTTAAACCATCTACCTAATGATAAATCTACGGGTATTGTCCCCGAAACATTACCACCATCTATAACTGGTTCTCGTGTAAAGTTGCTTACCTTAATTTTATTTGTTGTCGTGCCAGTCACATCAACAATTGCAATAACATCATTTTCAGTCCTTGCTGTTAATTCTACCAATTCACTTATTTTCTTATCTGCCATAACTTTATTTTTATATTATTAAATTATCACCCCCTTCGGTCAATAAGGGGTCTCCACCTTCCGTTAATATGTTGTCGTTGGTACATACACCAACAAAACTAAATATTCCCGTATCTGTTGAACCACTACCAACATAAGTAATACCACCACTTACTACTGCTTGATAAATTGGTGTTGAAGGTAATACTTGTTCGCACACTTCTAAACTATATGATGTTGTACTTCCAGTATTTATCGACCATATATTATCATTACTACCTAATGGATTATAATATATTCTACCGAAATATTGTGCTTGATTAAAATATGCTCTATAACATACTTCACTAAATGATGTGCCAGTATAACTATTTGTTGTATATGTATAATAATCAAAATTATTACCAGAAAGTGGGAAAAATAGTTCTGGTATAGGACCAGTTTCACCATCACTATCTTTTGGAAATAATATACTTGAAGTACTAACTGAACCATCTAATTTACTTTGTATTTTATCTGCCAACCATAATGCAGGGTTAAAACTATCACGGAAATTATTTATTGTAATAGCCGTTATAATTTGACTTGGTAGTGTTCCTACACGATTAATTTCATAACCTAATGATATTACTTGGTCGGGGTCAAATTGAACCTTAAAACCAGGCCACGTTGAACCAGTCTTTATTTCTTGCCATATTGTCTCACCAGAATAATAATTAAATATATTATCAACACACGTAATAGCTGTACCATCATTATAACCACACGTATCATATCTTCTAACAACACCCGTTTCTAAGTTTTCAACCAACGTATCTGGTATATCAATAGACCAATTATAATAATTTGCTGCCGAGTTAAAACCATTTACTTTTAATGGGACAATAAATAAGTCCTCGTTTCTACCTTCATCATAATAAACATAATTGCTATTACTTTCGTTCGTTGAAGTATAAGTATAACCATATACGTCTGGTTCGTTTTTATCTTCAACAAAACATCTACCTTCTTCTAATTTATTAAATGCATATTGAGGGTTCGTTTGTCCCGTATTTATCATTTCATAAATACTATAATAGTATTGACCTGGATAAGGAAAAAGGACATAAGGTATATCACCCGTATAACCAACGGGTTTTTCACCTTCAATAAACTCGAATTCATCATATCTATTGACCGATGTGGATACGTTTTTTGGATAAAATCTAACCTTTTCTTTTGATATTATATGCTCGAAAGAAAATAAATAATTCGCATTAGAAAGGGTTTTATGTATAGATAATGATACACATAAATTATTTTTTTCATCTCTTTTTATAACTAACATTAGTAATGTATATTATATATTTTATCCAATAGGTCTTCAACATCCACCTCTCCATCTACATTAAAGGTGTGTTTTAGACGTTTGTGGGAGTTTTTATGTTGTTGGTGGTATAAGACCTCCACTTCAACAATATCAGTCCTTATATCCAATATTATTTTACCTATACTATACCCCGTATAACGTTCGTGTTTATAAATAAAATCACCCCTTGCATCCAACATTTTTAATAATTTTCAGTTGTTTAACATTATACCAATAAATCACTTGGGTCAGGCAATATGGGTTTAGGTATATAAGTCCATACATCCCCCTCCAAATAATATCCACTTGGGTAATAATCTTCGGGTATATCATTTCGTTCCAAGATTTCATAAGTATCTCGGTCATCAGTTGCAATATAAAATATATCGGGTACTGGTATTGTTGTATCCACCTTTATTACATTTTTCATACCTTCAAATTCAACTCGGTCAATACTTGTCCCGACTTGTAAAACTATATTATCTGTATTTCTTAATATCTTCATATCTTAATTATTTAACCTCGTCTATATCCATAATCAACCTCAAATACATCTATATTTTGTGTTTGAGTTCTCTGCGTCCAAGTAAATCCATCGGGACTAGTCACGACCTTACCAGACCTTGATACAGCAACAAATAAATCAACTGGTGCTGGTACATGCACACAAGTCAGATAAAAGTTTCCATCAATATTCGGTAATGTTGTTGCCGACCAGTTTATTCCGTCATCACTTATTGAACCAGTATTATTACTATAAGATACTAGTAAAGTTCTACCATCACTTTCTCTATAAGTTAAGCCGTGGTTCCAGATACTACCCGTCATAGTATTTGTTTGTGCCGACCAAGTAATATTATCTTGTGAAATATAAGTTGTTCCACCATTCCTTCTTGTTGCAATCGTATAACCTAATGTTCTGTTTCTAATAACGGCATATGCATCAGATATTGGTAATGTTGTCGTTGCAGAATATGATGTCCCATCATTTGATACTCTTACAACACCACTATCATTTATCAAAATAATTTGTTGATTGTCTTCATCTGCGGTTGATGTATATCGGTCAAATGTAATTGTTGCATTTACCGACCAAGTTATACCATCAACACTTGAATATTGGTCTGTACTATCATATACACCAGAATAAAACTTATCAAGCCAAGATGCGTAATTTATCTCGGTGACTCTAACTAACGATGATGTTAAACCACCAAGTGTTGGTGTATCACCACTTATTAGATATGCTGTTCTATCGGCAGTTCCACTAGAACCATTACCCCATACAATTCTTCTATTTCCATAATCCAATGTTACCGCACCTGCTAATGGTGATGTTGTTGAAGACCAATTTATAGCATCAGTTGAATATACCATAGTTGAGGTATTGTTATTTGATGTTGCAATAAATGGTGCTTGTGCTTCTATTGTAAAGTCAGTTGATGTGCCAGTAACTGAATTGCCAGGGTATAATGGATTATCACCAACCACATTTAATTCAACACTTGTATTACCAGTTGAACTGAAATAACCTTCTATAAGGGTTTGACCCGTATATGAATTTATGGTATTACCACTTGTGTCTGTAAATCCACTCAACGACCAAATATAAGTCGGTGAGGTGATGTTTGAACTACCACTTAACACCACATCGTAGTATTGTGTCGTACCAGTTGGTGAAATACTAACAGATGCAACAAATGGACTTGGAGTTGGAGTAGGTGTTGGCGTTAATGTCGCAGTTGGGGTAATAGTTTGACTTGGTGTTGGAGTTGGTGTTGGTATAGCACCACCCGATGGTGTAGGTGTTGGAGTTACTGGTGTTGGTGATGGTATTGGTTCTTCACCACCTTCAACAAAACCATATTTCACCTTAATTTTTGATGGGTCGTATTTCCAAGGCTTAATCTTTTCATTTAACGCAGCCCGTCTGTCCTCCTCAGTTAAGTTAGGGACTTCTTTTAATCCAACTTTTTTGTAAGTCTTATACTTACCCAAAAACCCGTGTCTTATCTCCTTCATATATTGTTTTATTTGGCTTAAAAATGGGGGGTATATAACCCCCCACTTAATTATTATTATTATTCTACGATGGTAATACCACTAACAACATTTGCTAATGTATCATTTAATTTCATCATAGGGTCTCTCTCGAAAAAAGAAAGGGTAATGCTGTAATTTGAAGCATCACCAAAACTTACTCCCGTAGCTGCCGTACCAGCAGATAAATAACCACCATCAAAATCTTTACCTAAAAAGAATAAATCGCCATTATTATCTTCTACTACTACTTTTAGCCCTCTATTTTGTGCTAAGAGTTTAATTTGATTTCTTAAAGTCGTATCCAACTTGTGAAATACCATAACTAAATCTTGCTGATAAAATAGAGTGCCGTTTTCTAATGAATTGTTGATGGTCTCAGTTAATGATGAACCACCATTTTTTCTTAATTCAAAAGTATAGCAGTTTCCACTACCTGCAATTGCAGATATTTCACCACTTGTTTCTGTTGTACCAGTCACATCTTGAAAGATATACACCTTTCTTAAACCTCCAACTTGTGATAAACACGAGTTATTGATTGAAGATGAAACTGCACATGCACTATAATCACTCATTTTATTATATTTTTTAAGATTTATTTATGGTTATACCAAATTGTTTGATACGAAGTTTTCTGGAAATGCGATGTTAGAAGCTAAGTTGAACTGAGCTTGTAATCTTACCTCATCATTATCACGTGAATACCACATATCCAAACGCTCACTATTATCCATTAAACCAACACCAATAACCATTTGTGATGATTTACCTAATACGATACGATTTTTACCACTTAAACCTGGTACTCCAACCACTCTAATACGAGTAGCAGGGTGGAATGTAATAAACTCCTCACCAGCAGTTGTTGGGTCGAAGTGGAAGTAATTAGCAGTCCTTAAATTAACAACATAATTGTTGTAATTTTGTGGAGACATAAATACTACCAAGTCATCGTCCTCACGTATAGCATCGGGACATGCTGCGATTACCTCATCAACACACGTTAGCATAGTTGAACTTGATGGTGTAGTAGCCGAAGTTACTAGATTAACACCCGAAGTACCAGATGAAATAGTTGTGTAGAAGCCATTATAACCATCACCACTAAGTGTTGCATTCCATACCTTGTCCTCTACGAACTTTTGGATTTCTTTAACCTTTAACTCTGCAATCATTTCTTCCAAAGGTAATTCTTCGTTAGATGCAGGGTTGTTTAAGAACATACCAGCCCAATATTCACGTAGTGAAGTAGGACATAATGTTTCTTGGTATTTATAAAGTTTAGTCGCAAGATTTCTCTGCGTAAATGTTGTAGCTGATGAATTAGAATTACTATCCCAACCACATCCACCATCACCAATAGAAATAGATGATGATAATAAGTTAATTGCTTGTGTTCCTTTAACCCCTGCTTGAATATAGCATATTTCGGGGGTCTTAGCCTTAACGATTGCTTCACTAAGAAGTAATCCACCTATCTCATCAGTATAAGTGTTTAATCCCGTTAAGTCAAAACTGAAATTATGTTTTTTCATTTTATTTAATTTTAATTTTAATTTTTATTTTAATCCTCTACGTAAAGCTGCCAATTGCTCCAACTTGCTAGTCTTTTCAGCCATCAATTCTTTAATATAAGCACCTTTTCTGTCGTAGATTTTATTATCAGCAGGCTCACTAGCGAACTTGCTGAACTTATTGTTTAATTCCTCGTTATTCTTTTTCAACTCAACGAGTTCGTTGTTTAGGGTCTCCAAAGCGTTTGCAAAAGTTTCTAAGATTTCACTTAATTCTTCTTCTTTAACTTCCTCAGCTGCTTCTTCTTTTTCCTTGATTTCAGTAATCACTCCATCTTTCGTTGAAACAATTAGTCCTTCTTTTGTTTCGTGGTCTGCATCGGGTGCTAATTGTCTTCCCTCTTCGGTCTTAACATATATCTCAGCACCAACTTCTAACTCACCATCAACTTCAACTATTGTTCCGTCAATTAACGTAGCCTCTGCCATCTTTTTTTCTTCGTGTTCCTTAGTTTCAACTTCAACTTCAACGTCTTCTTCCATTTCACTTTCTTCTTCCATATCTTCTATTTTAAGGTCTGTAATCTTACCTTCCATTACTTTTACCTTAGTCCCATCTTCTAACTCAATAAGACCATCTGGTGCTGGTAATTCACCCTCTGGTGTGATAATATATACTTCCTTTTCAATTTCCATTTCATCAATACGGAACTCAACACCTTCTTCGTTTTTATAAACGCCGAACTTTTCAGTAGTCATACTAAAAATCTCTCTAATTTTGTTGATAATTTCTGTTCTATTCATTTTGAATATTTTATTTGTTTATTTATTTATTTTACTAAAAACTATTTCTTCGTTGAACCACCCTTCAATAGAGTATCCATTCAATTTACCAGTTTTTACTTCTTCCCAAACATTAGGGTCTTCAACTCTCATCGTAATAACCCACGTTCCTTTCGGGTATTCTAATCCTAATGCAGTTGATTTATCAAATATCGGGTCTTCAACAATCCAACTTTCAATAACTCTACTTTTGGCTTCCTTATTTGAATGCTCCACATTTGATGCATCCAATAATTTTTCTTTCATATATTTATCAGCTAATTTCCTTGTCGTTTCTTCACTAAAAAATACCCAATATAACTCACCATTTGGTTTATCTATTGTTGGTGGTGATTTCCTTATAATTAGTTTGTTAGGTATTATTGCAGCCCCCGTAATCTCCATCTTATCTTCATTAGCTGAAAAAGTAAAATCTTTTGATTGTGATTGTTTTACACAATTCGGGACTTTTCTACCATTCTTAATTTTTGTACCATAAGCAATATAACCACTCTGGCAAGGGTTTTCATATAAGAACTTTTCATCAGTATCACCAGTAATAACAACACCACCCGTTTCATCAACATAAGGGGCTAATCCTTTACCACCTAAATCAATACCCATATCTTCACGTATTTCTTTTAACTTTCTCTGCGCCCATTCAATACCTTCATCACCACCCCATGCATCCCACATAAGTTTTCCACAACCTTCACCATAAGGTGTATCACTATTTCTTCGGTGTCTTTCAAATGCTGCCATGCGAGCAATTGTTTCCTCACTTATATTTTCATTCTTACATAATTGGTGTGCTCTCTGCTTCCCTACGTCAGTTCCACAACTACCCCAACCATTTTCCTCAGCGTATTTTACAGCTCTACACGCATTTTCACTTGCGGCTTTTGGATAATCATTATACGTTTGAAACATATGTTTTTCACAAGGCATATAACCAATTACACCATCTTCTAACTGATGCTCGTGAGAACCACTACAACCAATTTTTTCTGCCATTATTTCAGCTTCTTCCCTTTCACTAAACACGGGGACATCATCTATTAAGTCAATAACCCCCATCTTAACCATCGAAGCATTTATATTTGTTCTTGCTCGTCTTGCTTTTGCGTTGGCTGTTGCTTCTGTTATTGTTGGTTCATTTGGTATATCATCAATACTTGTAATACCTCTACGACTACGTGCCTTGTTGATGATATTACCTTCCCACTTATACGTTAATTTCTGCCAATAATGTCGGCAGTTATAACTTCCTCTAAATTCCCATATTGAATAAAAACCGAACTCTGGATTAGATACGGCTGTAGTCATATCATCTATATCCTCACGTCTAAACACTCTGTTCTGTCTTAACATCTCAGCACAGAACGCTCTGTTTTTACTATCTCTAGGACCAGTATATCTATAACGTATTCTATACGCACCTTCACTATCTTCACCACTTAATTCATTAGGGTTAGATATAACGTTAATTTGAAATTGGTTAGGGTCTGTAATTTCTTCAATTTTTTCTAACTTCCACCCTTCGGCTTCTAACTTACCCGCTGGTTCTCCCAACTTATTTATTTCAACAGCCAACTCGTATAGTTGTTCGGGTGTTAAAACTTCATATATGTTTTTAATATCTTTGCTGAATGCAAGAAAATTACTTTCGTGTGCTGGTTTTTCAACTAAACTAATTGCATCCAAACCACCAAAATCTTCTAATTCATCTAAGGTGAGCTCAATAATTTTCATAAACCTTATCTATAAATATAATTTTATATATAATTTACCATTTTAGATTACACTACGGGACTTTATTTGTCTGTCTAATGATTGACTACTACTTACATCAGTAGATACAACATACGTCTTAATAGGGGTATTTGAAGACATATTACTTAACTGATTTAATAAGTTGGTTTCGGGTGATGTTCTTGTTTGTGATGAAATTATACCTCCATTATTAAAACTTGTACCACCTCCATATTGATTAATTGCCGATAATAAAGGTCTAAACATATTTGTAGATTTAGCGTTAATTATACTTTCACCATTACTAACCATAACGGGCACATTATCCATCTTTCCGTCCCCTTGTCC
>Ga0180432_10009127_pt1 | contig 12165 bp, 20 predicted proteins | sample SS_ome_10_FD_132414 | JGI IMG/M metagenome (GOLD analysis project Ga0180432, IMG submission 132414) | Hypersaline lake sediment archaeal communities from the Salton Sea, California, USA - SS_1_MS_2 metaG | ecosystem: Environmental > Aquatic > Non-marine Saline and Alkaline > Hypersaline >...
TACAACAAAGAGCTCCCAGGAGAATAAATCCATCTGTAACAGTGCTGATAACCACGTGATCTCAAAACCTTGAGGAAGATTTAAAATGGTTACCATGTAGAGGTCTACGATTGAACCTAGCGTGTAGATAATACCAATTAAGATGCCGATAATCATTACAACGGCACCAATTACTTTATCTTTTGCCATAATTCTTCAAACCTTTTTTAATTTTTAAAATATTGATTGGTTTAAAATTTAATTTATATCATATAAATTAAGTTAAATATTACATATAACAAAATAAAAACCATTCGTTTTAAAGAATAAAAATAGATCATTGAAAACGATATTTTTAATAATATTTTAAAAATTGATTCTACAATGCAAGACGGATATGTATTGATAATTGGCTCAAGCAATATGGATTTGAACATCTATTCAGAGCGCCTTCCAAACCCTGGAGAAACAGTAACAGGAGGTATTTTCAAGCAATTTCTGGGAGGAAAAGGAGCAAATCAAGCAGTAGCTTCTGTCAGATCGGGTGCCAATACAACTTTTATAGCAAAAATCGGAAAAGATGGGTTTGGAAACCAGATGATTGCCCGCTTTTCAGATGAAGGTATTGATACAACTCATATTATTAGGGACTCTCAAGAAGCGAGCGGGGTAGCATTTATTTTAATTGATGAAAACGGTGAGAACATGATCAGCGTGGCACCAGGAGCAAATGCACGATTATCAAAGATGGATCTTGAAAAGGTATCGGATGTTATCAAGAACGCAGGCGTGATAGTAGTGCAGATGGAAATCCCAATAGAGACCATTGAAGCAATTTATAATATCGCATCTCAAGGGAATGCAATCAAGATACTCAATCCCGCTCCATTAAAACCCTTTCCCACCAACATGCTAAAAAACATCGATATTATCATACCAAACGAAGGGGAATTATATCGGTTGCATTCTTTATTAAATCTTAAGGAAATAACTGGCGAAGGACGGGGAAAAATCATTAATGCATCAAGAAACATTGCAGCACTAGGCTTAAAAACGATTATTACGACACTTGGGAGCAAGGGTTGCTTGATATACGAGAAAGAACACGATCAAGCCTTAAATGTTCCAGCATTTAAAGTTAAAGCGGTAGACACAGTAGGAGCAGGAGATTGTTTTAACGGAGTTTTAGCGAGCAAATTATTTCAAGGTGAAACATTAATTAACGCAGTAAAATACGCGACTGCTGCGGCGTCAATTGCAGTAACCAGAAAAGGTGCCCAAGAATCAATGCCTTATGAGGAGGAAATAGAAGTAAGATATAAAGAATTACCCATATAGAAATAGAAATAAAAACAAAAATCGAGGACTGGAAGTGTATACGGAAACCCTACCTGCTGAAAGAAGTACTCCCTTGAGAAAAAACGGTGTTAAAGAGCTAAAAATTACTTTATCTCAAGAAGCTTTAGAAAAAATCTTTCTCATAAACGGATCGACTTTTATTACTGGAAATCTATCCACATCAGATTTAATCGTGAAATCAAATAATTACTATATGATAATCAACAATGATACTGCGGGAATTAAAATTATATACAATAAAGACATTTCTAAACACGGAATCGTTTACGATCCGTACAAATACGAGGACTCAGATAAAGTAAACTATACCATTGAGGATATGAAAAAATTATTTGAGGTACCTGAAGGTTATGTTGATACGCTCCCTAAATGGTATTCTTTCAAATTCACTTATCCCGAATATAATCTCATATTTGTGCGCCCTGAATTAGGGATCTCGATTCAAACGCACGATTTGAGGAACGAATACTGGGAAATCCTAGATGGTAAGCCTATTATAATCAACGGAAATGATGTTGATTATTTTGTTAAAAGTGGTTCCAGATTTAAAATACCAAAAAAAACGTATCATTCCGTCATTAACCCAAATCTAGATAAATTCGTGATTCTCAAAGAGCGATGGGATGGAAATTTTGACGAGGAAGATATAACGCGAGTATATAATCCGAATCATTACAAATAAGTCTATTTCTTATAGCCAAGAAATGAGGAAACAAGTGCGATAAAAATTGGAAATTTTCCAATTGAACATTTTAGATATTTAAACTTTATGATTTTTGGTTGTTTTTGAGGGTTGCATTCAAAAAATTAAAATTCTATACGCGATTATATCTACTATTACGTAATGAATAATTTAAGAAAAATTTTCTCTAATTATACAAATTGAACATACAAACTGGAATTATCATGGCTCCGAATGAAGATCCTAATAAAGAAGAACAAGAAAAATTCGACGAAGAAGAATCTATTGAAGAAAAAACCGAGGATAAGAAAATAGAGGAACCTTCAAGAGAATTATCAGAGGAATCATCTGAGGATTCCGACGATGAGTTGGATACCGAGAAGGAATTAGATAGATTGAGGTTTAAATATCGGGGATACACTTTAGAAGAATTAAAGAAAATGAACGCTGACGAATTCATCCGGATCTTACCTGCGAGAGCAAGACGCTCATTAAAAAGAGGATTACCACCTCGGCAAAAAAAGCTCTTAGGACGGTTAAGACGTGCTTATAGGGCAAAGAAGCGGGGAAAGGATTTAATCACGAGAACTCACGTGAGAGATATGATTATTTTCCCCGAAATGGTTGGATTATCAATAGGTGTGTACAACGGAAAGGAATACATCACCATTGATATTAAACCTGAGATGATCGGACATTACCTTGGAGAATTTTCGTTAACTCGTAGGAACGTACAGCACGGGAGCCCAGGAATTGGAGCCACCAGAAGTTCGAAGTATGTACCATTAAAATAATACTAATAATAATAAAAATGATGAATAATGCCTAACTGGGGATATAGTTTCGTAGAACAAAAATACGATGCAGATAGAATTGCAAAAGCGTCCGGTCGAGATTTAAGAATAAAACCGAAGCACGCAAGGGAGATTTGCGCTACAATTAAAGGGATGAAAGTTGAACAAGCAAAGAAATTCTTAGAAAAAGTCATCCGGTTGGAGCAATCCGTTCCATTTAGGCGTCACAAGAAAAAACAGGCTCACAGGAACGATTTAAAAGAATTTAAATGGTATGCGGGAAGATATCCCCAAAAAGCAGCAGCAAGGATCTACGAGATCCTCTCTGCAGGTGAATCAAACGCAGAGTTTAAAGGATTGGACGTAGATTTATGTAGAATCATTCATGCTGCCACGCATCGCGGGAGAATAATCAAGAGATACATCCAGCGGGCTCATGGGCGTTCTACTGCGAAATATAAGCACCTTTCACACGTGGAAATCGTTCTTTATGAACTACCTAGTTAAAATATGATTATAAAACAAGAGATTGATGATAAATATGCCCCTAGCAAAACATTTCATAGAACAAGGGATTAAATTAATGCAAATAACAGAATACCTGCGATCAGAATTAGTACGCTCTGGTTTTGCAGGTATCGAATTACAAAAAACTCCCCTCGGCACGCGAATAACCTTACGCACGAGTCGTCCTGGGCTCGTCATCGGGAAAGGTGGAAAACGCATTCAAGAAATTACTGATGTATTACAAGATGTATATGGCCTTGAAATGCCACAAGTAGAAGTAGAAGAAGTCAAGGAACCTGATTTAGATGCCCAAATAATGGCCGAAAGATTAGCCTACAGTCTTGATCGTGGTAGGCATTTCAGAAGAGCAGGATATTACATACTTAGAAAAGTCATGGACGCAGGAGCACGCGGAGTGGAAATAATCATTTCCGGGAAGGTAACTTCACAACGTGCACGAACTCAAATATTTAGGGCAGGTACTATGTCTAAGAGCGGACAACCAGCACAAGAAGCTGTAGATAAAGGTGTTGCTCAATGCATCCAAAAATCTGGAACCTTGGGCGTTATCGTGAAAATTATGAGAGCTGATTATAAGCAAGGGGACGGAGTTAAGATTAATCACGAGAATTTATCAAAAGCACAGGTAAAAGTAAAATCTGAATTAACCAAAACGCAAGCTGAAAAAGCTCTTGAAGCTGAAATAGAAAGCGGTCCATTGAGTGTTAAAGAAGAAGAATTAATCGATGAAGTTGACGAAGACGACATCTCTGAAATTTCTGATATATCATTAGAGCCTGAAAAAGAAGAAGAAAGTAAGGAAGAAGATGAAGAGAGTTCCGAGGAATGAGAAACAGGGGGCGTGATGAATTATGGTAAAGATGATAACTGCGAAAGAGGTAAGAGCAATGGACGATCGTGAAAAAGAACGCACGCTCGCAACCTTAAGAGAAGAATTAATGATGTTATACAGCATGCAAACTGGAGGAGGGCTTTCTGATAATCCAGCAAAAGCAAAAGCTTTAAAAAAGCAAATAGCTCGAATATTAACAGTAATAAATGAGGAAAAATGACCGTTAATCCAAAATATCTAATATATCACGATTTAATTGGTTTAAAGGCTTCAGTAAGACCTAAAACGAAGTCAAATAAAGACATATTTTCAGATATAGGAACAATCATTGACGAGTCAAAAAACATGTTAATATCAAAAAAAGATGATAATATAAAAAAATATATCAAAAAAGACTACATGTTTAAATTTCCTCTTCTAAATAGCAAGGAAAACGAGAAGGGCCTTTATTTAGAAGTTAATGGGGATAAGATAGTAGGGCGTCCCGAAAATCGGTTAAGAAGTTTAAAAAAGAAAAAAAGGTTGAAAAAATAAATGAGTAGAAATATAGGCATACCTGGAGTAAATCCTCCGAAAACAGCGGAAACATGCCATGATAATTATTGCCCGTTTCATGGTACTACGAGAATTAGGGGGAAAATCACGAAAGGTGTCGTAGTAAGTAAAAAATCAAGAAATTCTGTCATTATAAGACAAGATTATGTTCAATTTATTAAGAAATATCAAAGATATGAACGTCGTAACTCGCGATTAGCTTGTCACTTACCAGAGTGTTTGAGTCATGATATTGAACTTGGTGATCTAGTAATAGTTGGAGAATCTCGGAAAATCGCGAAGACGAAAGCATTCATCGTTTTAGATAAAATAAAGAGTGGAGGGGCGGCGTAAATGGGAACGCGACGAAAATCAGGGAAAAAAATAACTACCAACTCAAGAACATCGTATGGGGTGCAAAATGGTACGAGACTCCTCATTGCTGATAATAGTGGGGCAAAAATAGCGCAAATTATAAATGTAGACCATTATAAAGGCCGTCAGAGAAGATTGCCAAAAGCCACGGTCGGTTCTGTTGTAACAGTAACCATTAAAAAAGGTAAACCTGAATTACGTGGGAACATATTAAAATGCGTCGTCGTAAGACAAAAAAGAATTTTTCGTCGTATTGATGGAACTCGATTATGCTTTGAAGATAATGCGGGAGTCATCATTTCAAAAGAAGGAGAGCCAAAAGGAACTGAAATTAGAGGACCAATTGCAAGAGAAGCGGCAGAATCGTTCCCAAGGCTAGCAAGTATTAGTAGTTTGATTATATAAGAGGTATTTATCATGAAAGTAGCGTCTAAAAAACCAGACAAGCAGAGGAAAGCATTTTACAACTCGAAAAATCATCAACGGTCGAGCTTGATGTCCACCAGGGTGGCAGATTTCCTTGCCGAAGAATATGGTGTTCAGAGATTGCCATTGAGGGTAGGAGATTCAGTAAGGGTCACGAAAGGTGAGTTCCAAGATTTTGAAGGAGAAGTATTGGAAATAAATCGCAAGACTCGTAGGGTCAAAATAAAAGAAGTAACATTTGAGAAAACGGATGGTACTACTTTCTATCCAATGATTGATTGCAGTAATTTAATTATTACAAAATTTTACAAGGAGAAAAAGATGGATGCTTGGCGTGGTCAAATGATTGAAAGAAAAGCATTTGGAACTTTCGACGAAGAATTAATTGCACCAAAAAAGGATAAGGGAAAAGGAGGCGAATAAAATGGCGAGACATGGTGGAAAGAAGACGTTAAAAAGGTTGAATACTCCTGCTTACATGCAGATTAAAAGAAAACACGGGAAATTTTTCGTAAAACCCTCACCAGGACCTCATCCAAGTAGGTTTTGCCTACCCCTATTACACATTGTAAGAGATCTCCTTAAGATTGTCGATACTAATAGAGAAGCAAAAAAACTCATAGGATTAGGGTATTTTAAAGTGGATCAAAAAGTTGTTCGCGATAAAACATACCCAGTTGGCTTAATGGATGTCTTTTCTATTGATAAAATGAATAAGCACTATAGAGTTCTTCCCGATTCACACCACGGATTAATCTTGCAAGAAATCCCCGAGGCGGATAACGATTTTAAACTATGTAGGATAAACCAAAAGACAACCATCAAAGGGGGTCACGTTCAATTAAATCTACATGATGGAAGAAATATCTTAATAAATGTAAAGGATCCAAGAAATCCAAAAGAAGCTAAAGGTTTCTCGAGGATGGACGTGTTAAAAATTTCCCTACCAGAACAAGAAATTATGAAAACTTTTAAATTTAAAGAAGGAAATATGGCGCTTATCGCAGATGGTAAAAACATTGGTCAAGTAGGAAAAATTATATCAATAGTTAAAATTTTTGGACCAAAAGCTTCAACCGTGTCAATAGAACACGATGGTTCTCACACGGAAACTCTCTATGACTATACTTTCATTGTTGGAGAAAATGAATCAGAAATAAAGATAGGATCAAGTGAATAAGATGGCAAGGAAGAAAAAGAAAGATACAACGGAACTCGAAAAGGCTTTCGAAAAGAAATGGGAAAATCCCATGAAACGCCCTTTCCTTGAAAAAATAGTTCTTAATATTGGAGTTGGATCTGGAGGGGAGGAATTGGAGAGAGCCGCAACCGTATTAGAATCAATAACAGAAAGAAAAGCAGTAAAAACCAACTCGAAAATAAATGTGAAAGAGTTTAATCTGCGCAAGGGAAGACCTATAGGAACGAAAGTAACTGTTCGCGGTATAGATGCAGAAAAATTATTAAAAAGACTGCTAATTGTAAATAACAATCGAATGAAACGATCTTCCTTTGATAATTATGGAAATTTTGGTTTTGGAATAACTGAACATATCACCATTCCTGGAATTGAATACGATAATATTTTAGGAATTTGGGGCCTTGATGTTGTAGGGAGAATTATTCGTCCAGGATTTAGAATCAAAACTCGAAAACAACCAAAACGAGCTAAAATCCCAAAACATCATTATGTATCTCGAACTGAAGCACAATATTTCTTAAAGAAAAATTTTGGAGCAAATATAGTAGAACGATTAGAATTAGAATTTTTTTAACATGAAATGAGGAAAAAATATGCCAGCATCACAAACTTCATCAGGGAAAGGAAAAAGAGAATGTAGAAGATGTCATACGCACAGAGGTATTATCCGAAGATACGGATTGAACATCTGCAGGCGTTGCTTTTACGAGATTGGGGGAGATATTGGATTTAAAAGATATGAATAAAGAAAAAAAAGAGAGAAAGAGAGTGAAAAAATCATGGTTAACACATTAGCAGACGCATGTAACATGCTAAAGAACGCAGAATTCGCGCGCAAGAAGACTGTAGTCATAACGCCAGCATCAAAATTACTCCAAAGAATCTTGAGAATCTTCCAAGCAAACGCTTATATCGGAGAATTTGAAAGATATGACGATGGTAGGCAAGGGAAGTTTAAAATATCTTTACTCGGAAAAATTAACGAATGTAAGGCTTTAATGAGATTAAATTATAAAGTATCCCAATTTGAAGCACTCGAGCGTCGCCTTTTACCAGCTCCTGGTTTAGGATTAATTTTATTGACAACTAATGAGGGAATCTGTACCATGCAGGAAGCCGAAGAAAAAGGAATCGGTGGCATGGCTTTATGTTATATTTATTAAATAAAATGTGAGAAAAAAATGGTTAAAACAGCATTTTTCGAGGAAATACTTGAAATTCCTCAGGATGTGGAAGTCACAGTGGACGAGGAGCACCATTTTGTCGTTAAAGGACCGAATGGAAGTGTATCAAAAGACTTCAGTCATATAAGAGGAATTAAAATCTATAAAGAACAAAATAATTTGTTTTTTTCTGCTCATTTTCCAAAAAAAAAGACGCTTTCTCTCGCAAAAACAATCATTAATATTATCAGCAATTTAATTGAAGGAGTTCAAACAAACTATACATATCTGTGTAAGGTTTGTTATTCCCATTTCCCATGTAATGTTGAAGTAAAAAAAGGAGAAATTCATGTTGTTAATTTTCTAGGGGAAAGAGCTCCAAGAAAAACTAAATACGACGATAAGAACGTTAAAGTAGAAGTCGACGGAGAAGAAGTGTATCTAATAGGACCTGATAAGGAAGCTCTTGGTCAAGTAGCCGCTAATATAAAGAAAGCGTGCCGAATTCGTAAAAAAGATCCACGTGTTTTTCAAGATGGAGTATATGTATATAAAAAATTACTAGGAGATAAAATTCTCTGGCAAATTAAGTAGGTGTAAAATAATGGTACAACAAGATAAACGATTAATGGACCTTCGCAAGGATATCAAGAGAAAACGACCGTCTTTTAGGCGCGTTGAATCGTGGCGTTATGTACGAGTTAAAGATCCTTGGAGAAAAGCGCGAGGTATCGATTCGCAAACCCGCATGAAAACAAAGTCAGGCGTTAGATCTCCTGGAAAAGGATATAGAGCACCTAAAAAAGTAAGAGGGATTCATCCTTCTGGATTCGAAGAAGTCCGAGTTGAAACCATTAAAGAAATAGAAAATTTAAATAACAAAAAACATGCGCTTAAAATTTCAAGTAATCTTGGTGCAAAGAAACGAATGGCCTTAATTGATTACTCGAAAAGAAGAGGATTCAAGATCCTGAATATTGGAATATCCCAAAGGGAAATTGATCAATTGGAAGCCCAATTAGAAACCTCAATTGCAGCTTTAGAAGACGACGAATATTTAGAGGACGAAGATTAAAACAGTATAGAAGTGATAACGAAATGAATTTAAAACCACAAAAAAGGATGGCGGCAGATATTCTCAAATGTGGGGAGAATCGGGTATATCTCGATCCATATTTGATTGAAGACATCGCAATGGCAATTACTAGAGAAGATATTCGCAATTTAATAAAAGAAGGAGCAATACAGAAGAAATACAAGAAAGGCATAAGTAAAACTAGAAAGATCATTCGTCATGAAAGGAAGAAAAAAGGTCTCGGAAGAGGTATTGGAAAAAGAAAAGGACCTAAAGGTGCCCGGACTCCTAAGAAAAAGGCGTGGATGAAGAGAATTAGACCTCAAAGACGAGAATTAAAAAAAATGAGAGACCGCAAGCAAATTACTACCGCAACTTATCGAAAGTTGTATAAGAATGCGAAAGGTGGAATGTTTGCCAGCGTTGCTCAAATGAATCGATATATTAAAGAAAAAGAACTCTTAAGGAGAGGAAGATAAAAAATGGCTAGAGGACCCCGTTACAGGAGACCATTCCGCAGGAGAGCTGAAGGAAAGACGGATTATCAGAAAAGACTCAAACTTCTTAAATCAAGAAAATTAAGATTAGTCATAAGAGCTTCTAATAACCACGTGAGAGTTCAGGTTGTTGAATCAAAATTGGGAGGAGATAAAGTTCTAATTTCTGCTTTCTCTAAAGAATTAACTTCAAAATATGACTGGACTCCTAACACCGGAAATATACCAGCAGCATATCTCACTGGCTATTTAGCAGGATTAAGAGCGAAAAAAAACAAAATTGAAGATGCAATTCTCGATTTAGGTATATTCTATCATCGAACTCGAGTATTAGCAGCTTTTAAAGGCGTACTTGACGCGGGGATGAACATCCCTTATCGAGAAGAATTCTTCTCAGAGGATATGGATGAAAAAGTTAAGGGTTCTCACATTGAAAATTACGCAAAATTATTAAAAAAGGATGAACCGGAAGTATATGAACAAGTATTTTCAGCATACATAAAGAATAAGGTCGATCCATCAAAAATAAGTTCAAATGTTAGCAATACACTAAAAAAAATTGAAAATAACGCTTAATCAAGTTAAAGTGAATTATCATGAGTAGAAATAAAAGAGTTGAAGCTGAATGGATTCCAAGAACTAAGCTTGGAGAATTAGTTCAACAAGGGTTAATAACCTTAGATAAAATCTTTCAAAATAACTTAGTAGTTAAAGAAAAAGAAATAGTAGATATTCTCTTACCGCAATTAGCAGAAGACGTTATTACCATAAAAATGGTCCAGCAAATGACTGCCAGTGGTCAAAGATCCAAATTTAAAGCTGTTGTCATTGTAGGTGCTGACGGTTTCTTAGGTGTTAGCGCAGGAAAAAGCAGGGAAGTTGGACCTGCTATTAGAAAAGCAATTGACAAGGCAAAACTCCAAGTTGTTCCGGTACTTCGCGGTTGTGGAAGTGGAGAATGTGGATGTGGAGGATCTCATAGCATTCCGTTCAAAACAGAAGGAAAATGCGGAAGCGTCAGGATCAGACTCATTCCAGCACCCGCAGGTGTAGGATTAGCGTGTGCCGATAAGGTAAAACAAGTCTTAAAGTTAGCTGGAATCGAGGATGTGTGGAGTAAAACATTTGGAGATACTCGAACGAGCGAAAATCTCGTGAAAGCAACTTTTGACGCATTAAAAAACGCACATAAATATAATTTTAATATATAGAATTGAAGTGGTTAGATGGTTATGGCAAAAAAGAAAATGAAGGGAACAAATGAAGGATTCCAGCCTCAATTATATTTCGCAGTGCGAATTCGAGGAGCACCGGGAATGAATAGAAAGATTCAAGATACTTTAAAAATGTTAAGAATGCATAAGGTCAACCACGGAGTTCTCATCTGGGCAGAAAAGAGTTACTTAGGAATGTTAAATAAATGTAAGGATTACATCTCATATGGAGAAATTGACGAAAAGTCCTTGCTTAGACTACTTAGAGCTCGGGGCAAAGTTGAAGGGAATAAGCCACTTACCGAAGAGCACATTAAAAATTTAACGAAATACAAATCCATGAACGATTTAGCACGAGCTTTAATACAAGGAGAAATTCAATATAAAGAAAAAGACATATACAAAATTAAACCCGTGTTCCGCTTGCACCCACCAAGAAAAGGACATCGAGGTACAATTAAAAAACATTACGGAGAAGGTGGTATACTCGGTAATGTGGGAATTTATATTAACGAAGTCATACATAAAATGATTTAATCGAATAGGTGAACAATCAATGAGAAAACACGAAAGAAAGATCAGAAGACACCGGGCTTCTAGAACCGTTGGATATGGAACCCAAGGACAACATCGGAAAGCAGGACAAAGAGCGGGAAAAGGCAAGACAACCCAATGGAAATACAGTAAAAAATCGTATTACTTGAAACAAAAAGAGTTAGGATTTCCTGATCCCGATTGGATCATGGGCAAGAAAGGTTTTAAACGACCACAAGATATAATCCGCATCTATAAGGTTAATGCATTGAACTTGAAAGATTTAGACCTTAAATTGGAATCACTTGTCCAAGACAAAAAAGCAATAAAATCTGGAGACACATATACTATAAATCTTTCAGATATAAACATCCAAAAAATACTTGGGCGCGGAGGCATAACCAAAAAAATCAACATAACCGTAAACAACGCCTCAAAACGGGCAATTGAAAAGATCGAAGCCGCAGGGGGAAAGGTAGTAACCATCTCCGAAGCTTCTTAACCATGCTTTTTATAATAGCTTTCATTATTTAATTTTAGGTTAATTTTAAACGAATTTGAAAGTGGATTTCTCCTGAAATGTAGAATTTGTGGAACAGACATTGAAGATTCTGATTTTTGCTCCGAATGCAAAAAAACTATGAAAAGAAGAAGACTATGCGCACTCTTCATAATCATTTTAATAATTTCTTGGCCAATATTGGCAATGTTTTTCAGATTATTTTGAATAAAAAAATATCTTTTTGACGCGTGTTTCTTAATTCTCATCTTTTTACATCAACCGACAAAAATAATTAACCCGCTTTGAATTAATGTTGCGCCTACAAGTTTAAATAGTAGTTCGGTGCAATTAAAGTTAAAAGCATTCATGTTTGAAAAACATTGCCAATATTGGCCAAGAAATTATTAAAATGATTATGAAGAGTGCGCATAGTCTTCTTCTTTTCATAGTTTTTTTGCATTCGGAGCAAA
>Ga0180432_10009128_pt1 | contig 12164 bp, 6 predicted proteins | sample SS_ome_10_FD_132414 | JGI IMG/M metagenome (GOLD analysis project Ga0180432, IMG submission 132414) | Hypersaline lake sediment archaeal communities from the Salton Sea, California, USA - SS_1_MS_2 metaG | ecosystem: Environmental > Aquatic > Non-marine Saline and Alkaline > Hypersaline >...
CCGCCGCCCCACGTTTGATCCCACTGGCCCGAGAACCGGTGAGTTTCGCCGTTCACCGTCTCCTCTTCGGTGTCCTCTTCGATCCACCGGAGGATGACGAGGCCGCCCGGCGGGCTGGACTCGACGCGGCTTTCCAACCGACGATTGTCCCCTTCCGTGGAGAGACCCTCCCGAGTGAAGCGTTCGGACGCGGTTTCCCATCGTTCCACCAGGCGAAGCCAGGAGAATATCTGGAGCCGGGTTTCGTAGATTCGGTTCCTGCCCCGGTGCCGCTCCGATACGTCGGAGGTCTCCGACCAGAGACTCGCCGATCCGGGGAGCTCGGTGCCGGGTTCGCCTCTCTCCGTCTCGTTGCGTCCCAGGTCCAGCCGGAACGTGAGAGGAGAGAAGTCCTCCCGCAAACGACCCGGGTAGAGTTGGACGGTCGCCGTCAGCATTCGCTCGACGTCAAACCCACCGGGGGTGCCCTCCGGGTGCCAGAACAGGTCCCGGCGGGACTCCCACTTGAGGAACGCGTCCACGCTCGAGTGGGCCTGTGAGTGGAGCGTGGCGTCGAGATTCTGGAACCGGCGGAGATTCCGGGACTGCCGCGCGTCCGGGTTCCAGCTGCGCCGATCTTCAACGGCGATGTTCCAGGAGAGGGGAGTTCCCGTGGATCCGTTGAGGCGAGCGAAGGCGTGATCGGTCGTCTGCCTCCCGGCGTCCTGCCCGTTGAGGCTGTCGCCCGGCGCTTCGGACTCCCGGATCGAGATGTCCCGGTTGCTCCGCTGGAAAAAAGCCCTGAGCCAGAGGCGTCGTATCCCCGGAAGCTCGACGCCGGCCTGGTCGGGACTCAGTTCCAGCTCCCCGCGGCTGATCCACTTCTCCTGCCGGCGCCCGGCCGCATCCAGGACGACGCGCCCCCGGCGGAACTGAAGATTCGGTAGTCCCGAGCGCAGCAATCGCAGGCTGCCCATCACCGACGATTCCTCTCCGAACTGCGATCCGCCCGATCCGGAGGGTTCGCTCGACCCGCCGGCTGCGAACGCGTTCTCGCCGGACAGCCGGTCGGACAACGAGGTTTCCCATTCGAGTTCCGCCTGGAGGTGACGGCCCAGGGTCAGCCGGCCGCGCGCGGCGGACTCCTCTCGAAGCCGGCCCAGCAGTGTGCGCCGGTCCTCAAAGGACACGAAACCGCCGTCCAGATTCCGATGCGACGCGGAGACCTCGAGGCCCCGGTAGCGACCCTTGAGCGCGACGCCCACGGCGGCGCCCGTCTCCGTCTCACCGCCGCCCGCCGACGATTCATCGGCCGGGTCCGCGCGGCTCAACGCCGCCTCGGGAACCACCCGCAGGAAGCATTGCTCGTTCTTCCACTCGAGCCGGGCGTTGAGATCCGTCGTGGTCCGGTCCCGATCGGCCCCATCGGTCCAGTGGGTGGTGCTCAGACCGAGGAATACGTGATCGCCGGGTGCAAGACCCAGTTGGCCCGAGACAACGGTCTCCTCGTTCGATTCTTCGGAGTCCGAGGGCCCCTCGCCCACTTCGTACAGATACTCGACTTCGATCACCGTGTCGTCGTCCAGAAGGACGTGCTCGAAGAAGATGAAGAGACCCGAGGAGGGAATCATCGAATAGTCGATGTCCGGCCGGAGCCGTTCTCGATCCACCCGAATGCTCTCCGATCCGGGAACGACGTCCCCGTGGCTCAGCTGGAAGGTGTTGAGTGTCGCCCGGTAGGTGTATTCGAGGGTGTAACGATTCTCCGGATCGGTTTCCGAATAGACCTCGATGGGGAAGGGGAGACTGTCGGGGAAACTCAGGAGGCCGTTCACCGGGCTGAACCGATCCGGATCCAGCAGCCCGTCGCCGTCGCCGTCGAGTTTGAAGATCTGCAGGTAGGGAGTGCCTGCAGCGTCGGTCGGCGAGCCCGTGGAATCGACGAGGGTCGATTGCAGGGATCCCGGAACCGGTTCCGTGGCGATCCAGTAGTGATTGCGGAGCCAGAGACCGGTGAGGTCGACTTCGGCGCCGTCCCATGCGCGCACCGCCACGAGGGTGTGGTTCCCACCCAGCGGCGCGCTCAGGATCAATGTGCCCCCCCGCGAGCCGATCACATAGTCGGTGTTGGGTGTCAGGCGATCCCAGGCCCCCGAAAGCCCGGCCCGGGTTCGCGTTTCCGTGTTGGCATCGTTGGACGCGTCATCCCCGTCGTCTCGGTAGATGGACGCCTTCCGCAGATCTTCCGCCGTCCATCCCGCGGGCACGGGAAACACGACGCCGCGCACGTAGTCGGTGTCCCGCACCGAGGCCTCCACCGTCCGGTTTCCGCCGTAGAACACGTCCCGGCCCGGGCGCGTGCGGCGCTCTCCGATCCATGCGTCGGCGGTCAGCAGGCGTCGCCGGGTCGCCTGCGAGCGTCCCCCCAGCTCCGCCCGCACCCATCCTCCGCGAATTCCGGCTCCGGGCATGAGGCTCGAATTGAAGATCTGTTGGTCGATCTCTCCGACGCTGGCCACTCGGAGCACGTCGGAACGCGCCCCCCGGTAGGTCAGCTGGTAGGCCGAGTTCTCGGGATCGGTGGTATCGTAGAATCCGCTCAGGGTGCGATCCTCACCCAGCCTCCCGCTCAAGGTGAGGTCCAGGCGGGTGTCCGACACGATCTCTCCGAGCCCGGGGTCCCCTCCGGGCCCGGGGTCCCGGCCGGTGTCGTCGTCCTCCACGAAAATCGTGGCGCCGCCTTTGAGGTTGAGCGTCGAACCCGAGGAGGACCTCATCCCCAACCCGGTTTCGTCCAGTCCCACCCGCCATCCGGGCGCAAGCGATTCGGCCGAGCCGGCGACGATCTCCTGGATCGGTCGACTGCGGTAAGTGAAGAGGCTCGGATTCTCCTGACCGAATCCCAGCCCGTAGACGATTCGGTCCCGCCCCAGGAACAGGAGGGTCTCGCCCGTCCAGTACTGTTCGATGCAATCGTCCGGGGAGAGGGGAACGCTCGAGGTAAAATCGATCCAGCGGGCTTCGTCCTGCTCATAGACGGCAAAGGCGCGCTCGGTGGTGACCCAGATTCTTTCGGTCTCCAGCACGAAGGCGAATACCCGCTCTCCGGGCATTTCATCCCCCGATTCGTCGCGCCGCCAGATGCCGCCGTCTGCCCGGTAGCGCCAGAGACCGTCATCCGTTCCCAACCAGAGATCGTCTCCCTCCAGCGTGAGCTGGTGCACGCGTGCGTCGGGGAAATCGACGCCGGGCTGGAAACTGTTCCAGCTCTCGAGGTCCTTGTCGTAGCGAGCGATGCCCGCGTCCGTAACTGCCCAGAGAAACCGGGGGGTCTGGCGAAGGGCCAGGACCCGAGGTGCCTGGAGCGATCCGAGCACCGCATCGACGCGGACATTCTCGGTTTCCTTGCGGTACTCGGCGACGCCGGCGTCCAGAGCAAACCACACACGATCCTCTCCGACTGCAACGTCGCTCACGAATCCCAGTGGTTCGCCATCGGGGCCGGCCACGTTTTCCCACTCCAGGACGTACAGATCGAAGCGCGCGGCGCCTTCGTCCGTTCCGGCGTACGCGTAATCTTCATCCGCCTCCACGTCGAAAATTCGTCGACCGGGGTACCCTTCTCCCGGCCCGTACCGCTGCCAATCGTCGAACCGCACGTCGGATACGCTGGTCCCATCCCCGGAGATCCAGATATTCTCGGCGGTGAGGGAGAGGCTCCCGAGAGGAAGACCCGGAAGACCGTCGGCCGGAGCCGTGACGGTCCAGGCTTCCGAGTCGGCCCGGAAGCGGTACAGCGCCGTGGGTGTGAGGATCAGCGCACGGTCATCGACCGTTTCGATTCGGCGTCTCAGGTCTTCGACACGAGTGTCCGACCAGGGCGCCGTCGCGAGCTCCGCCGCCAAGGAAGGCGGTACCGCGAGTGGGAGGAGAAAGAGGAGAACAACTCGATGACGGCGCGGGCGGCCGCACTTCGGCGCGAGCGGTGTGTATGAATGATCGCGGCGGCCCTTCGTCAACAGCCCCGTCTCCGACTCCCGAGAATCTCTCAGCTCACCTCTTCGATTCTGAGCGTCTCCAACTTCGAGGTTCCCAGACCGTGCGCCTCTGCGTGACGAATGTACGCGATCTGGCTCGGCCGGTACGTCCGCCCGTTCCACGTGGACAGACCCACGGCGTAGGCGTCCACGGCCACGGGATCGATTCCGACAACGATGCCGCCGAACGGCTCCACGTCTCCCGGACCTCGAGGGCCGCCGGTCTTGAGGATCCGGATGGCGTCCAGGATCGTGATCTGGGGGCGCAGGACCGTGGCCAGATCGGCGATCGCCGTGTGCAGGTCCAGGGCCGTATGGAAACGGTGACGGTCCCACACGAGCCCCATCAGGTTCTTGAGCCCGAAGCTGACGCCCGTCGCCTGGTGGGACTTGGCGGTGGGCAGATTGATGAAGACGTCCGCCTTCTGAAGAACGGCGGGAACGCGAGCCGCGTGCAGCGCTCGTCCCGCGGGCACACGGACGGCCCGGTACATCTTCTCGTCATCCAGAGAAACCAGCTTGGCGTCGGCAAAAGCGGACACCGCCTCGGCGATGCCGGTGCGTTCGAAGCAGCTCTTGGGGCCGAGCATCGTGTGGTCCACCACCAGAACCCTACGGGCCCCCGCCTCGAAGCAGGATTCCAGAACCGCCGACAGAACGTCCGGGTGTGTGGTGGCGCCCCAATCCGGCGGGCACTCGAAACTGGCGTTTGGCTTGACGACCACCACGTGCTTGGGCCGGACGAACCGCCCGAGCCCCCCGACGGCGTCGAGCGCCGCGTGCGTGGCGGCCTTTGCCTCTCCTTTGGCCAGGACCAGGTCGGGGACGTTCCGGGTCACGGAGGTGGAGTCCGAACCGCCGGAGGTGGCCAGTGCCGGCGCCCACGGAAGCAGGAGACTTCCGCCGATCACCTGGGCGCTCTTGATCATGAAGCGTCTGCGATCCATCCCGACTCCTCGAGTCGCGCTCCGCCGGATCAGCTTCCGATTTCCTGATCGATGTGCGTGGCAAACAGGAGAACCAGATCTTCAGCATCCTGGGAGCTGGTGCTGCTCACCAGTCTCGCCGAGTAGCGGCCTCTACGGAACAGAAGGGTGTAAGCGAAGAGAGCGGTCTGGTTGTGAACCTCGTCTCCGAGCTCGTCCATCTCCTCCCAGGTTCCGATCTGGAGGAGTTCCCGGTGTAGAGCATCCGCATTCTCGGACGAGCCGACGTCGATGATCCAGACGGTGACGGACGCGGCGGATCCGCCGACGGTTCCCGAATAGACCTGCTCGACCACTTCGCGAAAGCCGTTGTTGGTGTAGACCTGATATCCCCCGTTGACAATGAGCCGGAGGCCGTCGGTATCCGTGGCGATCCGGGCGTTTCCGTCCTTCGCCATCGCGTCGGTTCCGGCCGGCAGAAAGTCCTCCGGATGGCGAATGGTGGGTCCGGAGGTGTTGTCGTCCTTGCTGCAACCGGGAGATCCACTCATCGCGATCAGAAGCAGCCCGGCCACAACGAGCCGCGTGGTCAACCTGCCGGTCATCGGACGTCCATGCGTCAGCCCCGCCATCCCGGCATTCCTCCAGGGTCAAAGGGTGAACCGTCTTGCTCTCACCCCACACTGTACGACAAAAGGACCCCGATTTCAAGTTACACTCCGTTGAGGTTCGCCTTTACGGCCGCCTCTCTTCGTCGTAATCTGCATGATGAAGCCCGACTCCTTGCGCGCACCGGACCCAAGAGGGGGAGGCCCCGGCGGTGAAGCGAATCGCTTTCGGATTGCTCTGGGTTGCGTTGACCATGGTCGGTGGAACGGCCGATGGGTTCGGCGCCGCGGATGGCGGCCGCTGCTGGCGGGGGCGCCCGCTTCCCGAGTGCCGCTCCTTCTGGATCACCGAATTCGGGATCGGGTGGCGGCTCACCGATTCATCCGACCCCGCGCGCGCCCGTGAATTGTTCGACCACTACGCCGTCTATGACTTCGGGTGGATGGTCAATCGGACCTCGAAGACGGCCTGGGGAGCCACGTTTTCTCTCAAAGGCATGGGAGAGACGCATGTGGGCGTCCACATCCGGCTGCGACGGTGGATCGACCGGAACTGGGCGCTCGATGTTTCTCCCGGTATCCTCCTCGCCGGTCGCTCGCATGATGATGACTATGATCTCGAGTATCCTACCCTATCGGGCCGTCTTCGAATCAGCTACGGTGACTGGTTCGGGCTGACGGGGGGAGCCGAGCTGGCCCGGATTCGCGACGGGGCCACGGAGGTGGATGGATTCGCGGGCGTCGAGCTGGGAGCGTACGGTGGGACGGGCGTCGGCCTCATGTTCACCGTCCTGTCGCTTCTGTATGTTTCCAGTTTCGGCGGTGGATCCTGAATCGCAATGTACATATGGAAGGTGGAGAGCCATGGATCCTCAGCGTATCAAGGACCTCCTCGCAAGTCTCTTCGGTTCGCAATCTTTCGGCGTTCTGACGACGTGCAGTGGAAAGGAACCGCACGCCAGCCTGATGGCTTTCGTTGCCGGCGAGGATTTGAAATCGCTGGTGTTCGCAACCGACCGAAACACGCGGAAGTACTCCAATCTCCGCTCCAACCCGAACACGGTGTTTCTGATCGACAACCGGCCCGACCACAGCGGCCACACCCAACGGGCCTGCGCCGTCTCGGCCATCGGGCACTCGCATGAGATCGAGGGTCCCGACCGGGAGCGCTGGCGGGAACGGTACGTGCGCAGGCATCCCCACCTGGAGGAGCTTGCGAGCGCTCCTTCCTCTGCGCTCATGCGGTTGGACGTGTGCCGGTATTCCGTGGTCGGGGGGCTGGGGGAGTCGAGCGAGGTGGAGATCGGTGAGCTGGGCGGGTAGAGCCCGACGCGGCACTGAGAAGAGCCGGCCCGGTCTTCTCCGACGTTCTCATCCGATGAACGGCGGCAGGGGACAGTCCAGCGATGCGGAGACAACACGCAGGATGTCGGCTTCTTCTACGGTGACGGTTCGATCGGCCAGCGCCGTATGAGCACACGCCTCGATCACGTTCTTCCGCACTTCGTAGGTGGATTGAATGAGGCGATCGAAGGCTTTCCCCACGTTCTCGAAGCCGGCCTCTTCCTTGACGAAGGGCAGGGTTACCCTGGCGGGATCCAGAATACTGGCCCCGCCCAGATCGAACGCCCGTCGAGCGGCTTCGGAATCCCCCGGGTTGCCCGCCCTGGCAACGGCGGCAAGCACCACGGCAAGATCCTTGAGCAACGGATCCAGGGAGCGGAATGCAATTTTCGCCTTCGGCCGTTCGCCGATGCCGAGGCGAAACCGGATGACCCACTGGACGAGGAATTCGAAAAGAGTCACTTTGGCGTCGGCCTTCACCAGCTCTTCGACCCGGTCCAGAAAGAGCTCGCGCGCCTCGAAGGGCAGCTCCCGAAGGGACGGCATGGCCAGATCCGCAAGTGGCAGGCGCGCCCGGGGGTCGAGTTGCGCGATCCAGCCGTGAAGACCCAGGACGCCCTCGATGGTCTCCGGACTCTCCATCCGGCTAAGCGTGCGAATCTGCTGTTCCCGCATGTCGGGGTCCGGGTCCAGAAGAAGTGCGTAGACGGCGGAGACGGCGCCCGGCGGAGTCGATAGGGTCAAGCGCAGGGCCTTCGGAATCGTCTCGAGAAGCGCCGCGCCCATCGCCAGATGGTCGGCCGTCGGGGCGCCGATGGCGGGTACGATCTCGCCTGGATCGGCCGCCACGGTCCCGGCTTCACCCAGGCCCATTCGCAACGGGTCGGGTGCGTCGGACACGCCGCGCTTGGCGGGCCGGCCGCCGTCCTCGAGAAGCGTGCCGTCGAAGGAAGGATCGATGCGGCGGATCCTCTCGGTCAGGGGGGGGTGCGTGGCCAGAAGGCCGGTGAACAGACTGAGTTTCGATCCTTGTGAGAAGAACAGATGGCTCGCCTGCTGGGCCTTGGGGGAGGTCATCCGTGAGCCCTTCGCAAATCCCCCGATCTTCTTGAGCGCCCCGCTGATACCGGCCGGATTCCGCGTGAACTGAACGGCCGACGAATCCGCCAGGAATTCCCTCTGCCTGCACACTGCGCTCTGGATCAGCCGGCCGACAAACGTCCCGATGTAACCGATCAGCATAAGAAGAAGACCGGCGACGGCGATGGCCGGAACGCCCCGGCGCGATCCTCGCGCGCCGCCCCCGAGTCGCGCCGCAATATGCCCGACGATGCCGATTACGAAGATTCCGAAGAGGATGCCGATCAGCCGGACGTTGAGACGCATGTCGCCGTTGAGGATGTGGCTGAACTCATGAGCGATCACGCCCTGAAGCTCGTCACGGTTGAACTCGTCGAGTGCCCCGCGCGTAACGGTGATGGCGGCATCGTTGGGTGAATATCCCGCGGCGAAGGCGTTGATTCCTTCCTCGTTCTCCAGGACGTAGACCTTGGGCATCGCCACGCCCGAAGCGATGGCCATCTCTTCCACGATGTTCAGCAGCCGCCGCTCCGCCGGATTGCTCGTGTCGTGGTGAACGAGGCGGCCGCCGAGCATCTCGGCGACGGTCCCACCACCGCTCCTGAGGGAGAGTGTCTTGGCTCCGCTCGTGAGCAGGATGAACAGGAGTCCGACGGCGGCGATCACCGCGAAATCCACCGGGTCCCACCAGGAATAGATCTTGGGCCCGGTCGACGTCGTCAATCCGTATCTCAGAACAATACGGCTGGCAAAGTAGAGGGCCACAACGATCCCGCCCACGGCCAACGAGAACAGGAAGACCAGCCGCCCGGTCTGCCTGCGAGCCATGTCCTGGTGTTCGAAAAAATTCACGGTTTACTCCCAAAACCTTTCCGCAGATTTCGCAGATTACGCAGATAGGGCGTCAACTAAGAAAACGATACCTTCGGCGCTTTCCGCTCTTCCTCCGATTCGGTTGCTTCGAGAAGCTGGGCCGCCTGGAAGTTGAACAGATTCGCCACGATGGTGTTCGGGAATTTCTCCCGGCTGATGTTGAAGTTCATCACCGCATCGTTGTACGCCTGCCGGGAGAAAGAAATCTTGTTCTCCGTCGAGGTCAGCTCCTCCATCAGCTGGCTCATGGTCTGGTTGGCCTTGAGATCCGGATAGGCCTCGGCCAGGGCGAAGAAGCGACCCAGGGCGCCGGCAAGCATGCCTTCGGCCTGGGACAATCCCTTCATGGCGTCCGGGGCACCCGGGCTGGCGGACGCCTGCTTGTTGGCGCTGACGGCCTGGTTCCGGGCCTGAATGACCGCTTCCAATGTCTCTCGCTCATGTTTGATGTACCCCTTGGCCGTCTCCACGAGATTCGGAATCAGATCATAGCGCCGCTTGAGCTGAACGTCGATCTGGGCGAACGCGTTCTTGTAGCGGTTCCGGCCCGAAACGAGCGTGTTGTACAGGCCGATGAACGCCACGACCACCACGGCGACGATGATGAGAACAATGATCAGGCCCATAAGAATCCCCCTGTCTGATGTTTTCTGATTCCGGAGAGCGCGCTGCGATCTCCGTCCCTGTGGGATTGTGATACGACGAGGCACGTTCGTCAAGTTCTACACGCGAGGGGTTAGGAATATTCGTGGTCAAAGTGAAGAGGGTAGACAGCGTTTCACGGCACGGGCCTTGCGCCGCGGCAAAGGTCCGGCGGCTCTCTGCCACGGCCGGCCTCAATCCGGCGGACCTTCACCGCGGCCGGCCCGAGCCTACAGCAGAAAGCGGACATTCGACATTGGAGATTAGATCTCGGAAAAGAGCATTGGGGAAGACTCGTGGCGGGTGACGAGTACAAAGGGCCCGTAGCGCTCTCGCTCCTTCGTGTTTTGGCAGTTGCGCCTTGTCGTAGGGTCGGCTTCGTCTACTTCAGCAAGACAAGTCTCTTCGTCCGCTTCTCTCCGTTCCACCGGAGTTCGCAGAAGTACACGCCGCTCGCCGCCTCGATTCCACGGTCGTCCCGCCCGTCCCAGGCGACCGCGTGAAGACCTGCGGGTTTCACGGCCAAGACGAGTGTGCAGACCCGCCGCCCGCGGCAATCGTAAATCGTCAGATGGACGGTCCCGGGCGCCGGTGCCGACGGGACGGCATACGTGATCTCGGTCACGGGGTTGAACGGATTCGGGGAGATGGACGTCAACTCGAGGCGAGCCGGCGCACGCTCGTCGCTCCTGGCCACCGAAGACAGATCCGTCACGAGAGCCGAGCCCTCGTTCGGCAGATAGTTGTGCTTGCGTGCCGTCACGAAGAGCGTCCCCTCGGAGGCCGGCGTGAAATTGAAGGTGGCGGTCCCACCGGATGTTTCTTCGATCTCGTAGACATCGCCGTCCTTCCACAGGCAGACCGTCGTCCCGTCCACCGGGGCACGGCCGTCGGATACCTGAACCGGGAACGTCGCGGGTTGGCCCACGGGCACCGTGCCGTCGTGGCTGACGACGAGAACACCCGGATCCTCGGTCCAGATCGTGAGCCCCGGATCTCCGATGAGGTGCATTTCCGTGAACGTGTACTCGCAGAGGTTGTAGGGATCGCCGGGGGCAAACGCGTCGTTCTTGAGGCGAGTGAAATTCTCGCCCAGGTGGTGGATTCCAAGTTCAAACAGGTTGCGATAGAACAGTCGGTCCTGCCGAAGATTGTAGTGGTCCTGGTCCTCGATGGACCCGCCCCATCCGGTAAACGTGTTCCCCATAAAAGCGACCGCTCCGCCTGTAGGATTTGCCCGCTGGAATTTCTCGGCGATGCAGGCCGGGGCCGCAGGGAAATCACACGGGTGGCACCCAACCGCGAAGATGATGCTCAGGCGGTCCGCGTTGGTCAGAGCATCGACGTCCGCGTTGTACATCAGCTCGGCATGACAGATCCATCCGGTACCCATGCAGTCTACGTTGCAGTGGTCGTGGTGATTCACCAGGTGGTGTCCGGTGTTGAGGATACCGAGGATGTCGGCCTTATGCGTACCGGGTTCGCTGTCGTACTCGGTGGTGAGCGTCCAGGCAGGCGGCAGGTATGGGCGGATATAGTTCTCCTTGGAGGTCTCTCCGTAGTCGTCGCCGCAGGTGCCGATGTCCATACCGAAAAAGGCGGCCGTGGTCACGTAGCCGGCCGGAGGCGTCTTCTCGTACGTGAAGATCTTGCCGATGATCTTGGCAATCTGCAGGGTGGTCCGGGCCGTCGCCCGGCCGACGTTGACCTCCAGCACCCAGTCCTCGTCGTAGTCCGCGTAGTAGGTGTCGTTGGAGATGTCGTCCGTCGAGTAATCCGGAACGGTGATCGTCCGCACGTGGTGGGGGATCACGTTGCTGTCGCCGCCGAGGAGGAAGTCGGTCGCGCCCCAGGTCGCGTGGGCGTCCGCCACGAACGCCCGGACCTTCTCCAGGTCGGATCCGGAATAGCCGGCGGTCGTGTAGATCCACTCGGTCGTCACGATGGTGGACGGCACTCCGGTCTTCATTCTCCAATCCGCCAGAGGCTGGAAGTCATCCACCCAGTCCGCCTGGGTGATGATCACGTATTCGTAAGCGCCCGGCGCGACGCCGCGCGACGTGGACCCCGGAAGCACTGTCGGGTTCACGTCACGGGGGTTGAGCACCGACTCTCGAAGCGCGCGTTCGTACGCCGCGCACGCCCGGTCGCTGATCCGATCGGGCAGGTAGTCCCCGCAACGGTGGCCCGGCAGGCCTTCGAGGATGATGTCGATGGAGTGCGCGAAGAACAGTTTCCCTTCCGCCGGAAGATAGCGAATCGGATGGATGCGGAGCGTTGCAAAACTCTGGCCCGCCAGATCACTCTGCCGGACGAGTTCCAGCTCGGTGGCCGGGTACGCGCCGGCGGATTCGTAGATCCGTGGGTCGGGTCCGCAGAGGGGGATCTCCCGGGCGTCGGGAGAGATGGGCCGGGGCGGCCGTGCGGGGAGGACCCGGTACGTCCCGGGAAGCTCGGCCCACCGGACGCTGTGCGCGCGGGCGCCGGTCACCTTCATTCCCTCCGGGAGAGCCATTCGGATGCTCTTGGACGGAAGGTCGGGCCGGCCGGCCCGGTTGAGGCCGTCGCATCCCTCGAGACGGATCGTGTCATACCCCATGGACGTCCCGAACGACACCTCGTCTGGAGAGAAACGGATTGAGGTGCGGACCTCGTAGCGGCCGCCCTCGAACCGG
>Ga0180432_10009129_pt1 | contig 12162 bp, 5 predicted proteins | sample SS_ome_10_FD_132414 | JGI IMG/M metagenome (GOLD analysis project Ga0180432, IMG submission 132414) | Hypersaline lake sediment archaeal communities from the Salton Sea, California, USA - SS_1_MS_2 metaG | ecosystem: Environmental > Aquatic > Non-marine Saline and Alkaline > Hypersaline >...
AGAACAGGAAAAACCTTAATAAATTTCTAACAAACTTTCGCCTCAATTATGGTATAATATTAAATAATCAAAACATAGCACCGTTACAACCCTCATCGCAATCGTAGCTCGTCGAGGAGGGCAGTATGAAAGACCGCAGCCGGCACTTGTTGGGCACAATCCCTCCCCAACAATAGCCGGCTTTTTATTTGACGGCCGCAAGGCCATCCAGACTACCCTGCCGGGAGCGGCCTGCCCAAAAACCAGGCATGACCCATTCCTTGGCCCCGCCCCCATTAGAATTCAATCTCGCATCAAAACGAGAAAATAATCCAGCGACTGGCACCTCAGCCCCACATTCGCCTACGACATGGCACAATATTGACCCCTTTGTCACGCAGCTGATGCTTCCATTCATTGATTTGACTCGCGTGCAACTTTTACTCGCTGGCTAATTGGCTGAGTGTTTTGCTGCCCTTGGCTGCTTCGAGAGCAACCTTAACTTGAACTGAGCGCTATGTCTTCTTCGTTTAGGCATGATATTGACCTCCACATACTGCAGATTATACACAAATTTTTCACTCAGCATGTGGTCCAGTTTTTGGGGTCAATTATACTCCCCGACTTGCAACGATACGACGACTTTTGAACACGACGAGTATGGTCGAATGCAAGTGACCGTTGAGCGGATGCCAAATGGGTATCAGGGTTCGAGCCTGAACGCCCTGAAGGCGGCAGCTTTGTTGGCGTGACCACGGATAGTGTTGAAGGAATGCTCATAGAACAGGCATGGCTTGTGTAAAAGAGAGCGAGACATGGGACGCAAAGAGGATCTTGAACAACACATTCGCCAATCCTACGACCTCATTCGCCAATACGAGGAGGTCGTTCAGAACTCGCCCTACCCGCAGGCACAAAATCGTGCCCGGCGTGCGATTGAAGAGCAGTGGTCACTCATTGAGGATTATTGGAATGAGTATCGTCACCTGGCAGGTGATGCTCTCCCTGCTGATATTGTCGAGATCGCGGACCGCTTTTCCCAAAGAAAAGACCAGGGTCAGCCGGTACAGGATCAGGGCACCCCGCCACCGCCTACAGTTTGGAACCTGCCGTCTCGTTTCCCGGCAATTGGGATCGTCATAGGATGTCTGGTTGCTGCAATAGTGACCGCCTTATTCTTTCAGTCCCTGCGCTGTGTGCTCGAGTTCCGATTGAAGGAAGCGACCATCGTTCTCATAACCTTTCTCGCTGTCGGCGCCGGTGCAGTGTTCAGGATGGCACCGCCACAGATCCGCAGCTTTTATCAGAGTATCTACGGAGGGCTTGCTTTCTCTTTCATCATTGTGATAGTGATAATGCTCTTCCTTCCACCTCCCTCCAAAGAAGAATGTCCCGGAAAACCAACGCCAACTTTTACGGTCAGCCCTGTGTCTACCACAACTGCGACGTTCACATCCCCCCCCACGTCGACCGCTACGTCTTCTCCACCACCGACGGACACACCAACGCCAACCCCCACGCTGACAGCGCCGCCGACATCAACACCGACCCATACACCAACGGCCACCTTTTCACCCACCCCAACACCTACCTGCCCTGTGAGGGCAGCAACGGACGCCGAGACCCTTTTCGCCCTCATAGATGCAGAGGCGCGGGCCGTTTTGGACGAGGACATCGAACTCATAGAGGCCATCTTTGCCTCTGATGCTATTATCCGAAATGCCATTACCGGGCAGGAGTGGAACAACCCTAAAGTGTACTATACAGAAAAGTTCAAAAACGAGGTCCATTGCCAGGCTGAGCACCTTGACTATCGCATCCTTAAACTGACCCAGACAGAAGCTCTTGTCACCACCGCCAATCGGGGCCAGTGGGGGTGGGAAACTCAAGGATGCACACAGACCTATAGAAACCCAGCCGGCGCCGATCGATGGCACTTTTGCAAGGACGGCTTTGGTTGCTGGAGAATCGTTCGGTTCACCTACAACGCTCACGAGCAATAGCTGCCATGCATCTGCCAACCAGGAAAGACAGCACTCAGTTGCATAGGCTGCCAGGGAGGGAGCGATGAAAATGAAATTGCTGACCAGGGTGCTTCTGACATTGGGGATTCCCGCGTTCGCCATCGCTGTGCTCTTGCTGAGCCATGCCCACGCCGACGTTCCTGGCCTCATGGGCATCGAGGCCGGGCAATCCGAGCGAACCGCCACGGCGAGTGACACACCCTATGCCACCATCATCCCCGACCAGATGACGTTGACTGGCGACGTGGTCGTTTGCAGTGAAGCCATTCCCGATCCCACCGTCGCCTCCTGGTGCGCTGGCGTCCCAGAAGACACCATCATACTGGGCGTCGACCCCAACTCGCCGGAGCCAGATGACTGGGATGGGGGACAGGCGACAAAATCCCTCGACATCGACGTCGTTAATTCACCAACCGTGGCCCTGATCACCATCGCCTGGCGCCATCTGGATGGCAAGGGCATTCACTCGCCAAAAGAGGGCAAAGTGGCAACAATCTCCTGGGATGGCGTGCCCATCTGGACCAAGCGAACCCGAGACGTCAGCACCTTTGGTGACTACTATGCTGTCGAGCATCGCGACGTGGTGGCCACGGCAGTGCTGACCCAACCGGCCACTCACACGTTGGTCCTCCAGGTTCCGAAACACACGGCCTGGGATATCTCGAGCATCACCGTGCATCTCCATCGCCTGGAAGAAAGGCTGCGCGGCATCGCCTACGGTCCTTTTCGCGATTGCCAGAACCCCCATTGGGGGCCCTTCCCATCGGAAGCTGAGATTCAGGAGGATGTGGAGCGCTTGTACCACATGTCCAACGGCATCCGCACCTACTCCTCGTTAGGGGCCCTGGGAGAAATCCCCCGCATCGTCCACGAACGCGGCCTGCCCGTATGCGTCGGAGCTTGGCTCGGCAGGGAAGAGGATGGCGATGGCAACCCGGTGGAAAACAAGAACCGTCAGGAGATCGACGCGCTCATCAACATCGCTCAGACAGTTCCTGTGGACTGTGTCATTGTGGGCAATGAGGTGCTGCTGCGTCGCGATCTCACCATGACCGACTTGCTCAACTACATCAATGAGGTCAAAGCGGCTGTGGATGTGCCGGTCACGACGGCTGAGATAGGTGGAATACTGAACCGGCCTGAATACGCCCCTGTGCTGGATGCAATAGATTTCATTATGGTCCACATCTATGCCTATTGGGACGGGCAACCTATCGAGAATGCCGCGGACTATGTCGTCGATGAATACCTCTGGTGGCGAGAGGCGCATCCAGAAAAGCGCGTGGTCATCGGCGAGACCGGATGGCCCTCCGATGGACCGGCCAAAGGGCAGGCCATTCCCAGCCTGGAAAACCAACGGCGGTTTTTCTACGAGTTCTTGGCTGCTGCCGAGCAGTACGACATCGAGTTCTATTACTTTGATGCCATTGACGAGCTCTGGAAGCGAGAGGGTGGGGTAGGCAGCCATTGGGGGTATGCCTACGCCGATCGTACCGGCAAGTACGAGGTGCAAAGCGTGCTGGTTCCCAGACAACATCTCTTTTCGTGGATCTACCTTCCACTGGTGTCAAAGGGCGGTCAGGGGTCAGCAGTGGCGGCTCGTTTCCCTGAAGGGCCGCAGGTCTGGCCCCAACTGATTAAGCCTCCCTCTGTGCAGCAGGTCTCGGGTGATGAATTCACCGTCTTTGGCGAATACTGCGCCGAGGAGAATCACTTTGCCCCCTCAGGCTGGATGGGAGATTGGAGCGAGCTGGGCTATTACGAGTGTGACCGCGACAACCCTTACAGCGGTCAAGTCTCCATCCGCATCACCTACACCGCCCAAGGTCCAAATGGCTGGGCCGGCATCTATTGGCAGGAACCAGACGGCAACTGGGGCACAAAAGAGGGGGCGGGCTACGATCTGGACGATGCCACCTATCTACGCTTCCACGCCCGTGGCGACAAAGGAGGTGAGCAGCTCAAGTTCTTCATGGGTGGTATCTGGAATCCCCAGGGCGAGTATCCCGATTCACAGCAGCCACCCCTCTCCACCGACGTGATCACGCTAACTGAGAACTGGGACGAGTACACCATTGACCTGCGTGGCCGCGACCTGAGCTATGTCATCGGCGGTTTTGGTTTTGTGACCAACCAATGCCTCAACTCTGAGCCTATCACCTTTTACCTGGACGATATTCACTACGTGATGGCAGGCGATCCTGGTCCGCCAGAGCCGACGCCCACCCCGGAAACACCCTACACCTTTGACGTCTATCGCGACAGGGACATCGCGGGCAACCACTATACCCCCTCGGGCTGGATGGGTGATACAGGCGATATTGAACTCAATGAATGTTATCGGGACGATACTCATTCCGGCAGCACGGCAATTCGGGTTAGATACACCGCCGAGGGCAACGGCCCCCATGAGAGCTGCGACGCCCCGCCCTGTAATTGGGCCGGCGTGTACTGGCAGCATCCGGCTGAAAACTGGGGCGATCGCCCTGGCGGCTACGACCTCACCGGCGCGCGCGCCCTGACCTTCTGGGCCAAAGGAGAGAACGGTGGGGAAAAGATCTCCTTCAAGATAGGGGGCGTGGGCTGTGACTCCGGCGAATATCCTGACTCGCTCTGCCCAGTTCGGGTGTTCGATCCGGCGCCCACTGTGCTGACGACCACCTGGACAGTTTACACCGTGCCCTTGAGCGCCGACCTCAATCTGAGCCACCTGGTGGGTGGTTTCCTGTGGACGGCTTCCAAGTCTGACAACCCTACCGGGGCCACGTTCTACCTGGATGACATCCAGTACCATTTCAATATCGACATGCCCTCCTCTGCCCCATTCTCTACACCGCCCATTCCCATCGGAGCAGGTAGCGGCAGGACGTTCGATCTGGCCTTTGGTGATGCCGACAACGATGGGGATTTGGACGTGGCGGTTGCTACTCACGGGGCTAATCAAATGTGCTGGAACAATGGGGATCACACCTTCGCCTGCGAGGAAAATTTCGGCGGCTATGCCACCTTTGACGTCGAGTGGGGTGACATGGACAACGATGGCGATTTGGACCTCGTTGTCGCCAATTCTCAGGGGATAGCGAATCTGGTGTGTTTCAACAATGGGGACGGGGAATTTCCCTGCGAGAACTTTAGCATATGTCCTGGCCGAGACCAGTTTTGCCGCATTGCTTTGGGAGATGTAGATAGTGACAACGATCTCGACATTGCCCTTTCAATTTGGCAGACGCAGGATTTGATCTACTTCAATGACGGTCATGGTGCCTTTCCCATCACGACCACAACTTGTACGGACAGCGGATGGACGCGCGACCTGGATTTTGGTGACGTTGATGACGATGGTGATCTAGACTTGATTGTGGTAGGCGACAGTCCAGATTACATCTGCATCAACGACGGCACCGGTACTTTCACTGAGACCCGTTGGCTCCAATGGCGGAAAGACAGCACGCGGAGTGTAGCTGTGGGTGACGTCGACGCAGACGGTGATCTGGATATCGCGGCAGGAGAAAGTAATTTGAATCCGAGCGAGGTATATCTCAATAACGGTCGTGGTCTCTTTACCCAGACGGTGCTCATTAGGCAGGCTTCAGATGTTACTCTTGACATTGCCTGGGCAGATGTAGACAGCGACGGCGACCTGGATCTTGCTCTGGGAAATTCCTATCGACCCACGATGCTCTACTTCAACGAGCCTGTGACAACCACCTCTAGTTTTACGTTGACAAACCCGATTTACTTCGGAGGTCCGGCTCAATACCGCTCCCTCAGTGTGATTTTTGGCGACATAGACAACGACTGCGATCTAGACTTGGCAGCGAGCCGTGACGGTGGTCAGAACGTGATTTTTCTCAATACCTCGCGCACAGGATGCGTCTTTCTATCGATTATCATGAAGAAAATCCCTCAACCATAAGCGTGTCAGGAGGGCCAGTGATGATTGAAAAACGAGTCGGATTGCTGACTGTCGCTCCGGCTTTGGCGGGGATGGGCCTGCTGCTTCTGTTGCTCTGGCTAGGCCAGAGTGCGGTGGGGGCTGCACATGATGGAGTAGATGCCCCCTCGGCTGGCTCCCCAGCCTGTGACCCACTGACCGATCCGATGGAACGCGACCTCTGCCACTTTGTCACCAGCATCTACCCCGATGGCCTGCTCACGGACTGGTCCAACCCGCGCCTACCGGAGCACCGCGACCACACGCCCATGCGCGACTACGGGGAGAACCAACCGGCCATCAGCGAGTCGGCGGGGATGTTGGCCCTCTATGCCGCCCTCATTGGCGACCAGGCCATCTTTGACTATCTCTTTGATGTATCCGCCCCGGCGGAGATCGGGGGAACCGGCGCGCCCATGTCTAGCACGCAGGAATCCGCCTATTACTTTGCCTCACCCAATCTCTGCCTGCTGCATTGGACTCTCGACGAAAACGGTCACAAGAAAGATTCGGGCACTCACTGGCTGGCCAGCGCCGCCGGCGAGGCAAATCGCTGGCTGGAAGCCCTGTCGATCGCCGAGCTCAAGTTCCCCGATCCCAAGTATCGCTTGTTTGCCAACTGCCTGGCCTGGGGGCTGATGGGCGCCACTGATTTTGACGTCGCTGCTGTGGGGCACTTTGAGGATCCCGGCACGCCGGAGGCCTTTGACGACTACTTGATGCGCCCCTACTTTGGCTGGCGAGATGATTTCAGCGGCTTTGCGTTGGGAGACGTTTCCAACCTGAGCTACAACAACCTCATGGGCTGGCACTACGCCGCACAACTGGGTGAACAGCCTCACACCCTCTACCAGACGACAGATGGCAGCGGTGGCACCGAGGTCATCACCATTCCTCTTCAGGCCGTAAGCGCAATCCGCATCGACCTGACGCAGCGGGGTACCGATCATGGCTACTCGCTCTATGAGGTGGAAGCACACGGCCCTTTCACCGAGACCAACCTGTTGCTGAATGCCAATTGCACTGCCTCGTCGTTCCAGGACGATGCGAACTGCCCTGCCTGCACTTGCGAAAAGGCGCTGGACGGGGATCTCGATACCCGCTGGAGCAGCGCGCAACCTTCCGGCAGTTCGTTGGTTCCTCAATGGCTGGTGATCACCCCCACGCATCCCGGCCGTGTGATGACGATCACCCTGCACTGGGAGGCCGCCCACGCTTCGAGCTACAGCCTCTCCGCCTTTTGGCCTTTCGCCGATTTTTACCGCCACGTGCTCAGCTACACCGCTCCGCTCATGGCCGGCAGCATCCAGCACTGCGGCACCGACCTGCCCCGCGTCATGTATGAAGTTGATCGGCATTTCTACTACGGTGAGATTCTGACGCCCAATCTGACCTGCGCTATACCTGTCACGGTCACCGGTTCATCAACCCAAGACCAGGATCCGATCTTGGCACCTGGCAACGGTGCCGACTGTGACCCTGCCACTCGTTGGTCGTCAAATTGGAACGACGACGAGTGGATTGCACTGGAGTTCGGCGAGTCCATCACAATAGATGGCGTGGTTCTGAAATGGGAAGCCGCCTACGGCAAGGCTTACACTGTCGATGTGTCCAACGACGGGGTGACCTGGACACCGGTCTACACCAAAACAAATGGTGATGGCGGCGAGGATGAGATCCACTTCCCGTTGACAACGACTCGCTACATACGAATGCATGGCCTGAACAGGGGGACGCCATACGGCTATTCGTTGTGGGAGTTCGAGGTCTACCAGGGTGGTACCTCGTCGTGGACTGCCCTCGACCTGGCTCGGCGCGGTGCTGTCTATGCAAGGGTGAGCGGGAACACGGCGCTGTGGGAGACGGGGCGACGTATCCTGAAATGGTACAAGGATCAGTACCTCCACTCATCCATCGCTGCAGCCTACGATCCCTGTACCGGCGAGCCGCTGTCCGGTTGGAAAAATGGCGACGTACCGTCTATCATGGCGAATCTGACCGAGTTGGCCGCCGAGTATTGCGATCTGGACTTTGCGCACCAGGTGATCGAGGAGAAATTGCGCCACAAGTTGATCATCAACCTGGAGGATCCCCTCTATGGCAGTGTCGGTGCATCGGCCTTTGAGAACCTGGAGGTGCTGCTGGCCTTGCGACACGTGGATGAGCGTTGCTGTCTGTATCTCCCCATCATCCTCAGAGATAGCTAACGCTTTTTTATCAAGCGCCGTCCCTGACGAAAGGACGGAATCCTTCGAGGAGGAGACAAATGTCAAAACTCAACATATGGGAGGACTCACCCATAATCCGCTTGGGACTCACCTTAGCCTTCGGCCTGGCCTCGCTGCTCGGATTGCTGCTGGCGATGGATGCCGCCAGCCCACTTGACGTGGCCCTGGCTCAAGGCCCCACTGTCCGCTATGTGGCTCCAGTTCCCGCTGGCAACGACAGCAACAACGATTGCACGGCCAGCAATACACCTTGCGCCACCGTCCAGCACGCCGTGGACGCAGCTACTCCCGGAGATGAAATCCACGTGGCGAGCGGAACCTACACCGGTGTGCAGGCCCGCGCCGGGATCACGCAGGTGGTCTACATCAGCAAGACGGTAGCGGTGCGCGGCGGGTACACTACCACCGGCAACTTTGCCGACCCGCCCGACCCCGACGCCAACTCCACCACGCTGGATGCCCAGGGACAGGGGCGCGTGCTCTGTATCTCCGGCGACATCAGCGTGACCCTCGAAGGCTTGCGTCTCACCGCCGGCGATGCCAATGGGTTGGGCGGCGCGCCATTGGAAAATTCTGGGGGCGGAGTGTTGGTCATCAGCGCTACGACCACCATGAGCAACAATCAGGTGTTGAGCAATACAGCGGCCAACGGCGGTGGACTGTACTTTTACGACAGTGCCTATACGACGCTGAGCAGCAACATCATTAGCAACAATACGGGACGGGCCAAAGCTGGGGGGTTATATTTCTACAATAGCCCCACAGCGACGCTCACTGCAAACACGGTCAGTAACAACATCGCTAACGCTCCGGTCGGGGGCCAGAAGCACTTTGGAGGAATACTCTTTAGTTATAGTGACGATTCGACACTGATTGGCAATACCATCAGCGGCAACCGCGCTGCCAACAGTTGTGGAGGAGTGTGCTTTAATGCCAGTGACGGCGCAACACTGATTGGCAATACCATTATTAGCAACACTAGAGGACCCTGGTGGGACGGCTTTGGTGTTGGAGTGTACTTGAACAAAAGCAAGAACATAAGCCTGATCGGCAATGTGATCAGCAACAATACGGCGCAGAATATTAATAGTCCGGGTACCATCTTGGGCGGTGGGCTGCATATCGGCAACAATTCTACCGCGACGCTGATCTCTAACACAATCAGCTCGAATGGGGCGACACGAGGAGGGGGTCTGAATATTGCTAATTCTACTGTAACGCTGGCATCTGACATTATCACTGGCAATACAGTCTATGATTCTCACGGTGCCTGGAACTACCACCCCGGCGGCGGTGGGTTGTATCTGAACAACAGCGCCGTCACGCTCACAAACGTTGTCATCGCAGACAACCAGACCGAGACCGAAGGGGGTGGGTTGTACGTCGAGAGTTCCTCTCCCCGACTGCTGCACACCACCATCGCCCGCAACAGCGGCGGCGACGGCAGCGGAGTCTACATCACCGGCACCGCCAGCACCGTGGCCTTGACCAACACCATCCTGGTCAGCCACACGGTGGGTATTACCGTCACGGCCGGCAACACGGCCACCCTCAACGGCGTACTGTGGTACAGCTACACCACCAACTATGGCGGCGAGGGATATATCACCATTACCCATGCATATACTGGGAACCCCGCCTTCGCCGCCGATGGCTATCACCTGACAACTGTCTCGGCAGCGATTGATAGAGGGGTAAACACGGGAGTGGACGATGACATAGATGATGATCCGCGTCCAATGTGCTACGGCTACGACCTCGGGGCAGATGAAACTCGCTGCCTTCTCTACCTCCCAGCAATCTTGAAAAACGGTAGCTGACAACCGGATTTCTAACCAGGAGGGATCAAAGTGAAATCAAGCCCACAGCGCGGATTCACCCACATCACATTATCGGTGGTGATCGGCATGTTGAGCCTCCTCGCCCTGCTGACCGCAATGTCGCTTTTGCTCACAGGGCCATCCTTCGCAAAAATGGCAAGAGTAGAGCCATCAGATCGAACCAATGGCATGCTATCACCCGACCAGGCGACCCCTGGCCTGAACGGCATCCCCCCCACCCTCCAAATGCTCGCCTTCCAGCCCTCGGAAAGTGGCTACCTGTTCACCATACGTCTCAGCGGCGCACCCTCCCACACGCAATACGCCATCTCTTCTTACCACCACACCGACATAGACTACTGGCAAAACACCGTCACCGTCACCACCGACATCTCTGGCGTCGCCTCGGCCAGAGTATGGAGTCGTTGCACCTACCAGGACACCCCTACTGGCTATGTATTTGCTCAACTGGAGCAGGCCGGCGTGTTTCAGGCAGAATCCAATCATCTGGACTGCCCGGCCCTCCGGACCATCGGCGACTTCCGAGCACACCTGGTCACTGACCCGGCCAACGACGACTGGATTTATCGCCCGTCGCCCCCCGGCCCAGAGGGCGTCCGCATCTGGGTGCGCGATGCCGATGGGCAGGCGGGGCTGGCGGGCACCATCAGTATCCTCTCTGCTGAGGCTGGCTATTGGCTACCTGAGCAACCGCTGAACGATGAGGGAGACGGCCTGTATTCCTATGTGTGGTCAATGGCCGGTCTCCCTCGCGCCGGCGACTACCGGGTGCAACTGACCCTGCGCGATGGCACCGGTGGCCTGAGCGGCCTGGATGCCTTTGTCAAGCTGAGCGGCCGGGCCATGTGGGTCTGGGGCGAAACTATAGAAGGAGAAAACCCCCAGATCTGGTCTATCCTGACCAACAAGGACCATGATGGCAATGGCACAGGCGACCGGGATGAGTGGCTGGCCTTTAGCAATGCGCCTTACAACGAGCCCGCCCCATATGCAACCACCAGCTACCTGTCGATCTACCCCTACATTGGCTACACCGGCACATTGGTTACCGACACGCTCCAGAGTTTCTTGACCACTGCTCACACCGCAAAAGAGATCCGTGTCGAAGCGCTGGCAGGAACCCACAAATGGGTGGAAAGCGAAACCGGTTTGCAAGACGGAAAAGACCTGTGCGATGCCATTCTGAACTTTAATCGGGCCGGAGTCACTCCTGCCGAGCGCTTTGACGGCATCCACTACGACGTGGAGCACGACGATTGGTACACCGAAAACCGTTGGGATCGCTTCATGGAGCTAATCACCTACTGTCAGAGTCAGACAGACCTATACAACCAGATCTACGAACCCATTCTCTTTGGCGTGGACATCCCACCGCATTTTTCCACCGGACCAGAGTCCAGTGGTCAGGTCAAGTCCGGCTGGGATGTTATGAACATCGTTGATACCATCACCCTGATGGACTATCGCGATTTTGCTGACGAACGCTGGGACGGGCGTACAGATGGGATCATTCCTCGTGCCGGAGCCTTTCTTGCTGACGGGAACGCCCTGGGCAAACCCGTATTCATCGGGGTGGAATTGACCCCCAACCCCTACGACCACGTGACCTTTTTCGAAGAATGTCCCGCGTTCATGGAGAATGAACTACATGAGGTATCTCAGCACTTTGCTGGAGACTGGGCCTACAAAGGCATAGCCATTCATGATTATAGCACGTGGAAAGAAAAAGGCGGGTGTGTGATATTCCTGCCTCTAGTTCTAAAGAACAGCAACCTTTAAGCCAGTGAAATTGACCCAAAAAGTTGTAATGTACCGCCCCATCTTTTCCCGAGCCCACCGGATACATTGACATTGAAAGGAAAACAATGATCGAGATCAAAGACATCATGAGTGCCATCGCGCTCATAGTTTCTCTGGCCTCAATCTGGATATCCTACAAGCGTACCAGATCAACCGAACATTCCCTCGAGGAACAGAGAGCAAGCTCTGCCCGGGCAGCCATCATCGACTACATAGTGCGTGAATACCTGGAACGAGAGTTCAAAATGACCCAACCCCCTGCGATCCGCGGAAAAATAGTGAGATCGCTCAGAGAAGCCAAGCAGCACGCCCGTAAAGAGTACGAGCAGAACCCCGAAAAATGGGACAAGGCATCC
>Ga0180432_10009131_pt1 | contig 12161 bp, 27 predicted proteins | sample SS_ome_10_FD_132414 | JGI IMG/M metagenome (GOLD analysis project Ga0180432, IMG submission 132414) | Hypersaline lake sediment archaeal communities from the Salton Sea, California, USA - SS_1_MS_2 metaG | ecosystem: Environmental > Aquatic > Non-marine Saline and Alkaline > Hypersaline >...
CCCCCTACTACTACTGTAATAAAGATTCTAGTAAAAAAAGAAAAAAAGAAAAAGAAAAAAGAGGTTATCAATCTATGTTTATAAGTCCATTTTTGTCTAATAGTTGTTCAATTTCTTTTGATTGCATTGGAAATTTTTTTTTGATTTCAGCACGAAGCATTTTTGTTAATATTCTTTTTGCGATATTCTCAGATTTAGTTCTAACCTGTATTTTGTCTGCCTCTGTTTGTTTGTGTTGGACAATTTTATCTAACATAGACCAAAGACATTGTTGTTCTATGGTGTTCAGTATTTGTTTTATATCATCTATTTTAAATACTACATATTTCATTTTTAATGCTTTTTCGTTTTCTATCATTTTTTCACTATTCCTGTATATTATTTTTTCTTACGTCTGTATGTAGGAAAAAGACAATTCCCACAAATACCATTATCTTCTGTGTCATAATTGAAATACTGCAAACCACACTCTTTACAAGTATGAACAATAGGGTTAAGAGAATAACGATCCTTCATAAGTAACATCCCCTTGTAAATAACCACTACGACCAAGATAAGCCGATGAATATCTAGTGATCCATTTGGATGTAAAAATATCAGTATCAAACTTTATCGAATAATTACCATCAATAATATTAACCCACATCATTTCTTTCATGTTTAAAACTCTCCTAACATAGTTTGATTTTTTTCTCTAGTCCGTTTATGCTTATAGACCAAACAAAGTCTATGGTACCTACAACTTTTGCAAATTTCTAGTTTAGGATCAAAGTCTATACTGCAACTATTAATTTGAGCATGACTGCCCATGTTATACCTCCGATATACAAGAATGTCGTTTGCAAATGTCATTGCTATATTTCTTAGGTATTTTTTTGATCCAAATCGATATTTCTTTATCCGTACATTCAATTCTAGCAATATGCCCTAACAATTGTTTTATTAGTCTACCATTATCTTTAATGTTGAAACTACCACACCAAAGAGGAAAAACAGAAAAATCTAAGTCAGTATTTTGTAAATCAGCATATCGTAAATTAGCATATCGTAAATCAACATTTCGTAAATTAGCATTTCGTAAATCAGTATCTCGTAAATCAGCACATCGTAAATCAGTATTTTGTAAATCAGCATATCGTAAATTAGCATATCGTAAATCAACATTTCGTAAATCAGTACATTGTAAATCAGTATCTTGTAAATCAGCATTTCGTAAATCCACAATGTTGCCTCTTTCTCTAGCTTGTTTAATTATTTTTTCTATTTCTTTTTTATTCATATTAAAGACACCGCCCAACAATGAAACCTAAAAGAAAAAGAGAAAGTGAGTAAAAAACCCACCAATACTCTTTAGCGATTTCTGTAAAATCATAGACATCCATTTGTAAACACCTGTGAGATACCTAGTATAAAGCCAAACAACCCACCGAGCAATACACCGAGAAGCATACTTAAAATAATAAGAATTCTTGATTTATAAAGCATGTTCTCTGATATATGAAATGCAAGATTGTTTTTCTTATTTTCATCTAATTCTAGTTTGTGCATCTCTGCAATTAATATTTCATCTGGATAACAAGTGTCAGGATCATTATGACCATTTTTGTTTAAGCAATATGTTGTATAGAAGGACATAGCTATTTCTCCATGTGTTTAAAGAAATGATAAGGCGATACAACTTTGTTAAATATAGCAATTACAACCTCGTTGCTCGGAGTACCCATTTCACTAGCGACACCTTCTGCGAATTTCCAACAATCAAGCAAATAGCCCTTATAAGCATTGTTCATTTTTACCACATCCTATAATAACAAGTTCCATTTCTTTGACCAGTTCTACCAAATCTGACGTTTGATCCTTTAATGTAGAATACATTTCAAACTTTTGTTGATCTGTAGCTTTTTTAAACCTTTTAAAGATTTTCTTAGAACGCTTTTTCATGCTTATAACACGATCCTAAAAAAACCATTCTCGGCTAGTTCAGCTTTAACTTTCATTCCAACAGTAGGGGGTTTGTCATATTTCTTGCAAAATGCACCAATGTTGCTTTGTGAAAACCCTCTAGCTTTGGGAATACCAAAAAATTCATCCCATGTTTCGCCATTTGGTACGTCGATCTCTAAGGTTATTTTATACCCTTCTCGGTTTTCATACTGATCTGTTTCAAAATATGTATAGCTATCTGTTTTTTCAACGCCTGTTATCACTGCATCATATCCACTTTTTTGTTCTTCCATCATTTTTTCTATTTCTTGCATAATTTTTTCGTCTTTCATTTTTTCACCTATTTTTTATTTTTTTTCATATTTTTTGTAACTAACCTAGTTACTCTTAATAAATTGCCATGCAAGACTAACTTGCTTAGCCGTTGGATATTTACGTTTTCTAAAATTTGATTGATACATTAAGAAAGCAAGACTATTTTTATTTTTGGGTTTTCCTTTACGACTTACAAGCATCCTTACAGCATCATAAAAAGGTTCGTATTTTTCAATAACATGATCCGGTACTGCGGGGGGTACTGGCTCACTTGGTGTGGGTACTGGTTTTTTATCCATATATTTCTTAGGGATAAAACGGTCAGTATCCGGTTTTTTTTCAATATGTCTAACATCTCTATATATTTCATAGAAAACTTTTTTACGGATACCTAAATTTGTACCTTTAATATTGTTATATATTTGGTTTCCTGACATATCAGCATGGTTTTTTATATATTCCGCTAAGTTATTCATTAATATCCCATCCATATTTACTGTTCATAAATTTTATTATCATTACATTGTCACTTTCATCGAAAGTTGGATCATGTCGCATAAAAAACTTGTCTTTTTCTGTAAATCCAAAAAAGTTATTAAAGAACATTCTATGTGCGTTACTTCTGTTAAAAATGCCTGTATGCCGTATCAACCCAAAAAATTGTTTATCATCTCTAGGTAATGTTCTAAGTGTATAAAAGCCACGTCTAAAAGTTTGCATATAAGTGTAAAGTGGATCAATAAATTTTGTTTCTTTATTTATAAGATAGATAAGTTTAAGCGGTAACTTGTCAAGACTTACAAGATTAAAACCATGATTGCTCCTAATTATATATATATCACTAAGGTTATATATTGCTTGTATTTCTTGTACAAGGTTTGTTAATTCATATTCGCTTATTTTTTGATCTATGTCACCCATATATATGTGGTTATCATCTTTTGTTTTGCTTGTTATCCCATAAGCATATTTAAATGTCATTTAATGACCTCTGATGAAAAATAATACTATCCCAACAATAAAAACCGTCTTTTTTTGGTAATGTCATAATATCACCATTTACTAATTTAACTTTAAATGTCATTTTTTCATCTCCCTTTTAATTTCATTAAGTGTTTTTTTAAGATCATTCATAATTTTTTTATTAGCCAAATGCCTTATCTCCCATACTTCCTCAAGCAAAATACGTTCCTCATCATTTACATTAAGTTTATTCATACGTTGATGTTCAAGCTCCATTTCTTGTTCGCTATACATTCCGTTTGCCTTGATATGATTGGCTATACCATGCAATTTCTTAACCATCCTTGCAAGTTTATCTATATTATTAATATCTGTGTCTATTTTTTTGTTGAAAGCATAATCGAGTTTCGAGTGAGAGTGTCCTGTGTCAGATCGCATATTTACCACATTAGGGGAGGAGGGAACAAAAGGAGCAAAGTGGCGAGAAGAAGATAACATAAAAAAGGAGGTTTTTATGCTCCTTCTAGTTCCCATATTGTTAATGTTTTATGAGGTTATAAAGCTTTTTATCGAGACATTTAGATATATATATTATTGTTCTCCTTTTTTCATATATTTTTGTATGCATACTGTTAAATCATCTATTATTTTTATTATAACGTGATCTCCGTCTTTTATTTCAAGTGCCTCAAGTATCTGACTAGGCATACTGAATACTAAACTGTTGCCTACCCGTCTTATTTTACGCCTTAACATTTTTTATTTCTCCGTTGCTTGTTTGTTTGCTATTAATTTCTCTAGTAAATGTTGTTCTTGACAATGCTTTAAATAAGCATCATGTATTTTTGCTTTTTCTTTTTCAAATGTTTCTTGGTTTATTTGACCTTTCATTAACCTTTTTTGGTTAAGGGTGTCAAGTTCTATTATTCGGTTTAAATTTTTTGACATTTTTTATATCTCCTTACTATACTATATGTTATTACTGGTATATATACTTATGGGTATACTATGTCAATTTGGTGTTTTGTCAAAAGTGTATACAGAGAAATATTTATATACTCTCAAGTATATATATAATATGAAGGTGAAACAACTATGGCATTTGATGGTACAAGAGTTATAATGGGAGCAATATCCATTGTAATAGGATTAGTGTTGTTACCACTTGTAGGTACTTTTAAAGAAAGTGCTGAGGCAGAAACAGCAGTAAGTAACGTAAGTGGGCTTACATCCGTTCTCGATCTCATAATGTACGGTTTCACATTTGGTTTAGTCGGAATAGGCATCGGTATGATCTATTTAGGTTTCAAAAAATAAAAATGCTATAAAATAACATGGCATTTGATGGAACAAAGATCATAATGGGAGCAATCGCTATAATAATCGGTTTGGTGATGCTTCCTTTAATAGCAGTATTTCGAGAAAGCGATCTCATAATGGGATCAGCAGATGGAAATTGGAGTAACAGTTCATCGGTTGAGAACGTAAGCGGGCTGACAAGTTTGCTTGATCTGATCCTGTATGGTTTTGGTTTCGGAATAGTTGCATTAGGTATAGGAATGATCTATATCGGCTTTAAAAAATAAGGTGAAAAACCTATGAACAATAAAAATTTAAGGGGTAAAACCCTATTTATTTTTTTAACGCTAGTAATAACATTTATATTTGGATTTTTAGCGACACCTGTATATGGAGCAAGCTATACTACAAGTTTAGATGATAGTTGGAACGATGAAAACAACGGAGCAACAGATGTAACAAGTGGATATATAGCAACTGAAAGAACAACAACTACAGGAGCCGAATTTCAAGTAAGTAATACAGTATCGCATAGTGGGAGTAACACTAGAAGTTTTTGGATGAGTTTTGACGTGGTAGATGAATTAGGATATTGGAATTTAACAAGCGATTTTACATACATAAGTAATATCAGTATATGGTTTTATCCGATAATGCTTTCAGGAGGTCATTCAGGAAACGATGTGGGTAATATAACTTTTTATGATCTTAACGATAATGAAGTATTGCAGTTTAGGTTTGAATATGATAATAAACTGGATGTACTGGATTATGATGGTACACATAATCAGATATATACTCCTTTAACAAATAGCAAATGGTATAATTTAGTTGTTACTCATATTTCAGGGAATGAAATGAATTATAGTTTATATGATGAAAATAATATATTAAAAGGATATGTCGAAGATAGCACTAGATCGACGAATGATTGGGTTAATTTTAGCTACATAATATTTAATGGGTTATACAGCACAGGATCACAATGCGATATATATTTTGATGATTTTAATATCACAATAAGTACAACGGCAACCGGTGATGTAAGTATGTATGATAGCATAGGATCAACATCATGTAGTGAAATAAGTTACGGAGCATACGCAACAGATTATTTGGAAACGAAATTTACTGGGTATCTTACAACTACAGTTCATGCTCTTGATTTACTTGTAGGAACAGCAGACGATGATCCAAATAATTATAAACTGTGGCTTAATGGTATTCCAATAGGATCAGCAGATTACCTTTTTAGTTCAGGTAGTGGTCAAATTGCAAGGTGGACAGGATTTAGTGTTGATCTTGATAATCAACAGCTTGTCGCAGAATGGCAACATTATGAATATGATCCAGACGATGATACAGTTTGGCGATGGGTTTTTGGTACATCTCAATATATAGATATAAACGGAGATGGATATAAAAGTTTTAGACTGCATGACAATAGTAATCTTATAAATGGTATATATGATGGTGCTACAGCCGGAATAGATGTATGTTGGAAATTCTATTTTGATCCTGAAAGTTGGACACCCGATCCACCTAATCCTAGTTGGACAGATGATCTTGAGTTTAGTGGTGAAGGTTATCTTGGAGTAAGCCCTTACGATAGCAGTATCGAAAGCTACATGGAATATACTAATGTTTTTATTACTTGGGGTGTAAGTGACATAGTAAACGATAACTATATGTACATTTATGATGAAGATTGGAACAATGTTGGTCTTACACAGCAAGTATATTATGGTGAAAGCTTTAGTCCTCTTAAACTACTTAATGGTGCTTATGATGGCACAGTAAGTTTTGTTCCTTATAACTATGGTAACTATACTGTTACTATTGAACGTAACAGTGTCGAAGTTGCCAACAAAACATTTTTTGTTTATCCGAATACTGAAAACTATTGGCTGTATAGTGTGCCTAATCCTAGTCTTAGAGATAACAGTTACAATGTTTATTACGGGTATAACAACAGCGAAAAAGATGGTTATTTACTTGTTTTTGATCCTTACGAAAATGATATAGATTGGGGTAATGAGTTGCAAAAGTTTTATATCGGTAGTGGATCAAGTCTCACAGGGTATGTAACTTATTATCCTAGTTATATCCCTACCAAAAATCATTTATGGGTTATTTTTATAGAAGTTGGTAATAATATATATGTCGCACAAAAACAGCATACTCATATTATACGAGATGATATGTACAGCGATAATGTTGTAAGTGTTGCAAAGGATAACGTACAAATAAACGATAATCAAATTATAAATTATTATCATAATTATGCCGGTGGCGAAGTATATTTATTTATAAACGGAGTACAAGCATACAGTATAGGTAATGTACAAAGTGATAGTATTATCCATCTTTGCGATAAAGTCGGTAGTCAAAATGTTTCTATGAAAGTTTTACTTAATGATACATGGTATCTCCTATCATGGGATAACTGGCAAACAACATACGAAGGTGGGGAAATACCACCCCCAGAAGGATTACTACCTAGTCTCGGTGAAACATTTGGAGCAATACTAGGTATTATTCTCATTGCGATGTTTGTGCTTTTACCACTTGTGTTAACTACCCACTTTAGTCGAGTAGGACATACTATTAGTATGCCTAATATTGTATATGTTCTTATGGGTGCGTTAGGTGTGTTACTTGATGTATTTCTCGGATTATTTGAAGTATGGGTTATTTATTTTATTATCGCTGTAGGAGTTCTTTCACTTGGCTTATTTTACATATTGAATATCAGGAGTAATAATACTGGATAAGGTGATAATAATATGGGTGTAACAGAAGGAGCATGGAGACTTAAGGCAATATTATTTATTGTTGTTATGATGACATTTCTTTATGGTAGCGAAGCTTTATTTCTTGACGTTGAAGTCGAAGGTACAGGCATAGTTGAAACGTTTGATACTGTTGATATAAGTTCACAGAATCTTACCGAAACAGACACAAGAGAATTGCAACAAGAAAGCAGTACGGATATATTAAGCACTCTTGGTTTTGTTTTTGAGTTTATCACATTTCAAGCGCCAGAGGGTATTCCATTATGGGCGAGTTTCTTCTTAACTATTTTTTCTTCTTTAATGATTATTACTCTTGTTTATATCAGTTACACATTTATATATGAATTTGTCAAGGGGTTGCCATTTACATGAAAATCAAACGTAATTATAAGACATACACTGTAATTGGTGTTGTACTTGGTATTTTACTCGGAACGTTTATGGGAGTTATGGCAAGGGCTGATAGTTTCGGATCAGCAAAAAACATAAAAACAAATGATTTTTATAAAGACTTCAAAAACCATGTTTTTTGGACTTTATCTTATAAGAGATATAATTATAGTGAGTGGAGTGATGGATCAGATTATCTTACAATTGAGAAAACTTTTATTGAAGAGGAACAATATTTTAAGTTTAACCTTATTTTAGATGTTCCAGTAGATATATATGAGGCGAAGTTTGGTTTTGCAGTAGATAAGATTGTTAAAAATTATGCGGACAGAATAGATAGAAATAGATATTATATAAATTATAGTAACTTTAGTGTTTATTTTGATTGGTCGGATTTATTAAGTATTCCTAATCTCGAGTATGAGCATGGTGTTATAGGTGGATACTTTTATTTCGGTTTTGGACGTAAAAATATTCCTATGGGATATTATGAGTTTGATCCTTATTTTGGGAACATTGAAGGAATAAGTCAATATCTTATAGAAGATAAGATAATTGGTAGACCATCTCTTTTTATATCTGAATGTGAACATGGCTGTAATGCTAATATAACCAATATAAGCGTTTATCTTCAAAATGATGGAAATATGAGTTATATCGCAGGATTATACTTTAATTCAACTAAAATTCTAATTGCTGAAACCGAATGTATAGATATTGACTTAGACGGAAGTTGGACTTGGGTAACTCTTGATTTTCAAACTAATTATACGCTTGTGAACAATACAGTTTACGAGCTTTGTATCTGGAGTAATGCTAGCGCAGAACAATATTCAAGATTAAAGATAAATAATAGTGGGGGGTGGTTGGACTCACAAGGTCAAACATTTGCTTGTGAAATGGTTAATCCTTACAATCCTAGTTCTAATCAAAGTTATGATTCTTGCATAATATGTAATTATGAATGTATTTGCGAAGAGGGAGAGGAAGAACAAAACTATACTTTAGATGATGAAGGTTGCTATTGCTTTAGTCTTGCACCTTCTCTTATTGGTTTTATTCTTATTATTTTCTTTTTTATCTATGCCGATAAAAGAGGCGATCCATTGTTATCTATTCTTTGTGGTATTATTTCTTTTGTTATGGGTATTTATTACTTGGTGTTGCTTGATGGTGTTGCTTATACAAGTTGGATCGGTATTGTACTTATATTATTCAGTATTTATACTACATATTTATCAATTGTTTTTTACAAGTTTAGACGTATTAATAAATAATTACTAAAATAGGAGCTAAGAAATATATGAGTAAAAAAGTAAAAATAAATAAAAATAAGAAAAAGAATCCAGTAAAAAAAAGAAATAGGTTTATGTTGTGTATAGTATTGAAGGCAAATAAAAGTTGTGCCATGAAATGGGTAAATTTTAAAGATGATACGTTCAGCATTGATAACAACACTTATTTTTTTGATCCCAATGGGGGTTATACAGATGTCAATGGAATGAGAGTGTTTATTTATCTTGAGGGTGCAAGCTTGCCTGTTCATCATGGTAATGTCAAGTATGAAACTATTAAAGCACATGACAAAAAAATTAAAGATAGTCTTACAGGTAGAGAGCATACTGTTCATGTTCCAGAACGTACAAGGATCGAAAATTTAAAGTTTGACAGTAGTCTTATTTCTATGGTACTTAATCGTAAGCTTGCAGATGCTTTCACTAAAGTACATCTTGATATGCCTAATTTGTTTCTTAGTATTTTGCTTGTTATTGCTGTTGCCGTTGGATTTATTAATATTGGAATGTGGTTTCTATGAGTAAAGCTAAGGATTTTAGTTTCGATGATGATATTATTCATAATAACGAAAGCACAAGTGAGTTATCTAAAGTTACTGAAATTTTACTTAATGAACAATGGGGTAGGCGAAAAACTAATTTGTCAAAGCGTTTAATAAGTGCTATTTCTACTCTTGATACGCTTAGCCAGTTATATGATATAGATTTTCTTAAAACATGGATCCCTTTATATTGTGAGTATCTTACAAGTATTGAGGGTAAAGGTCGTCAAGATATTGTTGATATTACTAAGTATCGGATTGACAAAGAACAAGATCGTTATAACGATATTATGGGGTTGATGAATAAAAGATGAAAAAAACAGTGTCGGTTAATATTGACAATATTGATCCTGAATTTAAACCATTATGCAAAAATGAAATGACTATGGATGAAATCGGTAATCTCGGTATGGTTGTTTTTAAACATAAGCTTAGTAAAATTAAACAAAAAATACTTGGATGGTTTCATAGATGAAAAAAAAGTTTAATTATCTTAAAAATATTAAGACTTCTAAGGTTGTTTGGTATAAAAACCCTAATGAGTGTAGTCAATTTAATGTTGAAAGGGTTAATCCAAATCATATTGGCATTTTGTGGGGTAAACGTAAAAAAGGGAGCAAGGGAAGAAATTGGATGCAAATTGCTAAGCTTTATTTTAACATTTTGCCTGTTGTTTATGGCATTAGTGTCGCTTCTTGGATTGATGCTTTTACAGGTTATGTTTATAGCATTATTGCTAACGTCAGCTTGTTTAGTTTTCTTATTTATGTTTTTGTTGGATTGTTGATTTATTTACCTGTGTTCAAGGAGGCACATATTAAATGCCGGATGAATGGTGGACAGTTTTAATTGCTCCTGTTTTTTGTATCGGTATGTTTGTTTGGATCGGTATGAAATTCAAGGTTTTCGATAGAATTAAAACATTTTTTGAAAATAGAAGTCAAAGTGGTATTAGTTGGCGACCAAATTTTAACGTAATTCGTTTTGAAGGTATTGCTAAGTTTTTCAGAAGGGAATAATAAATATGATTGTTGGTATTCAAGGAGGACTAGGATCAGGTAAAACCATACTTATGACACGTTATCTCGTTAAAGATTATAAAGAAGATCGTGACATCGTTGCTAATTACGGACTTAAAATTATTGATTTTACTCCTTTAAGGATCAAGGATTTACTTAGCAATAAGGTTGATCTTCAAGATGTATCTGTTGGTATTGATGAGTTTACAGTTTTTGCTGATTGTAGGCGATCCATGAGCAATACTATTATTACTTATTTTATTTTACAAACACGTAAGCGTAATGTTTGTTTGTATTATACTACTCAAGATTTCAGCATGATGGATAAACGTATTCTTAAACATACTCATATTTTTATAACTGCAGATGATATTGAAGGTTTTGACGATTACCGACAATATACTGTTATTGATGCCAGAAAACGTATACATCGTTTTAACAGTTTTAATCTTTATATTCCACCTTTGTACAAATATTATGATACTAATGAAATTATTATACCTTTGGATGGTGAGTAAAGTATGACAAAAAACACGAAATATTTTATTCTATGTGGTTTTTTTGTGTTATCTGGTTTGATCAGTACAACATTAATTTATCATTGGATGCTTGAGAATTTTGATTATTGTGTTATGCACATATGTAGTTGTACTCATGCTTTCGGGGTACAAGACGTTTTATATTTGTTGTTACCGTTTAATATGATAATTTTTTGTTTTGTTGGTATACATTTTCTTGATAAAGCAACAAATGACTATGAGGGTGAGTAACTTGTATTATAGTTATGGTAATACTACTTGTTATGGTATTTTATTTGATTTTGGTTGTAGTACAGGATGTTCACCAAATCCAATTGCATTTTTTTTAATGCTTTTAGAAATAATTTGTTATATTTTAGTTGCAACATTGATAGTGAAATATATCAATAAAAAGGTGCCAAATGTATGATTTTTCTAATTGGTTATGTGGTTGTTTTGTTTGCATGGTTGTTTTTCCTATTTTAATGGATCGTGATAAGGTTGTTTGGTGGAAATGTTGGCTTGTTGTAGGGTTTTTTGCTTTTTTGATTGTTTTGATTGTGGTTTATAATGATTTTTTAGTATGGATATGATAATATGAAAGTTGGACAACATTCTGATTACAGTAAATATGTTGATAGGGATTTCCCTCTTTTAGTTGAAAAAATAGGTTTTTTTAAACCTGAATCTGTTTTAGAAATTGGTTGTGGTAATGGTCGTAATATAAGAACATTAAGAAATAGTATGCATAATGTATATTTATCAGGTCTTGACACATCTGAAATTGGAATAGAATATGCTAAAAGTCTAGGAATTGGTCGATTTAAAGTATGTTCAGCCCATAAATTACCTTACAGGGATAACTTCTTTGATGTTGTATTTTCTGTTCATGCAATTGAGCAAATGAAATACATTATTGATGATGTTTTCAAAGAGGTTTATCGTGTATGCAAAAAGGGGATCGTTCTTTTTGAACCTTTTTTCCATTTTCAAAATATTATTGGAAAGTATTGCATGATAAAGAATGAATATGCTCAAGGCATCCCTAAATATGTTGAAAAGCATGGATTTAAAATTATAG
>Ga0180432_10009132_pt1 | contig 12160 bp, 11 predicted proteins | sample SS_ome_10_FD_132414 | JGI IMG/M metagenome (GOLD analysis project Ga0180432, IMG submission 132414) | Hypersaline lake sediment archaeal communities from the Salton Sea, California, USA - SS_1_MS_2 metaG | ecosystem: Environmental > Aquatic > Non-marine Saline and Alkaline > Hypersaline >...
CGAACCTGGCACGCATCTTGAGAAAGCGCAGTCGGCAGGACAGCCGGGGTGTGTCCAGCCCCGGGACTCCCGGGAAGGATGCCGGGACCTATGCGATCCAAGGAGGGGATCCGCGGTGAGATGTCTTGTCCCATCTCTGCTCGTTCTCGCGCTCTCGGGAGCCTCTGCTCAGGCTCTCCACATCACCGCCGCCAGCGGCTTACCCGATGACCTTCAAGCTGCCATCGACGAGGTGCATGAGGGCAGTGGGGACACCGTCTTCATCCCGGGTGGCGTGAATCTCATCGGCGCCGATCCGCGTCAGAAACCGACCGTTCTCATCTCCCACGGGTGCCACGGCTTCATCGGCTATGATCCCGAGTACGATCCCGACTACGTGATGTCGATCGGCAACGTCATCGACTTCCGGATCGATCACTGCAGCACCGAGGGCTTCACGTACCAGCTGGGTGTCCGTTCTCAGGCCGAGTACCCGCAGTCTCGCGGCGTCATGGATCACTGCCACTTCAAGGTTCCGCCGGATCAACCCTGTGCCTTCACCTTCTCGTCTTCGACTCTGGGTCGAGGCCAATCCATACGTGTCCTCCACTCGGATTGGTTTCGACGTCCCCCGCGGATCGGCCGGTTCGGCGGTGTCTTTGCGCATGCTCGATGCTGCCGTCCGGCTGGTCCGCGAGCAAGCCGTGCCGGCAGAGTGCTAGTCGTGAGATGATTCGCCAAAGACGCACACGCGGTTGCGACCATTCTCCTTGCACCAATACATCGCCTCATCCGCGCGGCCGACCAATCCCTTGATCGTCTCCCCATCTTCCGGACAGAGCGAGATGCCAATACTGATGGTGATGCGGATCACCTGATCGTCGTAGATGAACTCGTGATCGGCAACGGCTTGACGCAGACGTTCGGCCACCGCCAAGGCCTGCTCTTCCTTCACCTCCGGCAGATAGGCAAGGAACTCCTCTCCTCCGTAACGGCCGCAGAGATCGACTTCACGCAAGTTTTCGTGGATGATCGCCCCGATTTCGGTCAAGACCGCACTGCCGGCCAGATGCCCATAGGTGTCGTTGACCCGTTTGAAGAAATCGATGTCCATCATCAGAACCGAGAGCGGAAGATTGCCGGCCAGCGAGTGCCTCAGCTCGGCATCGAGCGCGATGTAGAGAGACTCCTTGGTCAGTAGCGAGGTAAGCGAATCGTACTGAATGCGCCGCTGCACCTCCTTGTGAAATCGGGCATCGAGATCGTCGAGCAGCTTGAACTTCAGAATGGTGTCTCCAACCTGTATCACATCCCCCTCGGCCAGCATGTGCTGGGTGATGTCCTTGCCGTTGACCAGGGTCTGGTTGGTGCTCTTCAGGTCCTCGATGATGTAGTGGGTCTCGCCGGTTCCCGGGAGGAATCGGGATTCAACGACCGCGTGGGTGCGGGAAATCGCTGCGTCACTCCGGAGGCAAATGTCCGCATCCTTGGCGCGGCCGATGGTGTAACGGGAACGGCGGAGCCGGAACTGGTTGCCGATCTCCGGACCCTCGACGACGACCAAGGCGGCGTAGACCCGGGAGCCTTGGGCATGACCGGAACGCCTGAGGATGACGGTCGCATCCGGCGTCTCCCCGTTGGGCGGCCCTGGCCGATCCGTGTTCATCGGCTCAGCCATGATGAATCCACGCCCCCTCCACGCGCAACTGCCCTATTTGTGAGATCTTGACATCAGGAGGACCGGTCTCCCCCCTTGGAAGATCGACATCTCGGCGCCCCGTCTTGACCCGAGGCAATGGTCCCGGGTGAATCGATGTTGCTAGAACTCCACGACCTCCACCTCGACCACCCCCATGATGCTGAAGTAGATCTTCAGCTCCCACCGAAAGTCGGTGCGCACGTCCGTGGGAACCGATTGACCGGTCACGGTGATGGACAGCGACGTGTTGGGCGCCGGGACACCGGTTTGCACTTCGACCAGCAGATCGTACAGGAGCCCATTGATGACCTCGACGCCGTCTGCGTTCAGGGGAGCGGTCTCGAAGTTCACGACCTCGTTGACCGTCTCCGTGAAGCTCGCGATCAGGACCGCATCGGATCCCCCTTGGCGCCGCACGCTGACGCCGCCGCCCACGATCTGTCGATCGGGCGAGGGGTCGGGCTCGACCATCCGGTAGGCGGCCCCGGCCATCTTGACGTCCCGCACGTCAACCGGATCGATACCCGCCCCGATCAGGATCTCGCGGAGATCCAGGGAATCGGCGATATCAACGGTGACGGTCTCATTGTAGGTATTGATCAACCCCTCAGCGTCGAACTGCGCCGAGACCGCCGCGCCCAGCGCGATCTCGACGGTCTTCTCCTTCAGTTCCGGTACCGGAACACACTGGCCGCCCATGAGCGGCACTGCCGCCACCAGCCAGAGGCTTACCCGTAACCAGTTCATCGGTCGCATAGGGATCTCCTCAGATTCCGAGCTTCACGCCGAGGGCCACGCCACTGGCGGCCGCTGCATTGTACTCGATGTGAAAGGCGACCGGGGCGAGTCCCACCGTGACTCCCGCGGTGAAGTGCGCGCTGGACTCCCGAGCGAAGTCGACCTCCAGAACCTCCTCGGTCTCATCGATCGAGTACGTGTACTCGGCATCCATATCCGCCGTGTCGTATCCGATGCCGAGGTAGGGCTCCAGAATCCCGATCTGGCGGCTCCCGGTCAGATTGACATGCCAAGAGGAGAGGGTCACCACATCGCCGATTCGAAACGAGTGTATGAATACCCCGGCCGCCACGTCGACCGGCCAGTCATGGAAGTACTGCGTGAGGGAATGCTGAGCCCCGATCCCGAAAAGCCTGAAATCGCCAAGGTCCGAGTCGCCCGTGTCGATGGCGAAGTATCGCAGCAAGAGCCGCGTGCCGAAGATGGAACCCACGCTCACTTCCGGCACGGCGACACCGAAGTGATCGAGATCGAAGCCCCCCGGGTAGTAGAGCACCGTGCCTGCCTCGCCCGGAACCGCCACCGACCGCCCATCTCCGATCACCGTGGAGACCGGCACCGACTGGACGCTGCTGAAGCCGACGGGATCGGTCGGCCGGAAGGTCCGATCTTCATCGCTGAAGCCGACCGTCATCGCATCCAACCCCACCGTCAGGGAAAACCCCTGCCGCGGCACGTGCCCCGTCCGGAAGACCGCCGAGCTGAGCGATGCCGACAGACCGGTGGAAAGCGGCCGGAGGTAGCCGACCGCGTTGCGCGCCTCCAAGCCCCCCAGATTGGCTTCGAGCTGGGCCCGAGCCACGCCCACAAATCCGCCCAGCGCGATCACGCCGATCGCGATTCCCCGCCACAGCCGATTCTTCATCGGAATCCCTCCGTCCCTTGAACGTCTGGGTGCAAGCATACGCGGGCCGGACGAAGCGGTCAAAGGACAGCTGAGACGCCCGCGCTTGATGTGCCGCACCCGGTATGGTAGCGCTCATTCCTGATAAGGCTCAGGAGAGATCGCCGTGCCCTCAACCCAGAAACCGATCGGCCTGCTGCTTGCGGTCATCGTTCTCCAACAGGTCTTCGCCGCCATGACCTTCCCCGCGGCGAAGTACGGCCTGGCCCACATCGACCCCTTCACCTTCGCCTTCTATCGCACCGTGATCGCGGGCGTCCTGCTGCTCTTGCTCGTGCGCGCGCGGCGGTATGCAACCACCGTGAGCCGCGCCGATCGCTGGCGGATCGCCGGCCTGGGGGCATTGATCATCTGGCTCAACCAGGTGGCCTACCTGGTCGGACAGGTCACCACCACGGCGGGCGATGCGGCGCTCCTCTTCGCCACCACGCCGATCTGGATCTGTCTGCTGGCGCGCCTCCATTTGAAGGAGCGGATCCCGGGTCGCAGGATCCTCGGTATCGGCATCGCGATCGCGGGGGTGGTCATCATCATCTGGCGCGGGGCGATCGGCTTCGGGCGGGAGCACTTGCTGGGAGATCTGATCGTCTTCGGGTCAGTGCTTGCCTGGGCGGCCTATTCGATCTTCGGCAAGCCGTTGGTCCAGAAGTACGGCGCGCTTCGGGTCACCGCCTACGCCCTCTGCGCTGGTGCGGTCTGCTACTTCCCCTATGGTCTGTTCCGTGCGCTCACGTGCGAGTATGCGGGCGTCCCTCTCCTTGCCTTCGCCTCGATCGTCTCGGTAGCGCTGGGGACCTCGATCATGTCTTATCTCCTTTGGTACTGGGTCCTCAAACACATGGAAGCCTCCCGCGTAGCGGCGTATCACAATCTCCAACCCATCATCGCTACGGCCACCGCCCACTTCCTGCTGGGCGAAACGCTGGGTTTGACGTTTCTCATCGGGGGATTCGTGATCCTTGCCGGAGTCATTACTACGGAGGTCTAGGTTATTGAAGCGCGCCGCCCGTGCGCTACACTGGGCGATCCAACCAGGAGGTCCTTGTCATGTCGGATCATCCCACTCCTTCGCACCACGGCGTCCGGGAAGAACCCACCCCGTTCCCCCATGCCTCCAACGAGACGATGCGACTCCTTCTCGAGCGCACGAGCTGCCGCGCCTTCAAAGATCTCAAAATCCCGGAGGATGTGCTGCAGCTCGCCCTGGAGGCGGGCATCCACGCCCCCACGGGCGGCAACCTTCAGCCCTACACCATCATCCGGATCGAAGACGAAGGACGACGGCGGCAGCTGGGTGAGATGTGTCAGCAGGCCTTCATCGGGCAGGCGCCGGTTTTACTCCTCTTCTGCATCGATTGGCATCGAATCGAACGCTGGGCCGCCCTCGAGGTTGCCCCCTTCACCGCCGTGAACTCCTTCCGTCACTTCTGGATCTCCATTCAAGATACAGTCATCTGTGCCCAGAACATCTGCACCGCCGCGGATTCCCTCGGGCTCGGCTCGGTCTACATAGGAACCATCATGGAGTTCCTGGAGGAGTTGCGCGAGATGTTCACCCTACCGCAGGGTGTGATGCCGGTGGTCCTGTTGTGCCTGGGCTATCCCCAGACCCATCCATCGCGGCGCCGGAAGTTGGGCGTCGAGACGGTGGTGTGCAGGGAACGTTATCGCGAAGATCCGGACACCGAGGTCGTGGCGGCATTCGATCGGAAGTACCCGGGACACCGCGTCGAGGTCACGCCCGAGCGGATCGAGAGGATTCGCGAGGTCTGCCGCCTCGCCCATGGCGAGGCCTATGCCGACGCCTGTGCGAAGCGGATCGAAGAGAACGGCTACATCCGTCCCGCTCAACGCTACTTCGGCCTCCATTACCGCGCGGATGCCATGACGGAGGGAAACGACCGCTTCCTGGACCTCATGGCTGCTTTCGGCTTCGGATGGTTCAAGCCGGCGCCGTCGAATCCGATCCACCGAGCCCCGGGCCGATGATGTCCGTCCACATGCACAAAGGAGTAAGTCGCCATGGGTTCCATAGTTGACAGCCTCGCCAATACGCCGCTGCTTCGAGCGGCCGCCTATGTGGCCGCCGGGTGCCTGGCGGCCCTTTTCACCCGTTGGGTCTTGTTTCCCATCATCCAGAAAATGACCTCCAAGACCCGAACCGGAATCGACGATCAGCTCATCCTCGCGCTGCGCGGTCCGGTGATCATCTCGCTGATCTTGGCCGGGATCTATGGAGCGACAATCAGTCTTACCCTTCACGCCACCCTGCGGTTCGTGGTGTTGGCGGTGACCAAGACCCTCCTCGTCGTCATCTGGGGTGGTGGCGCACTGCGCTTCGGTTCGATCTTCCTCGATGTCGTTAGCCGACATCACGACCGCCTTCCGTGGATCCAGCCCAGGACCTTGCCGTTGCTGCAGATCACCTGGAAGGTCCTGGTCGCCGGCGGCCTCCTCTATTTCGTGCTGCTCTCTTGGCGGATCAATCCGACCTCCTGGGTGGCCTCCGCCGGCGTGGTCGGCATCGCGGTCGGCTTCGCCGCCAAGGACACCATCGCCAACCTGTTCGCGGGTATCTTCATCGTCGCCGATGCGCCGTACAAGATCGGTGACTTCGTCATGGTGGAGGACGGTCTGCGAGGACAGATCACCGAGATCGGCATCCGTTCTTCCCGTATTCTCACCCGCGACGACATCGAGGTTACCGTGCCAAATGCGGTCATCGCCGCAGGCAAGATCGTGAATGAAACGGGCGGCCCTTACCAGAAGATGCGAGTACGTGTGAATGTGAGCGTCGCCTACGGTAGTGATGTCGAACGCGTGCGTGAGATCCTGCTGTCGTGCACCGAGGGAGTCGAGCATGTGGTTGCCGATCCGGTCCCGCGCGTCCGATTCCGGAGCTTCGGGGCTTCGGGGTTGGACTTCGAGCTGCTGGCCTGGATCGAGAGGCCCGTCCACCGCGGCCGGGTGTTGGATAGGCTCAACACCCGAGTCTATGACGCCTTCAACGCCCACGGCATTGAGATCCCCTATGCAAAACAGGATGTCTACGTAAAGGAGCTGCCGAAGGGCGCGCTAGCGCACGAGTAACAGCACACGCGTGTCGCTTCCGAAATCGGTCCGCAATCGGCAGTAGTAAGGTCCACTTACCACCCGCTGCCCCGCGGCGTCTCGGCCGTCCCACGAGACCTGAAGACATCCGGACCGATGGGTCTCATGCAGGAGGGTTCGAACCAGCGTGCCCTCGATCGAGTAGAGCTCGACTCGCAGAGGACCGGCGCCTCCGATGGAGCAGGTAATGCGCGTCGCAGGGCTGAAGGGATTGGGCGAGATCTCCGCGATGCGCACATGCGGGTTGAACCCAATCGGCTGGTCGCTAGGAGCGGAAGCCGGCGGCAGGCCGAGGAAAACGGACGCCACCCATTCCGGGTGATCGATGAAGGGATTGCGGTTTCCCTGATACTGGTAGACCCAGTCGTTCCGGTCACGCTCCTTGTCGTCCACGGGATCTTCGACATGCCAACTGAGGAGGGTCTCCAACAACCCCATGTAGGCGATGAGCTCGTTGCTGCCGGTTGCCGAATCAACGATGAGGTCCACATCGTCGGTCAGGATGAGGTCGGGTTCGGTACCTCCCCCTTCGTAGCGCACGTCCATGTAGAACATCGCCCGCGCCACGTCTCCCCGCCGGCCGATCCAGGTCTCCCACACCCCCACCGGTGAGCCGTCCCGGGTCAGGTTGACACCGCCCTGCCCGTCATAGTCATCGGCAGGCCTGGAAATACAGCCGCTGACACACGCATCGAAAACCCGGTTGCCCCGGTCACCGTTGTAGCCGACGTCGCAAAGAAAGAGGTGGTGGCAATCGGAATAGGGCTTGTTCGCGCTGTTGTCATCCGGGAATCCGTAGCTTTTGGGCCAGGTGTGCTCTCGGTTGTAGTCATCGTTTCCGCCGCCGTGTTTGGGAAAGGTCCGGTTGCGGTAGACGTCCAGAATGCGACCGGAGTCGTATGGATCCTCGTCGGCCCGTTCGAGAACATCCCAGGTGTCGGTGGATGAGGAGGTATAGGGGATCTTGGTGTGTCCGTCGATCACCCCGTGGAGGCTCTCCCGAAGTGTCTCGGGGCTCGATGGGTCCACGGCGGCGTAGTAGCCCGCGGGGGGATCCGCGTGGCCCATGCCAGGGAGCAGCAACAGCAGAAGAGCGATCGCTCTAACCGCCTTGATGTCAATGCGTTCAGGGTGTTTCTCTGGTGGCACGATTCGTCTCTCTCGACCGATGTGGGATCCGGAGAACCGACCTCATTATATCATGGAGCCGCGCCTTGGCCGTCGGAAACCCGGGGGTGGCCGCCGTCAGACAAACCCCGTCCGCCGCGGGTTGCTGCAGGATTGCCGCGAGGCCTCGGAACGGATTCGTCATGGACGCCTCTTCGCACGCACGTCCCCAGACCCGAAGATGAGTATCGGAACTTATTGAAAATCCTACAGTTCCCGGCCCGGGGATCGTCAAGTCGGGAACCGTCTCCCCCTCCCCCCCAGAAGAGACGCTGAGAAGACGGCGCAGGCCTACTCTCACTACGCAGTGGATTGGTTTCAACTTCCTTAGGGGGGAGGTCCTCATGAGTCATCTCATAGCTGTAGCCCGATGGGTGGTGCTCTTGGTCGCCCTTGCGGGCGCAACCGCTTCCGCTTCCCCGGAGTCCGACGCCCGCAATCCCGGGGAGGTGAACGCCCTGGTTCTCGTGTGCGAGTTCTACGGCGGCAACTACCACTTCTTCCTCGATGCCATGGAGCATCTCGGTTGGGACGTGACGACCGTCGGCGTGACCCCGACGGTGAGCCGTTGCTTCTGGGGTGGTCCGATCGTCGTCGATCTCCTCGTCTCCGAAGTCGGCGATGTCTCGGCGTACGACTGCCTGGTGATTCCCACCGCGCGTGCCTGGGACGAGCGGTCCCACGAGCAGCTGTTGGAGAGCCCCGAGGCCCTGCAGCTGGTCTCGGATGCGGTCAACCAAGGTTTGATGGTCCTGGCCGGCTGCGGGGCGACCCGGGTGCTGGCCGCGGCCGACGTGCTGCAGGGAATCCACGTCACGGGTCACTCGCTGTACGTTGATGAATATGAAGCCGCCGGCGCCATCTTCGTCGGCAATCCGGTGCCTCCGGTGGTCGACGGGAACATCATGACCAGCGTGCGATGTCAGTACTACATCTATCAAGCCTTCGAGATCATGGCGGCGGCGATCGACAGCATTCGGGCTGTCACACGGTGAGGGAGGGAACCATGAAGAAGCATCTTTTCTGGACAGGTTGCCTTCTGGCTCTGGCGACCGGCTTGGCCTCCGCCGAGTTGAACACCCTGTGGACGCAAACCTATGGCGGCTCGGCGAACGATGGCGCCCGCGATGTGATCCCCACGAGCGACGGGGGATTCCTGGCGGTAGGGTACACGAACTCCTTCGGAGACTTCGGTCCCGACGTCTATCTGGTAAAGACCGACGTGGGCGGGCAAGTGACCTGGTCCCGCACGTATGGTGGCGCGGGCCGCGACTACGGCTACGCCGTGTGTGAAACCAGTGACGGCAACTTCGTGTTCACCGGCTTCACCAAATCCTTTGGGACGGGAGACATGGATGTCTACCTCGTCAAGGTGGACACCGATGGCAACGAGATCTGGTCGCACACCTATGGGGGCGCGGCGGAGGACGAGGCGCGCGGTATCTGCGAAGCATCGGACGGATCGCTCATCATTACCGGTCGGACGCAGATTGCAGGCACGCATGACTGCAACCTCTACCTGATCCGTACCGATGCCGCCGGCGATTCGATCTGGACGCGCTCCTTCGGCGGCGCCGAATGGGATTGGGGTTGGTCGGTGTGCGAGTTGGCCGACGGCGACTACGGCGTGGTGGGAACCACCGGCTCGGTCTCCGGCAATCGCGACGCCTACCTACTCAAGGTGGACCCCACCGGTACGGCGGCCTGGGCCGCCGGCCTCGGATCGCATCACGCGTTGGATTGCGACCGCGGCTTCAGCATCATCCCGCTGGATGACGGGGGGATGGTCGTGGCCGGATTCGGCAATGAACACGACACGAATGAGGCCGCGCAGGTCTTGCTGTTCCGGGTCGCCGCCAATGGGAACGTCCTCTTGGAAACGGAGTATGGTGAGGGGCTCTACTACGACTACGGCCTTTCGGTCTGCCGGGCCCACGATGGCGGGTACCTGATCGTCGGCATTACCAAGGATGAGGCTCACCAGAACGATGATCTCTATCTAATCAAAGTCGATTCGGGCGGGCGGAAGGAATGGACGCAGATCATTGGCGGCCACGGCGCCGACCGCGCCTGGAAGATCTGCGAGGTTTCACGCGGTCGCTACATCATTGGAGGGCACACCAGCTCCGAGGGAGCGGGAGGATTCGACTTCTTGCTCCTTCACATGATCGATCCCAGCGCCCAAACGGTCGACACCCCGGTGGCACGCGCGACGGCGCGGCTCCAGCGCCCGCAAGCGCCCTTGCGGCCCGGGGGAAGCATCCACTTCAGTTTGACCCGCTCGGCCCATGTGCAGCTGGAGATGGTCAACTGCCTCGGGCGGGTTGTGGATACGCTTCTCGACGGTGACCGCGACGCGGGAGAGCATGCGGTCACCTGGACAGCCGAGGGCCGGGAATCGGGCGTCTATTACTGCGTCTTGACGGTCGACGGCAACTCGGCTCGACGCAAGGTGGTGTTATTGCGATAGTCTGGCCAGCTCAACCAAACGCTTGGCGGCTTCCTTCTCGTTCGGGGATCCTGTGAGACCCAGGATCCCCGTCTCCGTCCTCAGGACACCCACGGTCCCCTGATATGGAATCTGTCTCAGGAGCAACCGGTGCTTCCGGTGCTCTCTCGCCGTCCACTTCGCCGCCAGCGCCTTCCAGGCATCCTCCTCCGACCGGCCCGCTCCGGGCAGCAGTAGGAAGACCTGATATGTCTCCTCTTCATCCTTCCGGTAGGTCGCCTGGAGACAGTTGGTCAACTCCCCCACACCCAGGTAGCCGCGGGGCGTGAAGCGCTCGGATCCCGGGATGCGGTGCGTGAGGGGCAAACGTTCCAGCTCGCCGGGCCGCTCATTGCTTCCGGGGAGTTCGGCGGCCACGCTGCCAAGCAAATCGCGGCCGGATGCTTCGGTAATCTCCCCCTCGTAGGCGCTGATCTTGACGTAGTACACATCCTTCAGCAGCAAACACGCATAGGGCGGAATGATCGATGCGGCAACACCGATCGCCTCTTCACCGCGCTCGGGCGGCCTCTGGGCTTGATAGATCCCGAACGCATTCAGGCGCCCACCCATGTTGTAGATGTCGACCGTGACCTTGAGGGAGTCGGACGAGAGGTCGCAGCTCTCGAGTTCCTGAAATCCGTAGTCTAGAATCTGCTCGGCTGCTCCATCGATGTATCGCCACAGCTCCTCGGGGCTGAACGTCCGCGTCTCCCCCACCCGTTCCCATCCAGGTATCTTGGGCGCATCCACCGGCACGACCGTCAGAAGAGCGAGTGCGATCCAGACTGTCATCGGCAGCCTCTCCTTCGAGATCTCACCTGCCGGGCGGCGGCGAGTGCGCCGGATGCTCCGGTGGGGCATCGAAAACGCTACCGTGCACCGGGGCCGGACTCAACTCGGACCTGTTTGATTACACAGTGTGTGTAGAAAATCTGATCCCCGCGAATCGTCTCGCCGTCCTTGAATGCCCCATGGCCCTGGAGTCCTGTCATTGCGGGACCTTCATCGAGGATACGATGCTGAGCCCGGACGGAGGCGAGCCGCTGGATCGCGGGAAGTACATGGCGACGGCCTGCCTTGTGATCCGTAGCGGCTTCGATCGCGATCGACCAGCCGGGGGGCCGGTGTCCATTCCAGCTCAGCAGATCCGCGGTAGATCCATGCCCGAGAGCAGATCGAGCGGCCGCTCGGCCCCCAGCGCATTCACCAGCGTGACCCGTGCGCGTCCCGCCGCCGCCGGCTCCACACTCCCGATGCAGGCCGCGCCTCCCTCTTCGAGCATCTCGCACGCCCGAGCCGCCTCCGGCGGCGACAACCACATGAGCGCTCGTCCCTCGCAGGGGACGGCGAGTGGATCGAGACCCAGGAGCTCACAGACCGCCCGCACCTCGTCCCGCACCGGCACGTCCTCCTCGCGCAGGCGCATCCGTTTACCCGAGCGGCCCGCCACCTCATTGCAGGTGGCGATCACGCCCCCCCGCGTGGGATCGTGCATGGCGTGAATCTCGACCCCGGCATCCACCAGCTTCTCAATCATCGAGGCCAGTGGTGCGCAATCGGAGACGAGCCGCTCGCCGCCGATCTCGTGACGGCAGGCCATGATGGTGGCTCCGTGATCACCGATGGGGCCGGTCACCATGACGGCATCTCCAACCTCGATCCGGTGATCGCCCCAGTCGCGGCCCCCGGGGAGCGCACCGAGTCCGGCGGTTGTGATGTAGATCCCATCGCCCTTGCCTCGCGGGACAACCTTGGTGTCTCCCGCCACCACTTGTACACCCGCCTCGGCCGCGGCCCGGGAGGTGCCGGCCGTACAAGCGGCGATGAGATCGCCCGGCGCACCCTCTTCCAGCACCAATGCCCAGGTAAGGAAAAGCGGCTTTGCCCCCGAAACCACCAGATCGTTCACCGTGCCGCAGACCGAAAGGTACCCCAGGTCTCCGCCGGGAAAGATCGCCGGATCGACGACGAAGGCGTCGGTGGTGAGCACCGGGCGCGAGCCGGCGGGGAG
>Ga0180432_10009133_pt1 | contig 12159 bp, 9 predicted proteins | sample SS_ome_10_FD_132414 | JGI IMG/M metagenome (GOLD analysis project Ga0180432, IMG submission 132414) | Hypersaline lake sediment archaeal communities from the Salton Sea, California, USA - SS_1_MS_2 metaG | ecosystem: Environmental > Aquatic > Non-marine Saline and Alkaline > Hypersaline >...
CGACTGCTGCCGGCTGCGGCCCTCGCGGCGCTCACGGTCGCGATCGCACCGGCCGTGGCGGCACCCGAGTCCTCGGCCCGTCAGGCCCCCGAGGTCTCACCCCGGATCATCAACGGCGGCCCGGCATGAAGAGTGTCGTGCTCATGGTGCTGGCGGTGGTCATGATGGGGGCGATGACCGTGGCCCACGTGGACCGGGCAGCCGCTGCGGTGACGGTCGCCTACCCGTGGGCTGGGGCGGGCGGCGACGCCATGGTGTCGTGGGTGCGCGTGCCCGCAGCCGGCGGGGACCCGCGCGGGGAGATCCGGGCGCAGCGGGTGTCGGCCAACGCACCCGTCGTGCCCCCGGCCCCCCAGGCGGCCCCTGCCCCCGCTCCCCCGCCCGCTCCCGCTCCCGGCGTGGCGCCCCCGGCGGCCGCCCCGGCAGCACCGCGCGCTTGAAGGTGCGCTGGACCCGCTCGGGCCGCGGGCTGCGCGCCATCATCACGCGGCGCGCCGACTCCACCGGCTACCGCATGGTTGCCCGCAAGGGCGCGACCACCCGGTCGGCCAAGTGCATCGCGAAGAGGGTCAAGGGAGTCCGACGCCAGGTCTGCACCGTCAAACTCGGCAAGGGACGGTGGACGGTCACGGCGTCGAGCCGGAAGGGGCGCAAGCTCACCGCCACCGCGCGCCGCGCCGTCCGGGTCCGGTAGCACCCGCCGCCACTGCGCCGCGCAATCGAAGAGGAACGCCGTCAGCACCGCGAAAGTGCGCAACGACGCCATCACCGGCGCAAGGGCGGGGAACGGATCGCTTACCGCGCGGGACCTCCGGCCCGGAACCCTGCTCCAGGGGGCCTCCGGGCCGCAGGGGGCCACCGGGGCGCAGGGCAACGAGGGAAGCCCCCCTGCGAACGTGACCTACCCATCATTCCCGGCGATCCAGGTGGCCGCCCTCACCCAGAGCGGGCCGTAGCCAAGCCCTACCCCGTGGCGCAGAACCCGGGGAACGACGCCCCCGCGGGGCCCGTGGGCACGGGCTGGCCGGGGGCGGCCACCACGGTGAGGTCCACCCCGGGAAGCGTGATGGGGGCCTGCTGGGTGTTGATCAGCCAGAGGCTGCTGCCGTAGGCCACGCCCTGGGGTGGCGACCCGGGGGAGCCCGCGGGCACGCACCACTGCCCGGCGGGGGCGGGCGGCATGGCCCAGGTGGCCACGCAGGTTCCTCCGCCCGAGGAGAAGCGCGAGGTCACCGGCGCGGGCTGCGTTGCGGTGCCGCCCGCGCGCCGGGTGAGCAGCGCGCCCGAGGCCCCGAGGCCGGTGCACGTGCTGCCCGCCGCCATCAGCGAGGCGCTCACGGCGCTTGCCGCCGGATCCGGTCCGACCTCGATGGCGGCCTGCGGATACAGCACCAGCTGCGAGGCCTTGACACTCGCGGTGCCCAGCACCTGCATGCGCGCCCCCGACTCGATCACCACGGTGTCGAACACCGACACCCGCGACTGCGGTCCGCCCACCTGCACGGGATTCGCCGGGGTGATGGTGAGGTCGGGCGCGCTCACCCGCGACACGGTCGTCGGGAAGTTGATGGCCGAGAGCAGCGGGGCGGGAATGGCCGCCGGCCGCGAGATGGCCCCCGCGGGAACCGAATCGATCACCAGGTTCACCGGGCCCATGCGGGGCGGCAATGACCCGCGCAGCACCCGCACGCGGTAGCGCACTCCGCGCGGCACGCGGGCGGCCCGGGTGATCTCCACCACCGCCCGGTGGTTGCGCCCGCGGGCGTCGCGCCCGCTCATCACGGCGTTCGGCGGATCGGCCCGGAACGTTCCGCGCCAGAGGCCCGTCACCACCCGCTCGGGCACGAGGCGCGTCGTCCGGCCGGGGCGCTCCTGCATCACCACCACCCGGCGATGGCCCGTGCGCAGCGTGACGTCGTGGGTGCGCCCGGCCACCTGACGGGCCTCCGCCGCCCCGGCCGACTGCGAGAACAGGTACGTGGGCTCGGGCGCAGCACCCGCGATCGATGCTGCCGCTCCGGCGGCGACGCACGCCGCAGCCATGAGCGCCCCCCTACGGATGGGCAACCCCCACCGCGGCGACCGGCTGTGCGACTGCGGCGCGCAGGAGTCGGGCGGATCGGAGCGGGCGTGGCATGGATACTCCTCGGGCAGGAATCAGCCCTGAGGCTACACCGCCACCTCGGTACCCAGGTGCACCACCTGGTCGCTCGGCAGGTTGAAGAAGTCCGCCGCCCGGGCGGCGTTGCGATAGAGGAAGGCGAAGGCCCGCTTCTGCGCGTAGGGCATGCCGCCCATGGTGCGCGACACCACCAGGTCGTCGTCGCCGATGATGTAGGTGGCCTGCTGGGGACCGCCCGGCAGGGCCAGCAGCCACCACGGGTCGATCAGCGCCAGGGGGATGTCCGGCTGCTCCATGTAGCCGTAGCGCAGCGTGACGGCGTGCACGCCGGGGGCCACCTCCACCAACTCGGCCCGGTTGCCCGACACCCGCGGCACCTCGCGGAACTTCACGCTGACCAGCAGCACGTGCTCGTGCAGGCGGCCGATCTGGCGCAGGTGGGTGACCAGCGAGCGGGGCGCCACGCGGGGGTCGGAGCTCATGAACACCGACACCCCGGGCAGGCGCGGATCGTCGGCCGGCACGTCGGCCAGCACCTCGGCCAACGGACGCGCGTCGCGTCGCAGGCGCTGGCGAAGCAGCGCGCGGCCCTTCTGCCAGGTGATCATCAGGGCGATCAGCAGCACCGCAGCGGCCACCGCCACCCAGCCGCCCTGGGGAAGCTTCACCAGGGTGCCCGAGAGAAGCAGCAGGTCCACCAGCATGAGCCCCGCGAACACCATTCCCACCCGCCACACCGGCCAGCGCCACGCCCGCCGGGCCACCACGGCCACCATGGCCGTGCAGATGACCATGGTGGCGGTCACGGCGATGCCGTACGCCCCGGCCAGCGCCTGCGACGACCCGAAGGCCAGCATCAGGGCGACCACGGCCACGAAGAGCGTCCAGGTGGGCAGGGGCATGTAGATCTGCCCCTCCATCTCCTCCGAGGTGTGCACCACGCGCTGGCGCGGCAGCAGGTCCAGGCGGATGGCCTGGCGCGTGGCCGAGAACACGCCCGAGATCACCGCTTGGCTGGCGATCACCGTGGCGGCACCCGCCAGCACCAGCAGCGGGACTGCGGCCCACGACGGCCCCAGGTTGAAGAACGGGTTGTCGGCGGTGGCGGGCTTCTCGATCACCAACGCGCCCTGCCCCAGATACGACAGCGTGATGGCCGGCAGCGCCACGCAGAACCACGCAAGCGCGATGGGCTGCCGGCCGAAGTGGCCCATGTCCACGTAGAGGGCCTCGACCCCCGTGACGCACAGCACCACCGCGCCCAGCACCGCGAGCGCGATGCCCGTGTGGTCAAGCAGGAACCCCACGCCCAGCACGGGGTTGAGCGCCGCCAGCACGCCGGGTTCGCGCACCACCTCGATGCCCCCCAGCAGGGCCATGACCGCGAACCACACCAGCATGATCGGCCCGAACACCCGCCCCACGCGCTCGGTGCCCAGCCGCTGCAGCAGGAACAGCGCAACGATGATCCCCAGCGCCAGCGGCAGCACCAGCCACTCCAGGCCGGGGAACGGCACGGTGATGCCCTCGGACGCCGCCAGCACCGACACCGCCGGGGTGATGGCGCCATCGGCGTAGAACAGGCCCACTCCCACGATGCCGACGATCAGCGCCCAGCGCGCCCCCCGCGGACCCACCAGCGACCGCACGCGGGCGGCCAGGGCGAGCTCGCCGCCCTCGCCGCGGTTGTCGGCGCGCAGCACCACCCCGAGGTACTTCACGCACACCACGATCACCAGCACCCACAGGAACAGCGACAGCAGGCCCAGCACATCGTCCTGCGTGGGGTTGACCCCGCCGATGCCCAACGCCACCTGCATGGCGTAGAGGGGCGAGGTGCCGATGTCGCCGAACACCACGCCAAGGGCGCCTAGCGCCAGCCACGGGGTGCGACTCATCGCGCCTGCCGGCAGGGGGTCCCGCGGACGATCGCCAGGGCGCTCACCGCGGGGCACTGTAGACCTCGGGATTGACCGCGGGAAGGGGCGCGTCCGGGTCCGCGGCCCCCTAGCCCGCGCGAGCCCTGGCGCGCGCGAACCGTGCCCGCGCGGCCCGGGTGCAAGCGGCCCGGGCCCCTCCGGTGCGGAGCGCGCACCGCGCAAGCGCGATGTCCCGGGTGCGCCGCGCCGATGCCAGGGCGACCGTGCGGCGGTAGGTGCCCGCGGCCGACGCGCGGCAGGCCGGGCGCGCCGCCGCGGGGCGGCGGGCACAGGCCGCGAGCGCCCGGCTGCGCACATCACGGGCACGCGCGGTGGCCAGGGCATGGGCGAAGCGTGCGCGAGCGGTCCCGGCGCAGATTCGTGACCGCGCGCCACGGCGCGCGGCACAGGCCGCGAGCGCGATGTCGCGAGTGCGGATGGCCGCCGCCGCCGCGGTGCGCCGCACGTACGCGCGCTGCGCCGCCGCCCGGCACGACGCCCGGCGAGCCACGGGTCGGCGGGCGCAGGCGCGCAGCGCCGCGGTGCGCTGCGCGCGCGCCCGGTCGATGGCGCCGGAATACACGACGCGGGCACGCGCCGCGGGCGAAAGCGGAGCGGGCGCGGGAGCGGCACCGGCGTTCGTGGGCGGTGCGCTCGCCGGCGGCGTCGCCGGCGGCGTGGGCGTGGGCGGCGGCGTGGGCGTGGGCGGCGGCGTGGGCGTGGGAGCAGACCCGGCGGGGGCGATCGTGACCGTGGCGCTGGCGCGGGCCGATGCTCCCCCTGCACACGAGTACATCAGGCCTCCCCACACCCCATCGCCCGTGGAGCATCCCGCGGCGTTGGTGACCGTGACGGTCGCCGTGTAGGTGCCCGCGGTGGCGTAGGAGTGCGACGGAGTCGCCCCGCCGTCCGCCACGGTGGTGCCGTCGCCGAAGTCCCAGTCGTATCGGGTGATGGGCCCGCCCAGCGGGTCGGGCGACGCCGAGCCCGAGGCATCAAGTGCGGCAGGCGCACCGACCACGCCCGTAACGGACGGCAGTGCCGCTACCGGTGGCCTTGCGGGCCCCAGGCGGATGCCGCGGTACTCCGCCGTGGTGGGGAAGCTCGCCTCCACGGTGGGCACGGGCAGCGTGGAGCCGTCCAGTTGCGCGCTCCAGACGGCCCCGTCGATTCCGTCGGAGCCCAGGGCGTGGCGACTCGATATGAAGATGCGCCCGGCGCCGGTGGCCGCGCCGATGCCGCTTATCCATTGAGAGGAGTCCGGCAGCGGCACCCTGCCCGAGCGGCTGCCAAGCGCCCCCCCGGCCCCCACCTGCCAGGTGTGCATGCCACCGGCGGCGGCCTGGATGACGGTGGTGCCATCACCCATCAGCACGCTGGTGATCGAGGTGCCTCTGCCCGACGCCGCGGGAAGCGCGGCCATTGGGGTGAGGGCACCGGTATCCCGGTCGGCTTCGTAGGTGATCACCTGCGTGCCGTTGGCGTCGGGATAGAACGCCTGCAGCCGCAGGCCGTCGTTGGTGAACAGCAGACCGCCGGTATCGTTGTCGCCGGTGGCGGCCCGGGACGCGAGCTGCAGCCCCGTCGACGGATCGAACGCGAATACGAGGATCTCCCTCGGGGCCGTGGTTGTCGACACATAGACATGCCGGCCGCTCGGGGCCACCACGATCCCCGAGGTGCTCCCGCCGGTTGACGTCGCAGCTCCCGCAACGCTCAGGGCCCCTGAGGAGTCCACGGCGAACTCATCCATCCAGCTGTTGCCGCCGTCGGAGGTGAGCGTGAACACCCTCGATCCGTCCGGCGACAACGCGATGTGGCCGGACTGGGAGCCCTGCGTCAGCTGCACCGAGATCTGCGCGCCCAGCGCGCCCGTCACGGGGTCGCGCTCGTACGACGCCACCTGCCCTCCCCCGCCGGACTGCGTGATGAACGCACGCGTGCCGTCGCGCGAGATGACCGACTGGAACGACCCATCCGTGGTGAACGGCGCCGCCAGGGCGCCGATCGCGAACGTGGGCCCAAGCGGCGCCGTGGTGATGAAGTCGCCGCTCGATGACGTCGGCGCGGTCACGAGCAGCCCTGCTGCGGCCCCGGTTGCGGGCAGGGCGGCGGCCAGTGCCACGGCCAGGGTGATGACTGCGGGCCGGAGGAGTCGCATCGACCGGTTTTGTACCAATGGGCGGCGTGGTGGCCATCCTGTACGTGCTCGTGCAACCGAGCGGAACGCCCCTCACGGACGGTGGGCGGGCGTTCACCCACGACCGTTTCAGGGCGTTTGCCGTTCCCTGGGGAAAGCAACTATTTTCATCACCCTATGCGTAGGCCGCTGGCCCTCCCCCGCGTGGTCACGATCGCCGCCCTTGGCGCGCTCATCAGCGCGCCCGCCGTGCCCTCCGCCCGGGCGGTCACCTTCGCCGCACCCGTCACGACCAGCATCACGTCCAACGCCTGGGACTGGACCGGCTCCGCGCAATTCGGCGTGGGCGACATCGACGGCGATGGGCGCGACGACGTGGTGCTGGGCAGCAGCCGTCGCTACCTCGGAGGCGACAGCACCGAGAAGCGGGGCGAGGTGCAGGTGTACCTCGGGCAGGCCGACGGCTCGTTGTCCTCGCCCACGCTCATCCCCGTGCCCGCGCCAACCGGTACCTGCTCCGGTCCCGACCACACGCTCGCCCGCGGCGTGGCGCTGGGCCACCTGAACAACGACGGCAAGCTCGACATTGCCTACGGCACCTGGGAGCGCAACTGCCCCGGGGTCATCCTCAACGCCACCACCACGCCGGGCACTCCCGCATTCAGCGCCGCGCAGAACGTGGTGGATGCATCCGTGGGATCGGGGCCCCAATGGGCGGCCATGGGCGATGCCGATGGCGATGGCCACCTGGACCTGGCCACCTCCATCAGCAATGGCGACACACGCGTGACCATTTGGAGGAACGACGGCACGGGCACGGTTGGCGGCAGCGGCCCGTGGAAGGACGTCACCACCGGCGGCAGCCCGCAGGCACTGGCGTTGGCCAACCTGAACGGCGACCAGTACGCGGACCTCGTGGTGAAGGACGATGCCGACAGCGGACGCATGGCCGTTGGTCTGGGCAGCTCAACCGGACCTGCCGCCGTCACCCGCGTGGGCCCGTCGTCGAGCGGCGCCGGCAACCTGATCGCGGTACGCGACCTGACCGGCGACGGCCGCGCCGATCTGGTGCAGCCCACGCTCTCCGGCGTGCGGGTCATGCTCAACAACGGCGACGGAAGCTTCACCGGCGACGGCACGCTCTACACGCAGGTCACCTTCGCGACGGGCGTGGACGTGGCCGACATGGACGCTGACGGCCGACCCGACCTGCTGATGAGCGGATTCCGGGCGAGCGGCGGAGCGGGGGTGAGCATCCTCTTCAACGCGTCGGGCAACGGGGCGCTGGCAGACCCCCTGCACCTCGAGAGCGAGGGCGGCGCGCGGCCGGTGCGCGCGGCCGACATCACCGGCGACGGCCTTCCAGACGTGGTCACGTTGGCGAGCGACGCCATCCGGGTGCACGTGGCGTCCCCGCCCGAGCCGCCCCCGGCGCCCACGCCGGCCCCGCCGCCCACGCCGCCGGCAGACGACCCGCCGCCGGCCGAGGAGGCTCCGTCCACGGCGACCCCGGCAACGGCCACGTCAGTGGCGGCGCCGGCCCCGCCGCCCGGTCGCGTGGGGGTCTCCATCAACGATGGCGCGCTCTACGCCCGTCGCCCGGCCGTGCGGATTTCGCTGGTCTGGCCCCGGGGCGCCACCGGGGTGCTGGTGTCGAACGACGGCGGGTTCGCCGATGCGCGCGAGTTGCCGGTGCAGCCGCAGATCCCATGGCGCCTTCGCTCCTCGGGTCCGGAGCGCGAACCCCGCATCGTGTACGTGCGCTTCATCGGAGCGGGTATCTCGGCCACCGAGACCCATAGCGACGACATCATCCTCGACCGGCGCCGCCCGGTCATCACATCAGCCACGGCGCTCCCCGCCGGGAGCCGCCCCTCGCGATTCACCCTGCGCGTGCGTGCGCGCGACCGCATCTCGGGCGTGGCCACCCTCACCGTCACCTCGCGCAGGTCGCAGGCCCGCACGGTGAGGTTCCGCACCAACCACGCCATCGTCACCCGGGCCCCGCGCGTGCGGGTGAGGGTGCGTGACCGGGCCGGTAACTGGTCGGCCTGGCGATGGGTCAGTACCCCACGTGCCTTCGGCCCCTGGGTGCTCGAATCATCCGCGCGGCGTGCTGAGCGGATCCTCGGTGGCCGGGCCGTCCTCACCGACGACCTCACCTGGATCATCCTCAACCCGAGGCGCCGGTGAAGCTCCCGTCCCCGGCCATGATCGTCGCCCTCATCGCCCTTGCCGTGGCGCTTGGTGGCACGGGTTATGCGGTCACCCAGCTGCCCCGCAACAGCGTGGGCACGGCGCAGATCAAGAACAACGCGGTCACCGGGGCCAAGGTGCGGAACGGGTCGCTTACGGCACGAGACTTCCGCCGCGGCACGCTGCGACCGGGGCCCGCGGGAGCCCAGGGGCCGGCGGGGCCCACCGGCGCGACAGGGGCCACCGGGCCGCAGGGACCGCAGGGACCGCCGGGACCGCAGGGGCCACAGGGGCCACAGGGGGCCCCGGGAACACAGGGTGCCCGAGGAGCCACGGGTGAACCCGGGACCCCATCCGAGATCACAGCGGTCGGCGACAACCTCATGGCGCCGCCGGCACTTACCAACCCGACCACGGTGGCCGCGGCAGAGCAGTCGGTGTCCACCACCAGCGCGGGCCGATGGCGAGTGGACTTCCTTTCTCACGCAAGCCCGCAGTGTGGAGGGTTCAACCTGCCGGGCATCGCCCTGTACGTGGGCGGTGACGGGGTGACGGTGGGCTCATCGACGTACGTGCCCGGGTCATACCGTCAACTGGGCTCGGGGAACACCGAGCAGACGATCACGAGCACGGGCATCACCAGCACGTCCCAGCCGGCCGGCACGTACACCGTGAGGGCCTATTTCAGCTGCTACATCTCAGCCGCGGACACTTTCTTCAGCATCCGGTCGGGCCCGAGCGACGAGCTCTTCGTGGTCACGGTCATTCCCGAGTAGGTAGCGGCCGATGCCTGCCCTCGCCGTCGCCCTCATCGGCCTGGCCGTGGCGCTTGGTGGCACGGGCTATGCGGTCACCCAGCTGCCCCGCAACAGCGTGGGCACCGCGCAGATCAAGAACAACGCGGTCACCGGGGCCAAGGTGCGGAACGGGTCGCTTACCGCCGCCGACTTCCGCCGCGGCACGCTGCTGCAGGGAGCGGCGGGGCTGCAGGGTCCGGCAGGGCCGCAGGGCGCCACCGGGCCGCAGGGCCCAGCGGGGGCGCAGGGCCCAGCGGGTCCCACGGCCAGCGCAGCCGCAGCCTTCACGGCCCCCACGGGCGCACTGGCCATCGCCCTTAGTGGGACGTCGATCGTCGCGCTGTCCCCGACGTCGGGCGTGAGTTCCGGACCCGTACGTGTGGTGCAGAGCAGTCGGATCGTCGCGAATGCCACGGTGCGCATCCGAAACGACGCGGCTACCCCTACCGCGGGATGCTTCGTTCGCTGCCGCCTGGGCTTCAAGAGCGTCGACGCGAGCACATGGCTGCCGCCACTCTTCAGCGATGAAACCAGCGGGACGTGGATCGCACCGTATACACCCGGGGCTAACCCCCCGACGACGGCGACGGCCCCGACGGTCACGTTGGCGCTCACCGGGGCGTTCGATGCCACTCCGGGCACATATGACGGCCAGGTCGAGTGCGAATGTGACACTGATCCCGTGAGCCATCTTCCGCTGGCGGAGAGAGCAGACCTCACCGTGGTGGCGACCGCAGCCTGACGCGGCGTGGCGGCCGGGAGCTACGCCCCGTTGTCTCTCAGCAGCCCCTCGATGTCGTTGTGTATCTCCGCCCAGTCCCCGGGGTTCTGCATCTCCAGCCGGTCGAGCGCGGCATAGAGCGGCGCAGCCATGCGCCGGGCGTTCTGGGGATGGGTCTTCCTGAGGAACCAGCAGCAGGCGACGATCCACGCAAGGTCGGCCTGGGGACTGTCGCCGAAGTCCTCGCGGGCGCGGGTGGGCATGGCGCCGGCAAGCGCCAGCGCCAGCCCCTGCTCGCTCACCGAGAGCGGCGGATTGTCCGAGCACTCGCGCACATAGGCACGGGCCAGCGACCGGATCTGCTCGAACTGCTCTGAGGTAATGGGGCTCTCGGGCCCATCGGGATCGCTCATGTGGCGGGGGAGTCACGAAGAGCAGCCACCTCCCTTACGGGACAGTCCCAGCCCGGGGACAGTCCCACGCGTGGGACTGTCCCCGGGCTGGGACTGTCCCGTTGGTAAGCCTTGGGTGCGTGATCCGCGACAATGGGGGCACATGTTGCGGGTGATCACCTCACAGCACGGCGGCGACCTCTGGAATACCGCCCTCGGCAATTGGCGCGACGATGACGACAGCATGCTCATCGTGGCCGGGCCCTTGGTGCGCCACCGCGTGCTGGTGCGCGAGGTTCAGGCCCGGGGCACCCTGCTCGGTGGCGTGGTCGACACGATGGAGCGCCTGTGGCGCGATGTCGGAAGCCGCGCCGAGGTGCCTGCACCCCTGGATGACGTCGAGCTCCGCGCCGCGGTCGTCGACGCCCTGGGCGACAACTCAATCCCGCCCGCGCTCGCGGCAGTCGCCACCCGCCACAACGATGTCGACCGCCTCGTTGCCCACCTCAAGCACCTCGACGACTGGGTGCAGGACGACTACCCCGCCCAGACCCCCGTCGAGGGCGGCATCGCCGATCTTCGCCAGGTGCTGGCCGACCGGGGCATCGTGAGCCGCGCGCGCTTCCGCGTGCTCACCGCCGCCGCCGCGGCGGGCATTGCCTACGGCAAGCCCCTGCACGTGGCCCCTCCGTCGGCCATCCGCCCCACCACCGGGAAGTTCCTCGCGGCGCTGGCCGCCCAGACCGACATCACGCTCTACCTGGCCGTGCTGGACCCCGATATCGAGGCCCTGCTTGCACAGCTGGGCATCGGCCCCGGCGACGCCGACGTGACCACCCTCGGTACCGCCCCGGCGATGGAGACGATCCTCGTGGAGGCCGACGACGAGGTGGAGGTGGCGGTGGAGCAGGCCGCCGACTGGGCCGCCGCCGGCATCCCCCTGGACGACATCGCCATCTGCGCCCCCACCGGCGACGAGGCCGACGCGGCGATACAGGCGGCCGCCCGCCGGGGCCTGCCCGTGGTCGCCGGGCGCGGCGCCGCCATGCGCGACTCCCTGGTGGGAGCGATCCTCGAGCGCATCACCCTCACCCTCGATGCCGCCGAGGACAGCCCGGTCCTGCGCGACGACCTCATCGCCGACCTGGCCGACAGCCCCGACGCCGACGCCCTGGGCCTGCACGCCGACGAGGTCCTGGCCATCGAAGCCGCCCGCGCCGATGGCCCCATCGCCGAGGCCGACGCCCTGCACCAACTGGGCCTGCACCTTGCCGACAACGCCTACCAGGCGGCCGGCGGCACCATCGACGTGCTCGGACCCCAGCTTCAGCAGGCCTACCTGTGGCTTGATGCCCTGCGCACCCAGGTGGCCACCCTGCGCGATCACCAGGTCGCCGTGCCGCCACGTGCCCACCTCATCCTCGAGGAGAGCGTGGCCGTGCCCCGCCCGCGGGGCACCACCGGCGGGGTGGCGATCATCCGCCCCCACGAGGCCGCATCGTTAGGTGCCAGGCACGTAACCGTTACCGGCCTCTCCGCAGGCGTTCTGCCCGCGCCGCCCCCGGCATCGCCCTTCGCGTCCCGCATGCTGCTCGACGCCCAGCCCCTGCTCAGGCCGCGTGATGAGCACCCCGACTTCTCGGCCGTGCGCGCTATCGCCACCGGGGGCCTTGCGCTGGTGCGCCAGCCGCAGGGCACCGATGGCATCGAGCGCGACCCCTCGCCGTGGTTCCTCGAGGCCCTGCACGACCAACCGCAGGGCGTCCACCCAGAGGAACGAAGCGCCCGCGACGGCCGCGCGCCCCGGCGCATCCTTCAGGCCCGCGCCCGCGCCGGCCTTGCCGACACCACCCCCGTGGCCCACGCGCTCGA